>OGZI01000834.1_pt1 | contig 35414 bp, 51 predicted proteins | sample 1576711 | NCBI WGS metagenome assembly OGZI01 (sample SAMEA3541482, study PRJEB24748) | human gut metagenome | biome: human gut; feature: human-associated habitat; material: faeces | place: China | collected 2012
CAATTCCAATCATCTTAAGGTGATGTTTATAGAAGCCCTGAGCCTTGCGGCTTTCAGTGTCGTCTCGATTGATTTCTTTTCCCAAACGTTCTTTACTGAGTCCCTGAATCTTCGTTGTTTTCACTTTGCACTGTGCTGTTTCCTCAACAAACAAGGTATAATCTGGTTCTTCTTCTGAAATACCATAGTATGCAGCGTAGGAAGATGGAGCTTCAAGAGAAATCACGTTTTTGAAGTTTTCGGCTTTGAGCGCTGCTACAATATCCTTTGCAGCCTGGCTATCTCCAACAATTGCAATTTTTTTGTTTCCATAAAATGCGTTTAATACTGTCATGTTATGTACCTCCAATTAAGATTGTACTGACTGAGTGGAGCTAACTTGATGTTTCTTATCCAGTCCCAGATCTTTCCAAGCGTTTTCAATTGCTACCCTAACTGTATCCATGTCAATCTTAATGCCATGTGCTTTGCACTGGGCCTCGATGTATTTGCTCACCCATTCGAGCTTTTCTTCTCCTTTGCCCTGAGCATTAAAGATGATCTCTGCTGTCTTTACACCTGCGAGAGCATAGTTTTTGATTGTTTCCCACTGGGAATTGGTCAGCTTTGACTTGATAAGCGGAAAGACCACACTGGTGATGAAGACACTCAGCACACCGATGAGCGCCACCACCACTTCTGTGATGTCGATACTCGTTAAAATCTGTGCAATAACGTTCATGTTTTCTCCTTTCAAATTCACAGACATTTGCGAATTTCTATGCTTTGATTAGATTTTTGACGTTGATAGCGGTAGTGACAGCGCCACCTTTTCCGATGACTGCACGTTCACCTTTCAGTTCCATCAGATCAAAGGTATCGTTGTACACCCAGCTCGCCAGCTTACCGCCGTTCCATGGAGCTACACCCTGTTTTACTTTCACCCGGTCGCCTACTTTAAGAGCGGAGCTGCCGGAGGATGGTTTTTCTGTCGTAGAGCTGCCGTAATTGATGAACGGACATTCAAACCATGCTGTCCAGCGGGTCGCACCGTTTCCGGAAAGAGGCGTTCTGATCGCTCCCCTGCCGCCGGCACACTCAATCACCCAGCCGTTTCCGATGTACACCCCGACATGGCCCTGCATATAGACACAGATTCCGGCGCGGTCAGGAATAGTCCCGATCGGGCCTTTTACCTTGGCTGCGTTGTACATCATACCGGTATTGTAGTCGAGATCTGAGCGGTAAACCGGCTTGTCCATTGCATCGTTCCACATACAGTAGCCTTTGATCAGACCCACACAATCGCAGGCAGTCTGTCCAAGGTGTTTTCGATGAATGGCTTTATTTGCTCCGCCGTTATAAGTCGGGTACTGTTTCGCTTTACTTTCCAGCAGGCTTTCGGTCAGCACGTTTCCAAAGGTTCCCCACACATACCACCATTTTTCATTGAGTGCTTTCTGAGCGTGCTGCACCAGTCCTGCCGGTGTTTTTCCTGTTACGATTGGCATTGTTCATCATCCTTTCTTTCTATACTGTTTTGTCCGTCAAATCCTTTTTTCAACCTGCCTGCGATGCTGTGCTGCTTGATGAGCTGATTGAGGCAGACCGCAGCCGCTGCCAGAACATACCCCTGCCCGATGCTGACTGCAACCAGAATTACCCACTGAATCCAGTTTGTCGGCTCACAGGATGCCACCGAAACCAGAGCGGACAGAAAGATTCCAACTACACACAATACGGTCGGAATCAGCGTGTCATCGATCCTGATTGAGCGTTTGATGATACTCCCTAACGCATACAGGCAGGGAACCAGCCACACTGTTTCCGGCATAATGTACTCTTTGACCAGGGATGAAATCTGACTGATTGATTCCAATTTCTCACCCCCTTTCATATACAGGGCAAAATAAAAGGAAAGTTGCATCTGAAAATACAACTTTCCTACTATTCTTCAATATATTCTTCCCACCAACGTTCATCACTTCCTGGGACAGTTGTATTTCCGTTGATTTTAGAGATATATTTTTTACCTTCATAAGTGACTTTTGCACCTTCTCTATACGCATCTTCTGCATTTGACGGCTGTCTCCATTCCGGCCATTCCTCTGCAGGATCATCAATGCGCACCCAAAGGGATGAAGCATCACTTGGTTTCCAACTTTCCTGAGAGGTATGGGTTTTTAAGCATCGATACAAATATCCTTCATATCTTACGATACTCGCTGGACTTTCCTCTGTGGCTGTATCCTTACCGATATACTCCTTACTATTGGGGTCCCATGGATCATACAGTACTGTATTTTTAATAGCGACATCGTCTGGCACATATGCTCTTGCCGCTACCATAGCTGCGCGCGCTTCCCTTGCGACCTGTAAAATATCAGTCATTACTCCATTTCTCCTTTCAGAATCATTTCTACTTGCTGAAGAGTTTCTGTTGGCACAATGCCGCCTTCTCCACGACGTTCCGCTTTCAAAGCTTCTGCTTCCTCTTTTGTCAGGATCCCCAGCTCAACTGCTTTATCAAGATGGGTGTCTGTGGCATAGCAAGCACGATACCTTTCAATTAACTGTGTTTTTGTCATGGGACATCTTCCTTTCTTTTGTTGTTTTGGATGATATGCTCTTTTATCTGGAGTAATGGGCAGGTGGTAAATATTGTGCCTTATGTTTTCCCAGATAATCCAACTAGTTGGATTGAGATGTCAAAGCCAAGCAACAGCACAACCTTTACAGCACCAGAAGATGGATGGTTCCAATTTATCGGTATCGCTGCCTCTGGAAAGGCAGGTTCTGATAACTGGGCAAAATCATCTAGTAGAGAATGGTATGCTGCTGGGGGTGGCGGAGGTGGCGGAGCTGGCGGTATTGTTGTCAGCATTTTCCCACTGTATAAAGGAGAAACAGTCAGTATATCCATCTCCCAAAATGTTACTATTTCTCACGATGGTGAAACTGCAACAGCAACAAGCGGTGGTGTTGGTGATAATGGTTCTACGAGTGGAAGTATGGGATTGCATGGCATTGGAGGTTCAGGTGGTAATGGTGGATCAGCATCTGGAGGAAACACAGCAAATCAGCCAGGTTCCAGAGGCGGCACTGGAGGATCAGGAGAAAGTGAATCTAAAAGTCAAGCTCTAGCTCAAGCAACGAAAGGAAGTAGTGTTTCTAATAACTACAATGGATACATTACCAAATCACAAGGTAATGGAAATAGCAGTAATCCAACATCTGCTTATGCAGTTATTCTTCGAGGAAACACTAACATCCCTCCGGATCAACAAAATGCTTTAGACATTACATCCATGTTTTTAAATGTAAGTGAATTACAGCAGATGCAAACTGATATTTTAATGGGAAACATCAGCGTTGATTAGCATGGATGTTTGTTCTTGGGCAAGCTGACTCATTTCCAGCATAAGTCCCGTGATATTCTGGGCGTTGAGCTGATTAAGAGGAATATTTGTGTTACCTCTATATATTTTTACATATTCACTTGTTCCACTGGATGGGTCAGTTTTACTAAACCCATAGGTTTCACTGCTTTTAAATACTCCTCCACCGGAACCACTTTTTGATGTTTCTCCATCAGCTGTGCTTGAAACAGCAGTACCTCCTAATGCAGAAAAAGTATCAAAACTGTTACGGGCATAACCTACCTTCCCATCATTTCCTCTTTTTCCATTAAAATTCGAGATGTTTCCACCTGATGCTGTTCCCCCAGTTCCTCCTACACCAGCTTTTGCTGAAGTTGTACTTAATGCATTTCCATTTGTTCCATTTTCTCCAGAGGTAACTTTTAAATCTAAGGGAAGAATTGATATTCCTCCATTTTGAAAATTGATTGAAATGCTTTCCCCCTTTAGAATTCCGTGTTTTGAAATACAAATGCCTCCAGAACCTCCAGAGCCTCCACTTGCACCAGAGCTATAAGCCGGTTTATATGTATCGCTAAAATAACTTGCATTACCTCCTTTTCCTCCTTTGCCAACCAGTACAAATTTAAACCATCCTGTTTCGGGGGAAACAAAGTTCTTTGTTTTAGTCACTGTTTCCAACAGTGACCAGCTGGTCGGTTCATCCGGAAATACTTTTGGCACAAGGTTGACCACCTGCCCATTACTCCAGAAATAAGAGCCGGCATGATTTTTGAGGAAAACAGTGATAAATAAATTGGCACCATTCTTCTGTTCTGTCTTGGTGAAGGTGACTGTCTTGCTGGTGATTTCCGGGTCGATATCCACGCTTGCAATCACTTCCCCGTCTGTCTCACTTTCCGGGGTGCTGCCCTCTTTCTGGATCACCACATATCCGGCAACAAAGCGATTTACCACCTCTTTGCCCTCGAGCATCACAACAGGAAGGTCAAAGCTACCGGTCGTCGTTCCCTTTTCATCGGTGGCTGCCAGGTTGGTGACACTTCCCGGTTCTTTTGCAGTGAGGGTCACCGATGCAACCGCCCCCTCCTGCTCATCGTTCATCTGTCCGCTCTGGTTTACGGTAAATGCTCGGTAGAAATATTCCTGTGAGGAAAAAGGCGGCAGATCGTAGAAGATTTCATTACTGCCCTCATAAACCTGATCGCCGTCGATACTGGTCGCCGGCATCTCCCCGGCCTTACGACGCACCATGATTTTATAGGCATTGACATCAGCGGGCTTTTTGCATTTCACCATAACACGATAGCCGTACTCCGGAGCAGAAGCGTCCGCTGCAGTCAGCTCCGTTACCTGTTCCGGAACGATCGGCTGAATGGAAAGAGATACACTAGGGGAAGCGTCACTCACGACGCCTTCTGCATTGACCGCAAACACAGTCCAGTGATATTCCACCCCGAAGGTTGTGTTCTGGGTGTCCCGGAAGGTAAGCTCGGCTCCCTCATAAACGATCTTGCCATCTTCCAGAGAGGTCGGTGCGCTGCCTTCCTTTCGCACAATAGCAAAGTGGTCACGGTAAACGTCCACCGGCGCTTCATAGGTCAGCGTCGCTGCAAAGGCACTGGCGTCGGTGCTGTTTTTTATCTGCAGATTGGTCGGTGGCTGCGGCTTCTTGGTCGGGATGGTGATTTCTGCTGTGGTCGCTGACATCTGGTAATTGCCTGCTTCATTGCGTGGAAAGTAAGCATAAATGTACCGTACACCGGCCTTCAGATTGTTGGTATCGGTAAATTCCGTTGCGGTGCCGTCCATGATCTGCACCCCGTCATTCGGCCCGATCGGTCCAACGTTCTCCCCTCGGACTACTCTGGTTGCCGCCCAGTCAATGGATGGATTGGTATGTGTTCCATGGATTTTCAGCTGCTCTGCAGTGGACTGGTCCTCAAGATGGATGCTGCCTTTTTCAATCGGCAAGGGCAGCGGTGTGCCGATCTCTCCCGGATTGCCCAGAAGGTTTGAGTAATAGGTTTTTTCCTCCCCCGATTTTGAGCGGTAGAGAGACACCTGCAGATACATATTGATATCCGGCGCTTCCCGAAGTGCATGGACAACGATCTTTCCGCCGGTCTGTTCCGCTACCAGACCAATATCTTTGTCTACCATCTGTGCTGTCAAGTTTGGATCTGCTTTAATGGCCAAGTCCATATTCGGCAAAACGGTTTCTTCTGGAAGCTGACCGGTCACATCCTGGATAAAGGTTACTCCCTCCGGATCACGCTCCCAACCCTCACTTTCCAGTAATACGGTTGCCACAATCAGAGGATTGTCCCAGTTTTCCCGGTCATCTGTGGAAACATGGATTTCTTTGTTTTTAAAGTGACCCTGGTGGGAATCCTCGTTTTTGTCGTGCTCCTCGATGTCCTGAATGGTAGCGATAATGACAGTACCGTCCACTTTGATGTTGATTCCTGCCTGATTGCTGACCGCTACACGCATACCAACACACATGTCGTTGTTGATTCCGTCTGCAATGCTGATTTTCGGGTAACCGGGGGCATTTGCAATTGCGAACAGTTCCCCATCCTGGTCGATCAGACCAATTTCCCTGACATTCCAGCCGCCCACATCAGTCGGGATAACGGATGTTGCCTTGATGACATTTTCGTTTACCAAATCCCCTGTCACCTGTGCCGGCCCGCGCCATACTTCATGAACTAAAGCCGTCCGGCCAGGATCTGGCATGGGGATGCTGCCATTTCCGTCACCGACTACGACCCAGCTGATAGTCAGTTTTTTACCTGACTGCAGATACTGAGCCAGCTTTTCGGTGCCCTTGTTTGTCAGGATCGCAAAATATTCAAATTCCTGCGGCATTTCTATTCTCCTCTCTATTATCTTTCAATGATCAAATATGCCCCGTGCGTTGCCATAGCCTGGTAAATTGCTTTGCCGTCGGTTACCATCTCTCGTGGGCGGTACGGGTCGATCACCAACATGGTTCCCATCTCCGGTAGAGCACCGGTGTAAACACTTCCCGGCTCAATGACATCGACGGTAATTCCCTGCAGCCAGGAACGTGCATTTTTGTATTCCATGATGGTATCCAGCAGCCTGCCCACTGGATTCTCTGCTACTTTTTCCTGGCCGGCATCCACTGCCACCCGGAAAAAGTAAGGCTGCCCGCCGTATTCCCAGTTTTCCTGCACGGTTGTGCCTCCATGAATAATGCCGACTGCATCCTCCAGCGCCGCCTTGGTGCCCATTCGGGAATAGTTGAGCAGAGCCGATCGGATGAGCAGCCGCTTTTTCTGCAGAGAAAGATCCGCTTTGTATCCCTTGATATCCAGTGACAGGCAAAGATGGTCTGCCATCTCCTCATCCAGCTCCATCACAAAGGCGAATGTCATGGAAACACGCTCGACGTAGTCCACCAGTCTCCGGAAGGCTTTATCCCATGCTGCTCCCAGCGCCCGGGCCTGCACGTCCTGCAGATTCGGAGGCAGAAGGGCTGAGAAACTTACCTGCTGTAAACTAATCATCTTCCAAACCTCCATAATTTACTTTGGCTGACCTGTGCTTGAAGATTTCATCGGATGCGATAATCTGATGCTGCGGTGCTGTCACTTCCAGACGCTTTGCTCCGGCTGCAATCACCAAAGCAACCAGTTTGTCCGGATTGAGGTCCCTGCCGATAGTGCTTTCCTGCCAGGACAGATAGGACTGCACCGCCGTTTCGACGGCCGCCTTGATCTCAAGCTCGCGGTTTGCATCTGATTTGTTGATGTAGTAGGTAATTTCCAGATCAAACTCCACAACATCCGGTGCCCGCAGCGTCAAATCATCGGTCAGCGGCCGCTTGTTCTCCAGAAATTCCTTCAGGCGTTCCAGATATGGTTCTTCCGGAATTTCTCCATCCTGCAAAGTCAGGCAGATATCCACTTTTCCCGGTTCCGGAGTTGAAACACCGACTCCCTCAATCGCCTGGGAAAATTCCCGCACCCAAAACTGATATGCTTCTACTGGACCTGCCACACTGTACCCTTTCGGAGCATAAAAAATGCGGGTGCGGAGACTCAAATCGTCCTCCACATCCGCGCCGCCCTGTGTCTTTTCGATATTTTTGACCTTTGACACATAAGCCACCGGGTCAACAATGATGTTGATTCTGCCTTCTGAAAATCCGTTTCCGATCTCGCCGACCTGCTGGCAGGTAATCCCCACCCGGCCGCTGGTGTTTGGAGAACGGATGATCAGATCCTCGTCTGTCTGGAAAAACAGCTTGTCACCCGGTGAAATCCGGGTTCCTTTCGGAATGAAAATATCCTCTTCCCGCACTGCGGACAGCGTAAACTCTACTTCTCCGATTGCCGGTGTCGCTGCCCTGCGTGTGAGGCCCCAGAAAGAGGCCAGCACATCCAAAAAGCTGCCGGCGCTGTACTTTGGCAGATTCATCTTTGCCCGATTTCCAAAATCCTGATACAATTCAGAAATCAGATAGGCCATTGTGTTCAGTATGATTTTTTCCCGGCTGGCTACCGGCAGCTTCTCCATCCGGCCAGTCTGCTCAAAGATACTCTGCTCATAGGTATCAACCATATCCGATAAAATCTGTTCGGTGCTTTCCGGAGCAAAATCAATCTCCGGCACCGCATCGTAAGGATTATTGCTCGACATTTTTGACAATCACCTCCATCTCCACTGTCCCATCCTGCGACTGATCATAGTCCGCCTGAACCCGGATGAGCTGCAGCGCCGGGATGTATTTTTCCAGCTTCACCGAAATTTCTGCTGCGGCCATATTGACCGCTACGCTGACCGGTTCATCGATAAAGCTCATGTCCAGTCCAAAATCACGATCCAATACCACGCTGCCGACCGGTGTTACACAAAGCAGCTCCACCTGCTGGCGAAGATCAGGTGTTAAATTTTCCCCTGTAATCCGCATCACTGGTACTCCTTTAAACTCACATCGACACTCGCTTGCACGACCTCCCCGCGGTTGGTCACCGTATGATAGGTTTCGCTGACACTCTCGATAAGGTACTTGCCAAAATTCCGGCCGCCCACAATCAGATTGTCATACTCCCCTTTGCTGCAAAACTGCCGCAGCCGTTCTGCCAGCTGCAGAGGGCTGACACCCCGCCAGGCGGACAGCTGCATGGTAAACGTCATGCTGTCCAGATCCGGCCCCAGAAATTCCTGCTTTGGCTTTGCGCCGATGACCTCATGCGTGTTCCATCGAGCAGCAGTTTCCCGACTCATTTCCTGAAAGGTTTGCACCTTATCTTCTGAAACCGTAAAGCTGATTCCTGCATAACTTCCAATCAAGCGTCCACCTCCTTAAATATTTGCTGCCGAAACCGTTCCGGAAACAGTCAGATTTCCGTTGATGGCCGTTTCTCCGTTGATGGTTGTCTGGCCAGTCAGGGAAATGACTGCCGCATCGACCTGAAGTTCCTGTGCTTCTACTTTTACCTGTTGTGCCTTCACGATCAGTTCTTTTGTTTGAATTTCCAGCCTCTCTGCTGCTGTAATCAGAATCTCCTTGTCGGTCTGAATAGTCAGCTTTTTCTTTTCGCGGTCATAGATGAGGGTCACATCCCCCTTCATTTCCTTGTAAAAGAGGTCCTTCCCCTGCAGCTTCGGCAGCGCATCCTTGTTAAAACATTTTTTATAGCAGATGCCGCTGGTATACGGATTCCCGTATTTGTCCGGCTCAAACTCTACCTTGACCAGGTCACCGACCTCCGGCATCTCGTACTCATTACTTGGGAAGGTGATCCAGTTGGAAACAATGTTGTCCTTGGCCGGAAGCTCCACCTTGATGAGTCCTTTTGCATAGTCCACTTCGGACACCCTGACAATCTCCATCTTATCCCTCCTCTACCCTGTGCATTGTCAGATCTGTGGTATATCCACCGCTGACCGTATGCGTGCTGCTGTCGATGAGATACTTTCCGCCAAACTTTCCAAAGTCCTCTGCGTCTACTTCCACGCAGACACCGGAAACAAGCGCCGGATTGCCTGGCAGCGAGCAGGAAAAGGTGGTTTCTCCACGGTTAAGCTCCCTGTACTTTGCCGCCGCCACCTTCTGTGCCATCCCCAGGCTGTCCAACTGGTCATCCAGCTTGTAGATTTTTGGAGCCTTGTTTCCTCCGCCATTGTGGGTGTAGGTCATAGTTTCTCCGTCGGTGTTGATATACTGGACCGATACACCAGAATAGGAAGTGTCCAGCAGCGTCGTTTTTGCCTCCCAGGAAAGCAGATCGGACTCCCGCAGCGTCTTGACGGGTCTTGCCTTCTCCAGCTCCTCCATCTCATACAGCACCAACTTCTTGTTGTAGAGCTTCATGGTGATGCCATGTTTTGCTGCAAGCTCCTGAAGGAAATCCTGGTCGGTTTTTCCCTCCTGCGTCTGGAACTGGATGGTCGGATTCTCTTTTGCATCGTATTCGAGCGCAACACCTGCGCGCCCTGCGATGGTGGCGGCGATGTCCTGCAAGGTTGCCTGCTCCCAAGTCTGGTTGTGCTCCACCTCGGAAAAGTCCTGGTCGGATGGTTTTGCCACTCCTTTGATGCTCACCGTCAGCGGCCGGCCAGACATTCCCACATCGTCCAGCAGAAAGGTACCGCAGTCAAGTGTTCCATCTTCCGCGATAATTTGAGCAAAGAAGGTATCCATCTTGTTTGGAAACCAACCTTTGAGCCACTTCTTTTCGCGGTTTTGAATCTGAAAATCGACGTTGTCCGCGTTTTCCTCGGCGCTGTCATTAAAGGTCAGGGAAAGCGTGTCTCCCGTCAGATCGGAAGTGATGTCCACGCCGTTGAGCGATACTTTCACTTTTGTTTGTCTGCCCTGCAAGTCCTCACCTCCTTGTTATTTTCGCCAGGGCGGCATAGCATTGCTAGCTGCTTCCTGCGCAGTAAATTGGGGCAGGAGGATCTCCACCCCTGCCCCAAACACCGCTACGCTTAAATGTTCCGGATTAGCCTTCATCAGAATATCCATGGCCCTTTCCGTTCCATAGACTTTCTTTGCGATACTGTCCCACATATCTCCCTGTATGGTTGTATAGGTGTTCATTTATGCCCCCTTATTTTTTGGGTTTCAGGCGGGTGCGGCGGTCGTATTCTTCCCGCTCTTTTGCCCAGCGGTCAAAGCGTTTTTTATCGCTTTCCAGCACTTCCTCGTGTTCCTGCTTATCGCCGCCATGAAAGACAATTTGCGGGCTGTACTGGTAGGTAGTGCTCCCTCCTGTGGCTGCGGCCGGCCGTCGGATCAGGCTCTTCATCGTGGATGCCAGGCTGCCGCCACGAAGCAGGCTCTGCAGCTTGGAAAGCGGCAGAATCGCTTCATTCTCTCTACCTTCACCCACCATAGCAAGGGTCGGTTTGGTCGCGATACCACCCTGGGCCAGCATCGGAATTGTCGGAATCTGGATGCCGACTGTTTTGCCTCCGCCCGGAATCCAGTCCGGAATTTTAACCGACAACAGCTTATTCGCACCGCTGATCAAGGTGTTGATGCCGCTGATAAAGAAGTTGATAACACCTTTAAAGCCGCTGACCAGCCCGTCCCAGATTCCGGAGAATAAAGAAGCAATCCAATCTCCAAATTTCTGAAAAGCATCAGAGATAGTTGCTCCCCATCCTTTGACAGTTTGCACCGCTTGATTCCATTTTCCTACAACCCAATCGGCCGCACCATTGAGCCAATCAACCGCCGGCTGTACTTTGGCAATAATCCAATCTCCAAGGTTGGAAAATGCTGCCTTAATTTTATCAGCATTTTTATAAATTAAAATACACGCAGTTACGATTACACCAAGTACAAGAGCAATCTGCCCGATCGGCGAAGTGAGCAGGGTCGCTATCCCACTGAATCCTTTAAATGCAGCACCCAAAGCCTTGATCTTTCCGGCGAATCCCGCAATGCTCTTGATCGTTTTGAAAATATCGATCAGGTTCTTTGCTTTTCCAACCAGGCTGGTAAGCCCATTCATGGCTTTGAATGCCACAAAAGAGGTCGCTACTCCTTTGACAATCGGACTAATCATCGACCAGTTGTCTATTACAAAATTAGCAACATTCAAAGCAGCATCGGCAAGTTTCCCCACCATCTCGATAGCCGGAGGAAGATAGGTTTCGGCCAGTGCTTTGATCTGAGGGCCAGCGCGGGTGAAGCCGTCGGTGATTTTGCGTCCCAGGCTCATCGCTTTTTCTATAATTCCCTCAAACAGCGGCCGCATCGGCTCCAGTTTGGCTGCAATCGTTCTTGCGGTGTCGGCCACACTATCCTTGATTTTCTTTGCGACGCTGATAACCTTTGTACCGTACTTCACACCGGTCTGCACCACGCCGCCGATCTTCCTGCCGATCTGCTCAAAGGTGCCTGAGTCGGCCATATTCTGCATCTTGGTCGCAACCCAGCTCAGTCCATCTTTGGCTGCATCAAAGGCGCTGCCCTCGATGATCTCACCGGTGCCGCTGATACCGGCCATGTTGGCAAGACCTGTTTTCCATACACCGGTAATCGTGGACATGATACCCTTGTAACTCTTTGCCTGAATCTCCATGCCGCCTTTAAAGCGTTCCTCCATCAATGCAAAAAGGGCATCGTTGAACTTCTTCTGGTCAACGATCTGCCCTTTGTTGTTTACGATGGTCTGGTTTTTATAAAGCTCGGCACCCTTTGCCTCGATCATGGCTTTCGTAATGCCGAATTCTTTTACATTTTGTTACAGGTTAAAACCTGCGCAGGTCATTTCTGCCTACGTCTGTATGTCGCCATACAGTTCGGACTATATCTTCACCCGTTCTGGGTGTCCGGTATGCCTTATAAAGTTGCCTTTATAAAGTGGGTGTTATCTCCCTTTCGGGATTCCCCTAGTCTCTGCACCTTCCGCCTGTTTCCATGCGGCTCGGCTCAGTGTTATCTTTGTAAATTCCATGTCTATTGCAATATGATTTAATTGTGTTGTAGGATACATCAGGCATTTTTTCATCAAAGAATTTTTTGGGTTTTGATGAATAATTTTCTTTAATAAATCGGATTTGTTCTGCTGTCAAAACAGTTCTATGCCCTTTATATAGTCCCAAACTCAGAATCTTGTCTGCTACTGATGATTTTGGACGATTCAGTGTCTGCGCTATTTCTTCGTATTCCATCTTTTTGTAGTTAGCTTTGATAAAATCAATTTCTTCCTGCGAATACCTTTTGCCTATATTATCCTTTTGGCAAGGGCTATGCCCTTTAAGCAAGTATTGATATTCTTCGGGAACTTTTTGCCAATGATGACTTTCTTGCTTTACATGGCAAGCATGGCATAAACAAATCAAGTTTTCTAAAGAATTTGCCTTTTTGTAATCATTTTCAAAAAAGCGAAATGGAACCAGATGATGGACAATCATATTGTAACCTTGTTCTTCTACGGTTTTTCTGCATATTTGGCAAGTATTATGATCTCTTTTTCTTGCTAATTCCCTTTGTTTATACCAATTTTTCCCTCTGTACTGTTCAAATCCACCTGTCCAAAAATTACAATTTTCTCCCGAATGGACTCCCTGTTGTCGTTCCAAATCCACTTTGCATTTTCTGGAACAAGTTTTTTGATTGATTTCTGATGGATATACATAAAATCGCTTTCCACATATTGGGCAGATTTTATATACCCCTTTTTTCTTAGTTGTATCGGTTCTCCCTGTTCTCCATTGATGTTGGCATTCCCTACTACAAAACACATTTTTACCTCTTTTGTCTTGGGAACGAGCCTCAAAAATTTCTCCACAATTTTCGCATACATATTGCTTTAACACGTCAATCCCTCCACTCTGGTATTATATCAAGTAAAGGTGATTGTTTCAAAGATTTTCACTGAATTTACCGGATTTATTTTTCCGCATATTCCTACGCGGCGAGGCTAAAAGCTAACCTCTCCAATTCTCCTGTCTGGGCATCGGCTACTGCTTCTACTGCCTGCATTATGTCCTTATTCATGACGCCGGCCATATCACCGATCTGGGTCATTGTCTTTTGTGCATCGATGCCATAGGACTGCAGGCGCACCGTTGCTTCCACGATGGAATCGGTTTCAAATGGTGTTTTATTCGCAAAATCCACCGCCCATGCCATCATCTGAGCCGCCTTTTTCTGGTCCTTCATGACAACGTTTAAGGTGCTGCGGTATCCTTCCAGACTGGATGCACTTTCCAGAGCTGACATCGATACACTTTTCAGTGCCTGGGCGCTCACATAGGTTGCGGCGACTCCCGCTACTGTCTTGGTCAGGCTTTTGACGCTGTTTGATACCGCCGAAAAGGTTTTGTCAAAGCTCCCCTGCTTCTTTGCACCAAACAGGAAGTCGACAATAAATCTATTCTTTGCCAATTTCGGAAAGCACCTCCTCTGTCTGCACCATCAGCTCCAAAAAATCACTGAGCGGCATCGTCCACAGCCGAAAAAAATCAGCGTGCAGAATGATAGAAAGGCTGATGGCAGATTTTTTGAGCAACAAGGCGGCGGTATGGTCTAATCCTCTGAGAGAAAAAAATTACCGATTGTATAGCGCAGCTGCGCTGCATCCTTCGCACCCAGCATCTTAAACAGGTCAAACGGCAGGCCGGTCACCTTTGCCGCTGTAAGATACGCAAAGGTCAGGCTCTTTTCCGGAACCATGTCCATTCCGTCGATATTCTCTGCCTGTTTGAGCAGACTTGCATAGTCCTCACCGGACAGATCTTCCAGACCGGAAAGGTCAAACGCTTCATGTTTTTTCGTTTCATAGGTTACCGGTTTTTTCAAAATGAACTTTTCCATGCTATCATATCCTTTCTTTTGGGTCTCTAAATCAAATCTCTGATTTCCTTCATGTAGTCGACGCCCTCTACCACAAAGATGTGATTGAACTTGTCCAGCTCCAGCACAACGACGCTGCCGCGGGTAATCTTGATATAAGACAACTCCAGCTTTGTTGTAGTTTCGGTCGACTCGCCCTGCTTAAAGGTTCCCACCGAGTAGCTCTTCGGCACACCGCGGCAGACCACCTTTAAACCTTCCTGACTGTTTGTTCCGGTCGCTGGGTCGTGTTTTGTCTGTGCTGCCCGCAGGGTCAGCGTGTGCGCCTGCGGGATCATCAGGCGGCTGGATTCTTCGGATACCGTGCGGAATTTCAGTTCGATTTCCAGCGAACCAAAATAGCCTGGTGTCGGGTCCTCCATTGTACCGGCAATTCCTGCGCCGCCGATTTCCGAAGTAACTGCTTCCAGATCCGGCAGCGTCACCTCTCCGTTGGTGCCGATCAGCATCTCACCCTCGTTGTAGATGTTGTAGTCGGTCAGCTTGGTCGAGATCGTTCCTTTGTTCATGTTCTCACTCCTTTTGCTTGTTTCGTTGCTTCTCTAGGGAGTTTGGCTCTGCCAAACTCAAGGGGACGGAGTACAAAAGTCTATTTCTTTGTAAACTTTAACCGTCCCTATTTTAAAGCTTCCTGAAGCGCACCGGTGTCATATTCCACTGTGGTCAGGATCTGCTCGGCTGGTGGGTAAGGAGAAAACAGCATTCCGATGCGGATAATTCCGTTGATCAGGTCGGTGGTCGGGTTGTCCTCCTGGTCAAAAACCATACGGGCTTCCGCTACCATGTATCGCTGTTTCCATGCGTTGCCTTTGATATTTTCACTGTCCACGATGCTCTCGATCAGGCGTCGGTTTGCCGGATCATCCACCTTCTGGAAGTAGGACAGGATAAACTGATTGGCCCACCAGTTGTACATCCTGCGACAAGGAATGAAACAATCCTTAATATCGGTGTTGCCAGGATAACAGGCGGTGCGGTTGCCCCATGCTTTCCAGCCGTTCATGTTGATTGCGGTTACAATACCCTGGGAGTTGAGCAGATTTGCCTGCTCCAGATCCAGGATCACCTCGGTGCCATCTGCCAGGCAAAGTCCGCTGATTTTGAGCGACTTATTCGAAAAGGAAACATAAGGAATCCCGTCGTTGTTGTAGTCGGTATCTGCAATCAGCGCCGCTGCTGCTGCAGAGTAGTGATAAATTTCTTCCCCAATCTGTACCATCGGCCAGAGCAGGGTGCTGTTTTCCTGCACAAAATTGTTCTTGTTCTTTTCCGCATATGCTGCGTCGTAGGTTGTGACCGTTTCTGTGTCCAAGTCCACCAAGCAGTGGTAACGGAACACGCTGTTCAGACTGTTCGTTTTGGCCGTCATGGCGTTATAAATCTCTGGCTTGCCGCTGAAGCCTGGAACCAGTAAAGTTCCCGGCACTATTCCAAAACGCGGATAAATTTCCCGGATCTTTGCTATTCCGGCCAGAATGTCCTCATCCTCCACTGCAGATGGATCGAGTACATCATAGGTCGCTGTCAAAGTTGCTGTATCTTCCAGAATCTTTCCGCCCTCGATGCGCTCGATGACCGCTTTGCCGTCTTCAAAGGAAAGCAGATAATCTTCCCCGACGGTCAGTGCTTCCTCGGTCTGGGTCAGCTGCACCGATGGCAGCAGCACACCCTCTTCCGGAAGCTGTGCCTTGCCTTCCAGCAGCTGCACGCTGACGGTTGTTTTCTGCTGCTTGTGCTTGGTCGGGTCGAGCACGTTAATCATGATCAGCGGCGACACGTTGTAGGTCGCAAACGAAAGCTTGATGCTTTCGCAGATGGTATAGGTCAAGTGGTCTGCGCTCATGCCCATCTTCTCGACCGCTTCCTCGTAGTTATACGCAATCTGCGGTGCCAGCGGGTCGCTTAAGTTCCCCATGTTGACCGGTGCCAGACCGACTACCACCTGCACGGCCGAATCGACCTGCACCGGCGCCACGATCTGTGTCTGTTTTTCCGACACCTGAATTCCGTGAAAAAATGCCATTTTCTTCACCCTTTCTTTTTATATTAAATCGCTGTAATCTCTCTGCGAGGATGGTATCTGCACATCAAACCAAACTGCTCCGAAGAAATGCGGATAGGTGTCTCCCTCCCCTTCCGCCGGGGTAAAGTTGACCGGCAACTTCACTTCAAAGCATCCGTCCAATACCGGGTTCTCGGCAAAGGAAAGCCGCAGAATCTCAACTAGGTGACAGATCTCCTCATAGCCGCGCAGCTCTGGCACCGTGTCAATCGTTCCCAGCACCAGAACTGCGGTCATGCTGCTTTCCTCCTGTGCATCCGCCCCATCTCCAACGGTGATGACACAGTGCGGAAAATATTTTTCCGCATCCCCTTCATATTTGAGCGGCGGCAGATTGCGGATATAGACCTGCAGTCCTTGAAATCCGGCCTCTGACACCGCCTTTTCCACCCTCTCTTTGATTGCCTGATGCAGTCTGTAAATCGTCATTTCAGTCCCATCACCCTCCGAATTTCCTTTTGCACCTGTGTTTCGAGAAAAGTTTGACCCTTTTGTTGGATTTCAAAGGCGACATCTCTGCTCTTGACCATATCTGGGATGCTCATGCCGTACAGTTCAGCCAGTTTTTCTTTGCCGCCTTTGGTTTTTGTCCCTTTCATTCGTTCAAAAATACCGATATGTCCGCTCTTCATCCTCGCAACGAAGGCTTTTGACCTTTCTGAGTTACCGGTCAGATTCTTTTCCTTCACCCTTTTTTTGATTCTTGCTGCATAAAATTCCGGTTTTGCATCCTGCTTGGTGATGACCTGCTTCGGCGTTACCTTAAAACCATACAGTTTCGGCTTTTTGTCATCTCTGGAAGAAACCACGCCGCTCAGATTCCTTTTGGTTGCCTTTTTCAGGTGCAGGGTTCTTCTGACTTCCGGCTGGCTGATAATATACTTTTGCTTTGCTTCCTTGCCTACATCGCGGCTCACCTGCTTGATGGTGCTGTTGATGGCACGCTGGATAGCCAGCGGCGCCTTGTTCTTTGCTATCACCATCTGCGCCTGTACTTCTTTGATGTCCGGAACCGAAATATTCAGCTGCAATCCCAGTTCGTTGCTCATCGGTTTGCCTCCAGTGCAATTCTCCAGATCAGTCTTCCGGTGACACTCTTGACAAGATAGGTCTTTCCGTCCAGTGTCAAATGTGCCCCTTCTGCCGGTTTTCCGGGCAGATCTGCAGGACGAACCAAAATCAGCCGGGTGGCCGTATTATAACCATCGGCATACTTTGGCTGTGCCTTCATTTTTTCCAGCGTCACCTCGTCAAAGATAACCGGAATCTGCCGGCCGTCCACCTCATGGATGTCGGCCAGCTCTTCCAGGTTAAAAACGACTGTATCCGTGTCATGTTGGACCATCGTTTTAAAGATGCTCATTATGCACCCGCTGCTTTCAGCTCATAGCCGTTGCCTTCTGCATTTACTGTTGGCACCTTTCCTGCATCCCCTGCACCAGCTGGAGATGGTACACCAAGACCTGGGTCACCTTTTTCACCTTTCGGACCCGGAACACCTGCAACCGCCAGACAATCCTGTAATCTCACCTGCACAGTAGCTCCGGAACTTTCTTTTTTCTTTACGCAGATTCCGGCCGGAATTTCGGACGCGCTCTTTGTCGCCTTCATGGTCTTGCTGGAATCATCCCAGTAAGCAATCGCACCAAACTCGATGGCTGCCGAAGTGTCGGCTGGAAACTCCCAGACACCGGTCATGGCCAGTGCTCCCACTGCCCCCACCTCGATCTGACAATCCGCTACCGCAATGCGATTGGTTCCCATTACCACTACATCACCGGACTTGATGACCGCTTCGGTGTCGTTTTTATAGTCGATTCTATCGCCTTTCTGAATGTAAACTGCCATAAAGAATACCTCCCTTATTTGCCTGGATTGTAGCTCATACCACGGTAATCGATGACATTGATGCCAATATCATGGAACATGCGGTACTCGATGCCCAGCGTATTCCAGGACACCATGCTTTCCAGTGTCGGTGTACGCTTGCCGTTTAAGTAGGTCACCTCGATGCCGTCCGCCTCGTTCGGGTCGGCCACTGCATAGTAACCCTTCGGATTTGCAATATCCAGCTGTGCATCGGTGATCAGCTGGAAGGCTGCTTTCATTGGATTTATTACACCACTGTTTGTTGCGTCTGGGTCGGCAGTGGATTCCAGGATCTGACGGATTGTCATACCCAGAGTTACCGGCGCCAGCACAAAGCGTGGCTTGATGTTGAGAACATCCTCGTTGTTGATATCCTTCTGCTGAGACATTGCAACAATCATCTCGTTAAAGGATGCAATCGAAGGAGCAGCTCCGGTAAAAAGGTTGTGGTGACTTGCGTCAAACAGATTCTTTCCATCAGACATCTTCGCGTTTTTGGTAAGCGCCTCATAGCATTTTTTATTGATGAAGCGCTGGCTGGAGCGCACGTGCGCGGTAATCATGCGGGCAATGGTACCCAGATCGTCGTTGATGATGGTCTGTCGGCTGAATCCAAACTTTTTTCCGTAGGTTTTCAGGCCGGTTTCTACACCCTCATCTTTGCCGCCGACTGTCTTGAACTCACCGTTTTCCGCAACCTCCTGCATCTCACCGCTTGCCGCCATGCGGTAACGGGTCATCTTCTTAAAATCCGGATTGGAGCCGACGCTGGTCCAGTACTGATAAGTAGTCGGTGCGGTCGCGTAAGCTTTGGCTATGGTTGCGTTCAGGGTAGAATTGATAATGGACACAAAGCTGCTGGTATCGGCAAACTGACCGCGGGAATGTCCAGCCATCTCTCTCCAAAGTTCATCCGGAGACATGCGATGTGCATCCCTGACACCACAGCGCATTGCACAATCTGCCATCAGCTGATGCAGGCTCATGCCGCGAAAGCTCTCTGCACCAGGGGCTGGTTTTTCAATCGTTTCTCCCATACGCAGAAGCAGGCCGTCGCGTGCTGCAGCACGGTATTTATCCTCCTCATCCGCTACCACCTGAATATGGGAGGTCAGCGGGGTTCGGCTTCTTTTCAAGTCATTCAGGATGATGGTTCTGACCTCATCAATCGTTTTTCCCTGCTGAATAAACTCCTGCGCATCAATATCAAATTCTCTGCAAAGGGTATAAATCTCTGCACATCTCTGTCGTTCTGCTTCTGTGTTGTCGGTGGTCGGAACTCCTACCGGAGCCGGTGCTGCCGGCTGTGGTGCTCCTCTTTCGCCACCATGTTCCGGTGCTGCCACCGGATTGCCTGGATTATTTTTGTCTGTTACTGCACTCATTCCATTTTCCTCACTTTCTGGATTTTTATTTCTGCCGGCACCGACATCGTCATCGGCCGGAACCGGCTCAAAGGAAATCTCCATCGGTTCCCACTTGGTCGCCACATAGCAAGGACCGGTAAAGCGTCCATTACTGGATGTCTTTCCGGCCCTGACCTCTTCATATGCGTTTACAATGTATCCAACAGAGATTCCTTTCAAACTTCCTGACTTCACCTTCTGATAGATGAGGTCGCTTTTTTCATCTGTGTCAAACGATACAACAGATTCTCCTCGTTTTTTCTCCCCGTCGATGCTCAAAGAAACAATCTTTGCAATCGGCAGGCTGCCATATACCGGATCACGTCCATGATGAAACAGCACCGATCCCACGTTCTGCAGACGGTTCAGATCGACACAGCCTTCATCGTGACACAGAATTTCCGGCCCAAACCAGCGGTCGACCGGCTTTTCTGAAGAAAAGGACAACTTGACCGTTCTTTCCTGCTCCGATACTTCCCGCACCTGCATCGGTATGGTGCGAAAATTACTCTTCATCGTCGGGTTCTCCTGCGGATTTCCCCTTGTTTTCATTGCTTTCCTCCAATCCCAGCTCCTTCATGAGCTGTTTTTCTTTTGCTCGCTGTTCCAGAATCGCTCTCCAATCCTTACCCTGTTCTGCCGCTACTTCCTGTAAGGTTGTCTGGTTGGTTTCCATCGCGATTCGGTTTGCGTTGACCTCCTTCACCGGATCAATCCAGCTCATTCCCTTGGCAATCCACTTACATTCGGTGTACTTTTCCGGATTGGTAAAATAGTCCGGAATATCCAGGCTCTTCGCCATCACGCAGCTTTCCATCCACCAGATATAAACCTTGCGGCAGAGATGTTCGGAAAGATAATGCTGCCATTCCTTGTAGCTTTCGCGGTCCTCCAGCAGATTTTGTCTGGCAGAGGAATAGTTGACCTGGCTCATATCCCGGGAGGTCGCTTCATAGCTCAGCCCTAACCCAGCTGAGTAAGCACGCTGCAGAATTGTAGCCATATCCCTTGCGTTGGATGCCTGGCCAGATGGGTTTACCACCTGAATTTCGTCCCCCGCGTCCAGCTCCATGATCATACCGGGTGCCAGTTTCTGCTTCTTGGCTCCGGTTGTCTTGTCGGTTTTCTGGTTGCGTCCCAATCCCATGCCGCCCGGGTTGATTTTTTTAATAAACACCGACAGGCAGGCAAGGATTCTTTCCTTGACCGTCACCGCATTGAGAAACTGGTTTAAATCTCTCAGGCGGGAAAGGACGTTGGAAAAGCCTGAAATTTCCCGCACCTGGCTGGTTCGCTTGATTTTATTGAGATAGATGACCCGATCGGCTGGGATACGCACTGTCCGACCTGTTTCCCCGAAGGTGTCATACACTGTAAAGTGATAGGCAACCGGTTTGTTGAAGGAATTGACCTCAATCCCGCCGACCACCTGATTCTTCCCGTGGAACAGCACCCCGCTGTCCAGCTCGTCCACCTCTTTGATCTGCAGCTGAAGTGGAAATCGTTTGTTCCCGCTGTATGAAGCGACAATCAACAGACCGCCGTCCACCATCATGCGGCGCACTGCTATTTTGAGGATCTCACAAAAACACAGCCGCCCGGTCACGTCGCAGTTTTCTGCATGACACCAGCTCTCCCACAACCGTTCGATCTTCTTTTCCAGCTCTGGATGATCGATTTTGCAGTCCAGACGGATGCCGGAGCCGACCACATTTCGCTCCATAGCAAGGATACTTGCCTCCACATAGTCGGCATTGCGTTCCAGATCCCGGGCGCGGTGGCGGATGGTGTCGCGGGACATGGCGTTGATATCCTCCGCCCGCCCGTCTACCGGTGTCCAGTTGTCCGAATCCCGCCCTCCGCCCGCGTCATATCCGTTTCTTTTCCCTAAAAAACGCATTTTCAGGGTCTGCCAAACACTCACCTGCATTCCTCCTTTTTCTCTCATCGAATTTGCGGGTAAATACTTTCACCGTCCCCCGCTACCCCCTGTCGGCAAACTCTACGATGCACAGATTTCCGCCTTGTGCCTGCCTGATCTGGCTTTCCAGAGCTTTCTGCCGGCTGTACAGGGTCGCCAGATTTGCCTTGGTGACACTCTGACCGTCCACATTGTAGCTCTGCGCACCGTTTTCAATCGCCGCGATCGCACTGCAGAGGTTTTCATACTGCTTTTCCAGACTGATCATATCCAATCACCTCCCCAGTCGTAGTCATCATCGTTTCCAAACCAGTTTTCTTCCTCATCCTGCTCCCGCTGATAGGTCGGTTCTTCCTCTTCTGCTTCCGGCTGATCCTCAAGCAAAGCAAAAGCCCCCATCAGATCTGCCGCGCAGGCAGCATATACCTCGCAGTCCAGATAATGGTTGTCGGCGTTGCTGGTCTTTTTCTTCCACACCCAGCTGTCCACCCCGTTTTTGCGCTCAAATACCTTGTGTTCGCTGGTAACTTGGTCGCAGTATTCCTGATCCACTCCGTCAAAGACCTGCCAGCTGCCGTCCTGCGCGTTGATTTTGGCATAAATCATGTTTTTGTAGTAGCTGCCGTCGCAGATGACAAGGTTGAGTCCTCGCGCGACACTGTCCTCTTTTTGGATGGGCGAGACTCGATACCGGGACGGCATCGGATGGGATGCACCCTTTACCGGTATGGTAAGAGGGTTGTGGATATAGCAGAAATCGTACACAAGGTCTGTCTGGTCACCAGAATCGACCAGAGTCAGATCGATGTACCAATCTTTCCCCTTCTGGTCGTAGTAGGACTGGTTGATGACATCCCACAGGGTATTAAAGTCCGTCCCTGGGATGCAACCGTGATCGATGTTGTAGATTTTCTTGCCCTGCCCCCAGGCATCCACCGTGTAATACAGGCAGGTTTGCTGCACATCCACCCCACAGGTGATAATCTGTGCCCAGTCCGGAACAATTCCTCTGGTATAGATTCCCCTGTTGTCCAGGATCTTCTGGGCACCGGCGGTACTGCCGACATCTTCCCACGGCTCTCCCAGCCATGAGTTGACAAAGTTCTGCATCTTCTCCTGATCTCCCTGCGCATCCAGCCACTTATAGGCTACATCCCGAAAGGAAAGCCAGGGCGAATAGATGGCATTGAGCGAAAATCCGGTCTTTTTGGGGCTTTGCTTTTTGCCCTCGATCTCTTCCTCGTTCATCCAGCGGCCCTGTTTGAGCATCTTGTGCTTGTCCGCATCAAAGAGCTCTTCCTGACAATAGGGACACTCATAATAAGCCGACTCAGCACGTTCGGTTTTGGTGCCCTCTTTGATAAACTTGATCTGCTGAAAGCGCAGGCGCTGGAACTTTCCGCAATGAGGACAGGGAACATAAAAATAGAGCTGCCGGGTACAGCTCTCCCATTCTTTCCAGATAGCGCCAGTCTTTAAAGTGGGCGTAGAGGTGATAAAGATCTTCTTGTTGTATGCAAAGGTGTTGGTTCGCTCCCTTGCCAGAGAGATCGGATCGGCCTCCTTGCCGCCTCCGGAGCGAGGAGGATATTTGTCCACCTCATCGAGCAGCACAAATCGGATCGGCTTCGATGAAAGCGACGCTGCCGAATTGGCACCGGTGAGCGGGATGTACATATTCTCAAATTGCAGAGCCAGCAGCTTGCTGTCCTCCTCCCGAAACTTTTCTGCCAACGGCCTTGTTGCCCTTAGCATGGGTTGAATGCGATTTTTGGAAATATCCTCGGCCAGTGTATCGGAGGGATAGACCACCAGCGTCGATGCTGGGTCCTGATCCACGATATAGCCCAGGATATTGAGGATAGATTCAGTGCCGCCGACCTGTGTCGGCTTGATAAAGACAATTTCCTCGATCCGGTCATCCGAAAAGGCGTCCATGATTTCCCGAAGATAGGGGGTTTTCTCTGTTTTCCAGCGTCCGGGCTGGTTGGAAGTTCCGGCCGGAATGATGCGGTTTTTATCCGCCCACTCACTGACTGTCATTCTTTCCGGCGGTTTTAGTGTTTTCATGCTGTCCAGAATCCAGCTCGGATAATTTACCTTGACTCCATTCCGCGAGTACATCATATACCACCTCATTTACTTCGCGTTCCAGTTCTTTTGCGGCATCCAGCTCCACAGACTTGGATGCCAGGATTCCGATTTTGCGGGGAAGGAGCAAAAGTGCCTGTTTTAAGGCAACAAAAAAGGCGGCCAGCTCATCCGCTACCACCTGTTTTTCGATATAATCTCCCCGCTTGATCCCGTTCTCAAGCTCTCTGTTTTCGGTCTGCGCCTTTTTGAGCAGCGCTTCCCAGTAGAGCTTGCGGTCTTTGAGACTCATTTTCTCCAGATCCTCCCCAGTCCCGCTGCCATCCATCCGCCAGGCGATGACCTCCCGGATCGGCCACCAGCCGCGGTCAGCCTTCGGGCATCCGTCCTTCGCCCAGCTGGCCAAGGTCTTTGGCGTGACACCAAAAATCTCGGTCAGAAAGGAGGTGGGAACGCAGGTTTTTCCGTCGATTATTTTTGTCTTGATGTTGTTACCCAAAATCCCACCTCAATGTAACAAATTTCTAATCCATTTTTTCACTTCCAAACGCTTCTATCTACATCTCATGCACCCGCAAAATTCTAATTCTCTGGTTTGTTACCTTGTTACCCTGTTTTTTTGCACTTGCAGCGGGGAAATTTCCGCGCCTCAGCCCGACCCGCACTCCCGGCGGGGTCAGGAAGTACCTAAACCCGGTCGGCAAACTCATTCTCGACCCGCCTGCAGGCAGTTTCATAGTGTTTTGCATCCAGCTCAAACCCGATGTAATTGCGGCCGCTGCGAATGCAGGCCACCGCTGTGGTGCCGCTGCCCATACAGTTATCGAGCACAAACGCATCCTCATCGGTGTAGGTGCGGATGAGATACTCGAACAGCGCCACCGGTTTCTGTGTCGGGTGCAGGCCACGCTCACAGGGAATATCCAGCAGATTGCGGGGATAGTTGATATACTCAGTTACATAATCGGATGCCAGTCCGTGGCTGTAAACTTCCCCATTCTTCTTTCCGCTTCCCTTGTGATACTTCGGCTTGTCCAACCGGATCAGCCCCTGTGGATGATAGACCGGCGGCTTTTTGTAGAATACTACCACATCCTCAATGCAGCGCATAGGCTGCTTCTTTGCAAGGGCAAAACCGGTCGGGCAGTTTTTGTGCCAGTACCAGCAGTAGCGAAATAATTTGCGGTTGCTTTGGATGAGCGCTGTTGTGAATGGCTGGATCGCCGTCAGCACGATGGCACCGTTGTCCTTGATGATGCGCTCATATTGTTGCCATAGCTGGTCGAATGGCAGCACGCTATCCCATCGGCAACTTGTGACACCATACGGCAAATCGCACAAAATCATGTCGATTGACTTATCCTCGATCGCCTGCATTCCGGCAAGGCAATCTGTGTTGTAAATTCGGTTTGTTTCTAGCATTTATCGTTTCACCTTTCTCGGGGCAAGGTGGAAAACGGCATGAAAAAAGCCGGTCTTTCCAAAAGAAATCCGGCTTAAAAAATATAAAAAAACCGCATAATTAAGCGATTTGTTGTAAAAAAAGTATTGACAATATCACGATATAGTGATATAATATAATTAATGAAAGGAGGTGAACACAGTGGATGAACAAATAAAAAGTCTGTTAGAAATAACAAAGGACTTACTTGAAATCCTCGTTTTAATCCTCACAGCCCTCCAGCTCAAAGGAAAAAAGAAACGAAGAAAAAAGTAAGTCCAGGCGGGAGGAAACTCCCGCCCCCTCTTGGGGCTTTTATTATACCACATCCACGAAGAAAATGAAAGTCAAAACACTTCGCATTCTGCTTGTTGCTCTGGTCATCCTAAACATTCTCGATGGTGACTTTGCAAATCCGTCCGTTCTGGACTGGATCAAATTCGTTCTTCTCGCCGTCTGTTTGATTCTTAGTTTCCGAAAGGAGAAATTTTGATGAATAACCCGTTTGAAGGGTTGCTTTCCTTCAAGGAGGCAACTGACCTCTGGGGCCTGAATGAAAGCACCCTGCGCAAAGCCGTTACCTACGGAAAACTCAAAGAAAACATCGATGTAAAAAAGTTTGGCAAACAATGGATCATCACCCAAAAAGCAATGGAGCGGGAATACGGTCCGATGCCAGGCGAAGATAAAAAATAATCCAACACAAAAGCCGCTTGTCCTTTCGGGCAGGCGGCTTTTTGCGTTTTAAGGAGAGTTCAAAAACTCAAAACCAAGGAGGCGTTCCTTTGATCTTCCCATTTTCTTCAGTTTACATCATATCACACTTGACATAGGACATTCCAGGACATTTTAATCTTTCAACGGCTATTTTATGCTTTCTGCTGATTTGTTTTTGAGAATATCCTACTTTGTCTGCCGTTTCCTCAACTGTCATTCCCTGTATGTACCGATACCAGAGAATATCCTGATAAGATTTCTCATTCAGACCGCAGATTGCCGTCTCGATCTCCTGTTTGCGTTTCCGGAGCTTGTCCATTTCCTGGGCGATTTCCGTCTGAAGCTCACAGATCTGATCGATGCACCGCTGCAGCTGGTCACCGCTACCGGCAGCCTTTGGTTCTTGTGAGATGGTAGCGGTAATTTTGGTCGCTCGCGCATTCCACACCTGCAGCTGTTCGGTCATGCTTTCGATTTTTCCATCCAGTGCCCGATAGCTTTTCAGCCACTCGATTTTCTGTTCGTAGGTCAACGGCATCACGTCCTTTCATCGCTATCATATGTTCTCGCGTCAATTTATCCACTACACGCCCAATCTCTCGATACCCCGCCATTCGTGCCAGATTATCAAGATGATAAGCTGTTTGAGCAGAAACCAAGATAGATAAACGTCGGAGGTTTTTGTTTTTCATGGCTATTCCTTCCTTGGTTTAAAGTAATCACAAAATCCGTCACTGTGTACAATGCCATTCACATAGCAAAAAAGGCTTTGGCCTCTAGGTTTTTGTCTACTGCAAATACCACACCTACCAACTGGTGGCGCTGGGCGGGTGTTGTGTGCGCGGATTGCAGCCTTTTCGCCTGTGTATTCGTCATCCGATTCCGCTATTGGTCCGCAAGCTCCACACGCTTGACATTCCATCCATGCTACCCCTTTATCATATTGCACTTTCATATTTGAACCATCAGCTTTGCAAAAAGCGCAAGGAATTGGAATGAATTTGTTTGAAAGTTCTTCCTGTGCCTGCTGATCTCCCAGCAGCGCACGGCGAATGAGTTCTTTATCGTCAATCATTATTCATCATCCTCCTTTTTAATTTTCCCACACTTTTTGCATTTTGTTATTGTTGCAGGAACAAGCCACCCATCTACATTTAAAAATCCATTGACTTTGATTGTTTCATACTCATGATGACAAAACAGTTGTTTGATAAATTCAAGCATTATTGATCCTCCTCCAAATCCATCTTTGCACCACAATGGCAATAAGGAAAATCCTCTAATTTTGCATACAGCCCAGTTTCAATAATTCTGCCGCAGTTGGAGCATGCGAACCTATCGCCTTGAACAGTTCTCATTTCAAAAATCCACCTCGCATGAATTACAGGAGTAACATCTTCACAACCAATTTTTCTTAAATCATCAAATGCATGTTGATACCCAGCGTAATATGCTGCACTGTACCCGCTTATTTTGTAATATTTGTCATTTAGAGCTTCTAAAGCCTTATTTTTGTCAATATACTCAGGCATTAGTTATCCTCCTTCATCTTTTCCAGTGCGGATTCGGCTTCCTCACTGGTGAGGAATACGGTTTTGCCGATATCGCTAAACTTATAAATCATTCCTTCACACTCAAACAAATCCGGTAACGATTGCATAAAATCAACGACTCTGCATTTTACCTTTTTCTCAGAACGCATTTTAGCATCGTTGAAGTAACTTTGAATACAGTATACTTTATCACCAACCCTGCACGGCAGCACAACACATCTTCCTTCCCTGTCCGCTTCCACCATCTCTTTCAGTCGGTCAAGATCGTAGTCATCACCTAGAATGTCCTCAATGGCAGCAAGGCGGTTAGTTGACTCTCTAAGGCAGTCCTCGCAATCACAAATTACTGAAACCTCCTGACTAGCATACAAAACTCCACAGCACGATTTGCAATCAATTACAACAATTCCGCTTAAATCTCGTACAGTCAACCGTTTCAAGCTTATTCCTCCCCTTCTCCAAAAACATACATATCATTTTGTGGATTGCAAGTAACCAAAGCACCTATCCTGCACCCTTGCAAACCTCTAAAGTTTTTGCACCCATTGCACCATTCGATTTTCCTGAGCATCTTGATCGCCGCGTTCCTCTCCCTCTCTGCCTTTTCTGCTCTGGCTTCAGCGGCTTCGACACGAGCAAGTAAATCAGTAATTGCGGTTATAGCCTGCTCAATAAAGTATGACTCTGGTTCTTCGTACACCATTTCCCCTTGTCCAGTATAAGGCCATGGCGCACCGACTAATTCTCCGTATGGAATTTTGGGCGGAAGCATTTTTTCTAGGCTTTCCACAAGTTTCTTGTAATCCATGTTAGTCCTCCTTGTCGTGAATGTTTCCGATGACCTCGCTGTATGCCCCACTTTCCTCCATGTCAAACCAACACAGCGTATCAACGTTTGCTTCTTCACCAGAAATATACACAAGTTGCCATCCCCATGTATACCCAGCGTTTGGATTTCCGAATTCCATTCTTCCTATCCACTCATAACCATTAAACTCATCTGTGAATTTCAGAATGTCACCCTCAAACACTTTCACACCGTTCCTATCGGTCAAACCAGTGTATTGGCACACGGTTTCTGGGTCAACACTTGCTCCTTCTATCCCTCGTGGCATTCCCCAGTCTGCAAATCCAGCCCGAACCATTACAATCTCTTTTTTGACTGAATCAGACGAAAAACATGTAAGTGGAGTTACATCAACCGGTACACCTTCTAACCATTCCCCATTGTCAATTCTTTTCGCTTTAAATAAAATTTTTCTCATGCTTATTCCTCCCTCAATGCATCCATAACCGCTTTCAAAGCTTTGTGCATTTCTTCATACTCCGGACAATTAGGCGATGAAATATCGTTATTCCATGCGATATCATAGGCTTTGCTTATTCTTTCTTTCAGACTATTGATTTCAGATAGAGGGTCTGTTTTTACTGTTCTTTTTAAGATCACTCTTCCTTCCTCTATGTAGATCTCTACCTTTTTGCCTGGCTCCATTCCAAGCTCTTCTCTGAAATCCGATGGAATAACAATCCTCCCTAAATCATCAAGTCTTCTTGCTACGCTTCTTTTCATGATTCTACATCTCCCATCTCTTAAACTTTACCCCGGTCAAAACTTCCAGCGCATGAAGGCTCAGGTCAATTATTTTGTCCTTATCTGCCTCCTGTTTGCCAAGTTCTTTGTTAATTTCGTGCAGCAATTCCTCCACTTTCAGGGTGTTTTGCTGATAGGCGCGGTAGACCATCAGCCTGTCCGCTTCCTGCTTCCTTGCATCATGAAAAAGCTGTTCTGCCTTTTCCTTTTGGTTTTTGGCTTGTGCCCCGTTTATGGTTCTGTTACGGAACGCTTCCAGAATGCAAATTACCGTCAAGTAAGCAAGATGTTCTGACTGACTGCTGATTTTTGGCATATCTAAGCCATTTTTTGCATATTCTACAATATCAGAAAATTCCATTTTAGCCCTCTTTTCTTCCCTTTTGGCAAGTAAGATGTAACGATGCAACCAACGAAACGATATTTCCCTACAGAGGGCTAGAGTATAAAAAATATAATATATTTTTCACTTTATATATTAATATAGAATATTAGTTACATAGTTACATTCTTTATATATATGGCTTAATTATGCCATTTTCGGGTGTAACCAGAGCGTAACTTACCTGTAAACCAGCAACCAGCATCAGAACGGCAGGTCATCAGCCAATGAACCTTTTCCAGAATATTTAACCCAACATCGCTGCACACCCCAGTTGGAAGTCCTTTTGGGACTGTTCAGTTTCGTCCAACCTGGCATATTCTGCATGATAAGGGACAGCTCGTTTGAGTCTTTGCGGTTTGGCTTGAATGACTCATGCAGCGCGCGCTCCCAAAGCTCGATGATGCAGACCGTTTCACCGTCCTGCTTTTCGTTCAGGTACTGAGTGACCATTCCCACACGATAATCGTCCTCCAGCGCGCTTTCCTGATGGTACTGCACTTCCTCAATCAGGCTCTTGTCCAGCACTGGAGGAAGCTTGTCCTGTAAAAAGAGCTCATAAGCTTCCGCCCAGCACTGTTCGATATAGGCTTTGAGCTCTTCCTTGTGGTCAAACAGATCCCTTCCGGAATTGTTGCACACCACCGGATAATATCGGCGGTTTCCGGTCTTGTCGGTCAAAAATTCTGCGGTGTTGGTCGTTCCGATAAAGATACACTGTCTGGGATTTTCGGTAATGCGGCGGTCAAAGGGTTTGCGGTATGTATCGACCTGCCGGGAAAAATAGCTCTTTGCTGCTTCGACTTCCTTTGTTCGTTTGAGGGCAAGCAGTTCGCTGACCTCACAAATCCAAGCGCCCTCCACCGCCTCGATCCCGCGCTGACCGTCAATCTCGTTGACCTCCCGGAAGAAGCGGTCTTCCATCGCAAGCCATCGGACAAAGGTGGACTTTCCTTCTCCCTGCTTTTTGCCGATCAGCACCGCCATATCCTCAAACTTGCACCCGGGATTGAATATCCGGTGGATACCACCGGCAAAGATTAAACGGGACACTTCTTCGGAGTATGCACAATCATCTGCTTTCATCCAGTCGATGAGCAGCCGTTTGATTCGTTCCTTACCATCCCACACAAGTGATTTTATCTTATCCCTGACCGGATGATATCGCTTCTGTGCAAACCGCACACGCAAAGCATCATCCAGTTTCTGAGGACTGTACAGGTGATATTTCTGCTCGATGTATCCGCGCAGCCAGCTGTCATCCTCATCGGTCCAGCGGCGGGGAACGCCGTTTTCTATGCGCTCTGGGGTGTTTGACAGCTCGTTAAACAAAAACAGGTCCTTGAGTCGTCCGTCCCCCTGCAAAACCGCCATAAAGTTTTCGATGGTGAGCGCAGGCGAACCTTTTTCGTTATACCGCAGCGGGACTGTGCCGCCCAGATTGTCCGAGATTGTGTTCTGCTCCCGTTCCATCGTTCTTTTCTGTTTTTGATATGCTTTCCACAGCTTTAAAAACTCGGTCTTTTTGCCGAGTTCTGCTGCGCGGCTTTGCAGTGCAAGAAGTTCTCTTTGCTGATCCACCTCATCCTCGATTTCCAAAAGGTTTAAAAAGATGCGCTCATCAAGGATGGTCACCGATGTCAGTTTGTCGATCAGGTTTCCTTCTTCCAATCTATTTCACCTCCTTGTACTTTCTGAGAAAGTACCAAAGCAGTTCGCCTACGGCGCAAAGATAGGTAGTTGGGTGAAAACAAAAGTTTTCGTCGGGCATATCTTTTAGATATGCCCTCCTTTTCTCAAAAGGTGGTGGGGGTACGGGGGCCAAGACCCTGTGACACCCAACAAAAACAACATGAAAATCGTTAGGGGCAGAATGCCGTTTCGGTGCTGTCGCACGTCAGTGCGCTGACTGCGAAAACGCAGGCAGACTGGACTGCACCAGCTTGAAGCCAAACCCTGTTTTTCTCTTTTGAGAGTAGAACAAAGTCCCACCGTTCTTAATAGAAACCATTCTTTGCTCTGAATGCCTCGCTTTGTTTTATTTGCTCCTCCAATAATTCTATCTCTCCTATCAGTTTTGCCGCCTGCTGTGCCTGCTCATGATTTGAAACTTTCAGTTTCCTTAAATTAAGCCATAGAGCTCGCCTTTGAGCGATTCTGCTTTGTAGTTCTAACTTGAATGCTGATTGTTCTTTTGCTTTTTTTCTCTGCTCTGACAACCGCTTACGATAGTTTCGGTATGATTCTTTGCTGTCGGAGAGTCCCAAATGAAAATCTGCATCCAGCTTTTTGAGTGCATCCACAAAAGAACACCGCTCCATCTCCATCACAAAGTCGATTACTGTTCCACTTTTGCCGCATCCGAAACAATGCCATGTGTCCTGCTGCAAATACACCTTGAGGGACGGGGAACGGTCACCGCTGTGGAATGGGCAGTGCAGGAATCCTGCCCTGTCCGGCTGCAGGTGATACAGCGCGAGTACGTCAGCAAGCCTTACTGATTCCCTCACCCTCTGTGCCAGATTCTCCATCATGCTCAAGCACCTCTTTTGCGTGATAATACAGGATTTTATAGATGATTCTGCCGCATTCATCCGGTTTGCAGAAGATAAACTGCAAATCGTAGCGGATGGACCATGCCAGAATAGAGGCGATCAGTGCATTTGGATTCAATCTACTGCGGTAACTTCCGTCAAACACCTTGCTCCAATTGGCATTTTCAATCAGCAGATACATCTTGATGCCGGCAGCTTTCCCTCGCTCGAACTCCCTCTGAAACCGCTCTCTGCCTGAGGTAAAGCACTGGCAGAGCTCGTCCAGATTCATCTTTCGTTCGATACAAACGGGGAGGGAATGGGTTTCTCCCTCCACCGTATATTCCCCGGAATAGTCTCCCGCGTCCAGTTTCTCCCGCCGCCAGTGTGGGAAATCTTTCATCCGGCGGCGCAGGTTCATGGTATCCTGTTCTCTGGTATCAATCAGGACAGTCAGGCTTTCCAGAGCGTCCTTTACTTCAAAGTGCGTGTAACTCATGGCTTAAAACGGAAGATCTTCTTCGGAATCATCTTCTGCGGAAATGTTAAGGTCAACCGGCTTCTGGTCTTTCGGCAAAGGCTTATCGTCTGGCAGTTTAAACTCCCCGCTGCGCACCTTTGCCACATCAATAAAGTTGTAAGGGTTTGCAAACCATCCGCTCTTTCCGTTGTATGCCCATTCCTTCCACTGGAAGATACATCCGACGATCTTACCTTTAAGCCCTGCTTCGTTCCAGTCCCAATGATAGCCGGGGTTACTGTCCTCGATTGCCTGAATGATTGCCTTGAATTTGCGCTTTGTCCACTGGTCTTTCTCGCTGCCGTCATCCTTTGGCACATAGATGCGCAGCACACCTTTCCATTTCTTGTCCTCCTGCTGCTGGGATTCCAGATTGCGCCGATAATATCCGGCATACTCGCCCTTGTCGATATCAAAGGCGATCTCCAGCTTTTCAAAGGTGCTGCCGTCCTTACCGGTATATGTAGTAACTTTTGCCTGTTCAATCTTTACTTCATAAGCTCCCTTTGGAAGCTTCTCAAACTCGCCTGCTGCCTGTGTGGTTTCATAATCTGCAAATGGTTTCATTACTCATTTCCTCCTAAATTCCAGTATTCTCTGATAATGGTATCGACCTTTTTTAGGTCGTTGTCGATTCGGTCATCGGTAAACATATCGATGGGGCTTTTTACGGTATCTGCCCCGCTGTTGTGGGTCTGGAAGAAGTACTGCCCGTTTTCGGTTTTTGCCATCAGCACCACCGAAAACAGCCCTTCTACGGTAAGTAAACTGTCCAGCATCTTGCCGACCGTTTTTGCCTTCACCTTACCCTGCTCGTCCTCCTGTACATGATGCAGGAAATAGACAATGCAGTCGGGTGGCGTATTCTGGATGATGAACTGCAAAAGATCATAGAAGTTTTTCGCCATGTCGGTAAACTTGCCATATCCGACCTCTTTTGCCTTGTCAAACGCTTCAAACACCAGAAGATACTGGCTGTCATCGATGACATACCGTTTCAGGCTCGGTTTGGAGAGCGCTTTGATGATCGTTTTGTAGCCTGCCCTGTCCACTTTTTTCAGAGGTTTCCGGAATGGAAGCGGTTTACTGGCTACATTAAAGATACCGACTTCGTCCGGTTCAAAATTGCGCAGCGAAGAAGATTTCCCGCTACCACTTTCTCCTAAAATCAAGATTGGTACTCCCATTATGATTCATCTCCTTCTATCAACGGACACCTTCCGTCAATGACCAGTTCCGCAAATGGCAGGATCTCTCCCGTGATCTGGCAGCGTTCCCTTTTGTGATTGCTGGGGTCTGCGATGCAAAACGGGCACATTCTGCAAACCTCCTGCCCTTCCGGGAAGTATACCTGACGGACAAGAGTTTTGGTTATGTACTTGCCGCATCCGTTTCTTTCTCTCATAGCAACTTCTCCTTCACAAACTGTAAAAACCCGTCATCTTCTTTGCAAAAGTCAACCTTTTGAATTTCCATATAGTCATGACGTATCGGATTGGTGTTTTCTGCAAGATATCCGGCTTTGATAACTCTGAGCTGTTCCTTTCGGTCAGCGTTCGCAAACAACCAGTTCGCATAAAAGTCCCATTCATTCTGCCGGATATATTCATTTACAAAATCCGCGCCTTGTGGTGTAAGATATTCTACTTCGCAGTCTTTGCACACTCTCTCACCGTTTGCAAACTCGGTCAGCTCATGTACTGGAACCATCTGCTTACACTGGACACAGTAGCCTTTCTGAGGTTCTCTGCACTGCGGATCTCGGTATTCTGCACCGACGATCATTCCGTTTTCGAGCATGGATTTTCCTCCTTTGGTGGTTCTGGAAGTGGCATCCAGTGGGTGACTGTAATTTCCTTGCCTTTTTCAATCCAATCTGCACCATTCCATCTTGCCACGCAGATAATTTTTCCGACCATTCCTTGCTTAACAGCAAGAACTGTGGGTGGGTTTTTATCCGTTACTTTTGGGTCTGGAAGTCTATCTTTAACACTAATCCACTCGCTCATGACCTCTCCCCCATTTTCTGCTCAACAAAGAGCTTGATAAATTTCTTCACTGACGGGCAAACCTTGGTGACACGCGTATCATACATCATGCGCGGGCTGCGGAACGGGCTGTTCCATGCCAGCTGGATCACCTTCCAAACCCTGTGATACACCTGCTTCGAACTTATTCCATGGGTTTCTCCAATCCGTTCGGTTATGTCCTGTAGTTTGTGCGTACCTTTGGCATAAAGTAGGCAGGCTTCTGCAAGCAACGTACGCCCGGAAGATTTGCCAAATCCTATGTCTGACAGTAACATGGTTACTTCGTTTATATCCACTTGCTTTTTCCCTCTCTTTCTGTTATCATACAGGTAAAGCATGTTTTTATTTGTCTTTGAGTTTGCCGTTTGCGGCAAGCTCTTTTTTTATCTCCTTCTGCCATGGTATTTATAATACTTGGCATCCCGAAGATTGCATTTCTCTTTAAATGCTCTGCCGAGATTTGCGTATTCTCGGTAATATGTCCTGCGTCTGCGCTCGTCCTCGCAGTCGTATGCAATACTGGCAAGGCAACCGTCACATCCGTTTGGAAGGGCTTTAAAATGGCAGTGCTCACAGGTTTCCCGATACACTTTCTGGGGTCCGTTCACTATCCAGCCCTTCTCTCGTCTTCTGCTTTGCGGCGCATTTCTTCGACAATGTCGGTTGCTTTGCGCTGTGCGACCTTCTCAACAGCCCAGCCCAGAACACCGAGCACAATCATAAAACCAAACATGAAACCTAAAACCATGATTACTCCTAACATCTGTTAAATTCTCCTTTCGACCATCTTGCCAGAATATCCATATACTCTGCGTATCGCTTTGGGCGAATCGGTCTTATAGATGGTTCTGTGTTAAATACAAGCAGCATACACTCACCAATGCCTTTGTGGTTGTCCACAAACTTGCGTCCTACCAGCTCGCCGTTTTTGATACGCTGCTTAATACGGTTGTGATACGGGTACATTGTTTTTCACCTCGCCAATGGGAAAATACTTCGGAAGGTCATATCTTGAGATCTCCAGAGCGTCACAGATCTGATATGCAACATCCAATCTTGGAATTGTGCTGCCGTTCAGCATAC
>OGZI01000846.1_pt1 | contig 35103 bp, 52 predicted proteins | sample 1576711 | NCBI WGS metagenome assembly OGZI01 (sample SAMEA3541482, study PRJEB24748) | human gut metagenome | biome: human gut; feature: human-associated habitat; material: faeces | place: China | collected 2012
GAAACCGGCGGAATCCATCCGCCGGTTTTTTGTTTCAGACCCCTTCTGTGGCTTCCAGCTGCATCCGGGCGAAAAAGTCCTGGGAGGACAGACCGTGGGGACGGTTGAAGCGCCCCAGGAGAAATAGGGAAGAGGGGTCCCTGGTAATGCGGGACACCCGGCTTTCACAGCTGAGGGTGATCTGATACCCCAGGCTTTTTAAAATTTCTTCGCTTTGGGCGGTGTAAAAACCAAAGGGATAGGCGTACAGCGTGGGTTCTTTTCCTGTGACATCGGTGATGGCCTCATGGATCTTTTGGGTGTCTGCGGTAAAGACCTGGGCGTAGTGTTCGTCGGTTTCGCCGGGGAGCTTTTTGGCCCCGGAACGGCTTTCCTGTCCGGCGGCGTCGTGCATATTGTAGCTGTGGCTGCCGATGGATACATAGGGGGATTGGGAAAGGGTTTTCACCTGGTCCCAATCCAAATGGGAATAGTTCAGGTGGCGGACGGCATCGGGCTGGGAATACAGGTCGGAATAGCGGCCGATGACGCTGACCACGGCAGGCATCTGGTATTTTTGCAGCAAGGGATAGGCATTGGCAAAAAAGCTCTCGTAGCCATCGTCAAAGGTGAGCAGGATGGGGTTCTGGGGAAGTTCGCCTTCTCCGGCGGCGTAAGCGATGAGCTGATCGGGGGAGACCGGGGTGTAGCCTGCTTTTTGCAGCCATTGAAGGTCGCTTTCCAGCTCCTGACGGGAGATCACATAATCCCCCAAAAGACTGCTGTCTTCTTCCAGCACATGGTGGTACATCACCACCGGCACATCCACGCCTTCCTGGCTGCCAGTGGGGAGAAAGGGAGATTTTGGCTCGGGCCAGGCCCGAGCGAACAGAAAGCAAAGAAGGGCGAACAGGGCTGCATAGCCCCAGGACTTTTGCCAAAACTTTTTCAAAAAAAAGGCCTCCTTTTGAAGCGATCCATGGGAAATGGATATGCGCAAAAGAAGGCCTTTATGTGTTTTGGATCAGGAGAATGGAAACTTACATTTTCGCCTTTTCTTCCACGATAAGCTGACGGATATGAGTATCCAGATCTTTCAGAGCTTCCCGATCCAGCTGGGCGGTGTGCACCGGAGGCAGGAATTTGATGCGCACTGTGGCCGGATGAATCCAGAAACCATGAGCTTCCATCACCTTGTAAGAGCCGCTGATGCACAGAGGCACAATGGGCACTTTGGCTTTGGAGGCCGCCCGGAAAGCGCCGGTTTTGAAGGGGCCCACCTGCTCGCCACGGCTGCGGGTGCCTTCGGGGAAGATGAGCATGCTGTACCCCTCTTCCAGAAGAGCGGTGGCTTTGCCCAACGATTCCACCGCCTTGCGGGGATTGCTCCGGTCCACAAAGACGCAGTGGAGCAATTTCATCCAGCTGCGGATAAAAGGCACCTTTTCCAGCTCTTTTTTTGCCAGAACGCCGCAGGGCTTGGGCAGATAACCCAGCATCAGGGGAATGTCGAAATTGCCCTGGTGGTTGCCCACATAGACCACGGCCCCCTGGGGAATGTTCTCCAGACCGGTGATCTCCACCTTGACGCCGGCCGCTTTCAGAAGCCGCCGAGCCCATTTCCGCACAGCATCTTCCATAATGGCGTCGCTTTCTTTGATGCGTCCTTGAGCGGTGAGCTTTTTGCACCGGTAGAACTTGGGCAGCACAGCCACCAGATAGGCCCAGAAATAAATAAACCAAAGGATTGTTCGCATAAAATACCCCCACAGGTTGTTTTTGCCGCTTCGCACATTGTATTGTAACCCATACCGCCGTCCCTGTCAAAAGCCTTGCCTTTTTGGGGCAGGGGGTCTACAATGAAACAAAAAGCGAAAGGGCGGTATTTTTTATGGACGAGCAGGGAAAGCATATCAAAGAATATGTGGAAGCCCATGGGCAGGAGATCATCGGGGATCTGGTGGAGCTGACCAAAGCCCAGTCTCCCACCACCTGCAAGGAGCTGGCCGATGCCTGCGGCCAGAAGATCCGGGAGCTGGTGAAAGAGCGGGTGGGCATCGATGGGACGATCTACCCCCAGGAAAAGCGGGGCGACCATATGAGCTTCACTCTGGGTGAGCAGAAGGAACAGATTCTAATGCTGGCCCATTTTGATACCGTGTGGGACAAAGACGCTCTGCCTCTCAGGCAGGAGGGGGATGTGCTCTATGGCCCGGGAGCTTATGATATGAAGGCCGGACTGGTGTCGGCCATCTGGGCTATGAAGATCTGCAAGGAGCTGGAGCTGCCTTTGCAGAAACGGCTTTGCCTACTGTGCAATTCCGATGAAGAGGTAGGCAGCGGCACTTCCCAGGCCCTTATTGAGGAAAAGGCCAGGGAGAGTGCGGCAGCTTTGTGTCTGGAGCCCAGCCAGGGCCAGACAGGCAATCTGAAAACCGCTCGGAAGGGAACCGGCAAATATGTGGTCACCGTTCATGGCCGGGCGGCTCATGCGGGCAATGAGCCGGAAAAGGGCGTCAGCGCTCTGGAAGAGGCGGCCCGGATCATTCTGTTCCTCCACAGCCTTACCGATCTGGAGAAGGGAACCACCGTCAATGTGGGCGTGAGCCACGGCGGTACCCGGGCCAACATCGTGGCGGCCCAGGCGGAGATGGAGATCGATGTGCGCACCTGGACCATGGAAGAGGCTCAGCGCATCGACGGCATCATCAAGGGGCTGAAGCCCAGCCGGGAGGGGATCCCCCTGAAAGTGGAAGGGGATATCGGCCGTCCGGCGCTGGAGTTTACTCCCCGGAATCAGCAGCTGTTTGCGCTGGCCCAAAAAACCGCAGAAGAAATGGGCCTTTCTGTGGAAGGGGCCTTTGTGGGCGGCGGCAGCGATGGCAACTTCACTTCGGCCCTGGGTATTCCTACCCTGGACGGTCTGGGAGCTGTGGGCCAGGGTGCCCATGCTCAGCATGAGCAGGTGCAGCTCAGTGCCTGGCTGGAGCGGGTGGCTTTGCTGACCCAGCTGGTGACCCGAATATAATAAATATACATATTATATAATAATTATATAATAAGGAAGAGACGGAGAAGAACCATAGACAATCAAACAGTGGGGATCATCGGCGCTGGTCATGTGGGTAGCCATGTGGCCATGAGCCTGGTGATCCAGGGAATCTGCCGCCGGGTGATGCTCATCGATACCGATGAAAAGAAAGCCCGAGCCCAGGCCGATGATCTGATGGATGGCCTTTGCCATCTGCCCTGGCCGGTGGAGATCAAGGCGGGGAGCTATGAAGATCTGAAAGCCGCCAAAGAGACGGTGGAGACCGGCTGGCAGATCGTGCTGGGCAAAGGTTCCACCGAGTTTGGTGTGGCCTCGGCCGCTGCCGCCATCACCCGGGCCACCCTGCGGGATGAAAAGGGGGTGATGCCCTGCTCGGCCCTTCTCACCGGTCAGTATGGCCAGGAGGGTGTCTTTGCCAGTGCTCTGTGCGTCATAGGCCGGGACGGAGCAGAAGAGGTGTGGCAGCTTCCTTTGAATCAGGAAGAGGAAGAAGCCCTGGTTCGCTCCTGTGAGATCATCCGCCGCTTTGTGAAAGAACATTAAATGGAAAGAGAGCCTTGGGAGTGATTCCCAAGGCTCTTGCTTTTGTTCAGGCGCTTAGTTCATCCAGGGTGCCAAAGGTGTAGCCCATATCCTCCCATTTGGTAAGCAGTTCATCCAGAATATCTGCATTGGTCTGGGAGGTGCTGTGGAGCAGCACAATGGCGCCGGGATGGATGCGGGGCAGCAATTTATCATAAGCCTCCTGCGGGGAGGGCTGCTTGTCGGTGTACCAGTCTACATAGGCCAGGCTCCAGAATATCGTTTGATATCCCAGTGTCCGGGTCTGCTCCAGGTTGCTTTCGCTGAACTTCCCCTGGGGCGGACGGTAGTATTTCTTCATCTCTTCCCCGGTGATCTCCTTGTATTTTTCCTCCACAGCGGTAAGTTCCTTACGGAAACTGTCCAGATCGGCAATTTGGGACATATCCGGGTGATGATAGGTGTGATTGCCCACGATATGCCCTTCTTCAACCATCCGCTGCACCAGCTCCGGAGCGGTCTCCAGGTAATTGCCTACCACAAAGAAAGTGGCTTTGGCATTGTGCTTTTTCAGCGCATCCAGGATGGGGGCGGTGCAGCCGTTTTCAAAGCCACAGTCAAAAGTGAGGTAAATGGTCTTTTGCTGGGTATTCCCCAGGTAACGGGCGTTGTAGCCCGCGAGATATTCGCTGGTGGCATTGCCCACCGGCGCCTCCCCCTTTTTTTGGAAACTCAGGCCCCAGTTGGTGTTGGAGGCCGAAGCCGTCACCGCCGGAGGGGAGGAAGAAAAGAAAGAGAGCACCAGGGCAAAGGCCAGGGCGGCAGGGAGCAGAAGCAGCGCTGGCCGGCGAAGGATTTTTTTCAGCAAAACACATCCCACCTGTCTGTCAAGATGGAACATCTCTATGAAAAAATCCGTCTATGTATGCGGGAAAGTGTCTTTCTTACAAAATATTCACACAAAAACGGATGGGCTATGGTATGATGGGAAAAATCTGTCGAAAAAGAAAGGAGGGGAAGGGATGAAGCTATGGGGCGGCAAAAATCGCCGGAAACCTTCTCACAAAAAGACCGAAAGCGAAAAAGAACCCTTTGAGATCGATTGGGAGCAGGTGTGGAAGAGGGAAGAGCTGGAGCGGAAAGCGCGGTTGACCGGCCGGCCGGTACCTCAGGACCAAAAGCCGGGGAAAAAGACCAAGAAGAAGAGGCGGTTTTGGAAAAGGAGTCTTGTGGCGCTGACTTTCCTGGCCGGGCTTTACTGTGTGGCGGTCTTTTCGCCCATCCCCTTCATCGCCAAATGGCGGGCCATTTACATCGAAACGGCCATGGGCACCATGACCCATCAGTGGCTGGCTACCGCCTTCATTCCCTCCTTTGTCATCGATGATGTGATGGGGAAGCGGGAACAAGTGGAGCAGGAACAGCAGGGGCTGGAAAGCCAGTGGAAGGAAGAGGGCTTCGGCGAGAGCCAGGCCACTCCCTGGGACAAACTGCGAAAGGACTTTTTCCAGCAGTATCCTCAGATCGAAGAAGCTTCCTTTGAGGAATATATGAAGGAACACGGGGAAGAGGCCATTGACGAAGAGGGCTATCTTCTCATCGATAAAGCGGGGCTGGAGGACGAGGACACCGGTATCCGCACCAAAAAGGGAGATCAGGTGCTGGCGGTGGATACCCGCAACGGCATCATCATCTGTAAGGTCACCGGGGAAGGCTATGTGGGACGGCTGGCTCTGGTGCGGGACCCCTCTCAGGTGGGAGTAGCCCTGGCCCCCAGCTATGGCAGCGTGGGGTCTCTGGCCGCGGACATTGCCGAAAAGCGGGATGCAGTGCTTCTGACCAATGCCAGCGGCTTTTATGACCCGGACGGCCACGGCAATGGAGGAACGGCTCACGGCCTTGTGATCTCCGGGGGCAAGAAGAAAAACGACGCTGTGGGCGGCACTTATAAGACCATTGGCATTGACGAAGAAAACCGGCTGCACATCGGCGCTTCAGAAAGTACCTACCGGGACGCAGTGGAGTTCAAGCCGGCGCTTATCGTCAACGGAGAGCAGGTGGTGGAGGGCAGCGCCGGTTGGGGCGTGCAGCCCCGCACCGCTATCGGCCAGACCGAAGAGGGAACCATGCTGCTTTTGGTGGTGGATGGCCGGGCGCCGGGGTATTCCATTGGCTGCACCGTGGGAGACTGCGCCGAGATCCTGGGGCGCTATGGGGCGGTGCAGGCCTGCAACCTGGACGGCGGCTCCTCCAGCATTATGGTCTACCGGGGGAGGGAGATCTCCCGGCCCTCGGCGGCCAACAAGACCCAGGGCCGCCATATTCCCAACGGCATCGCCGTCTATGGAGACTGAAAACCGGCCCTTTTCCCGGGCATTGCCCGGGAAAAGGGCAATGTGCCAGAAATTTTGAAAAAAATTTTTGTACAATCTATTGACACAAAGCTGAAAATGATGTATTCTAATTAAGCGCCTGGAAGAGAATACTGTCCTGGCGTGAACATATATAATGCGATGAAGCTGGAGATTGCCGCCTTTGGCGGGTAACTTTGGTGGAGTATGTCCGACAATCGGGCGGCTGGGAAACAAACAGCACGCGAGTATCCGCGGATGGGAACTGCCTGCATCGTGCAGGAAAGCCCTTTCGGGAAACCAACGGGTGCATAAAATGCCGGAAGATTGCGTCTATGCAGCCGGCTTCTTTCATGCCCAAAGCGAGATACACACGGAAGCGTTGCAGAATTTCCCGCCGAACGCGGTCAACAAAATTTGATTACGTTCGCAAGTCAAGGAGGAACACACAGTGGCAAACACAGAGAAAATCAGAATTCGCTTGAAGGCCTACGATCATCAGGTGATCGATCAGGCGGCGGAGAAGATCGTTGAGACAGCCAAGCGCACCGGCGTGGAAGTCTCCGGCCCCATTCCCCTGCCTACCGAGAAAGAGATCGTGACCATCCTGCGGGCCGTCCATAAATATAAGGACAGCCGTGAGCAGTTCGAGCGCCGCACCCACAAGCGCCTTATCGATATCCTGAAGCCCTCGCAGAAGACCATGGAGGCTCTGACCAACCTGGATCTGCCCGCTGGCGTCGAGATAGAAATCAAGCTCTAAACCAAAAAGAGCGAGGAAGAAAACGCGCAGTACCCGAAATGCCCGCTTTCCGGCGGGAGGGTCAAGTTAAGGGCAGGACCCCCTTAACCAATAACCTGTAAGGAGGAAATACAATGCAGAAAGCCATCATTGGCAAGAAGGTCGGCATGACGCAGATCTTCGATGAAACCGGCAAGGTCATCCCTGTCACTGTCATCGAAGCCGGCCCCTGCACCGTTGTGCAGAAAAAGACTGTGGACAAAGAAGGCTTCGATTCCATCCAGCTGGGCTTTTCCGATGTCCAGGAGAAGAAGCTGACCAAGGCTGAAGCCGGTCACCTGAAAAAGGCCGGTGTCAGCATGAAGAAATACCTGAAAGAGTTCCGTCTGGACGATATCTCTTCTTACAATGTGGGCGATATCGTTTACGCCGATGTGTTCGCCGAAGGCGACAAGGTGGATGTCACTGGCATCAGCAAAGGTAAAGGCTACGCCGGTATCATCAAGCGCTGGAACGCCCATTCCCAGGAACACACCCACGGCGTAGGCCCTGTGCACCGCTCCGTCGGCTCCATGGGCGCCAACACCGATCCTTCCCGGGTCTTCCCCGGCAAGAAGATGGCCGGTCACTTGGGTTGCGAGCAGGTTACCATCCAGAACCTGGACATCGCCAAGGTGGACAAGGAACTGAACCTCATCGCCATCCGCGGCGCAGTCCCCGGCCCCAAGGGCGGCATCGTGTTCATCAAGAACACCGTCAAGGCGTAAGGTCGAGGGAAGGAGGAAGAGACAATGGCTAAAACAAATGTTTACGATATGAGCGGCAAGGTCGTGGGCGAGATCGAGCTCAACGACGCTGTGTTCGGCATCGAGCCTAACACCGCCGTCATGCACGAGGCCGTGAAGAACTACCTGGCCAACCAGCGGCAGGGCACTCAGAGCACCCTGACCCGGGCCGAAGTTCGCGGCGGTGGCCGCAAGCCCTGGCGCCAGAAGGGCACCGGTCGGGCCCGTCAGGGTTCCACCCGCGCTCCTCAGTGGATCCACGGCGGTATCGCCCTGGGCCCCAAGCCCCGGGATTACGGCTATCATATGAATAAAAAGTCCCGCCAGCTGGCCATCAAGAGCGCCCTGAGCGCCAAGGCGGCCGCCGGCAACATCATGGTCATCGAGAACCTGGATCTGAGCGAAGTGAAGACCAAGAACTTCGTCAAGTTCCTCAGCGATGTGGGCGCCACCGGCAAGTCCCTGGTGGTCACTCCTGAAGTGCGCCGGAATGTGGTGCTCTCCGCCCGGAATATCCCCGGCGTGCGTACCACCATCTCCAGCATCATCAGCGTCTATGACATCCTGCGGGCCGACAAGTTCATCGTCGACAAAGCCGCGGTGGCCAAGATCGAGGAGGTATACGCATAATGAAAACTGCATACGATGTGATCCTCCGCCCGGTCATCACCGAAAAGAGCATGGCTGGCATCGCCGACAAGAAGTATGTCTTTGAGGTGGCCACCGATTCCAACAAGGTGGAGATCCGCAAGGCGATCGAGGAGATCTTCAAGGTAAAGGTCCTGAGCGTCAACACCATCAATGTTCGGGGCAAGGAAAAGAGAGTGGGCGTCCACACCGGCTGCACTGCGAAAAAGAAGAAAGCCATTGTGCGTCTGACCGAAGATTCCAAGGGCATTGAGATCTTCGAGGGCATGTTCTAAAAAAGAACGGCCTGGGGAACATTTCCCCCTCTGAATGTATGCCGCTTATGGCGGCGCAAAGCAAAAAGACAATAAGGAGTGAAACACAGTGGCTATCAAGACCTTCAACCCGACGACTCCGTCCAGAAGAAACATGACGGTGATCGACTACTCGGGCCTGAGCAAGGTTAAGCCGGAAAAGAGCCTCCTGGAGACTCTGAAGAAGAATTCCGGCCGTAACAGCTATGGCAGAATCACTGTTCGTCACCGCGGTGGCGGCAACAAGAAAAAATACAGAATCATCGACTTCAAGCGGGACAAGATGGACATGGCTGCCACCGTCCTGACTCTGGAATACGATCCCAACCGCAGCGCCAACATCGCCCTCGTGGAATATGAGGACAAAGAGCGCCGCTACATCATCGCTCCCAACGGCCTGAAAGTGGGCGATGTGGTCTATTCCTCCGCTAACGCCGATATCAAGCCGGGCAACTGCCTGCCCATCGCCAACATCCCCTTGGGTACCATCATCCACAACATCGAGTTGTATCCCGGCCGCGGCGCCCAGCTGGTGCGCTCCGCTGGCGGCGCTGCTCAGCTGATGGCCAAAGAGGGCGAAGCTGCTCAGGTTCGTCTGCCTTCCGGCGAAGTGCGGTACATCCGCATGAACTGTAAGGCCACCATCGGCCAGGTTGGCAACATCGATTATGAGAATGTTCAGATCGGTAAGGCTGGCCGTACCCGCCATAAGGGCTTCCGTCCCACCGTGCGCGGTTCGGTCATGAACCCCTGCGACCACCCCCACGGCGGCGGCGAAGGCAAGAGCCCCATCGGTCGTCCCAGCCCGGTCACTCCCTGGGGCAAGCCCACTATGGGTTACAAGACCCGTAAGACTAAGAATCGCACTGACAAGCAGATCGTCAGACGCCGCAACGGCAAATAAAGAAAGGAGACACAACTTATGGGCAGAAGCGTTAAGAAGGGCCCCTTTGTGGCTCCCGAGCTGATCAAAAGGGTCAACGAAATGAATAAGACTGGCGAGAAGAGAGTGCTCAAGACCTGGTCCAGAGCCTCCACCATCTTCCCCCAGTTCGTCGGGCACACCATTGCTGTCCATGACGGCAGAAAGCATGTGCCTGTGTATATCACAGAAGACATGGTCGGCCACAAGTTGGGCGAGTTTGCTCCCACCCGGACCTATCGGGGCCACGCGGGCAGCAAAACATCCAACAACGGCAAATAAGCCTTAGGAGGAAAGACAGATGGAAGCAAGAGCTTATTTGAAGCACGTCCGCATCTCCCCCCGGAAGGTCAAGATCGTTTGCGACCTGATCCGCGGTAAGGATGTCGGGGTTGCCGCTGCCATTTTGATGAACACTCCCAAGGCAGCCTGCGAACCCATGCTGAAGCTGCTCCGGAGTGCAGCAGCCAACGCTGAAAACAACCACAACATGAACACCGATCTGCTGTATGTGGATCAGGTCTTCGTTTGCCCCGGCCCCGTGATGAAGCGGGTTCGTCCCCGCGCTCAGGGCAGAGCGTTCCGCATCCTCAAAAGGACATCGCACATCACGATCGTCCTGAAAGAAAAAGAATAAGGTCAGGAGGTTAGTTATGGGCCAGAAAGTCAATCCCCACGGTCTTCGCGTGGGTGTCATCAAGGGTTGGGACTCCCGCTGGTATGCCAAAGACAACGCCTTCGGCGACCTGTTGGTAGAAGACTATAACATCAGAAAGTTCCTGAAGAAGAAGCTGTATGCTGCCGGTGTTCCTCAGATCGAGATCGAGCGCAACAGCAAGAATGTGAAGATCATCATCCATTGCGCCCGTCCCGGCATCATCGTGGGCAAGGGCGGCGCTGAGATCGAAAAGCTCCGCGTCGAGCTGGAGAAGATGATCGGCAAGCGCGTCAACATCAGCATCGTGGAAGTGAGAAGCCCCGACCTGAACGCTCAGCTGGTGGCCGAGAACATCGCCGCTCAGCTGGAGAAGCGCATCTCCTTCCGTCGGGCCATGAAGCAGTCCATCGGCCGGGCCATGAAGCTGGGCGCCAAGGGTATCAAGGTGTGCGTGTCCGGCCGTCTGGGCGGCGCTGAGATCGCCCGTACCGAGCACTATCACGAGGGCACCATTCCCCTGCAGACCCTGCGGGCCGACATCGATTACGGCTTTGCGGAAGCCAACACCACCTACGGCCGCATCGGCGTGAAGGTTTGGCTGTACAAGGGCGAGATCCTCACCGGCGGTCCTCGGACCACCGAAGTGGAAGCTCCCCGTCGTGACCGCCGCGACCGTCGGGATCGCCGGGATGGCGACCGCCGGGGCGGTGATCGCCGCAACTACAACAACAACCGGGGCTATAACAACCGCGGCCAGGGCGGCTATAACCGTCAGGGCGGTTACAACAACAATCGCGGCCAGGGCGGCTACAACCGTCAGGGCGGCGCTTCGGCCCCCAGAGCTCCCAAAACGGAAGGAGGCGCCCAGTAATGCTTCTGCCTAAGAGAGTAAAATACCGCAGAGTGCACAGAGGCCGTATGAAGGGCAAGGCCACCAGAGGCAACTTTGTCTCCAATGGCGATTTCGGCCTGATGGCGACTGAGCCCGCCTGGATCACCAGCAACCAGATCGAGGCCGCTCGTATTGCCATGACCCGTTATATCAAGAGAGGCGGTCAGGTGTGGATCAAGATCTTCCCCGACAAGCCTGTGACAGAGAAACCCGCCGAGACCCGAATGGGTTCCGGTAAGGGCTCCCCGGAATACTGGGTTGCCGTGGTCAAGCCCGGCAGAGTGATGTTCGAGATCGGCGGCGTCAGCGAGGAAGTGGCTCGTGAGGCCATGCGCCTGGCTGGCTACAAGCTGCCCGTCAAGACAAAGTTTGTGAAGCGCGCGGACTTTGATGAGAAAACAGGTGGTGAAGTATGATGAAGGCAAATGAGATCCGTGAGCTGTCGGCCGAAGAGCTCAACGCAAAGCTCGGCGATCTGAAAAAAGATCTCTTTAATCTCAGACTTCAGCACGCTATCAACCAGTTGGATAACCCCAACAAGATCGCCGAAGTCAAAAGAGATATCGCGAAAGTCAAGACCATCATCCGCGAGCGCGAGCTTGCGGCCCGGTCCTAAGCGGTAAAGGAGGTAACGCAGGTGAGCGAGAGAGCTTTCCGCAAGACGAGGGTCGGCAAGGTCGTCTCCGATAAAATGGATAAGACCATCGTTGTTGCGATCGAAGACAGAGTGCAGCATCCGCTGTATAAGAAGTTCATCAACAGAACATATAAGCTGAAAGCCCATGACGAGAAGAATGAAGCTGGCGTGGGCGACCGCGTGAAGGTCATGGAAACAAGACCCCTGTCCCGGGACAAGAGATGGCGTCTTGTTGAGATCATTGAGAAAGCGAAGTAAGGAGGGTTTGCCGTGGTACAGCAGGAATCTTATCTGCGCGTTGCGGATAACACCGGCGCGAAAGAACTGAAATGCATCCGTGTTCTCGGCGGCTCTACCCGCAGATACGGTAATATCGGCGACGTGATCGTCGCTTCCGTCCGCAAGGCAGCTCCCGGCGGCATGGTGAAGAAGGGCGATGTGGTTCGCGCTGTCATCGTGCGCACCAAGAAGGGCCTGCGCCGTCAGGACGGTTCTTACATCCGCTTCGATGAGAATGCGGCTGTAATCATCAAAGAAGACAAAAACCCCAGAGGAACCCGTATTTTCGGGCCCGTGGCCAGAGAACTGCGCGAGAAGGATTATATGAAGATCCTCTCCCTGGCTCCGGAAGTACTGTAAGGAGGACGCTATGAATACACTCAATGTGAAAAAGGGCGATACCGTCATAGTGCTTTCCGGCAAAGATAAGGGCAAGAAGGGCAAGGTCCTTTCCCCCCATCCCGCCGCTGGCAAAGTGGTGGTGGAAGGCGTCAACTTCGCCACAAAGCATGTGAAACCCCGCAAGCAGGGCGATCCCTCCGGCATCATGAAGCAGGAGACCCCCATCCGCGCTTGCAAGGTGATGCGCGTTTGCCCCAAGTGCGATAAGCCCACCAGAGTCAAACATCAGATTCTTGCCTCCGGCGAGAAGGTCAGAGTCTGCACAAAATGCGGCGAGACCATATAACGGGAGGAGGAAGAGACAATGGCTAATATCGCTGAGGAAAAGTATGTGCCCCGGCTGAAGGCAAAGTACCAGAGCGAAATCGCTCCGGCCCTGATGAAGAAATTCGCCTACAAGAGCCCCATGCAGATCCCCAAGCTGGATAAGATCACAGTGAATGTTGGTTGCGGCGAAGCCCGCGACAACTCCAAGGCTCTGGACGCTGTGTGCAACGATCTGGCTAAGATCACCGGTCAGAAGGCCCTGGTCACCAAGGCTAAGAAGTCTGTGGCTAACTTCAAACTGCGTGAAGGTATGCCCATCGGTGCCAAAGTCACCCTGCGTGGCGACCGCATGTGGGAGTTCCTGGATCGGTTCTTCAATGTGGCTCTGCCCCGTGTCCGCGACTTCCGCGGCATCAATGCCAACGGCTTTGACGGCCATGGCAACTATGCTGTGGGCGTGAAAGAGCAGCTGATCTTCCCGGAGATCGAGTATGACAAGATCGACAAGATCCGCGGCATGGACATCGTGTTCACCACAACCGCACAGAACGATGAAGAGGCAAGAGAGCTGCTCACACTGCTTGGCGCTCCCTTCGCCAGATAAGAGGGAGGATTGTTGGCATGGCTAAAAAGTCTATGGTTTTGAAGCAGCAGCGCGGCAGCAAGTTTTCCACCAGAAACTACAACAGATGCAAGATCTGCGGCCGCCCTCATGCCTATCTGCGCAACTACGGCATCTGCCGTATCTGCTTCCGTGAGCTGGCCTACAAGGGCCAGATCCCTGGTGTGCGCAAGGCCAGCTGGTAAAAAACGAGGGGTGACCCCCGTTTGTATGTGAAAGGGGCCTTATGGCCCCGCCCAAAGAAAAGTGGAGATGGCAAGCCAATCTCTAACTTCTGCAAGGAGGATAATAAATGGTTATTACAGACCCTATTGCCGATATGCTGACGCGTATCCGCAACGCCACATCCGCCCGCCACAGCACTGTGGATGTGCCCACCTCGGGCATGAAGCGGGCCATCGCCCAGATCCTGCTGGACGAAGGCTACATCAAGGCCTTCGAACTGGTGGATGACGGCGCCCAGGGCATGATTCATATCACGCTGAAAAGCAACAAGGAAAAAGCGATCTGCGGCCTGCGCCGCGTGTCCAAGCCCGGCCTGCGCGTCTATGCCGGCGCCGACGAGCTGCCCCGCGTGCTCAAGGGCCTGGGTATTGCGATCGTTTCCACATCCAAGGGCATCATGACCGACAAGAAAGCTCGCGAGCTGAATGTCGGCGGCGAAGTCTTGGCATTTGTCTGGTAAGGGAGGATAACGGAATATGTCCAGAATTGGTAAACTGCCCGTTAGCATCCCCGCCGGTGTCACCGTGGATGTCAAGGGCAATGTGGTGCATGTGAAGGGCCCCAAAGGGGAACTGACACAGGAAATGCACAAGGATATGCTGATCGCTGTGGAAGATGGCCATGTGGTTGTTAAGCGCCCCAGCGAGGCTAAGCTGCACAAGTCGCTCCATGGCCTGACCCGCACCCTGATCGCCAACATGGTGGAAGGTGTGGAAAAGGGCTACAGCAAGGAGCTGGAAGTCAACGGCGTTGGCTATCGTGTTGCCAAGCAGGGTAAGCAGCTGGTGATGAACCTGGGTTATTCTCATCAGGTGATCATGGACGAGATCCCCGGTATCACCATTGATGTACCTGCCCCCAACAAGATCATCATCTCTGGCCCCAACAAGCAGATGGTTGGCCAGTTCGCCGCTGAAGTGCGGGAAAAGAGACCGCCCGAACCCTATAAGGGCAAAGGCATCAAATATGCTACCGAGGTCGTGCGCCGCAAGGAAGGCAAGGCCGGCGGTAAGAAGAAATAAGGGGGGTGCGCATCAATGGTTAAGAAGATCGACAAGAACGCTCAGCGCCTGAAGCGGCACAAGAGAGTGCGCGCCAACATTTCCGGCACCGCCGAGAGACCCCGCCTGGATGTGTTCCGCAGTGCGAACCACATCTATGCACAGGTCATCGATGATGCCAACGGTGTCACTCTTGTTTCTGCCTCCTCCACCGAAAAGGACTTTGGTTCTTACGGCGGCAACAAGGAAGCGGCCAGAAAGGTCGGCCAGATCGTGGCCGAGCGCGCAAAAGCCAAGGGGATCAGCGTCGTGGTGTTCGACCGCGGCGGCTACCTCTACCACGGCCGCGTCAAAGAACTCGCAGAGGGCGCCCGCGAGGGCGGACTCCAGTTTTAATGGGAGGTAGAATATGGCTCGTATGATAGATGCAAGCACATTGGAGCTGCAGGAGAAAGTTGTCTCCCTGAACCGTGTTTCCAAAACCGTAAAGGGCGGCCGTATCTTCAAGTTCGCGGCTCTGGTTGTGGTTGGTGACCAGAACGGTATCGTGGGCTACGGCCTGGGCAAGGCTTCCGAAGTGCCCGATGCCATCCGCAAGGGCATCGAAGATGCCAAAAAGAACCTCGTCCGCATCTCCCTGGAGGGCACAACCATCCCCCATGAGGTGCTGGGCACCTTCGGCGCCGGCAAGGTGCTGATGAAGCCCGCCGCTCCCGGTACCGGCGTGATCGCTGGCGGCGCTGTTCGTGCCGTTGTGGAAATGGCCGGCATCAAAGACATCCGCACCAAGAGCCTGCGGAGCAACAACCCGCAGAATGTCGTGGCCGCCACCATGGAAGGCCTGAAGTCGCTCCGGGATGCGGAACAGGTGGCTGCTGCCCGTGGAATCCCCACCGAGCAGCTGGCGAAATAAGGAGGGGAATCTGAATGGATAATCTGAAGATCACTCTCAAAAAGAGTCTGTCCGGCAGACTGCAGAAGCATATCGCCACAGCCAACTCCCTGGGCCTCAAGCGCCCCGGGGATGTGACTGTGCAGCCCAATAACGCTCAGACACAGGGAAAGATCGCCCTCATCGGCTACCTGCTCTCTGTGGAGACCTGCGAATAGGAGGTGCGCCCCATGAAATTGCATGAACTCTCTCCGGCGCCCGGCTCCAACCAGGAGCCCAAGCGCAAGGGCCGGGGCATCGGCACCGGCAACGGCAAGACTGCCGGCCGGGGTCATAAAGGCCAGTGGGCCAGAAGCGGCGGCGGCGTGCGCCCCGGGTTTGAAGGCGGCCAGATGCCGCTGGCCCGGCGTCTGCCTAAGCGCGGCTTCAACAACAAGGTGTTTGCCAAGCATTATGCCGAAGTGAATGTGGCAGCCCTTAACGCCTTTGAAGACGGCGAGACCATCTGTGTGGTGGCCATGCTGGAAAAGGGCCTGATCGGCAAAGCCTGCGACGGCGTGAAAGTGCTGGGCAACGGCGAACTGAAAAAGAAGCTGACCGTCAAGGCCGCCGGCTTCAGCAAATCCGCCAAGGAGAAGATCGAAGCAGCCGGAGGCAAGGCGGAGGTGGTCTAAGCCATGATAGAAACCATTAAAAATGCGTGGAAGATTCCTGATCTGCGGCGGAAGCTGCTGTTCGTGGTCTTTGCGCTGGTGATCTTTCGTTTTGGCTATGCCATTTATGTGCCTTATGTAGATACCAAGGCTCTGGCCGATGTGTTCAAACAGTACAGCGACACCCTGCTGGGCTATTTCAACACTCTGTCCGGCGGCGGCTTTTCTCAAGCCTCCATCTTTGCCCTGTCGGTATATCCCTATATCAACTCTTCCATCATCATGCAGCTTCTGCAGGTGGCCATCCCGGCCCTGGAGCGCATGGTGAAGGACGGCGGTGAGGAAGGCCGGAAAAAGCTGGCTTCCATCACCCGTTATGTGACCATCGCCCTGTCTTTGCTCATGGGCTGGACCTATTATATTATGCTGCGCACCAGCGGCGTTCTGACCCGCACCGATCTGTGGAGTGCCATCGTTATCATCCTGACCTTCACAGCCGGTTCCAGCTTCATCATGTGGCTGGGCGAGCAGATCAACTCCAAAGGTGTGGGCAACGGCATTTCCCTCATTCTGTTCGCTTCCATCGTTTCCCGCGGTCCTTCCGCGGTGATGAGCATCATCAACGGTCTGAAGAGCGGCAGCATGAATGTGATTTCGGTCATCGTCATTTTGGTGGTGGCCGTGGCCATGATCGCCTTTATCGTGTTCATCACAAACGCCGAGCGGCGCATCCCCATCCAGTATGCCAAGCGGATGGTGGGCCGCAAGATGTACGGCGGTCAGTCCACCCATCTGCCTATGAAGGTGAATATGTCCGGCGTGATGCCCGTCATCTTCGCTTCTTCCATCGTCACCTTCCCGGGCACCATCATCCAGTTCCTCAATCCGGAGGAAGGCTCCTTCTGGAGCAATTTCGGCAAGGCCTTCAGTCAGGGCAGCCTGGCCTATATCATCGTCTATGCCTTGCTCATCGTGGGCTTTGCTTATTTCTATGCCACCATTCAGTTCAACCCCATCGAGGTCAGCAACAACCTCAAGCGCAATGGCGGCTTTATCCCCGGCTTCCGTCCGGGCAAACCCACCACCGATTTCATTGCCAAAGTGCTGGGTAAGATCACCCTCATGGGCGCTCTGTTCCTGGGCATCGTGGCCATCCTGCCTCTGATCATGAGTAACATCAAGGGTCTGGGCGGTCTGGCCATCGGCGGCACTTCGGTGCTGATCCTGGTGGGCGTCGCGCTGGAAACTGTCAAGCAGATCGAAGCGCAGATGCTCATGCGTCACTACAAGGGCTTCCTTGAATAAAACGCGCCCCTTTATGGGACAGTGGAGGCTTTGAAATGAAACTTGTGATTCTCGGGGCGCCTGGCGCCGGAAAGGGGACCCAGGCCGGCCTGCTGGCAGACCGGCTGGGAATCCCCACCATCTCCACCGGCAATCTGCTCCGCGCTGCCATGCAGCAGGGAACAGAGTTGGGGAAACAGGTGAAAGAGGCCATGGATGCCGGTAAACTGGTATCCGATGAGCTGATCATCCAGCTGGTGAAGGAGCGTCTGGGTCAGGAGGACTGTAAAAACGGTTATCTCCTGGACGGCTTCCCCCGCACGCTGGCTCAGGCCAAGGCACTGAGCGGCTTTGCGAAGATCGACGGTGCGCTGTCCATCGAGGTCAGCGATTCGGAGATCGAGCATCGCATGGAAGGCCGGCGCATTTGTTCCAAATGCCAGGCCACCTACCATGTGGAAGACAATCCGCCCAAAGTCGAAGGGATTTGCGACAAATGCGGCGGTCAGCTGGTCATCCGCAAGGATGATATCCACGATGTGGTGGAAAACCGGCTGCACATCTACCATGAGGAAACCGAACCCGTGAAGGAATATTACCGTCAGGAAGGCCTTTTGCTGGCGGTACGCGGACAGAAAAAGCTGGCGGATACCACACAGTTGGTGTTCGACGCATTGGGGATATCCTTATGATCACCATCAAATCCAAACACGAACTGAAAATCATGCAAAAGGCGGGACAGATCAGCAAGGCGGCACTCCTCGCCGCTGGCGATCTGGTCGCGCCGGGTGTTACCACCCGCCAGCTGGACGAAGCAGCCCGCAGAGTGATCGAGAAGGCTGGGGCCAAACCCGCCTTTCTGGGTTACGGCGGCTTTCCCGCCACCATCTGCTGCTCGATCAACGATGAAGTGATCCATGGCATCCCGGGTGACCGAGTGATCCAGGAGGGCGACATCGTCAGCATCGATACGGGTGCGATCTATGAGGGCTATTACGGAGACAACGCCGCCACTTTCGGGGCGGGGAAAATCTCGGAAGAAGCCCAGAAGCTGATCGATGTAACACGGCAGAGCTTCTATGAAGGTATCAAATTTGCCCGGAAAGGGCAAAGAATCTCCGATATTTCCCATGCCATCGGCGCTTACTGCGAAGCAAGAGGCTATGGCGTGGTGCGGGAGTTTGTGGGCCACGGCATCGGGACAAAGATGCACGAGGCACCGGAGATCCCCAATTTTGGGGCGCCGGGCCACGGTCCGCGGTTGATGCCCGGGATGACCCTGGCCATTGAGCCCATGATCAACATGGGCACATGGAAGGTGAAGGTGCTCCCCGACGGCTGGACGGTCAAGACATGTGACGGCGGTCTGTCGGCCCATTACGAGAACACCGTTCTCATCACTGAGGGCGAGCCGATCATACTGACTTCTGTGGGAGACTGAAATGGCCCCGGATATGGAAAAATCGGACATTGTGCTGTCGCAGCAGGGCCGGGACAAAGGTCGGCTGCTGATGGTGCTTGATACAGATGCCGAATATCTGCTGCTGGCCGATGGCCGGCGCCGCAGAGTCGAACGCCCCAAGCGCAAGAAAATACGCCATGTGTCCTTTGTGGCCAAAAGCCGCAGCGAAGAGGGCCGGCGGCTGCGCCAGGGCGAAAAATTGTCAAACAGTGAAGTCCGCAGGGCGCTGCGTCAAGAAGAGGCGCCCACCAATGCAGAATAACCGAGGAGGTAATTTCGTTTGGCAAAAGAAGATATGATCGAAGTGGAAGGTACCGTTATAGAGGCGTTGCCAAATGCTATGTTCCAGGTGGAGTTGGCCAACGGACACAAGGTGTTGGCTCACATCTCGGGCAAGCTGAGGATGAACTTCATCAAGATCCTGCCGGGCGATAAGGTCACCCTGGAGATGTCCCCCTACGATCTCTCCCGGGGCAGGATCACATGGCGGTTCAAATAAGGGAGGCTTTCTCCCATCATTTGCCGCTGAGACAGGAGGTATACAGATTATGAAAGTGAAACCGTCGGTTAAACCCATCTGTGAAAAGTGCAAGATCATCCGCAGAAAGGGCCGCGTCATGGTCATCTGCGAGAACCCCAAACACAAACAGAGACAGGGCTGATAAATACACAGGAGGTGCTGAAATAAATGGCTCGTATTGCCGGTGTTGACCTTCCCCGCGAAAAAAGAGTGGAGATCGGACTGACTTACATCTTTGGAATCGGCCGCTCCCTTTCCAATGAAATCCTGGAGAAGACCGGTGTGAATCCTGACATCAGAGTCAAGGATCTCACCGATGACGAAGTGGCCAAGCTGCGTGACATCATCGAGCACAGCTATCAGGTCGAAGGCGACCTGCGCCGCGAAAACGCAATGAACATCAAACGGCTGGTGGAAATCGGTTCCTATCGTGGCGTCCGCCACAGAAAGGGTCTGCCTGTGAGAGGGCAGCGCACCAAGACCAATGCCAGAACACGCAAAGGTCCCAAAAAGACCATCGCCAACAAGAAGAAGTAAGGAGGGGCGAGACGAATGGCTAAAGCACAAGCTGCGAAGAAGGGCGCGACTAAGAAGCGCCGCGAACGCAAGAATATCGAAAAGGGTGCGGCCCATATCCGCGCCTCTTTCAATAACACCATTGTGACCATTACCGATCTGGGCGGCAACGCCCTGTCTTGGGCTTCTTCCGGCGGCCTCGGCTTCCGGGGTTCCAGAAAGTCCACTCCCTTTGCTGCTCAGACAGCAGCAGAGACAGCTGCCAAGGCTGCTATGGAGCATGGTCTGAAGACCGTTGAGGTCTATGTGAAGGGTCCTGGTTCCGGTCGTGAAGCCGCCATCCGTGCCCTGCAGGCCGCTGGTCTGGAAGTCACCATGATCAAGGATGTGACTCCCATTCCCCACAACGGCTGCCGCCCGCCCAAGAGAAGAAGAGTTTAATCGGAGGTGTTTTGATCAATGGCGAGATATACAGACGCAACCTGCCGCATTTGCCGCAGAGAGGGCGAGAAACTCTTTCTGAAGGGCGACAGATGTTATAGCGATAAGTGCGCTCTGGCCCGCCGGGCCTATGCCCCTGGCCAGCACGGCCAGGGTCGTAACCGGAAGCTGAGCGAGTATGGCATGCAGCTGCGGGAGAAGCAGAAGGCCAGAAAGTACTATGGCATCCTGGAAGGTCAGTTCGAGGGCTATTTCGAGCTGGCTACCAAGAAGCAGGGCATGACCGGTGAGAACCTGCTGAAGATCCTGGAAAGCCGTCTGGACAATGTGGTCTATCGCGCTGGCTTTGCTATGAGCCGTCCCGAAGCCCGTCAGCTGGTGAAGCATTCCCATTTCACTGTCAATGGCAAGAAGGTCAACATTCCTTCCTATTTGCTCAAGGCCGGCGATGTGGTTGCCATCCGTGAGAAGAGCATGAGCCTGGATAAGTTCAAGGCTGTCATTGAGGCCAACAGCTCCAAGCCCGCTCTGAACTGGCTGAGCGTTGACCGGGCCAAGGGTACCGCTACCGTTGTGAACCTGCCCAACCGGGACGAGATCGATCTGCCCGTGCAGGAACACCTGATCGTGGAATTGTACTCCAAATAACCCGAACCCTCATTGACAATCACACAGGCAACTTTAACGATAGGAGGGTATTCTGATGATAGCGATTGAAAAGCCCCGCATTGAGTGCGCCGATTCTCTGGAGGACGGTTCCTACGGCAAATTCGTCGTGGAGCCTCTGGAGCGGGGGTATGGCACCACCCTCGGCAACTCGCTCCGCCGTATATTGCTCTCCTCGCTGCCCGGCACAGCCGTGACCACCATCAAGATCGATGGGGTGCAGCATGAGTTTTCCACGATCCCGGGCGTCAAAGAAGATGTGACAGAGATCGTTTTGAATGTGAAAGGCATTATCGCCAAGCTGCACAGCGAAGGCGAAAAGACCGTTTACATCGAAAGTTCCAACCCGGGGCTGGTGACAGCCGGCGACATCCGCTGCGACAGCGATGTGGAGATCCTCAATCCGGATCATCCCATCTGCACGCTGATGCCCGACGCCAAATTCACCATGGAGCTGACCCTCAATCACGGCCGCGGCTATGCCCTGGCCGAGCGCAATAAGCCCGCCCAGCCGGTGATCGGCCTGATCCCGGTGGACTCCCTCTATACTCCCGTCTATAAGGTCAATTATGTGGTGGAAAATGCCCGCGTAGGCGATATGACCGACTATGACCGCCTGACACTGGAAGTATGGACTGACCGGACCATTGCCGCCCGGGACACGGTTTCGCTGGCTGCCAAGATCCTCACAGACCATCTGAGCCTGTTTGTGGATCTCTCCGATGAGATCGGCAGCAAGACAACGGTGGTGGAAAAGAGCGAAACCACCCAGGATAAAGTGCTGGAGATGACCATTGAAGAGCTGGATCTGTCGGTCCGTTCCTTCAACTGTCTCAAGCGCGCCGGCATCAACACCGTTGCCGACCTGATCAATACTTCGGAAGAAGATATGATGAAAGTGCGCAACCTGGGCCGCAAGTCCCTGGAAGAGGTCATCAAAAAGCTGGATGATATGGGCCTGAAGCTCAGCTCCAGCGACAACAACTGATCGACAGCTCCGGCATCGGGGCTCAAGGCCCCGATGTCGGGAGACCGCCCCCTCCAGAGCCTCGGGCTTTGGGGCGGAGCATATAAGGAGGTAAAATTATGCCAGGAACCCGCAAACTCGGCAGACCCACCGACCACCGCAAGGCGATGCTGCGCGCCATGGTCACCTATCTGCTGGAGAACGGAAAGATCGAGACCACCGTCACTCGCGCCAAAGAGGTGAGACCTCTGGCCGAAAAGATGATCACACTGGGCAAGAAGAACACTCTGGCTGCCAAGCGCCAGGCTTTTGCCTTTATCACTAAGGAAGCCGTCGTCAAGAAGACCTTTGACGAAATCGCTCCCAAATATCAGGACCGCAACGGCGGTTATGTGCGCATCACCCGCATCGGGCCCAGAAGAGGCGACGGCGCGGAGATGGCCATTATCGAGCTGGTCTGATTCTTTTAGCAGAAAAGCCAGGAAGGGATTGTCCCGAGCATGATGCCATCGGGACAATCCCTTATTTTATGTTCCCAAACAAAAAAGACGCTTTCATGTGAAAGCGTCTTTTCTTTATCGCCGGGCGTCTTTCCGCACAAAGGGTGGAGAAACCTTGGGGGAGGTAAGGGCTTGGTATAGATTGGGACGGCGGTAGGCGTTGCCGTGCACTTCGGTTTCCCGGTATTGGCGCATCTGATCCAAGGGGAAGGGGGCCAGATAAATACCTTCGCCTTCTCCGGCCTCCAGCACCAGGGTGTCCCGGCCCTCTATCTGACCATTTTCCCGCTCCAGATAGGCCATGCCGTCAAAGGCGGTGGAATGACCGTGGCAGTCCGGATGCCCCATGGGATAGTTGACTGTGGCGATGCCCAGCATATTTTCATAGGCCCGGCCCCGCAGCTGGGAAATGCGGTTGCTCTCCATGGGGCAGGCATTGGGGGTCAGAATGATTTCTGCACCGCCCAGCATCAACAGCCGGGCGCTTTCGGGAAATTCCCGATCATAGCAGATCATGCATCCCACTTTCACGGGGCCTTTGGGTGTTTCTAGAGTGGTCACGGGAAAAGAATCCCCAGGAGTCAGAGCACATTCTTCTCCGAAATCACAGGTGTGCACCTTGGCATAATCCAGAACTCTCCGACCCTGGAAGTCAAAGAGGGCAAAACTGTTGCGGGGAAGGGGAGAAAACTCTTCCAGGTAGGTGATGCCGATGGCCATGGAAAGCTCCCTGGCTAAGCCCTGAAAAGCCTGGAGAAAGGAGTGGTCTTTGGGAATGGCCGGTCCATCTCCCTGGGGAGGAAACTGGTATCCGGTGCTCCACATCTCAGGGAAGAGAGCCACATCGGCCCCCATGCTCCGGGCTTTCCGGCAGGCAAAGAGGCCCTTTTCCAGGTTTCCTTCCAATGTGCCAGTGGGCAGAAGCTGAAGCAGTGCAACGACAAGTTCCATGGGCTTTTCCTCCTTTTTTATGTTTTGATGGTATCATTTTTTTTCCTGGGGTTCAATACACTCTTTTCCGTGGAAGAAAAGAATGGTATACTGAACAAAAGGAGGGAAAAACAAGATGAAGATCGATTTCTCTTTGCTCTATGAAAAGGCCCGTGAGGCGGCGGGACATCGGGTTTTGACCCCTTATACCGAGGCCGGCAGCGTGGGGGCAGCCATCCTGACCAAAAGCGGGAAGATCTATACCGGTGTCAATATTGATACGGCCTGCTCCATGGGATTTTGTGCTGAGCATGCGGCGGCGGCCGCCATGGTGACCGCCGGAGAATGTGAGATCGTCGCTGTGGCAGCGGTGGACGATAAAGGGGATGTGGTACCTCCCTGCGGAAGATGCCGACAGTTTTTGGTACAGCTGGGGCCGGAAAATGAAAAGGCCCAGGTGCTGGTGGAAAAAGATAAAGTGATGCGTTTGGAAGAACTGCTGCCCTACGATTGGCGGAAAATTCGTCCCAGAGATTAAAAAAACGGAGAACCCAAAAGCTCCCACCGCACAAGGACAATATTAAAGAACTGAAGTTCAGAGCAAGCAAAGCAGAAGTATGCGCCATGATTGGTACATACTTCTGCTTTTGTCAATTCATTTATTCATCAATGATAGTATCAGATATTTTCTCTAAGGACATAGAGAGAGGTATGTTTAACCCATATATCGCCTGTGGAATAAGCAGAAAAAAGATACTATTATTGGTGTCGGGCGTAACTAACCCACGAGATCGTGAACTCCCGACACTAACACTATTGGGTAAAATCTTATAGGAATGCAATGCTTGTTTCAATAGAAAATGTCAAACGACGCTTTACAGAAATTATATGTGTTAATTTTGAGGAAAAACACAAGGGAGATACTATCTGCATCAATGATATAGCGTGGGATACCACCAGTGGAAGCAGAATAGGACCACAAAGCAGCGTGCCGGAGTTGTCATCCATCAACATACCGATGATGACCGTGAAGAGATTGACCATCGGCAGAATGACAATTTTGCTATCAGCTATGCAAGAGATCATGTTGACCATCTTGTTAGGCATATCCAGCAGGATGTAAAGCCAGGAGAGGATCATGACCATGAACATCATGAACATGACCACGGTAGCAGTAGTGCCAGCATCCTTGAAGGCTTCCTTGCATTTTTTCATCATACGCACGCATCCAGCAGTTCTCGGATGACTGGACGTTTACGGGTAGTCTTGTGGCAACGCCGTCCCTGTTGGATTGGCCAGAGCCATCGGTCAAATGCTTATTGCTGTGGCAAACGACGAGGCGGAAATCAAGGTCAAGCGGATTCGCGGCACTGGAGTTCACGACCGCATTATGGGGGCCATTAGGTTAGGAGGCAGCAATTGATGGATCAGCATCTAAATGACACATACGATGAACAGGCGGCCCTCAACCCTGTATTCCTTTTTGCATATACTCTGCTTCAGGTGCCGAAAACTGTTCTCGCTGATCATATGCTCCATACGACAGGCATCCTGCTCTGCTGTCCTTGGATCGAAACCTGCTTCCGTTAACAAGTAGGTAAAAAAGCAGCGTTTCTCATAGGTTTGCTCGACTATCTCATGGTCAATGTCTGTAAGATGCAGATTGAAATCTTCAACTTTTTGCCCTCACGGGAAAAACTCGTCGCACACCCAGCATAGAACACACTGCCCGGGTTGTCTGATCGACGGTGAGGGCGATCCACGCCCCATGCAGGCCGAGTCCAAATGTGTATACCAGGAGAACGGTGAGGATCGGACGCACCACTGCAATGCTGATGAGGGAATACACCGCCACAAAGCCGGTGCGTCCCAGGCCGCGAAGCAGTCCCGCATGGATCATGGCCCAGGCCTCCGGGATGTTCACCGCAGCCACAAAGAGCATAATCTCACAGCCCAAGGCCAGATTGCTGCCATCCAGATGATAGAGCCTGAGCAGCGGAACACGAAGCAGCAGGTAAAGCAGCATCGCTCCGCCACCGGTCCACAGGGCCGCCAGACGGGACGCGGTCGTGATCTGTCTCAGATTACCCGCCCGTCCGCTGCCCAGAGCCTGTCCGGCTTGAACGAGGCTGGCCTTTCCAAGCCCTTGTGAGAAGCTGTAATAGATGTCGCACAGGCTGCTGCAGATGTTGTGGATGCTCAGTGCCGTCGTCCCCAGTTCCGCCACCAGCCTGGAGAATGTGAACATACCGGCCCGTTCCGCCGCCTGTTCCAGAAAAGTTCCGGCGGTCAGTGGCCCCAGTGCTCGAAGATAGCTCCGCTCAGGCAACCAGCGGCCTGCGCCCCGCAGCGATGCCGGACAGCCTCGCCGTAAAAAGAGTGCCAGCGTATAGGTCAGTGTGACCCCTGCCCCGACGGCTGTGCCAAGTCCTGCCCCGAGAACTCCGAGCCGAGGAAAGGGTCCCAATCCATAAATCAGCAGCGCATTACACACCACATTCACTCCATTTCCCAACACATTCGCAGCAAGTACATTCCGTGTGTCGCCCACCCCCGTCAGGATACCGTGGAGTACGATAGCGGGGCCGGACAGCGCCAAACTTATCAGCGCCGGAAAGGCATACTCCAGAGCCAGACTCAGGTAGTCTGACTGGGCACCGGCCAGACGGAGGAGGGGTACGGCGCCCAGCCAGGTGCCCAGCAGGAGCAGCAGCGAAAGGCCGCAACTCAGCAGAAACGAGGCTCGGGCGCAGGAGGTGAGGGGCGCATCCGGCCATTGGCCGCGCCGCCGGGCGACATATGCGCTCAAGGCCACGGAAAAAGAGCGCGGAAAACATAGGATCACCATGCGGGGCTGAGAGAAAATGCTCACCGCCGCTACTGCCGCGGCCCCAAGCGATGAGACCATCAGCAGATCAGCGGCAGTGAGCATCATCAGCAACAGTCCTTCCGCTGCGGCGGGCCATGCCAACTGCCAAAATTCTTTACGGATGCCCATAGGCGATCAGCGGATCTCCGGCCTCGACACCCAGACCGACAGTGTGGTATAGAACGATCCCGTCAAACTCCGCCCGCACCTCCCGGATGCACTGGCCGGCCAAGTCCTCCAACCGCCCCAGGAGCGCGCCTTGCCTGACGCGTTCGTTCAGGCTTACCGTTGAAAGCCATAGCCCGTTGGAGGGGGCTTCCACATAGCGGGCCTCCACGATTTCCTCCTGCTCCCGGGTCGGGTTCCCACCAGGCAGGATCTCCAGGTGACGCAGTAGGGAACGCACATCCTCGCAGCAGGCATCCACTTCCGGTTCAGACCAGGTCCCCATCCCTCCCCGCTCGATGAGGATGGCGGGGAGATTATTTTGCACGGCCCAACTGTAAAGGCCATTTTTCGCAGTAGAGCGGACCCGATAGGGTACTGTCAGCGTCTGGGCAGCCGCACAGGCAGCCTGATTCACCGTTTCCGTCCCCGCCGTTGGGAAGAACACCAACGGATAGAGCGCCTCGTTGCAGTCCCCGCCGTGAAGATCGGCCAAGAAGCCGGCCACCGGATAGAGAGCAGCTTCCAGCGCGTGTGCCAGCCGAGCCGACAGGGTTCCAGCCGGATCACCGGGGAAAGCACGGTTCAGGTTGTCCCCGTCCTCAGGCACTACCTGCTTTGCCCCAGCATAAAAGCCGGTAGGATTGGCCAAAGGCAGGAAGATCATGTTCCCGGACAACTCCGCCGGGTCCAACTCTGCCGCCAGACGGCGCAGAGCCTGGACGCCCACATACTCGCAGCCGTGGACTCCTGCCGTGACCGCCAGCGTCTTGCCTGGGGCGGTGCCGCACAGGCAGACTGTATCCAACGGCTGAGCACCGGATACCGGAAGGGGGACCCTCACTTTTTGTCCCGGCATCAATTCTACTCCGCAGAAAGTCATACCGCATCCTTTCTTTCTTCCGTATCGAATACCACGATAGACTCCAACAGCCGCCGGGCGTATTCGTCCTTTGTTTCGCTGATGCGGCTTACCGGGAGATACTCCGTCACATGGCCCTGATATAGGAAGAGCACATCATCACAAAGATAAGTGATGGAGGTCAGGTCGTGGGTGATGAACACATAAGTCAGTCCCAGTTTCTCCTTCAATTCCCGCAGCAGATCCATGATCTGAACCTGGGTATGAGCGTCCAAGGAAGAGATGGCCTCGTCAAAGAGGATGACCTCAGGACTGCAGGCCACCGCCCGGGCGATGCACACCCGCTGGAGTTGTCCGCCGGAGAGCTCATGGGGAAATCGTCCGGCGAAGTCAGCAGGCAGGCCCACTAGCTCCAGCAGCTGGGCAATTTCCCGAGGACGGTCCAACCGGCGCTTTTCCCGCCGTTCCCGGACAGTAAGACCCTCGCCAATGACATCCTTGACCCGGAAGCGGGGATTGGCGGAGGTGGTGTAGTCTTGGAAAACTACGCTGAGTTTGTTCTGCAGGTTCCGACGCCCGGCACGGGAGCCGTAGACCGGAATGCCATCCAGAAGAGCCTCGCCGCTGTCTGGTCTGAGCAGGCCGCACAGCACCCGGCCCATGGTGGACTTTCCGCTGCCCGACTCTCCCAAAATACCCAGGCAGGTTCCTTTTTTTACGGAGAAGGACACGTCGAACAACACCTGCTGTCGGGTGTGGCCGAATATCCTGTCCTGCCGCTCTCTGCGAAAACTGACGCAGATATCCTTCAGTTCAAGCATAAGACTGCTCCTTTCCCGTCAGTACCTGCCGGTACCGGCGCATCACATCCGCCCGCTTTTCCACCAGCAGCCTGGTGTACGGGTCCTGCGCGTGGTGGAGGATGTGCTGAAAATCTCCCTCGTCCACCACGCGGCCCTGGTTAAGCACCACGATCCGGTCCGCTACCCGGGAGATGGCGTTCAAATCGTGGGAAATAAATACCATGGCAGTTTGTTTTTCCTGCTTGACCCGCAAAAACTCATTCAGAATCTCATATTGGGTGATGGCGTCAATGGCGGTGGTAGGCTCGTCCGCAATCAGAAGGTCGGGTTCCATAGCGGTGGCAATTCCAATCATGATTCGCTGGAGCATTCCGCCGGAGAGCTGGTGGGGATACTTCTCCAATACCTCCTCCGGATTGCGGATACGCATTTTTTCCAGCAGCTCCAGGGAGCGGCGGAGGATCTCCTCCCCGTCCCAGTTGTTGTGGGCGGCAAAGGTCTCGGCGATCTGGGTGCCGATACGGTAGAGGGGGTCGAAACAGGTCATTGGATTTTGCAGTACAACGCCCACTTTGCCGCCACGTAGGCGGCGCAGTTCCTCCCCGCTCTTCTCCAGCAGAGGCTCTCCCTGAAACATTGCCGCGCCGGACACGGAAAAGCCTTTGTCCAGCAGGCCCATAGCCGCCTTCATAGACATGGATTTTCCGCTGCCCGACTCTCCAAGGATACCCAGACACTCGCCTGGCTCCACCGCAAAAGAGACGCCCTTTATTAACTCTGTGGCGTGTCTGTGCTGCTGGAGGGTCACATGCAGATCCTTCAATTCAAAAACAGGAGTCATCGATCCACCTCCTTGGGATCCAACACATCTCGGAGAGCATCGCCCATCAGATTAAAGCAACATACCAGAGCTACGATGGCGATGCCCGGGGCGATCATCTGAGTGGGGTTGCTGGTCAAAACCTCCTTAGCCTCATTGAGCATGGCTCCCCACTCTGGCGTGGGGGCCTGGACGCCCAAGCCCAGGAAGGACAGAGTGGAAATGTTGATGATGGCCCAGCCCACATCCAGGGAGGCAAGCACTGCTAGATCGGAGGTGATGGAGGGCAGCAGATGACGGAACAGGATAAACCGCTCCGGCATTCCCACGCACCGAGAGAATTGGATGAAGTTCCGCTCTCTGTACTGCATGACGCCGGTACGGATCATACGGGCGTACCAGGCCCATTTGATAAATACATTGGCGATGATGACATTCTGTACATTGATGCCCAGCAGGCCAACCACGGCGAACACCATGATCTGGCTTGGGAAGGAGAGCATCACATCTACTACACGCATGATGACCTCCTCCACCACGCCCCGGAAATAGCCGGCCATGATACCCAGCACTGCCCCTAGGGCGATGGTTCCCAGCATGGTCAGCAGCGCCAGGCCAAGCGTGGGCCGGATGCCGTAGATCAGCCGGGAGAGGACGCACCTGCCCAGATGGTCGGTACCCAGGGGGTACTCCATACTGTAAGGCGCAAATTTGTTGAGGATATCAGTAGCATAAGGGTCGTGGGGGGCCAGAACGGGGGCGAGTATGCCGATCAGCCCGATCAGCAGGACTACAGCCACGGTGATGACCGCAGCGCGGTTGTGTAAAAAGCGTTTACCCAAAATTCAGCCCTCCCTTCTCAGCCGGGGGTCGGATACAGTCTGCAAGATATCGAACACCAGATTGAATATCACGAACAATACGCCGATAAACAGCACATAGGTCTGGATCACCGGCAGGTCTCGGTTGAAGATAGAGCTGATGCATAGGGTCCCCAGTCCCGGCCAGGAGAACACATTCTCCACCACGATAGTGCCAGCAATCATCTGGGGGATGCTCATACCCATGGCCACGATGCAGGTGTGCATGGAATTTTTTAGCACATGTTTCACCCAGATGGAGCGCTGGGGGAGGCCTCGGACATTGGCGTAGAGCACATAGTCCTGCTTCATATTCTCCAGCATATTGTTGCGGATGAGTCGGATATAGGTGGAAATATAGCTCAGCGCCACGGTGAAGGCGGGGAGGATCAGGTGACGCAGCGTACCGCTGCCGTTGGTGGGCAGCACGCCCAGTTTGACGCTGACCAGCCACATGAGCAGCAGGCCCACCCAGTAGGCGGGCATGGCAGTAGTGACAAAGACCAGCCCCCGCATCAGTTTGTCGAACCACTGGTCCTTATACACCGCGCAGAGGAAGCCGATAGGGATGCTCAGCACCAGCACGATGACGAAGGAAGCAGCCGCCAACTGTAGGGTGGCGGGCAGACAGCGGGCCAGCTCTCCGGCCACCGTGCGGGCGGGGTTGACATAGCTGATGCCGAAGTCCCCCCGCAGGCAGCCCAGCACCCAATCGAAATAGCGCACCAGGAAGGGCTTGTTCAGCCCCAGCATCTCCTCCATCTCGGCGATGGCTTCCTCAGTGATGACAGGCATTTGCTGTACCCGCAGAGCCACCTCCGCCGGGTTGGATGGAATGATATTGATGAATACAAAACAAACAAAAGAAATGGCCAGCAACAGCGGAATCGCCATCAGCAGCCGACGGATCACATAGCGTTTCATGGATGCCCCTTTCTACTTCATATCATAGGACCAGCACGAGGGCCGCCTCCAAGGAAGCGGCCCTCGCTGACGATTTACTCAAAGTACATGCTGGCGAAGTCCACGTCATACTGGTCAGTGCCGAAGTGGACCCCTTTCAGGTTGGAGGTATAAAGGGCCTTGTTCGTCTCGAAGGTCAGGGGGATGTAGACGGCATCCTCGTGGAGCCGGGTGAGCACGAAGGTATACAGTTCCTGACGTTCCGCCTCATCGGTGGAGGTGAGGATGTCGGTGATCGCCTGATCGATCTCTGCCTTGTCCTCCAGGCCCTGCTGGGCGGCGTAGTCACCGTATACCGGGGCACGCATGGCTGCCAGAGACGACTGGGGATCATAAGGCATCCCCCAGCAGATGTTGAACACCATGTCAAAGTTGCCCGCCTTCATGTTGTCACGGTAGGACTGCTCCTCCTCGCCGTGGATGTTCAGAGAGATGCCCAGCTTCAGGTATTCGCTCTGGAGGTACTCGGAGATGGTCTTTTCGGTGACGCTGTCGCTGTTATAAAGGAGATCCAGAGCCAGCTTCTGTCCATCCTTGGTCCGGATACCGTCGCTCCCCATGGTCCAGCCGGCTTCGTCCAGCAGGCGGGCGGCCTCGTCCATGTCGTAGGCATAAGGCTCCAGACCCACGTCACAGTAGGGTACAGTGGCGGAATAGAGGGTATCGGCCGCTGGCTCCAAACCATAGAAGATACCTTCGGAGATGGCCTGCCGGTTGGTAGCGTGCTGGAGAGCCTGCCGCACCGACTTGTCCCCCAAAATGTCATGGGTGGTATTGAGGACAATATGGCGGGTGGAGGTGGGATCAGACAGGCCGACTGTGAACTTGTCACTGTCCACATACTGGCTGATGGCGTCGGCGTCCAGCATATTCTTGCCGAAGATCAGATCGATCTCCCCGTTCTCCAGTGCCATGATACGGGTCTGGTTATCAGGGATAACTTTGACGGTGATCTTCTGGATGGCGGGCTTCTCTCCCCAGTAGTTTTCGTTGCGCTCAAAGACCGCATACTCGTCGGTAACAAAATCCGTGAGCACATAGGGGCCGGTGCCGATATAGCCGTTGACTCCATCCTTGGTGCTGCCGTCGATCATGCAGTTGGGGGAGATCATGGCGAAGGGGCGGATGCAGGCCAGCTCGGTGAGCATGGGATAGTATGGCTCGCTCATCTCAATGACGAAGGTATCATCGTCCGGAGCGGACACACCCACCAGCAGGTTCATCATCTCCAGCCAGGTGTGGCGCTCCCGGTTCTCCAAGATGGCGTTGAAGTTGGCCAGAATCGCGTTGGCGTCGCAGGGCGTACCATCGGAGAAAGTCACTCCATCCCGGATGTTGAAGGTGTAGGTCCGGCCGTCCTCACTGATCGTCCAGTCCTCGGCCAGGCAGCCCACATAGCCCTCACTGGTGTTGCTCACCAGCGTATCATAGAGGATGCTTTGAGCATACATCTCTCCCGCATACAGATGCGGGTTCAGATCCCGGATATCTCGGTAGTTCACAAAGACCAGTTCGTCTTTGACAGCATTCTCACTACCCGTAGAAGCGCCGTTAGTGTCGGACTGGTTTTCCGCCATCTGACCGCAGCCTGCCAGGGATGTTAGCATCAAAGCGCCGCAGAGCAGCGCAGTTAACAATTTTCTTTTCATAAAAGCCTCCAGTTTTAAAATTGCGGCAATCCGCCGCGCTTTATCAGTATACAGCAGTTAGCCACAACTAACCAGAGGCGAAATTTTTATGGAAAGCTATAACTGGAGTTCATACCCCTGCAGCATCTCGCCAAAGCGGTCCGTCAGCCAGCGCGCCTGGGGTGAGAGAGGGCGCTCAGGCGTTCGAACATAGCCGATCTGGAGAAAAGGCTCGCAGCCATTGATGGCCAGGGGCTTGATGTCGTACTGCTCGTAAGGCCGGTACATGAAGTTAAGGCCGAGACTGCACACATCCGTATGGAGCAGAAAATTGGTGACCAGATGGTCACTGTTGCTGTACACAACATGCTTCATAACGCTGGGATCGATCACGCCCATGCTCACCATTTCCAGATGATGCTCCATGGAGAAGAAGTCCCGCACACCCTGGATGAATTTCAGGTTAGGCAGATCTGAAAAATCCACGCTGTCCGCGTGGTAGAGCGGATGGTTAGGTCCCACATAGACGCATATACTCTTTTCACTCTGGGGAACAAATTCCAATTTCTTATGGGAGAGAATATGCTGGAACGTGCCAGTCTGTTTTTTTGCCACATAGACAATGCCAACCTCGGAGATCCCTTGGTGGACATGGTCGGTGATCTCCTCCACCGTGCCCTCATGGTGTTCAATATGGATGGTGGATCCCCATGTCTGATAGAAATCCACCAACAGGCGGGCCACCATATTACTGGGATACGTGGACAGACTCAAATTGTCCTGCTCGTCCGGGATAGCCAGAGCGGAGATTGTGGCGGCCGTCTTCAGGATCATTTGTGCATGCTCCAGCACAGTCTTCCCGTAGGCGGTGGGCTGTACTCCTTTTGCGTTTCGGATCAGGAGGGGCCGCCCTAATTCGTGTTCTAAGGCTCGAATCGATTTGCTGATATTCGGCTGGGTCATATACATACAAGCCGCTGCCTGTGAAAAACTGCCCCGCTCACAGGCAGTCACAAAAATCTCTAGTTGTTTTATATCCATAATGATCTTCTCCAAGTTGTAAGTTTGTTGATGCTAACTGTAGTATACAATGGTTCCTTAGTACTGGCAAGTATGGCTGTACTCTATTCCTTGGATCGGCCAGAAAAACTATGCCGAAGAATCTTTCGTCATCGTAGAAATTTCAGGCAGCACTGAAAAACTTCGGCATAGTGTTTTCTTCGGTATAGTCTGTTTTATCCTGAATTCAGGATAACAGCGACCGGGGATTTCAGTACGATATTGCCCGTATTCTTTTTGAGGATAAGGTGGAGACGCCTGCCGTGTACTTCGGCAAGCAGGGCAAGGGCATCTGGAAAAGCAAAGAGGAATTTTCCAATCCCTATAACTGGAGCGGCTATGTCGTGGGACAGATCCTCTCCAAGCCGGAGTATATGGGGCATACGGTGAATTTTCGCTCCCACAAGCAGTCCTATAAAGATAAAAACGCCGTGATGAATCCCAAGGAGGATTGGCTCATCTTTGAGGACACCCACGAGGCCATCGTGGACAGGGAGACATGGGAGCTTGCGCAAAAGCTCCGCAAGACGCCCAAGCGCATCGACACGCTGGGTGAAGCGAAACCGCTGACCGGCCTTTTGTACTGCGCCGATTGTGGAGCCAAAATGTATAATCAGCGGTCAAGGGGGACAGAAAGTAAGCCGTATCCCTATGATGTGTTTGAATGCTCCACTTACAAATTGGCGGGTCAAAAACGGTCTGCCGCTTGCTGTGGACATCATATTATATCGTGTGAAACGCCACAAGGCGCTGGCTGTCCGCATTGCCGAGCTGACAGAAGATTTAGAGGAATTGCGTTCCGAAAAGGCACTCCTTTTGCAAAAATTTGAGTATGCAGAAGATGCAGGCGCAGAGGCGTTCCGCAAGGATATTGCCACCATGGAGGCCTGTCTGAAAAAGCTGGAGACGCGGGAATAGAAATATTCCGTTGAACTGGATAAGGCTTTGACTGAATATGCCGAGCTGAAGGCGCAGACTGCGGATTTTGATCCGGTGGAGCTGTACAAAGCGCGGAATGCAATCCGTCCTGTGCAGGAAAAGGAGGTAGAACAGAAATTAGAGGGCACCATGCACGAGAAGCCTTCCCTTATTATGCTGCTCAGCGCCAAGCAGGAAATGTCTCGACTGCTCGGAGAGGATGCGGGCGCGGCAGGCAGCCTGACCGGTGCTGCCGAGCTTTTCAGATTTTGGGTGTTTCCCGACTGCACATTTCTTGACATTTCCAGATGCCATTGTATACTTATGGAATGAAACGCAATTAAAACTGCAGTAATATGAGAAGAAGGAGATAAACAAGTATGTGTGAACCTAGCTATGTTTTAAAATTTGAAGAGGGAACTCCGGTAAGCGATAAGGCAAGTATATGGAGGGTGATTCGTGGTATCTGTATAGCCGTTTTTTGTGTAATCATCTTTGGCTCATTTGCTTTCCGTTCAAATTTGTTAAAAGAAATGTCATCGTATTCGGTTAACACATTGTTTGCCCTATTCATATGCTCATTTATTTTTCAGCGGATTAATTGGATTGCGTCTGAAGTCGAGTGGAACTTCTATCAGGATAAGATGATCATATACCGTGACAAGCGAGTATATTCAGAAAAAAAAGCAAGAAGAGAGTGGACAGAAGTTTATTATGATGACATTAAGGAATTCAAGTACAGGGTGAAATCGGAACGACTTTCTATTACATGTAAACAGCATGCCATTGTTTATGATTACAACCGAGACGGATCCTTGAAAGAGAAACCGTCATACGATAAAACCACTGATTCAGGGTTTATTATTAATCTTCAATTTATCAAAGATCTTGATATTGTTAAAGAAATAGAGACACATTCACCGATTAAGGTTTTGGTGGAAAATTCATAATTTACCTTACGGAGGAGAAGTAAAATGTCAGAGGGAAATGAAATATAGTGGCTCAGTTGTCAAGACAAAAATCTAAGATTTTTATAATGAACTGATAT
>OGZI01000847.1_pt1 | contig 35032 bp, 30 predicted proteins | sample 1576711 | NCBI WGS metagenome assembly OGZI01 (sample SAMEA3541482, study PRJEB24748) | human gut metagenome | biome: human gut; feature: human-associated habitat; material: faeces | place: China | collected 2012
CCCAGGGGGCCCCGTCCGCCCATGGGCGGCGGCTTCCGCCCGGGTGGGGGCTTTCGCGGCGGCGGCGCGGGCCGCTCCGGAGGCGGCTTCTCCCGCGGAGGTGGGTTCCGCAGCGGCGGTAGCTTCCGTGGCGGCGGGTTCCGCGGCGGCGGAGCCGGACGCCGCTGATGCAGCACACAACCGAAGGCCCCGGAGCAAAGCTCCGGGGCCTTCGGCATCCGTTCGGCACATCTGTGTGCTATACTGTCATGGAAAGGGGGGGACGGCCGTGGAGGCGCATATTCTGGTGGCGGAGGACGAGGAGCGTCTGCGCACCATCATCCGGGACTACTTTACCGCCCACGGGCTGACCTGTGCGCTGGCAAAGGACGGAGAGGAGGCCCTGGAGCGGCTGCGGGAGCGGGACTATGACGCGGTGCTGCTGGACGTGCTCATGCCCAACCTGGACGGATTTGCAGTTTGCCGGGCGGTGCGGGAGGGCAGCGGCGTGCCCATTCTGTTTCTCACTGCCCTGGGGGGAGAGAAGGATGTGCTCCGGGGGTATGCTCTGGGGGCGGACGACTATGTGACCAAGCCCTTCTCCCTGGCGGTGCTGCTGGCCAAAACCGAGGCGCTTATCCGCCGCAGCCGGGGAGGGGGCGCGGAGACACTCGCCTGCGGGGCGATCACCCTGGAGCCGGGCCGCCGGGCCTGCGCGGTGGGCGGCCGTCCGGTGGCCCTCCCGCCCCGGGAGTACGAGCTGCTGCTCTGCCTGATGCGCAACAAGGGCCAGGTGCTCCGCCGGGAGCAGCTTCTGGACAAGGTGTGGGGCATCGACTTCGAGGGGGGAGACCGGGCGGTGGACGGCCGGATCAAGGCCCTCCGCGCCGCCCTTGGTCCGGCGGGAAAGCAGATCAGGACGGTGTTCAAGGTAGGCTACAAGCTGGAGGAGGGAGCGCATGGATAGGAGGAGAACTGGACCTCTTCGACGGTGGATAGCGATTCCCTTGGCCGCTACATTTGTCCTGCTGTGGCTGGGCACTATGGCCCTGCTCACCCAGTGGAGGTGCCAGCGGCTGGAGGATGACGTGTATACAGCCTACCGCAACGCACGGGACGAGCTGGACGAGCAGTTGGAATACTATCAGAACAATCTGAACAACGGCCTGGGGGCGGAGGCAGCGGCGATCCTGCGGAACAACCTGAGCTCCGCTGCCTTGTACTTGAGCTACCTGGACGGTGGCATGGCTCTGGTGGTGCGGGATGGGGCGGGAGCGGTGATCCGCTCCCAACTGGCCTGGGGCTACGGCCACGAGAACGGCGTGGACGTGGGGGAGCGGTGGTATTTGGGGCTGGACAGCGGCTTGGACGACACCGGGCAGGCCGCCCTGGCGGAGTGGATGATGGCCCACCGGAAAGGTGCAGGCTACTCCCTCTATCCTCCGGACAGCGCCGCCGGTGGGGATGGCACCTATGCCCGCCTCACCGGCTGGGTGGAGGAGGGGAACACCCTGCGGGTGAAGCGCATCGAGCTGATCCACCCCGACGGCTCCACGGAGCTGGTGGTGGAGACCCAGCTGGAGGGGGAGCCCACCGACACCGTGGTGCTGCGCCACCTGGAGCTGCGCAGCGCTCTAATGCCCTCTTGGTCTTGGAGTAACAGTACAGGAGGTGAGAACGGCCCTACCGACATGTCCCGGAGGCTGGCCAACATCCGGGAGGCCCAGGCTATTCTTGACCGGGAATTGGCGGGAGAAGACCGGACTGTTCTCCGGGACGGCGGCTTCGCGGGCGGCGGATACAGCGCCGAGACCGGGGAGCTGTACTATGTGGCCGTCCAGTGCGGCGTGCTCATTCCAGCCCTGCGGGAGAATCTTCCCCTCTATGCTAGCACCCTGTTCCTGATGGTGCTGGTACTGCTGGGACTGACCCGGTACTTGTCCCGGCGGGTGACGGAGCCGGTGGAGGAACTCTCCGCCCGAGCAAAGGCGGGAGAGCCATGCCCGGAGGACGGCCCTATCCGGGAACTGAACACACTGGCCACCGCGGTCAACGCCGGCCGGGGGCGGCTGGAGGAGCAGCTCAGCCGGGAACGGGCCTTCACCCGGGCGGCGGCCCATGAGCTGAAGACCCCCCTTGCGGTGCTCCGCACCCACGCGGAGGCGCTGAGGGAGGACATTGCCCCGGCCCGGCGGGGGGAATACCTGGACGTGGTGCTGGACGAGAGCGACCGCATGGCCGCTCTGGTGGGCAGCCTGCTGGAGCTCTCCCGCATGGAGGAAGGCGGGGCGCTGCACCGGGAGGTGCTGGCGATGGACGCCCTGGTGCGGGCGGTCTTTGACCGGCTGGCCCTCCCACTGGAGCGAAAGGGGCTCCACCTGAAGCTGAATCTGGAGCCTGGACAGGTATTCGGCGACCGGGCACGGCTGGAGAGCGCGGTGGAAAACCTGGCCTCCAATGCCCTGCGGTATACGCCGGAGGGGGGCGCGGTGTCGGTGCGGCTGGAACGGGTAGGCGGCTGGCTCCGCTTGGCGGTGGACAACGACGGCCCCAGTCTCACCACCCGGGAGCTGGCCCACCTGTTTGAGCCATTCTACCGGGGGGATGCGGCCCGCAGCCGCACTACTGGGGGTACGGGGCTGGGGCTGGCCATTGTCAGGACGGCGGCAGCAGCCCACGGGGGGACCTGCTGGGCGGAGAACCGGGCGGGAGGCGTGCGGATCTGGATGGAGCTGCCGGCCTTGCAATCAGTCTAGCGGTATGATATGATATCTTCACAAATAAAATGAGAATGTGAGGGATCGCGATGGGCTTCAACCGACCCGAGGCGAAACGGCTGGCCAAGGCAGCCATGCGGAATACCAACCCCAACCCCATGCTGGTGACCCTGGTCTTTGTCCTGTTGACCACTGGAGTGAGCTATCTGGTGGGACTTGTGCTGACAAACCCGATCTATGATGCGCTCTATACGGCATATCTGTACCTGCTGGACGGGGCCTACGACCCGATGTTCATCTTCAAGAGTCTGCTGTCGCCCGGTATGGTGGCAGTGTATATGCTGGTTTCGCTGCTGCTCAATGTATACTTCTGGGTGATGAACTTCGGCTATGCATCCTACGCCCTGCGCATGGCGCGGGGGGAGCAGCCGGGCTACCGGCGGCTGTTTGACGGCTTTGCAGCCCTGGGCCGGGCTATTCTGGTCAGTCTGCTGACCTCCATTTTCCTCAGCCTGTGGGGCCTGCTGTTCATGGTGCCCTATATGGTGGTGATGATCCTTGCCGCCCTGCTGGGGAGCATGGGGCTGATGATGCTGGCCATCCTTCTGCTCATCGGCGGTATGGTGATGATGGTCATTTTCAGTTACCGCTACCGCCTGGCCACCTATTTTCTGCTGGATCACCCCGAGATGGGCGCATTGGAATCCATCACTCAGAGCAAGCAGGCGATGAAGGGGTGGAAGGGGGAGCTGTTCATTTTAGACTGGTCCTTTTTCGGCTGGCTCCTCCTGGTGGCGTTGGTGGAGCTGGTGGGGATCGGCCTGGGCACGCTGTTCAGCCCCGCTCTGGGCACATTGCTGGGTACGGTGGCTGCGGGGGCGTTCAGCCTGTGGCTCAACCCCTACATGAACGGCACGGAGGCCAACTTCTACGACTGGGTGACCCATGGCTCCCTCTCCTACCGGGAGAACAACGGCCCAGGCGGCTACCAGAGCCCCTACGGCAACAACACTCCGGAACTATAATCAAAAGCTCCCTCGGGGTTTGACCCCGAGGGAGCTTTTGGTTATTCCAGAACGGCGCCCCGGGCGGCGGAGGTGACCAGTTTTGCATACCGGGCCAGATAGCCGGTCTTGATCTTGGGTTCGGGACAGATCCACTTGGCACGCCGGGCGGCCAGGGTGGCCTCGTCCACCTGGAGCTCGATTTTGCAGGCGGGGATGTCGATGGAAATGATGTCCCCCTCCTCCACCAGGCCGATGGGGCCGCCCTGGGCGGCCTCGGGGCAGACGTGGCCGATGGAGGCCCCGCGGGTGGCGCCGGAGAAGCGGCCGTCGGTGATGAGGGCCACCGACTCGCCCAGCCCCATGCCGCAGATGGCGGAGGTGGGGTTGAGCATCTCCCGCATACCCGGGCCGCCCTTGGGGCCCTCGTAGCGGATCACCACCACGTCGCCGGGGACGATCTTCCCGGCGTAGATGGCGGTGATGGCCTCCTCCTCGGAGTTGAAGACCCGGGCGGGGCCGGTGTGGCGCATCATCTCAGGGGCCACGGCGGAGCGCTTTACCACGCAGCCCTCGGGGGCCAGGTTGCCCTTGAGCACGGCGATGCCGCCGTCGGCGGAGTAGGGGTTCTCGATGGGGCGGATCAGCTCAGGGTTGCGGTTGACCACGCCCTCCAGGTTCTCGGCCAGGGTCTTTCCGGTGCAGGTGAGCACGCTGGTGTCCAGCAGGCCCTTCTTCGTCAGCTCCTTCATGACGGCGTACACGCCGCCCGCGCCCTCCAGATCCTCCATATAGGTATCCCCGGCGGGGGCAAGATGGCACAGGTTGGGGGTTTTGGAGGAGATCTCGTTGGACAGATCCAGATCCAGCTCGGTGCCGCACTCGTGGGCGATGGCGGGCAGGTGGAGCATGGTGTTTGTGGAGCAGCCCAGGGCCATGTCCACCGTCTCGGCGTTGTGGAAGGCGGCGGGGGTCATGATGTCCCGGGGGCGGATGTTTTTTGCCACCAGCTCCATGATCTGCATACCGGCATGCTTGGCCAGGCGCAGCCGGGCCGACCACACGGCAGGGATGGTGCCGTTGCCCCGCAGGCCCATACCGATGGCCTCGGTGAGACAGTTCATGGAGTTGGCGGTATACATGCCGGAGCAAGAGCCGCAGGTGGGGCATGCGTTGTTTTCATAGTCCTCCACGCCCGCCTCGTCCAGCTTGCCCGCCTTATAGGCCCCGACCGCCTCAAACATGTGGGACAGGCAGGAGCGGCGTCCGTCCTCCAGCCGCCCGGCCAGCATCGGGCCGCCGGAGCAGAAGATGGTGGGGACGTTCACCCGGGCGGCGGCCATGAGCAAGCCGGGCACGTTCTTGTCGCAGTTGGGGATCATCACCAGCCCATCGAACTGGTGGGCGATGGCCATGGCCTCGGTGGAGTCGGCAATGAGATCCCGGGTGACCAGGGAGTACTTCATGCCGATGTGGCCCATGGCGATGCCGTCGCACACGGCGATGGCGGGGAACTCCACCGGCGTGCCGCCGGCGGCGCGGACGCCCGCCTTGACGGCCTCGGCGATCTTGTCCAGGTTCATGTGGCCGGGGACGATCTCGTTGTAGGAGCACACCACGCCGATGAGGGGGCGCTCCAGCTCCTCCTTGGTGTAGCCCAGGGCGTAGAACAGGGAGCGGTTGGGGGCGCGCTCCACGCCCTTCGTCACGTTGTCGCTGCGCATAAGTAAAATCTCCTTCGCAATTTTACGCGGTAAAGTATAGTGGTATTATAGCACAAGGGCCGGGCGGTGACAACGCGGAATTTGTGCGGCCCCCCTGCCGCAAAAAAGCAACCCCGTCCGCAGGGCGGACAGGGCTGCTTTTTGGATGTATGGAAGGACTTAGTGAGGGATGCGCTGGCACTTCTTGGGGGTCACGCAGGTACCCTCGGCCACGGCCACCACGATGGGCTCAGCCAGGAAATCGGCGGCGGAGTCGCTGATGTCAGGGCGGGGCACGGCCACCTTGCGGGCCTCAAACTTCATCTTGCGGGAGGTGTTGCCGATGTGGGTGATCTCACCGTAGGCCTCGATGAAGTCGCCGGCGTAGACCGGGGCCTTAAACTCAATGTTGTTGTAGGCACAGAACAGGCCCTCGTCGCCGTCACACTGGATCAGCAGCTCGGTGGCCACATCGCCGAACAGGTGCACCATATGCGCGCCGTCCACCAGGTTGCCGCCATAGTGTGCGTCCTTCGCGGACATGCGCAGGCGGATCAGCGAAGTATACTTCTTCTCTTCCATGTCAATTCCACTCCTAAACGTATTTTGTGAAAGAAGACGAAAAATGGAACCGGAATTCCCTACCTATTGTACGTCCGATCGAGGGGCTTGTCAACAGCGGGTTTCCCGAATGGAGGCTCACTCCAGGCGGAGATGGGCCCGCCGCAGGGCCGCCCGGATGGCCAGACACAGGGGCGGCGCGGCGGCGATGGCCGCCGCCGCGTTGAAGAGGGAGGCGGGGATTTTCAGGGGGAGCAGCAGGGCCGCTGCGGCAAAGGGCAGGCCGCCCACCAGCATGTTGTCATAGAACAGGGACTTGGAGAAGTAGAGCAGGTAATAGGTCAGGCAGCCAACCAGTGAGGAGGCCAGACAGCGGCGGTAGGAGGCCGTCTCTCGCTGTTCCGGAGTGCGGAACACCAGCCCAGCCGCCAAGCCCATCGCGCCCTTGGTGAGAAAGGTGAGCCAGCACTCTGGGGCAAAGATAGGGTTGGTCAGGTCGTAGAGGGCGGAGCCCAGGCCGGAAGCCAGGCCGCCCAAGGGCCCCAGGAGCATACCGGACAGCACGCAGGCAATGTTGGCCAGGGTGAAGGAGGTCTCCCCGGTGGGCAGGGGGATGATGATGCGGGGAAAATTGACGGCGAAGACCACGGCGGTCATCATGGCCAGCACAGCCAGCCGGTGGGGGTTCATGGCGTTCTTTTTCATGGCGAACACTTCCAATCCTCTTGGTGTGTCCCCATTATAGCGGGAAACTGACATTGTTTCAAACATCAGATTTGAAAAAAAGAATAAGACCAGAGAGGGGCGAAAAAGGGCCGCCGCGGATGCGGCGGCCCTCGTGATCAATAGCGGCCGAAGTCGCCGGAACGGCCCTCGGTGACATCGGAGCCGAACTCGTAGTCCTTGCCCGGCAGGATAGCGTTGAGGGCGATACCCGCGATGGCGGCGATGGCCAGATTGGTCAGGGTCACATGGGCGCCGCCCACCGGGAAGGTAATTCCGCCGGAGAAGCCCAGGCCGCACACCAGGATGACAGCGGCGATGATCAGGTTGCGGGAGTTGGTGAAGTCCACCCGGTTTTCCACCACGTTGCGCACGCCGATGGCGGAGATCATGCCGTACAGGATGAAGGACACGCCGCCGATGATGGCGGTGGGGATGGAGTTGACCAGGGCGGCGAAGGCAGGGGAGAAGGAGAGCACCACCGCGTACACTGCTGCCAGGCGCACCACCTTGGGGTCGTATACCCGGGACAGCACCAGCACGCCGGTGTTCTCACCGTAAGTGGTGTTGGCCGGGCCGCCGAACAGGCCGGCAAGGGAGGTGGCGATGCCGTCCCCGATGAGGGTGCGGTGGAGACCGGGGCGCTCCAGGAAGTTCTCGCCCACGGTTGCGGAGATGGCGGACATGTCGCCGATGTGCTCCATCATGGCAGCCACGGCAATGGGGGCCATGACCAGAATGGAGGTCACATCAAACCTGGCGATCGAGCCGGTGAAGTCGGTGAAGAAGGGTTGCAGGCCGATAGGAGCGGCAGCCGTCACGGCGGAAAAGTCCATCAGGGGGATCACCGAGCCGGAGGCGTCCACTGCTGTGGCCCCCAGGGCATTGGCGGCCACAGCCACCAGATAGGGGATCACCACGCCCAGAAGGATGGGGATGATCTTAACCATACCCTTCCCCCAGATGTTGGCTGCGACGATGACCGCGATGGACAGGAGGGCCAGCCACCAGCAGGAGGAGGCGTTGCTTACCGCGTTAGGGGCCAGGTTGAGGCCGATGAGGATGATGATGGGCCCAGTGACCACAGGAGGCAGGAAGCGCATGACCTTCTTTACGCCGACCAGTTTGATGACGGCGGCCAGAATCACATAGAGCAGGCCGGCCACTACAATGCCGCCGCAGGCGTACTGGAGCTTGACGGAGGGCTCCATTGTGGCATAGGCGCCGGAATCCAGGGCGGCCACGGCGGAGAAGCCGCCCAGATAGGCGAAAGAGGAGCCCAAAAAGGCGGGTACCTTCAGGCGGGTGCAAATATGGAAGAAGAGGGTGCCGATGCCGGCGAAAAACAGAGTGGTCTGGATGGACAGGGGCAGGCCGTAGCCCTGGACCAGAATGGGGACCAGGACGGTGGCGCCGAACATGGCGAACAGGTGCTGGAGGCCCAGCACCAGCATCTTGGGCAGGCCAAGCGTCCGGGCGTCATAGATGGGCTCGCTTCCGGGGGTGGATTTGTGACTCATACGTGTCTCCTCTCTCGTTTGGGCATTGGGCAGAAAAAAAGCAATTGCTTTTTCAACGAAAAAGCAATTGCTTTAGAGAAATGGAATGGAGATACCCAGGTGAAGCCAAAGAAACATCCGGTACTCCATGTTCCATTCCTCCTGCCGCCGCCAAATTTCACTCTATGATATCAGAAATCCGGTCGTTTGGCAAGAAAAAGTTTTTCCTCCGCCCGGCCGGGTGGAGGAAAAACCGGGCGAGTACGTCCCCGGTACGGCGGGGGCGTTTCTTACAGCATCCGCTTGAGGTACCGGCCGGTATAGGAGGCTTCGCAGGCGGCCACCTCCTCTGGAGTACCCGTCACGACGATGTTGCCGCCGCCGTCGCCAATCCCCACGCGGCAGGCCGCGCGGGGGCCCCGGATTGATTTTATCTGCTCGGGCGGAGTGAATCCGCCCGGCATCAAGGTTTTGCCAGAGGCAAAACGCTTGGTGGGCAGCGCCGGCGGCCGCTTTTTACAGCATCCGCTTGAGGTACTGCCCGGTGTAGGAGGCGGCACACTGCGCCACCTCCTCGGGGGTGCCGGTGACGACGATATTGCCGCCGCCGTCGCCAATCCCCACGCGGCAGGCCGCGCGGGGGCCCCGGATTGATTTTATCTGCTCGGGCGGAGTGAATCCGCCCAGCATCAAGGTTTTGCCAGAGGCAGAACGCTTGGTGGGCAGCGCCGGCGGCCGCTTTTTACAGCATCCGCTTGAGATACTGCCCGGTGTAGGAGGCGGCACACTGTGCCACCTCCTCGGGGGTGCCGGTGACGACGATATTGCCGCCGCCGTCGCCGCCCTCGGGGCCGAGGTCGATGATGTGGTCGGCGGTCTTGATCACGTCCAGGTTGTGCTCGATGACCACCACCGTGTTGCCCACGTCCACCAGCTTCTGGAGCACCTCAATGAGCTTGTGCACGTCGGCGGTGTGCAGGCCGGTGGTGGGCTCGTCCAGGATATAGATGGTCTTGCCGGTGGAGCGCTTGGCCAGCTCGGTGGCCAGCTTGACCCGCTGGGCCTCGCCGCCGGACAGGGTGGTGGAGGGCTGCCCCAGCTTGACGTAGCTCAGGCCCACCTCGTAGAGGGTTTGGAGCTTGTTGTACAGCCGGGGGAGGTTCTCAAAGAAGGGGAGGGCCTCCTCCACCGTCATCTCCAGCACCTCATAGATGTTCTTGCCTTTGTAGCGCACCTCCAGGGTCTCCCGGTTGTACCGCTTGCCCTTGCACACCTCGCAGGGCACGTAGATGTCGGGGAGGAAGTGCATCTCAATTTTCAGCAGGCCGTCGCCCTGGCAGGCCTCGCAGCGCCCGCCCCGGACATTGAAGGAGAAGCGGCCCGGGCCGTAGCCCCTGGCCTTGGCGTCGGAGGTGGAGGCGAACAGATCACGGATGTCGTTGAACAGGCCGGTATAGGTGGCCGGGTTGGAGCGGGGGGTGCGGCCGATGGGGGACTGGTCAATGTCGATGACTTTATCCAGGAACTCCTCCCCCTCGATGCCCGCGTGCTTTCCAGGCCGGGTCTTGGCCCGGTTCAGGTCGGCGGCCAGCCGCTTGAACAGGATCTCGTTGACCAGGGAGGACTTGCCGGAACCGGACACGCCGGTGACGCAGGTGAAGGTGCCCAGGGGGATGGACACGTCCACGCCCCGCAGGTTGTTCTCCGCCGCGCCCCGGATGGTGAGGAAGTTCCCGCTGCCCTTGCGGCGCTCGGTGGGGACGGGGATCCTTTTGCGGCCGGACAGGTAGTCGCCGGTGATGGAGCCGGGGGTGTTCATGACCTCTTCGGCGGTGCCGGCGGCCACCACCTCTCCGCCGTGAACGCCGGCGCCGGGGCCGATGTCCACGATATAGTCGGCCGCCCGCATGGTGTCCTCGTCGTGCTCTACCACCAGCAGGGTGTTGCCCAGGTCGCGCAGGTGCTTCATGGTGTCCAGCAGCATGTCGTTGTCCCGCTGGTGCAGACCGATGGACGGCTCATCCAGAATATAGAGCACCCCCATGAGGGAGGAGCCGATCTGGGTGGCCAGGCGGATGCGCTGGCTCTCGCCGCCGGACAGGGTGGCGGCGGCCCGGCTCAGAGTGAGGTACTGGAGCCCCACACTCTGGAGGAAGCCAAGGCGGTTCTTGATCTCCTTGAGGATGCGGTCGGCGATGAGGTGCTTCTGGGGGGTGAGCTCCAGGCCGTCCACGAAGGCCAGGGCGTCGTTCACCGACTTGCGGCAGAAGGCGTCGATGCTGATACCCCCCACCGTGACAGCCAGGGCCTCCTTCCGCAGGCGCTTGCCGCCGCAGTCGGGGCAGGGCCGCTCAGCCATGCACTCCTCCAGATCCCGGCGCATGGCGTCGCTCTGGGTCTCCCGGTAGCGGCGCTCCAGGTTGTTGACCACGCCCTCGAAGGCCTGCATCAGGGTGCCCTTGCCGTTCTCCCGGTCGTAGGTCAGCTTGAGCTTCTCCCCCTTGGTGCCGTAGAGGATCACGTCCATGACCTCCTCCGGCAGTTCCTCCACCGGGGTGGTGAGCTTGAAGCCGTATTTCTTGGAGAGGGCCTCAAAGTACATGCGGGAGATGGAGTCACCCTTGATGTTGTTCCAGCCGGAGGCGGTGATGGCGCCCTCCAGAATGGAGAGCTTCCTGTTGGGGATGATGAGGTCGGGATCCACCTTGAGCTGGGCGCCCAGGCCGGTGCAGGTGGGACAGGCGCCATAGGGGTTGTTGAAGGAGAACATGCGGGGGGAGAGCTCCTCGATGGAGATGCCGCAGTCTTCGCAGGCGTAGTTCTGGGAAAAGAGGATGTCCCGGTCTTCGTCCACAATGTTGATGACCACCAGGCCGCCGGCCAGGGCGGCGGCGGTCTCCACGCTGTCGGTGAGGCGGCGGTGAATGTCCTCCTTGATGACCAGCCGGTCCACCACAATCTCGATGTTGTGCTTCTTGTTCTTGTCCAGGGGGATCTCCTCGGTGAGATCGTAGAGCGAGCCGTCGGCCCGGCAGCGGACATAGCCCGACTTGCGGGCGTCCTCCAGCAGCTTCTGGTGGGTGCCCTTCTTGCCCCGCACCACCGGGGCCATGATCTGGATGCGGGTGGCCTCGGGCAGGGCCATCACCTGGTCGATGATCTGGTCGATGGTCTGCTGCTGGATCTCCTTGCCGCACTTGGGGCAGTGGGGGGTGCCCACCCGCGCCCACAGCAGGCGGAGGTAGTCGTAGATCTCCGTCACCGTGCCCACGGTGGAGCGGGGGTTCTTGGAGGTGGTCTTCTGGTCGATGGAGATGGCGGGGGACAGGCCGTCGATGTAGTCCACGTCCGGCTTCTCCATCTGGCCCAGGAACATGCGGGCGTAGGAGGAGAGGGACTCCACATAGCGACGCTGGCCCTCGGCGTAGATGGTGTCAAAGGCCAGGGAGGACTTGCCCGAGCCGGACAGGCCGGTGAGCACCACCAGCTTGTCCCGGGGGATGTCCACGTCGATGTTTTTCAGGTTGTTCTCCCGCGCGCCTTTGACGAAAATATGGTCGAGCATACGTGTGGTTCTCCTTTGTTCAGGGGTTTACAGGGGCTGTTCGCCGGGCCGGGGCGGCCGGGCATGGCGGACGAGATCCTCCCGCACGGCCCCCCATTTCCGGTAGTTTTCCCGGCCCTGCCGCAGGGTCATTCCCCGGTTTTCATCGCTGGGGGCGTCCTCGTCCGGGTCGAACACGTCGTTCTCCCAGAAGCACACCGGGCAGATGTAGGCAATGGCCTCCTCTTTGGGGACAGGAAAGGTGAGGCACCCGCAGCAGGGACAGGGGTAGCTCCCCGCCGGCCCCGTCGGCCCCTCCGGCTCCGGCTCAAGCGGCTCCGGAGTGCAGGACGGGCCGTCGGACGGGGAGGGCACAAAGCTGGCGTTGGTGGCCTGGGGCAGATAGAAGAATTTTTCTGTTTTGTCCATAGAACGGCATCCTCCGGGTCAGGGGGCGAACACGGGACGAAATACATACGCCCACAGAGCCCACAGCAGAAGGGCGGAGCCCAGCACCCCGGCGGATACGCGCACCCACCTGGGCGGTCTGGGACAGACGGCCAGGGCGATAAGGGCGAAGGCCGCAAGCCCCAGCAGAAAAGGGGCGTACATGACCAGCAATGTGTCCCAGCCCATATCCCACCGGCCCATGTTCAGTACCCGAACACCTTGGCCACGCCCTCCAGCATGTCGCGGATGGGCAGGCCGTAGGGGCAGCGCTTCTCGCAGGCGCCGCACATGACGCAGGAGCCGGCGTGGTAGGGCATAGCCTTGTAACGCTGCTCGGCCCAGCCGGCCAGGCCGTACTTGCGGGCGTAGTTGGCCATCAGAAAGTTGGAGGGGATGTCAATGCCGTTGGGGCAGGGGGCGCAGTAGCCGCACCGGCGGCAGAACTGGGTGCCCAGCTCCTTCCGCACGGCGTCGCACCGGGCCAGCTCTTCCGCCGTCAGGGGGGCGGCAAGGTCCACAGAGGCGTTGCGGTCCACTTCCTCAGGGGAGCCCATGCCGGGAATCATAATGTCGATGACCCCGGAGGCGGCGATGTACCGCAGGGCCAGCTCCCAGTCGTCCAGGTTGCCGCCGGCCAGGGGCTTCATGGCGATGGTGCCGATGCCCTTCTCCCGGGCCAGGGCCAGCACGTCCCGCCCCTGATCCTCCACAATATTATAGGGGAACATAACGGTTTCAATGCGGTCGGCGTAGTCCTCCACCAAAATTTTAAGCGCATCAGCGCTGTGGGCGGTGACGCCGATGTGGCCGATCTTCCCGGCCTCCCTGGCCGCCGTCAGGGCCTCGTAGGCGCCGCCGGGGCCGAATACCTTCTCAATGTCCTTCTCCGGCAGGTTGTGGAGCTGATACAGGTCGATGTAGCCGGTGCGCAGGTTGCGCAGGCTGGTCTCCACGTCGGCGGCCATGGAGGCGGCGTCCCGGCTCATGCTCTTGGTTGCCAGGATAAACTTGTCCCGGCGGCCCTCCAGGGCGGCGCCCAGATACTCCTCGGAGACGGTATAGCCCCGGGCGGTGTCGATGTAGTTGATGCCGTACTCCTCCAGCTTATCTACCACAGCCTTGGTGTTGGCCCCGTCGGCCCGCTGGATGGGGATACCGCCAAAGGAGACTACAGCGGCCTTCAGGCCGGTCTTGCCCAGTGTCACATAGTTCATAATCCATACCTCTTATTCCATGCCCGGCTCACGCCGGACGTATTTGGGAAGTCTTTCCGCCGCCGGACGGGGGAACAGGCCGCCGGCCGGCCGGTCAAGTCATACATAATAGCAGTCCTCGCGCCATTTCCGGGGATTGGCATCAATGTAGTTCCAGATGCGCCGGTAGTCCGCCTCGCCGCGGATGACGTGGTCGTGAAAGGATTTCTGCCAGAGGGGAATGCCCGCCCGCTTGGCGGCGGCCCGTTTCATAGAGCCGATCACGGTGGAGAGCGGCTTTGTAGGGGCGGATATTATCCGCCCGTCCGGCTCCGCAAGCGCCAGAATCAGGTGAATATGATTGGGCATGACGACGAATTTATCCAGCGCAACATTGGGGTAGTGCGCCGGGATGGCGCGGATGGCCTCATCTACCACACGGCCAATGGAGGAAAGCGGAATACCCTGCGGCGGGCGGATGATATCCGCCCCTACGGACGGCTGCCAGAAAAGCGGCTGTTTGTCTTTTGTGCAGAGGGTGATGAAATAATAGCCCGCCTGGCTGTAATCATAGTTTGGCAGCCGGTTCGGCTTCCGTCTGGGCAGCTCCATGCCCCTCACCCATGTCCCCGCAGCTCGATGATGCGGTCGCGCAGAACGGCGGCGTACTCGAATTCCAGCCGCTTGGACGCCTCCCGCATCTCCTTCTCCAGCTTGGCGATGGCAGTCTCCCGCTCCTTTTTGGAGAGGGCCTTCTGAGAGTGGGGCAGCTCGTCCTTGTCGCCGGACAGGTCGATCACGTCGCGGACGGACTTGATGACCGTCTTGGGCACGATGCCGTGCTCCCGGTTGAAGGCGTCCTGCTTGGCCCGGCGGCGCTCGGTCTCGTCGATGGCCCGGCGCATGGAGGGGGTGATGGAGTCGGCGTACATGACCACCAGGCCGTCGGCGTTGCGGGCGGCCCGGCCGATGGTCTGGATGAGGGAGGTCTCCGACCGGAGGAAGCCCTCCTTGTCGGCGTCCAGGATGGCCACCAGGGACACCTCCGGCAGATCCAGGCCCTCACGGAGCAGGTTGATGCCCACCAGCACGTCGAAGGTGCCCAGGCGCAGGTCGCGGATGATCTCCATGCGCTCGATGGTGTCGATGTCGTGGTGCATGTAGCGCACCTTGATGCCCGCGTTGGTGAGGTAGGCGGTGAGATCCTCCGCCATCTTTTTGGTGAGGGTGGTGACCAGCACCCGTTCCGAGCGGGCGGTGCGGGCGTTGATCTCGCCGATGAGGTCGTCGATCTGCCCCTCCACGGGCCGCACCTCGATTTTGGGGTCCAGGAGGCCGGTGGGGCGGATCACCTGCTCCACGATCTGGCCCGACCGCTCCCGTTCATAGTCGCCGGGGGTGGCGGAGACGTACACCACCTGGTTGAGCCGCTTCTGAAATTCGTCAAACTTCAGCGGCCGGTTGTCGAAGGCGCAGGGCAGGCGGAAGCCGTAGTCCACCAGAGAGGTCTTGCGGGCCTTGTCGCCGTTGTACATGGCCCGCACCTGGGGAAGGGTGACGTGGCTCTCGTCGATGAAAAGAACGAAGTCCTTGGGGAAGTAGTCCAGCAGGGTGTGGGGGGGCGAGCCGGGGGCGCGGCCCTCAATGACCCGGCTGTAGTTCTCAATGCCGGTGCAGTAACCCAGCTCCTGCATCATCTCTACGTCGTACATGGTACGCTGCTTGATGCGCTGGGCCTCAATAAGCTGGTTGTTGGCCTGGAAGAAGGCTACCCGCTCCTCCAGCTCCTTGTAAATCTCCTGGACGGCGGCGTCCATCTTCTCCTTGGGGGTGACATAGTGGGTGGCGGGCCAGATGGGGATGGTGTTCAACCGCCGGATGGCTGCGCCGGTGACCACGTTGATCTCGCTGATACGGTCGATCTCGTCGCCGAAGAACTCCACCCGGATGGCGGAGTCCTTCCAGTAGGCGGGGAAGATTTCCACCGTGTCTCCCCGCACCCGGAACATGTTGCGCTCAAAGGCGATGTCGTTGCGCTCGTAGCGGATGGCCACCAGCTTTTTCAGCAACTCGTCCCGCTCCAGGGTAGCCCCCACCCGCAGGGAAACCATCATCTTGGCGAAGTCCTCCGGCTCGCCCAGACCGTAGATGCAGGATACCGAGGACACCACGATCACGTCCCGCCGCTCCATCAGGGAGGCGGTGGCCGCCAGCCGCAGCCGGTCGATCTCCTCGTTCACCGCCGAGTCCTTCTCAATGAAGGTGTCGGTGTGGGGGATATAGGCCTCGGGCTGGTAGTAGTCGTAGTAGGACACAAAATACTCTACCGCGTTGTTGGGGAAAAATTCCTTAAACTCGGCGCAGAGCTGGGCCGCCAGGGTCTTGTTGTGGGCCAGCACCAGGGTGGGCCGCTGCACCGCCTCGATGACCTTGGCCATAGTGAAGGTCTTGCCCGAACCGGTGACGCCAAGAAGGGTCTGCTCATCCAGACCGTTCTCAATGCCCGCCGCCAGGGCGGCGATGGCCTCCGGCTGGTCGCCGGCGGGCTGATATTCGCTGACAACTTGAAATTTCGACATAGCGCTGTCTCACCTCACAGGTCGGGAAATCGGAACGGCGGCCAGCCGCGCGCAGAAGCGCGCCGCCGCCCTGCGGCGTCCAAGCGTTTTGCGAAGCAAAACCTTGTCCAGACGGAATTCAGTTCCGTCTGGAGGGATAGAAAAACAGGGCTCCCGGCGGATTCATCCGCCGGGATACGCCGGCGGGCTGATATTCGCTGGCTACTTGGAATTTGGGCATACCGTCACCTCACAGGGTAATTATAGCAAAACAAATGTTCGATTTCAACCGAGAATTTTAGAACCTGCCTTTTTACGGCTGGTAAAAGCCGCTGTCCCGGAGAGACACCATGTCGTCGTCCACAAAGATCAGGTGGTCTACCAGCTCAACGCCGAGTTTGGCCAGAAAAGGGGCCAGGCTGCGGGTGGTGGCGATGTCATCCTCCGAGGGAAAGGCGATGCCGGAGACGTGGTTGTGGGCCAGCACCACAGCAGCGGCGTTGAGGGCGAGGGCGGCCTCGGTGATGAGACGGGTGGTAATAGCCACGGCGTTGACGTTCCCCTCACCCAGCCGTCGGATGCCCAGCACCTTGTGCTTGCCGTCCATGCACAGCAGGCAGAGCAGCTCGTTCCGGGCCCCGAAGAAATAGGGCCGCAGGAGCTGGTAGTAGTCCCGGCTGTTCCGGGCGATGTCGTCTACCCGGGTGCGGGCAGTGAGGTAGCGGCCGGACAGCTCTTTCACTGTCTTGAGCAGCACCGCCCCATGCTTCCCCATGCCCTTGACCTTGCACAGCTCCTCCGGCGGGGCGTCCAACACCCCGGCCAGGGAGCCGAAACGGTCGATCAGTTCGTGGGCCAGGGGATTGGTGTCGCTGCGGGGATTGGCGTAGAAGAACAGCAGCTCCAGCAGCTTGTGGTCCGGGAAGGAGTCCGGCCGGGCCAGAAATTCGGTTTTCAGACGCTGGCGGTGTCCGTCGTGGGGGCCCATGGCTGAAGATCTCCTTTCCTGTGGATTCAAGCAGGCGGATGAGGGCATCCGCCTCCCTCCTGTCCTCGGAGCCACGTCTCTTACCGGGCGCCGTACTGCTCCAGATAGGCCGCCATCCTGCCCTTCATCTCGTCGTCAATATACACCCTGCCGTCGAGCTCCCGGTTGTGGAGAAAGGCGATGATCTCCCGGACGGTGACGATGGGGTAGACGGCGATGCCGTAGTCCTCCCGCAGCTCGTCCAGGGTGGAGCAGGCCCGGGTGCCCCGCTCCATCCGGTCCACGGAGACGATAAGGGCGCGCATCTTTACGTCGGCCACATGCTGGAACAGCTCGATGGACTCCCGTACGGCGGTGCCGGCGGTGACCACGTCCTCTACGATCACCACCCGGTCGCCGTCCTGGGGCTTGCAGCCCACCATGACGCCGCCCTCGCCGTGGTCCTTGGCCTCCTTGCGGTTGAAGCAGTAGGGGAGATCCCGCCCATAATTGCGGTACAGGGAGGCCGCGGCGGAGACGGCCAGGGGGATGCCCTTGTAGGCGGGGCCGAAGAGGCAGTCCACCCCGTCGGGGAGGTTCTGCTGGATGCAGGCGGCGTAGTAGTCGCCCAGCTTGGCGGCCTGGGCGCCGGTCTTGTAGTTGCCGGTATTGATGAAGTAGGGAGTTCTACGGCCGGACTTGGTGGTAAAGTCTCCGAAGGTGAGTACGCCGGCGCGCACCATAAAGGTGATGAATTCTTCCTGATAGGTCATGTTCCCAAACCTCGCTTCTCCAAAAATAGTCGAATTATTATACCACTATTCGGGGGCGCGGACAAGGTCGTGTCTGCGGAAAGAAATTTGGAATTTCACTCTTTTTTAATGTTATTTTACCCGGGCGTATGGTACAATACCAAAGACTTCACAGATGAGGTGTTGCAGTTGGAACTCTTTGAATGGATGACCTCCACCACCTGGGGCGAGAGCCTGCTTACCCTGCTGGTGTCCATGGTGCCGGTGATCGAGCTGCGGGGCGGAGTCCCCTTCGGCACCGCCTTGGGGCTGCCCCCCCTCCACGCACTGGTGGTATGCATCATCGGCAATATGCTCCCCATCCCCTTTATTATCGTATATATCCGCCGGATCTTTCACTGGATGCGCCGCAGATCCCCCAGGCTCAACGCTCTGGTGGACAAGCTGGAGAAGAAGGCCCACCTGAAGGGGCAAAAGGTAACGAAGTACAAATACATCGGCCTGTGGCTCTTTGTAGCCATCCCCCTGCCCGGCACGGGGGCGTGGACGGGGGCGCTGATCGCGGCCCTGCTGGATATGCCCCTGCGCAAGTCCATTCCCTCCATCTTCCTGGGGGTGGTCACCGCGGGGCTGATTATGACCTTTGTCACGGGGGGCGTGGTGGCGATTTTCGCCTCCTGAGCGCCTTTTTCTCAGCTCCGGCATAGAATGGCCCGGAGGTGAGCGAAAATGAACGCGATTTGGCAAGTGCTCCTGGCCCTGCTGGCGGCGGTGGGCCTGCTGGCCCTGGGCTGGCTGACCTTCGGCCGCCTGCTGACCCCGGTGGGGGGCGGCGGGGGCGGTCCGGTGTACGCGGTGGTGCCCGCGTCTGGGGACGGGGCCCACCTGGAACAGGACGTGAAGGGGCTTCTCTGGCTGCGGGGCGGCGAGCTGGCCCGCTTCACCATCGTCATCGCCGACGGCGGGCTGGACGGTACGGGGCGGGCGGTGGCCGCGGCCCTGCTGGCCCGCGGCCAGGGGATCGTCCTCTGCCCGGCGGAGCGGCTGGGGGAGTACATCAAGGCATGAAAAGGGTCCGCCGGCCGGCGGACTTTTTTCTGCGCGCAGGGGCCGGGCGGCGCATTTCCGGCGCGGCAAAGCGGACGAAACTGCGTTTGCCGGTCGACAAATCGGGGCACAGATGATATGATATCCCGTGAGAAAAGGGAGGGAGCAGCATCCATGCAGGAGGCGGAACTGACTTACATCGAGGGCACCGTGGATGCCGTCATCTATCAGAACCGGGAGAACGGCTACACGGTGCTCCGCCTGGACGCGGGGGAGGGGCGGGGGCTCACCGTTGTGGGGTGCCTGCCCGGCGTGGCGCCGGGTGAGAGCATCTCAGTCCAGGGGACATGGATGCACCACGCCTCCTACGGGGAGCAGTTCAAGGCCGAGGCGGTGGAGCGGCGGATGCCCGCAGGCACCAAGGCCATCTTTGACTACCTGGCCTCCGGCGCGGTGCGGGGCATCGGCGCCGCCACCGCCCGGCGGATGGTGGAGGAGTTCGGGGAGGAGGCCCTGACGGTGCTGGAGGAGCACCCTGAGCGGCTCACTCAGATCAAGGGCATCACCCGCAAGCGGGCCCTGGCCATGGGGGAGCACTTCCGGCAGCAGATGGGCATGCGCCGCCTGCTGGAGTTTCTGGGGGAGCATGAGGTGCCCCTCCAGTTGGCCATGCCCCTCTACCGCAAGTACGGCGACCGGGCCCTGGAGATCATCCGGGGCAACCCCTATCTGCTGGTGGACCGGGAGCTGGGGGTGGACTTTTCCAACGCCGACGCGCTGGCCCTGTCTATGGGCATGGAGGGGGACGACCCCCAGCGGCTGGAGGCGGGGCTGCTCTTCGAGCTGACCCACAACCTGGACAACGGCCACACCTTTCTCCCCCGGCGCAAGCTGCTGCCCGCCACGGCCCAGCTCATCGGTGTGGGGGAGGAGGCCCTGGAGGAGGCGCTGGAGGCCCTGCTGGAGCGGGGCGAGGTGGTGGAGGAGCCGGTGGCCGGGGAGCAGGCCGTCTACCTCCATGATCTGTGCGAGGCGGAGCAGTATGTGGCCTTCCGGCTGTGGGAGCTGGCGGCGGGGGAGATCGTGGCCCCCCATGGGCTGGAGGAACTCATCGACCGCATCCAGGCCGAGCAGGGCATCACCTATGCCCCACAGCAGCGCCAGGCAGTGGAGCTGGCCGCCACCAGCCAGGTGATGCTCCTCACCGGCGGACCGGGCACCGGCAAGACCACCTCCCTGCGTGGAGTGCTGGCCCTGTTCGATGCCCTGGGGCTGGAGACCGCCCTGGCCGCCCCCACGGGGCGGGCCGCCAAGCGGCTGGGGGAGCTGTGCGGCGCGGAGGGGACCACGATCCACCGCCTTCTGGAGACCCAGTACGACCCCCACTCCGGCCGGCTGGTGTTTGCCCACGATGAAAGCGACCCGCTGAAGGCCGACGCGGTGATCGTGGACGAGACCTCCATGGTGGATATCACCCTCATGCACGGCCTGCTGTCCGCCCTGCGGCCGGAGTGCCGGCTGATCCTGGTGGGCGACCCCGACCAGCTGCCCAGCGTGGGGCCGGGCAACCTGTTCTCCGACCTTATCCGCAGCGGGGTGATCCCCATGGTGCGCCTGACCGAGATCTTCCGGCAGGCCGCCGAGAGCGCCATCGTCCGCAGCGCCCACGGGGTCAACCGGGGGGAGCTGCCCGACCTGCGGGACAACAAGCACGACTTCTTCTTCCTCCGCCGCAAGGAGCCGGCCCGGGCGGCGGAGACCATCGTGGAGCTGGTGAAGACCCGGCTGCCCAACAACATGGGCATCCCGCCGGAGCAGATCCAGGTGCTCTCCCCCACCCGCAAGCGGACGGCGGGCACCGCGTCGCTGAACCGGGCCATCCAGGAGGCGGTGAACCCGCCCGGCCCCGACCGGCCGGAGCGCCGCTTCGGCGAGTACATATTCCGCCGGGGCGACCGGGTGATGCAGGTGCGCAACAACTACGATGTGGTCTGGAAGGACGGCCTCACCTCCGGCATGGGGGTGTTCAACGGGGATATCGGCCAGGTGGTGGAGGTGGACAACCGGGCCGAGCTCCTCACGGTGGACTTTGACGGCCGCCGGGTTGAATATACCCCTGATATGCTGGGGGAGCTGGAGCCCGCCTACGCCATCACAGTTCACAAGGCCCAGGGCAGCGAGTACCGGGCGGTGATCCTGGCGGTGTGCGAGGGGGCGCCCATGCTCCTGACCCGGGGGGTGCTCTACACCGCCATCACCCGGGCCAGGGAGCTCCTGATCCTGGTGGGGGACGAGGACGTGGTGGCCCACATGACCGCCAACGACCGCCAGCAGCGGCGCTACTCCGGCCTGCGCTGGCGTCTGGCCCAGCTGGCCAACGGGTGAGGCTCCACCCACCCCGTTTGGGCTGCGAAAAAGAAGAACTTAATATGCACGCATAAGTGCAAAGTGCGTGCACAAACCGATACCATCACCCTGAAAGGTGGTGTCAATATGAAGCGAGACAAGCACCTCGGCATCCGCATGGACAGCCAGCTCCACAAGAAGCTGGTCTACATTGCGGAGTATGAGGGACGCTCCCTCAACTGGCAGGTCATCCACCTCATCCAAGAGTGCGTCCGCGCCTTCGAGCGGGAGCACGGTCCGATTCCGGACGAGGAGCTGTCATGAGCGGGCCGGTGGGGGTCCTGCTGGATCTGCTCTTCCCGCCCAAATGCGTGTTCTGCGGGCGGCTGCTCACCTCGGGGGAGCGGGACTTCTGTGCCCGTTGCCAGCGGGAGCTGCCCTGGCTGGAGGGGCCGGAGGCGGAGCAGACGGGGGAGTTTTTCACCCTGTGCGCCTCTCCGCTGGCCTACCGGGACCAGGTACGGGATTCCATCCGGCGCTACAAATTCAAAGGGCGGCAGGGCTACCACAAGGCCTACGGCCGCTTAGTGGCCCAGTGCGTCCACGACCATCTGGACGGGCGGTGGGACCTCATCACCTGGGTGCCCCTCTCCGACCAGAGGAGGAGGGAGCGGGGCTACGACCAGGCGTTCCTGCTGGCCAGCGCCGCGGCGCTGGAGCTGGGGGAGGTGGCGGTGGAGACGCTGCGCAAGGGGCGCAACACCGAGGCCCAGTCCGGCCTGGACGGCGACGCGGCCCGCCGGGCCAATGTGCTGGGGGCCTACACCGCCGTGGACGCAGAGCTGGTGGAGGGCAAACGGGTGCTCCTCATCGACGACGTGATCACCACCGGCGCGACTATTTCAGAATGTGCAAGGATTCTGCGCACCGTGGGGGCCGGAGAGGTGGTATGCGCCACCTTGGCCCGGGCGAGAGGATAGAAATAGGGAAAGTTTGTGGAAATTAGCGTTGAAATAGGTCGGATACTTCGGTATAATATAGGGGATTATTCATGAAATTCTGGGATAAACTAAAACAAAAGCTTTCAAGACTTCGAGGTGCGGGTATGTTCAGTAAGGATATCGGAATCGACCTGGGTACGGCGTCTATCCTGGTCTACGTCAAAGGCAAGGGCGTGGTGCTGCGGGAGCCCTCCGTGGTGGCCATCGACAAGAACACGGGCAAGCTGCTCAAGGTGGGCACCGAGGCGCAGCAGATGCTGGGCCGTACCCCTGGCAACATCGTCGCCATCCGCCCTCTGCGGGAGGGCGTCATCTCCGACTACGACATGACCGAGCGGATGCTCAAGGAGTTCATCCGCAAGGTGACCTCCTTCCGGCTGTTCAAACCCCGCATCGTCATCTGCGTCCCCTCCGGCATCACCGAGGTGGAGGAGCGCGCCGTCATCGACGCGGGCATCCAGGCGGGCGCCCGGCGGGTCTATCTGATTGAGGAGCCCGTGGCCGCCGCCATCGGCGCGGGCATCGACATCGCCAAGCCCGACGGCCACATGATCGTGGACATCGGCGGCGGCACCACCGACATCGCGGTTATCTCCCTGTCCGGCATCGTGGAGTCCACCTCCATCAAGATCGCCGGCGACCAGTTCGACGAGGCCATCGTGAAGTACATACGGCGCAAGCACAATGTACTCATCGGTGAGCGGACGGCGGAGGAGCTGAAGATGCAGATCGGCTGCGTCTTCCCCCGCCCGGAGGAGCAGACGGTGGAGATCAAGGGCCGCTGCCTCATGACCGGCCTGCCCCGGGTGTTCTCTGTGTCCTCTAGCGAGATGATCGAGGCCTTCGAGGAGGTCTCCACCCGCATCCTGGAGGCCATCCACGGCGTGCTGGAGCGCACGCCTCCCGAGCTGGTGGCCGATATCTCCACCAACGGCATCTGCATGACCGGTGGCGGCTCCCTGGTCTGGGGCTTCGACAAGCTCATCGAGTCCCACACCGGCATCGAGACCCATGTGGCCGACGACGCCATCTCCTGCGTGGCCTACGGCACTGGCAAGAGTCTGGACGACGTGGACTCCATGCAGGACGGCACCATCAACCTCTCCCGCAGAAAGCAGATGAACTGAAGAATAAAACAGCACGCCCGGCCAAGCGGCCGGGCGTGCTGTTTTACGCTGTGTTGCGGCTCAGCCCTCCCGCAGCAGGGCCTCGCCCACGGTGAAAATGTCGCCGGCGCCTACGGTGAGGATCAGATCGCCGGGCCGGGCCAGCGCCCGCAGCCGCTCCGTCACCTCGGGCAGCGTGGCATAGTACTCACTGCCGGGGATGCGCGCCGCCAGATCCTTGGAGGAGATGCCGATGTCGTTGACCTCGCGGGCGGCGTAGATCTCCGCCAGAAGGGTGATGTCGGGCGCGCGGAGCGCCTCCACAAAGTCGTTGAACAGGGCGTGGGTGCGGGTATAGGTGTGGGGCTGGAAGGCGCAGATGACCCGCTCATAGCCCAGGGTGCGGGCGGCGGAGAGCAGGGCGTGGAGCTCACCGGGGTGGTGGGCGTAGTCGTCGTACACCTCCGCCCCGTGGTAGGTGCCCTTGTGCTCGAAGCGGCGGCCCGCCCCCCGGAAGGCGGCCAGGCCCTCGGAGACGGCCTCCGGCTCCACCGCCAGGGCGATGGCGGCGGCGGCGGCGGCCAGGGCGTTCTTTACGTTGTGCTCGCCGGGCACCCGCAGGGCCACGTGGGTGAACACATCCCCCCGGTACACCACGTCGAAGGAGGGCAGCCCCCGGTTCCAGGCGAGGTTGGCGGCGCGGACGTCGCCCTGCTCCAGACCGAAGGTGAGGACGGGCCGCTCCTCCCCCTCCAGGGTGTGCATGGTGTTGGCGTCGTCGGCATTGGCCACAATGACGCCGCTCTCCGGCACCCGGTCGGCGAAGGCGCGGAAGGAGTGCTCCACGTCGTCCAGATCCTTGAAGAAATCCAGGTGATCGGCCTCGATGTTGAGGATCACCGCCACGGTGGGGAAGAAGGAGAGGAAGGAGTTGCAGTACTCGCAGCTCTCCAGGATGATGGTGTCCCCGTGGCCCACCCGGTAGCCGGAGCCCAGCAGGGGCAGGGTGCCGCCGATCATCACCGTGGGGTCCATCCGGGCGGCCATGATGATGTGGGTGCACATGGAGGTAGTGGTGGTCTTGCCGTGGGTGCCCGCGATGCACAGGGCGTTCTTGTAGCCCTTCATGATGGCGCCCCAGGCCTGGGCCCGCTCAAAGACGGGGATGCCCGCGGCACGGGCGGCGGCGATTTCGGGATTTTCGTCGTGGACGGCGGCGGTGCGGATCACCAGCTCCGCCCCCTGGACGTTCTCCCCCCGGTGGCCGATGGCCACGGGGATGCCCAGGGCGCGCAGATGCTCCACCGTGGCGCTGTTGCGCATGTCCGAGCCGGTGATCACCATGCCCGCCTTGTGGAGCACCTCGGCCAGGGGGGACATGGACACCCCGCCGATGCCCACCAGGTGGGCCCTGCGGCCGGGGGCGATGTAGTCGTGAATATTGGCGCTTGCCATGGGGTTTACACACCCTTTGCTCTAGTTTATAATAAGTTCCGAACACAATATTATAAACCATTATAGGCAAATAGCAAGAAAAAGATACCAGAGGGAGGCGGAAAAATGAAGGGATGGCCCATTCCAGCGGGAGTGGGAGGCTGCCTGGACACGCTGCGGCGGACAGGACACGCGGCCTACCCGGTGGGGGGCTGCGTGCGGGATCTCCTGCTGGGCCGGACGCCGGGGGATTTCGATGTGTGCACCGACGCCCGGCCGGAGCGGGTGATGGAGCTCTTTCCCCACACGGTCCCCACCGGCCTGCGCCACGGCACGGTCACGGTGCGGACGGAGGACGGGCCGGTGGAGGTGACCACCTTCCGCCGGGAGGCGGGCTATGCCGATGGCCGCCACCCGGACGCGGTGGACTTCGACGCCACCCTGGCGGAGGATCTGGCCCGGCGGGACTTCACCGTCAACGCCATGGCCCTGGATGAGAACGGCATGGTGATCGACCGGTACGGCGGGCAGATGGATCTGTTCCGAAACGTGATCCGCTGCGTGGGCGACCCGGACCGGCGGTTTGCCGAGGACGCCCTGCGGATGCTGCGGGCGGTGCGCTTTGCCGCCCAACTGGGGTTCTCCATCGAGAAGGGCACCCTGGACGCCATCCGGCGCAGTGCCCGCCGGGCGGAAAAGCTGTCGGGGGAGCGGATCAAGGCGGAGCTGGAGAAGATCCTGCTCTCCCCCCGGCCGGAGCTGGCGGGGGAGCTGCTCCGGCTGGGCCTGCTGGCCCACCTGGGGGGGCGTCCAGACTGTCCCGGCCTGCTGGCGCTCCGGGAGGAGCCGCCGGAGCCGGTGCCCCGGTGGCGGGCCTTCTGCCGCCTGACCGGCTTTCCCATTGCGGCCCTACCGGTGGAGCGGGCCCTCCGCCGGGGGGTGCTCCACCCGGAGGCCGAGGCGGTGCGTACCCTGGCCCTCTCCGGCGGGGAGCTGGCCGCCCTGGGGCTGGAGGGCCCGGCCATCGGCGCGGCCCAGCGCCGCCTGGCCGCCCACATCCTGGCACACCCGGAGGACAATACCCCGGCGCGGCTGCTGGCCCTGGCCCGGGCGGAGCTGAGCGGGCCGTAGGGGCGGCCATTTTCGCTTGGACAGGCAAGAACGCCGTCCTCCCGGCATAAGCATTAGGGACGAGGAGGGACGGCCATGGAACGGAGCGGAAAGCGGGAGGGCCTGCTGGAAAAGACGGCGGAGGTATTTGATCTGCCGGGGGACGTGGTGGCGGGCCTGCCCCGCATTGAGCTGACAGGCAGCCGGGAGCTGCGGATGGAAAATCACAAGGGAATTCTCTCCTACGGCGGCGAGGAGATCCACATCTCCGGGGGCAAGCTGGTGGTGAAGGTGCGGGGCTCCGGCCTGGAGCTGCGGAGCATGAACGCCAGCCAGCTCCTGATCACCGGCGTCATCACGGCCGTGGAGCTGGAATAGGGGGGCGGAGGCATGCTGAAGCGGATGGTCAACGCCCTGCGGGGGAGCGTCCGGCTGGAGGTGTCTGGGGCCTTTCCAGAGCGGTTCCTCAACCTCTGCGCCCAGCGGGGCATTGTGTTTTGGAACGTGGAGTGGCTGGAGGCCACCCGCCTGCGCCTCACCGTCACCCGGCAGGGAAGCGGCCCGGCCCGGGCGCTGGGGGACAAGGTGCTGTGTACCGTGGTGCTGGCGGAGCAGTCTGGCGTGCCCTTTTTTCTGGGCCGGTTCCGGCGGCGCTATGCCCTGTTGGTGGGGCTGGCCCTGTCCCTGACGGCGGTATGCGTCCTCTCTCAGTTTGTGCTCACCATCGAAGTGGAGGGCAACGAGGCGGTCTCCACAGCGGAGATCCTCACCGAGTTGCGGCGGCAGGGGCTGCGGCCGGGGGTATACGGCCCCGGACTGGACGAGGGGACCATCAGCAGCGCGGCCCTGCTGGGCCTGCCCGAGCTGGCCTGGATGTCGGTCAACCTCCACGGCACCCGGGCGGAGGTGCTGGTGCGGGAGGCGGTGCCTGCGCCCGAAGTGGACGATGAGGAGCAGGTGGGCAGCATTGTGGCCCGGTCCTCCGGCATTGTGACCCATATCGAGCCCCTCAGCGGGGAAGCGCTGGTGGCCCAGGGGGACACGGTGCTGGCCGGGGAGGTGCTCATCTCCGGCGCGGTGACCCTGGATGCCCCCCAGTACAGCGAGCTGGAGAACCTGGGCCAAATACTGGTGCGGGCCCAGGGACAGGTCTTTGCCCGGACGTGGCACACCATGACGGCCTCCATCCCCCTGGAGGCCCAGGTGAAATCGTATACCGGCGAGAAGGCCAGCCGCTGGACCCTGAGCATCCTGGGACATCGCATCGATTTTTTCGGAAAGAGTGGAATTTCCTTCCCTGGGTATGATAAAATAACAGATACCTGGGCGCTCACCCTGCCCGGCGGCCGGGAGATGCCCCTGGCCCTGAGCCGGGAGACCTGCCGGGCCTATACCCTCGCCGCCGCGCCGGTGGACGCGGACGCAGCGGAGCGGCTGCTGGAGGAGCGGCTGCTGGAGGCCCTTCGGGCGCGGCTGGGAGACGGCGAGGTGGTGCATACCAGCTTCTCCTCCGCACAGCGGGACGGGCGGCTGGAGGTCACCCTCCAGGCCGAGTGCACGGAGGAGATCGGGCGCTTTGTGCCGCTGGAGTCTATTACAGAAGAAAATGAGGCCGAACCATGATCGAACAGACCATCAGCATCGAGCGCATTGAGGATGTCATCGACATCTTCGGCTCGTTTGACGAAAACATCAAGCTCATTGAGCACGAGCTGGACGTCTCGGTGGTGAGCCGGGACGACCAGCTCAAGATCTCCGGGGAGGCGGAGAACGTCCTTTACGCCGTCAAGGCGGTCCAGGGCCTGCTGGGCCTGGCTGGGCGGAAGGAGACCATCACCGAGCAGAACGTCCGCTACATCATCAATCTGGTGAAGGCGGGCAACGAGGAGCACATCAACGACATTGCCCGGGATGTGCTCTGCGTCACCGCCAAGGGCAAGCCCATCAAGCCCAAGACCCTGGGCCAGAAGCGGTATGTGGACGCTATCAAGAAAAACACCATCACCCTGGGCATCGGCCCGGCGGGCACCGGCAAGACCTATCTGGCGGTGGCCGCCGCCGTGGCCGCCTTCCGGGACAAGCAGGTCAACCGCATCATCCTCACCCGCCCGGCGGTGGAGGCCGGGGAGCGGCTGGGCTTCCTGCCCGGCGATCTGCAGAGCAAGGTGGACCCCTATCTGCGGCCCCTGTACGACGCCCTCTTCGACATGCTGGGGGCGGAGACCTATAATAAATACCTGGAGCGGGGCAGCATCGAGGTGGCCCCCCTGGCCTACATGCGGGGCCGCACCCTGGACGACTCCTTCATCATTCTGGACGAGGCTCAGAACACCTCCCGGGAGCAGATGAAGATGTTCCTCACCCGCCTGGGCTTCGGCTCCAAGATCGTCATCACCGGCGACATCACCCAGATCGACCTGCCCCGGGACACGGTGTCCGGGCTGAAGGAGGCCATGCGGGTGCTGGACGGCGTGGAGGACATCGCCATTTGCAGGCTCAACGAGGCCGACGTGGTGCGCCACGTGATCGTCCAGCGCATCATCAAGGCCTATGAGGAGGACGAAAAGAGGAAGGGAAAGCGATGAACCACGAAATTCTGATCGAGACCGAGGTGGATGGCGCGGAGCCCTACGCCGGGCTGCTGCGCCGGGTGATCCCCGCCGCGCTGGAGGCGGAGGGGGTGTCCTTCCCCTGCGAGGTGGACGTGCTGTTCACCGACGACGAGGGCATCCACGCCATCAATCTGGAGCAGCGGGGCGTGGATCGGCCCACCGACGTGCTCTCCTTCCCCATGTTCCAGCTTACCCCCGGCGCGCCGCCCACCCTGGACGACGTGGAGGCCGACCCCGGCACCGGACTGGTCCCTCTGGGGGACATGGTGCTCTCCCTGGAGCGGGCGGAAGCCCAGGGGGCGGAGTACGGCCACGGCGCGGAGCGGGAGGCGGCCTACCTGGCCGTCCACTCGGTGCTCCACCTGCTGGGCTACGACCACCTGGACGAGGGCCCGATGAAGGCCCAGATGCGGGAACGCGAGGAGGCCATCCTGGCCGCCCTGGGCATCACCCGGGAGGGTGCGGATGGATAAGAGGCTTTTGCGGTACGCCGCCGGCGGCGGGGCGATCTCCCTGCTCGCCTGTGGGCTGCTGTGCATGGCGCTGGGCGCGCTGGCGGGCGGAGATGTGGCCGGGCTGGTGGCCTGCGGCGTGATTTTCGCCCTGCCCGGCGTCGTATTCGGCTGTGCCTATGGCCTGTATGAGGCGCTGAAGGGGAGAGACGATCCGGACGCGTAGGGCGCGGCATCCTTGACGCGCCGGCCTTCCGCAACGATTTACACACCATTTGCAGGGGACTCGTCTGCCGGGCCGCTGAACGGCTCCGCGCCTCATCACGGCCTGCGCCTGCGCAGACGCGAATGTGCTCGGCCGCCCCTGTTGGAAAAAATTATCATAAAACCGCTCAAGAAAGTTGAGGATCACCTATGGAAATTAGAAAATCCGGAATGATCAGCATCGTGGGCCGCCCCAACGTGGGCAAGTCCACCCTGACCAACGCCCTGGTGGGCGAGAAGATCGCCATTGTCACCAACAAGCCCCAGACCACCCGCAACCGCATCTGCGCGGTGGTGAACCGGGAGGGCTGCCAGTTCGTCTTCCTGGACACCCCCGGCCTGCACCGGGCCCGCACCCGCCTGGGGGACTACATGGTGAAGGTGGTCAAGGAGAGCGTGGCCGACGTGGACGCGGTGCTTCTGCTGGTGGAGCCGATCCCCCACATCGGCGGGCCGGAGGCGGAGCTGATCCGGCGCATCAAGGAGCTGAATGTCCCCGCCGTGCTGGTCATCAACAAGATCGACACGGTGGAGAAGGAGGAGCTGCTCTCCGTCATGCAGGTCTACGGCGCGGCTCACGACTTCGCCGCCATCGTGCCCATCTCCGCCAAGCGGAACGAGGGGGTGGACGAGCTGCTGGGCCTGCTGGCCCAGTTCCTGCCCGAGGGGCCCCAGCTTTTCCCGGAGGACATGGTCACCGACCAGCCGGAGCGCCAGGTGTGCGCCGAGATCATCCGGGAGAAGCTGCTGCTCTGCCTGGACAAGGAAATTCCCCACGGCACCGCCGTGGAGATCACCACCTTTTCCGAGCGGGACGACGGTATCATCGACCTGGACGCTACCATTTATTGTGAAAAGGCCAGCCACAAGGGGATCATCATCGGCAAGGGCGGGGCCATGCTCAAGAAGATCTCCACCCTGGCCCGCACCGACATTGAGGCATTTATGGGCACGAAGGTGTTTCTCCAGACCTGGGTGAAGGTAAAAGAAAACTGGAGAGATAATATGAATTTGATCAAGAATTTCGGATACCGGGACGAGTAAGGGCGCAGAAATTACCGCTCATAAACGGAACGCGGCCAGCCAACCTAAAGACAGAAAGGGGGCTGTGCCATGAGCTGGGCGGAGCTGCTCTGGCGGCTGTTTCTGAGGACCGGTCTGCCGGAGGTCTACAGCCTTTACCGGAGGGTGAAGGGCTGAGCACGCGGGCGCGGCGCGCCCGCATACATAGTGGAGGGAAGCCCATGCACATCAGCACCCAGGGCCTGGTGCTCCGGGAGGTCAACTACAAGGAGTCGGACAAGCTGCTTACCGTGCTCACCGCTGAGGGGGGCAAGCGCACGGTCAAGGCCCGGGGCTGCCGCCGGAAGGGCAGTCCCCTGGCTGCCGCGGCCCAGCTCCTGGTCTATTCGGACATGACCCTGTTTGAATACCGGGACTACTTCACCCTCAACGAGGCGGAGTCCCTCCAGCAGTTCTGGCGCGTCAGATCCGATCTGGAGAGGCTGAGCCTGGCCTCCTACTTTGCGGAAGTGATGGAGGCGGTGGCGGTGGAGGGGCGGCCCGATCCGATGGCCCTCTCCCTCATCCTTAACTCCCTCTATGCCCTCGACAGGCTGAACCGGCCCCTGGCTCTGGTAAAGGCGGCCTTCGAGCTCAAGCTCATGTGCCTGGAGGGGTACGAGCCCCTGCTGGACGCCTGCGCGGTGTGCGGCGCGCCGGAGCCGGAGTCGCCTCTGTTCCACCTGAACGAGGGGGTGCTCTGCTGCGCCGCCTGCCGGGCGGAGGCGGGGGAGGGGGCCGCCATCCCCCTGGAGGGGGGCGCCCTGGCGGCCATGCGTCACATCGTCTACGGCGATCCCAAGCGCCTGTTCTCCTTCCGGCTGGAGGGGGCGGGCCTGTCCTGCCTGTCCCACGTCTGCCAGCGCTTTCTGACCACGCAGCTTGACCGGGGCTTTCGCACCTTGGATTTTTATCAACAATGGGGGAATTGAATATGGAACTGTTTGTAGCGGATGCCTTTACCACCCGGCGCTTCTCCGGCAATCAGGCCGGCGTGGCCCTGCTGGGGGAGGCGGATTTCCCGGAGGAGGGGTTCATGCGGGCCCTGGCCGGGGAGCTGAAGCACTCGGAGACCGCCTTTGTCCGCCGGACGGGGGAGGGCTCCTTCCACATCCGCTATTTCACCCCCGCGGAGGAGGTGGACCTCTGCGGCCACGCCACCATCGCCTCCTTCACCGTCCTGCGGGAGACGGGGGCCATCGGGCCAGGTACGTATGCCCTGCACACCCGCTCCGGAGACCTGTCCATCCAGGTGGGCGCGGACGCGGTGTGGATGGACATGGCGCCCCCCGCCGACGGCCGGAGCTTTTCGGAGGAGGAGCAGGCGGAGCTGTACGCCGCCTACGGCCTGTCCCTGGCCGACCGGCCGGAGGGCCTGGCGGCCCAGGCGGTGAGCACCGGCCTGCTGGACATCCTGCTGCCCGTCCGGGATCTGGCTGCCCTGGAGCGGGCGGAGCAGAACGAGGGGGAGGTCACCCGCCTGTCGGAGCGCTACGGCGTGGTGGGGGTGCACATGTTCTGCCCCCATACCCCTGACGCCGCGGCCCACTGCCGCAACTTCGCCCCCCTGTACGCCATCCCGGAGGAGGCGGCCACCGGCACCTCCAACGGGGCGCTGACCTACTATCTGTACCGCCGGGGGCTGACGGCCGCCGGGGCGGAGAACCGCTTTGTCCAGGGGGAGAAGATGGGTAAGCCCTCGGAGATCCTCAGCCGTCTCACGGACGGGGGGGACGGCGTCAAGGTTCAGGTGGGCGGCCGGGCGGTGCTCGCCCTGCGGTGTGAGCTGCTGTGATCATGCCGGACGCCATTCCGCCGGAGTCTGCCCGGAGTGCGGGCGGCCCGTGGACTAGGAGATATGAAACTGCCGGATGATCCCCACACTCATGTACTCGCCCATCTCGCAGGCGAGCTGGTCCAGCAGCAGGTAGGACGCGCTGATGGCGTGGTAATTGCCCAGCAGATCCTGGTCGGCGGCATCGCAGAGCAGGGTGGTATTGTGGACAAACATGCTGCTCCATAAACTGGCGTCCCAGTGGGGATTGAGCTCGGAAAGCCGGGCGGCGGTGAGCCGGTTGAGGTCCAGCCACTGGCGGCGGATGCGCTCAGCCTGGCTGCGCTGCCGCGCGTCCAGCGCGTCCAGATAAGCGGCGTAGTAGCGGTAGAGCGGAGAGCCTGCCGCTGCGGCACCGACAATAAGCTGGATGCCATAGTAGCGCTCCATGATCTGATCGTACTGGGCGGGCTGGGCCTGCAGCTCCCGATAGATGCTGTCCACGTTTTCCGCGTGGAACAGCCGGCTCTGCATATACATGAGGGCCCAGAAGGTGCTCCCCCGCCACGCATTGATACAGGTATTGAGTAATATGAGCTGACGCTCGGAGAACGTATATAAGTCAAGCCGTTTCTGTTCCATAAGATCCCTCCTGCCCATAGGGTATGCGCCCGGGGGGCTTCGGGTGCGCGAATCTTGGGGCACAGGCGCGGCGCTCCGCGGAACAACGCGGCAATCAAACAGCAAGGAAACGAATTATGACCGATTTATTTGAAAAATCCATTCAGATTCTGGAACTGCCCAAGGTGCTTGAGCGCCTGGCCGGCCAGGCTGTGACCCAGGAGGGCAAGGAGCGCTGCCTGGCGCTGCGGCCCATGACCGACCCGGACGATGTCCAGCGGGCGCTGGATGAGACCAGCGCCGCTGTGGACATGAGCGCCCTGCGGGGCAGCCCCTCCTTCTCCGGCGTCAAGCCGGTGGCGGCCTCCCTCCAGCGGGCCCACATGGGGGGCGCGCTCAACACCCGGGAGCTGCTGGACATCGCGGCGGTGCTGCGGGCGGCCCGCTCCGCCAGGGAGTACGGTGAGGGGGACGAGCGGAAAAAGACCTGCATCGACCACCTGTTTCGCTCCCTGACCGCCAACCGCTTTCTGGAGGACAAGATCACCGGCTCCATCGTGGGAGAGGACGAGATCGCCGACGCCGCCAGCCCCGAGCTGGCTTCCATCCGGCGGCATATCCGGGCCACCGCCTCCAAGGTGCGGGACATCCTCAACAAGCTCCTCTCCTCTAACCAGGCAAAATATCTCCAGGAGGCCATCATCACCCAGCGCAACGACCGCTTCGTGGTGCCCGTCAAGTCGGAGCACAAGAACGACGTGCCCGGCCTGGTGCACGACGTGTCCTCCTCCGGGGCCACCTTCTTCATAGAGCCCATGGGGGTGGTGAAGGCCAACAACGAACTCAAGGAGCTCCAGGCCAGGGAGGAGAAGGAGATTGAGCGCATCCTTGCGGAGCTGTCCGCCGAGTGCGCACAGTTCAAGGACGATATCACTCAGGACTACGATCTGCTCATCCTTCTGGATGTGATCTTCGCCCGGGCCAAGCTGGCCTACCGGATGCGGGCCTGCGCCCCCAGAATCGTGGAGCGCGGCCTGTACCTGCGGAAGGCCCGCCACCCCCTGCTGGATCCGGACAGGGCGGTGGCCAACGACCTGATGCTGGGGGAGGACTTCGACACCCTGGTAATCACCGGCCCCAATACCGGCGGAAAGACGGTGACCATCAAGACCATCGGCCTGCTCACCCTCATGGCCCAGTGCGGCCTGCATATCCCCGTCTCCGACGACAGCCGGGTAAAGGTGTTCCGCCGGGTGCTGGCCGACGTGGGCGACGAGCAGTCCATCGCCCAGAGTTTGTCCACATTTTCCTCCCACATGGTGAACATTGTGGGCATTCTCGGGGAGGCGGACGGCGAGACGCTGATCCTCTTTGACGAGCTGGGGGCGGGCACCGACCCCATCGAGGGCGCGGCCCTGGCCGCCGCCATCATCGAGAGCGCCCGGGAGATGGGGGCCCTGGTGGCCGCCACCACCCACTACGCCGAGCTGAAGGTGTACGCCATGACCACGCCGGGGGTGGAGAACGCCTCCTGCGAGTTCAACGTGGACTCCCTGGCCCCCACCTACCGCCTGCTCATCGGCATCCCCGGCAAGTCCAACGCCTTTGCCATCTCGGAGCGGCTGGGCCTGCCCAAGTCCATCATCCAGAAGGCCGCCGCCCGCATTGACGCGGAGAACGTGCGCTTCGAGGACGTGCTCACCCAACTGGACGAGCAGCGCCAGGAGATGGAGCGGGAGAAAGAGGCCGCCGCCCGGCTCCGGCGGGAGATGGAGGAGACGGCCAAGGCATCCCGGGAGTACAAGGCCAAGATGGAGGCCGAGCGGGCCAAGGCGGTGGAGAAGGCCCAGGCGGAGGCCCGGGCCATTCTGGACGAGGCCAGGGACACCGCCGACCAGGTATTCAAGGAGCTCAACGACATGCGCCGCCGCCAGCGGAAAGAGGAAGACTGGCAGCGGGTCAACGACGAGCGGGCCGCCCTGCGCCGCAGCCTCAACGAGGCGGAGGGGAAGCTGGGGGCCCGGCCGGAGGAGCCGGCCCCGCCTCCCACCCGGCCAGCCCGGGCGGGCGACACGGTGGAGCTGGTGAAGATGGGCACCCAGGCCACCGTCCTGTCGGTCAACAAGGACGGCTCCCTCCAGCTCCAGGCGGGGATTCTGAAGATCACCGCCAGGCAGGAGGAGGTGCGCGTGGTAGAGGGGGAGACCCAGCAGTCCGCCAAGAAGGTGGTGGCCCGGGCGGAGCACAAGCTGCGCACCCTGGGGGCCTCGCCAGAGGTGGATCTCCGGGGTATGATGACCGATGAGGCCATCGGCGCATTGGATCTCTTCCTGGACAACGCGGTGCTGGGCAAGCTCAACGAGGTGCGTATCATCCACGGCAAGGGCACCGGCGCGGTGCGCAAGGCAGTGCGGGAGCACCTCAAGCGCAGCCGCTACGTCAAGTCCTTCCGCCCCGGCCGCTACGGCGAAGGAGAAGACGGCGTGACCATTGCGGAGCTGCGGTAGAGTAGCCCCCGTCCCCCGCGGGAGCGCGTGGGGGGCCTCCGGGGGG
>OGZI01000874.1_pt1 | contig 34056 bp, 26 predicted proteins | sample 1576711 | NCBI WGS metagenome assembly OGZI01 (sample SAMEA3541482, study PRJEB24748) | human gut metagenome | biome: human gut; feature: human-associated habitat; material: faeces | place: China | collected 2012
ATTACCCCTTTCCATTATACAGATTGTTTTTCTGTCCGGCAAATCGGGTATGGGGGCACTTCTGTACCAAGTGTAACTTCCTCATGGGCGAAAATGAAGTCCCTGTCAAGGGAAAGCTGGACGCCATCGAGGATCGCATTGACGCGCTTACGGACGAATGGACAACGACGCTTTATAACACGCTTTCCGATCCTATTCTGGAAGCGCAGATGAAATACCTCAGCTCCCAGCAGCGCACCGTGATCGACACCTTCATCAAAACCAAGGCCCTGCCAGAAAAGGTTGATACATTCTTCGTAGAAGCCGTCAACACGTTGCTCGAAGGCTTTGAACCGGTATCTATCCCAGCCGATGAGCTAATTGACAAGCTGGATGCGCTCGGCCCGTGCGACGTGGTAACCTTCAAAAGCCGCATGAACGATGTTCTCAGTGCCTACACAAAGGGCAAGGATGCGGAGAAGCTTCGCATTGTCGTTAAGAGATAAGGAGACAAAGACATGGAAAGAAGAAAGCTGACCAAAGAGGACATTGATAAGGTCCGCGATATTGAAGGCTTCCCCATCGGCAAGGATGAGGACATCATTGCGCTGTCCGATGCACCTAATTATACGGCTTGTCCGAACCCGTTTATTGCTGATTTCATCAAGGAAAACGGAAAGCCTTACGATGAGGCAACGGACGATTATCACAGAGAGCCTTTTGCTGCTGATGTAAGTGAAGGTAAGAACGATGCAATCTACAATGCTCACAGCTATCATACAAAAGTTCCATATAAGGCTATTATGCGTTACATTCTCCACTATACTCAACCTGGCGCGATTGTTTTTGATGGATTCTGTGGCACAGGTATGACGGGTGTTGCTGCTCAAAAATGTGGACATCCTGATGAAGACTTTAGAGCAGTAATTGAGGCTGATAACAAGAATATAATCTGGGGGCAGCGAAAAGCAGTACTCAACGATATTGCCGTGGCGGCTACATATATTGCTCATAATCACAATGATGGATTCGATATCGATGATTTTTCTAAAGAAGCTGACCGCGTGTTGCAGGCATGTGAAGAACAATACAAATGGGTTTATGCAACGGCAAAGCCAAAAGAAGCACCATCCACGTTGTTTGAAAAGGATAGTATTGGCGAAATCACGAACACTGTTTGGTCTTCCGTCCTCATATGCCCGCATTGCGGTTGCGATGTAGTGTTTTTCACGTATGGCGTTGACGAAAATGGAAAAGTAAAGAGTAAGTTTAACTGTCCGCATTGCCATGTCGAAATATCTAAATCACAGGCGCAGAGGAAAGAAGAAACATACTATGATGAATTAACAAAGCAGAATGTAACTCGTGCTTGTCAAGTCCCAGTGTTCAAGCTTGTTCGCTATAATGGAAAAAAGTACGAAGAAGAGCTTGATGCTAATGATTATTCTGTTTTGCAAAAAATAGACGGGATTTCTCTACTCAATCAACATATTCCCACAGCAAAAATGATGTTCAAAGATGGGAAATGGGGAGATATTTTCAGAAGTGGTTACCATAAGGGCTTTTCATATGCGCATCATTTTTATACAAAACGCAACCTATTGGTTTTGAGTGAGCTATACAATCAGATACAGCTTTGCAGTCATGATCGCACAAGGCAAGCTTTGATGTTTGCATTTACCGGATGTATGTCGCGTCTTAATCGAACAAACAAATGGCTCCCGTCTTTGAAAATGGCTCCCGGTCCAATCACTGGCATGCTCTATATTCCTTCACTCTATCCTGAACTGAATGTATTTAATGGATTTCGCAACAAGGTTGACGACATTAAGAAATTCTATTATGCCTCAGAATTTGGACAGGGTAACACAATCATTACCACCCAAAGTAGCGATGCCATGCCAAACATCCCTCCCAATACTATCGACTATATTTTCATTGATCCTCCTTTTGGAGATAACATCATGTATTCGGAAAGCAATTTCTTGTGGGAAGTATGGTTGAAAGTTTACACAAATTCTCAAGATGAAGCAATTATTAGTACAAGTCAGCACAAAGCGTTAGTTGACTACCAAAAACTTGTTGAGCGGTGTTTCAAAGAGTTTTATAGAATCCTAAAACCTAACAGATGGATGACAATAGAATTTCACAACTCGAAAAATGCTGTTTGGAATGCAATACAGCAAGCTTTACTCCAAGCAGGCTTTATAATCGCCGATGTTAGAACGCTCGATAAACAACAAGGTAGTTTTAAGCAAGTCACTACCACCGGTGCAGTAAAACAAGATTTGGTAATTTCTGCATATAAGCCGCAAGAAAGCTTTACAAAAGCATTTTTGGCCAAAGCCGGGACAAAGGATACTGCATGGGAATTTGTACGTCAGCACCTTGAAAAATTGCCAGTTGTAGTAAGCAAAAGTGGGAAAATCGAATTGATTGTAGAAAGGCAAGCCTTTTTGCTATATGATCGCATGGTTGCATATCACATAATGAATGGGATTACAGTTCCACTTGATGCCACAGAGTTTTATCGCGGGCTTGATGAAAAATTTCTAACACGAGATGGCATGTACTTCCTTACCGATCAGGTCAACGAATACGATACTGCCCGCATTAAGAATGATGTTGAGCCAATTCAGTTTCAGCTTTTCGTAACTAATGAGAAATCCGCCATTGCTTGGCTCTATCAGCAGCTTGAAACACCGCAGACATATCAGACAATTCAACCTGAATTTATGAAAGAGATCAAGTCCATCGACAAGTTTGAGGACATGCCGGAGCTGTCCGTCCTGCTGGAAGAAAACTTCTTGCAGGATGACGAAGGCAAATGGTATATCCCCGATGTGACGAAGGAAGCGGACGTTGCCAAGCTCCGTGAAAAGAAGCTGCTCAAAGAATTTGAAGGCTATCTTGCTACTAAAGGTAAGCTCAAGCTGTTCCGTGCCGAAGCGGTTCGCGTGGGCTTTGCGAAGCTGTGGGCAGATAAGAACTACAAGCTCATCGTAGATACCGCCGAGCGCCTTCCCGAACAGATCATTCAGGAGGATGACAAATTGCTCATGTACTACGACATCAGTTTAGGTCGTGTGTAAGCAGATAAGGAGGGCATCTGATGAAGTTTACCGAGGATAACCTTAATTCATATTCTCAACCGTTAAGCGCAACCGAAGATGAACAATGTAAAAATGCAATACGGATGGTTCGGGATGCCTTGAAGCCGCTGGGATTTACAGACGACGGAAAAGACATTGCTCTACTTCATCCCGATACTTATGCTTACTCCATCAGTTTGCGGTCGAATGACTATAAGCGGAAGATCAAGCTGTTCATTCAGGGTTCTTACGCAAACAATACCAATGTGAGAGCTCAGAGTGACGTTGATATTGCTGTTGTTCAAGAAGAAGTCTTTACTACGGAGTACAGAGGCTCAAGCAGCATGTACCCTCAGTCTGATTCAGACTATAACTTTTCGACTGTACCGCCAGCTCCTAAATCCTTCAAGGATGAAGTGCAGGAATGCTTGGAGAATAAGTTCGGTTCTGATGTGGAACGCAAAAACAAGTCCATAAAAGTACATGGGAACACTTATCGTAAAGACGCGGACACGGTGCCATGTAGAAGATACAGAGACTACAGGAGCGACTACACTAAGAATGAGAGTAACTTCATTGGTGGTATTGTCATCACTCCTGATAGTGGCTGGAGAATAATAAATTATCCCGAACAGCACATTGCCAATGGTCGAGCAAAAAACAATAGCACAAATGGGTATTATAAAAAGTTTGTTCGGATCATGAAAAAAATGCGATTCTTAATGGAAGACAGCTACTACTCAACTTACAAGAGCGCAGCAAGCAGTGTGAGTTCATTCTTGCTGGAATCCTTGCTATGGAATGTTGAAGACCAATGGTATGTTGATAATGGAGTAAAATACCGCAAGGTTTACGTCTTTTACATGCTTATTCAGAAACTAAAGGCGAGTAAGGCGTCTTATAAATCATACAAGGAAGCAAACGATATTAAACCGTTGTGTGCTGATGAAGTATCATACAATAACCTATGTTCGTTTATTGATGCCCTATCATCTTTTTACGAATACGAATAGGAGGACTGCTCTTGGATTCTCATGTAAAGAAACTGATTAAGCCGATCATCCTTGTCGCCGTTGTTATCTTCGTTTTATGCTGTTTCATAAAAAAACCGGTGAGTATTGACGAATATGGTTCCTACATAGGGTACGCCATATCGGGAGTGAGTATCCTGTTCGTGCTATACGAGAGGTTTCTATGGAAGGTTATCCCTTGGAATCGTCCCCCTGTATTAAAAAAGCACTATGATGGAATGATCACGTACTTGTTGAAGAAGGATGTCTCAAGTAAGAAAATCGACATATCAGTAAAGCAAACATGGTTATCTGTTCGCATAACAACAAAAACAGACATAAACTCAAGCAATTCGATCGTTGGTGAGATAATAGATGAGAATGGGGAAAGCGTCTTGTACTACTCATACATCACAAATCCTTCGGCAGTAACTCAAAAGACAAACCCTGTACAATATGGAACTTGCCGGATTGTACTGACTAAGAAATGCGAGAAAATGCAAGGTAAGTATTGGACTACCAGCCAGACTTTAGGTGATATTGAGTGGATTGCGAGTAGGAAAGAGTAACATGTTCAAATTTGGAGATTTCGCTTTTGGCAGTGAAAAAAAGATTGCATTCAAATTGTAGATAATATTGGCGAGCGTCTTCCCAAACAAATCATAAAAAAATGACAAGCCGCTCATGTACTACAATATCAGCTGGGACATGTGTAAACTTATTAAAAGAAGGTGACCTGCTGTGATAGAAAAAATATCGTCAATAAAAGACTTGGCGGTTTTCAAAGATTTTGAATGGGACAAGTCTGTTGTTGATGATGCTGGGCGTCCTTTGTCTTTTGGAATATTGAATATTATTTATGGCAGGAACTACTCTGGTAAAACATCCATTTCCAGAGTGGTTCGAGCCTTTGAAACTCATACACTTCCCCCCAGATATGAGCATCCAAGTTTTGCCCTGACAATGAGCGACGGAACTGTATTGAGTAGCGATGATTTGCAAACACATATTGCTTTTCGCGTCTTTAATGAGGATTTTGTTAGGGCAAATCTTACCTTTATGAGAGATCAAAACGGTGAAATATCTCCGTTTCCTATTCTTGGCGACGACAATGGCATACTGTCTGCCGAGATCAAAGATATAGAAGACGTTCTGGGTAGCAGCCAGCCTGGACGAGAAACTGGATTATACGCCGAATTGGTGAAAGCAAAAGCCGATGCAGCGGAAGCTAAAGCGGCTCTGAAAACAGACGAAGATGCGTTTGACAAGCAGTTATCTGATAAGGCCATCAAGAATCCAGGAGGAATAAAATATCAGTCAAATCGTTTTGGTGATCAAAACTATAACATAACCAAGTTAAAAGAAGAGATTGCAACTGTTATTGCTCCTTCGTATATCGTTTTGACGGATGCACAGGTGGCTTTATTTGAAGCTGAGCTAACGGATGTGGCCAGACCGGAACTGCCACCGTTGCCTAATATTATATTTGATTATGCTTCATTGTGCGATGATACGAGAGAATTGTTAGCTCGAAAAATCGGAGAATCCACAAAAATTCAGGAATTAGTGAATGATTTTGCATTAAACAAATGGGTCGAGGAAGGCTGTAAATTAAATTCCGGCAGAGTAACATGCGCATTTTGCGGCGCTCCAATAACAGACACAAGATGGGAAACACTGAAAGCACATTTTGATGAGGAAACCCAGCAGTTAAAGGCAGACATTTCTACAATGGAAGAACGGCTGAATCAGCTAATAGCTGCGCTTAACAGCCAATTCATTTGGAAGAATGATGATTTGTACACTTCATTTCATAGTAGATTTATTCAGTGCCGTGATAATCATCATACAACTGTGCAATGTATGTGTGATGAAATTGGCAAGATACTCTTACAACTTGAAAAACGGAGAACAGCAATTACAATACCAGCAGACTTCGTTCCGCCTCTTGATCTTTCAACGGACTATGCTGAAACCGTCAAGGCATGTGAAACACTCAGGGGTGAAGCAAACGGATACGGGAAAACCATAGGTAGCAAGCGAGTGCAGTCGCAAAAAGCACTCAGGCTTCATGCTATCCGTTCTTTCACAGACGAAATAGCTTATTCAGAAAGAACATCTGAAATTTCCAGAAAAATGGAGAATCTTACTGCCAAAAATGCAATTGTAGATGAGATTAGAACAAAGATAACCACATACATAGAGAAAATTGATGAAAAACGAAATCAGATGAACGATGAGGCAAAAGGAGCTGACGCTGTAAACGGGTATCTAAGTTCTCATTTTGGTCATCACGACATTTCTTTACTTCCAATCTCAGATATTTCAGGGAAGACAATCCGCTTTGATGTCGTGCGAAATGGCAAGACAGCTTACAATCTCAGTGAGGGGGAATGCAGTCTTGTAGCATTCTGTTATTTTGTTGCGAAGCTTCATGACACAAGCACTGACGGGAAAAAGCCGATTATTTGGATTGATGATCCAATTAGCAGTCTGGACGATAATCATATCTTTTACTTATTTAGTCTTCTCTCCACCGAGATAATGCAGAAAGGCATTGCTGAACAAACATTTATCTCAACGCATAATTTGGAGTTCCTGAAATATCTTCGTAGACTTGGCAATGTAAAGGCAAAGGAGAAAAAGTATTGGGTTATTGATCGCATCTCGGACCATGCTGTTATCCGCGAAATGCCGAAATATATGCAACAATACGGAACCGAGTTTAACTATCTTTTCTCACGAATATATGAGTGTGCCAAACTTGACTCCGCAGACGACACAAATTACGACGTTATCTATGACTTTGGTAACAATGCGAGAAAGTTTCTTGAAAGCTATTTGTATTTCAAGTACCCATATGAAGACAAGAATGAGTACAACCTTGAAAACCGGCTCAAACTCTTCTTTGCCAACGATGCCACTGCTACCGTTGTGGGTCGGGTAATTAACGAATACTCCCACCTTCAAGGAGCCGTAGAAAAGGCTTTGTGTCCAGTAGACAAAGCGGAGATTATTCGTGTAGCCAATATCATTCTTGAAAAGATAAAGGAAGATCCTGAGCAATATAAGGGATTCCTAAATAGCCTTGGTATAGTAACCGAAACAACAATGCCGCTATTAGACGGAACTGCGGAGGCATAACCTATGTTCAAAATCGGGGATTACGCTTTTGATAGCAAGAATAACGACCGTGTTCAGATCGTGGATATTACCACGGTCTGGGGCTTTGTGTCCTATAAGGTCTTCAATCCGATCACCGGAGCAGTGTACAAGCTTCCGGCAGATGCACTGACGCAGGAAGCCCATAAGGACCACAGCAACGAGTATTATCTGCGTTATGTCGCCATGCTTGCAAAAATCAAAAGCGAAACCTCCGAAGGCATCCTCTCAAAGCTGTCCAGCGGAATTATCCCCCTTCCTCATCAAATGCACGTTCTGAATAGAGCCGTATCCACAAACAGCGTCAGATACATACTTGCGGATGAGGTCGGACTTGGCAAAACAATCGAAGCAGGGCTTATCATCAAAGAGCTTAAAGCTCGCGGACTGACCAAACGCATACTCGTTGTTTGCCCTACCGGTCTGGTTACGCAGTGGAGCCTCGAAATGCAGGAGAAATTCGATGAGAAGTTCCACGTCATTTTGCCGGAAGACTATGACACAATCCGAAAGATAACAGATAACGATGATGTCTATGGGCAGTTCGATCAGGTGATCTCTCCAATGGATTCGATCAAACCGCTTGAAAAACGTGTCGGCTGGACAGAAGAGCGTATTGAGAAGTATAACGAAGAGCGAATCTATTCCATCATCAACAGCGGGTGGGACTTGATTGTAATTGATGAGGCGCACAGAGTAGCCGGAAGTACCGGTGAAGTTGCAAGATATAAACTGGGCAGCCTTCTTTCTCAGGCAAGTCCATACCTTCTTATGCTTACCGCGACACCGCATAATGGGAAGACGGAGCCGTTTCTTCGCTTAATCAGGCTTGTGGACGAAAAAGCCTTCCCAAACATGAAGGCTGTCGTAAAAGAGCAGGTCGCGCCTTATGTCATACGGACTGAAAAACGGGAAGCCATTGACAATAACGGCAATGTCCTGTTTAAGAACCGCAACACACATATTATCGAACTTCACTGGGATGAACGCCATACGATGCAGCGCAAGCTCTATGAGATGGTGTCGAATTATGTGTCAAAAAACTACAATAAAGCCATGCGCAATCGCGGCAAAAACATGTGGGTGGTATTTCTGCTCATTATGATGCAAAGGCTCGTTACAAGCAGCACTCCGGCTGTTAAAGAGAGCTTGATGCGCCGCGTTCATGTGCTTGAGGATCAGGCGTTTCAATTTGAGTCTATGACGGAAGCTGAGTTTGCCGAGATGGAGCTTGAAGAGAGTATGGATGAAGCAATCTCTTCCATCTCTCTGGATATTGCAGATGAAATTGCAAGTCTGAATGAAATCATCGCTGTCGCACAGCAAGCGGAATACCAGTATCTTGACGTGAAAATAGAGCCGTTGCTATCTATCGTTGATGACCTGTTTAACGAAGATAAAGATCGTAAAGTCATTATTTTCACTGAGTTCGTAGGCACACAAAACTATCTCAGCAGACTTCTTACTGAAAGAGGATACTCTACTTCTCTTCTCAACGGCAGTTTGAGCATTGAAGAGAGAAACATCGTTCTCGCCGAATTCAGAGAGACAACCAACATTCTGATCTCAACTGACGCTGGCGGTGAAGGCCTTAACTTGCAGTTTTCCAACTGCGTGATTAACTATGACCTTCCGTGGAATCCAATGAAAATCGAACAACGCATCGGTCGTGTTGATCGTATTGGTCAACAACGCGATGTGGAAGTATATAACTTCATTTTGGCTGACACCGTAGAAAGCCGCGTAAAGGGTGTTCTGGAAGAGAAGCTTGCCGTCATCTTGAAGGAAATCGGTATTGATAAATATGCGGATGTTCTGGACAGTGAGACAGCAGGAGTCAATTTCACAGATGCTTATATGAACTCCATCCGCAGTCCAAAGAGTGTAGAGTATAATATTAAACCCATTGAAGAGGACCTGAAAACGCAGGTCAAAAACACGATGCGAATCAAGGACTTGATTCACGAAGATAAGGACCTGTCCTCTTTCGTTGGTATGGATTCCTCATTTGACATTGAAGCAGCTCTGCGCTCCATGGTAGCCTACTACGAAAGTTCTATGGGCAATCCCCATTTGCCGATTGATAATTACGGCATCAACGATGAGATCATTGTCCGGCATTTGAAAAAGGAAATTGCGCAGGATCCCAATGCCGCCATTCTCAACGTGACCATACAAGATTTCCCCAACGAAAAAGGATATTTCATGCTATGGCATCTATCTGTTGCCGCCGATGGTAGCAGTGGGAAAACCGTGCCGGTCTTTATCAATGAAAGCGGCATTCTTCGCCCGATGGCGGGAAAACGCATTTGGGAAGCAGTGCTTGATGACACGAAATCCATTCAAACCAGTGAAGGTTCTGTTATCGCCCCGGATTTTCTTGAAAAGCTGCTTACGGCTTCACAAGAATACGCATACGATTCTTTCGTTGAAATGAAGTGCGAATACGAGCAAAAGAATGAAGAGAATCACAAGAAATACCGTTATGCGCTCAATCTCAGAATTGATGCTGCTAAACATATAGGAATTGACAACATTAGAACTTACAAGCTACACTCTTTAGCCGTAGAGAGTGCTGAGATGGATGCTGCTTACGAAGCTGGGAAACAAATATGTCCTGACTTCCGGCTGGAAATTCTCGTACACATGGAGTGATACAGATGATTGAAGAACGGATACGAACGCTGCTATCAGTAGAATACGAGAACCGCTTGCTAATTCATGAAATGAATTCTTTTAGCAGTGTCTTTGACTATGCCCAAATGCTGATTGATGCGGGGTACGAAGTAATTCTTTATGATGATATAGAGACTTTCAGGCTGACGTATGAAAACAACCTGAGAGGCACTAAGGCAAAAGCAGCCATCATCTCCCGCAGTCACATGTACATTCCTTATGACATCAAAACAGCATTCTATGAAGTTGAACTGTCTTTGGATGCGCTTTACCCAAAGCTTAATTCTGCTGTACTTCTTGAGCATTTGAATGACATTGAACTGATTGATTATGTATATGACTCTTTATATGAGGAACAAAAAACGGAGGTCCAGACACGACATTTCATAGAGCAAAAAGTTCTTACAAAAGCAGCCATTTCTCCGTTCATTGCCTCACGAGACGCCGATTTACTTAAAGAAGCTAAGAACGCTTCTTCGTATTTTGATTGGATTTGTATTGCGAAGAAGAATGCCAAGCTTGGTGTTTATGCTGCGAGTATTGGAAAAGAACGAAGTCCGCTTACAATAGACAATGAATTTGAGCGTTTTATCTTTGACGGATACCAAAAACTATCTGGCATGGTTGCGAAAAATGCTCCTTCGATTCTTCCAAAAACAATAGACATGATTGCCGGAGGGAAAGCAGCAATCATTGTAGCGGATGGCATGTCTTTGTTCGACTTTGAGATAATGTCGAAATACTTCTCAGATTTCGAGTATGACTACAACTGTTCATTTGCTATGATCCCAACAACGACGAGCATTTCCAGACAGAGCTTATTGAGCGGTAAATATCCGCAACAGTTAAGTGATCCTTTTTCTCTCGCAAAAGAGGAATCCGGCTTCTATAATGCTGCATCAGAACACGGGTACACGAAGCAACAGACGTTTTATGCGCGAGGCTATGATGCGCTGCCCGGTCCCCTTGTCCGTTTTGCCACAATAATCATAAACGACATTGATGATATGGTTCATGGGCAGATGCAGGGACGCCAAGGCATGTTTAACGATGTAACGTTGCTCGCTAAAACAGGCAAATTGCAAAGCCTTATAAGCTCATTACTGGAAAGTGGATTTTCTGTCTATTTGACCGCTGATCACGGAAATACGCATTGTATGGGCGGAGGGACAATTAAACGCACCGGTGTAGAGACAGAAACCAAATCGAAGCGAATGATTGTATTGAAGGACTTCGCCGAAGTTTCGGATGATCTCAGGGACAGAACGATAGTGTATCCGGGGTATTACATGAACAAATCGTATCAATACCTGATATGCAAAGGCGATACGTCGTTTGATAATAAAGACGAGGATGTTATGACGCACGGCGGCATCTCGATAGAGGAAGTAATCGTGCCATTCATCAAGATTAGGAGTAAACACAATGGCTAAAATGGTAGGGCTGGCTCGTCCAGTAAAAATTGAATGGCTCAATAGAACTGTCGAGCTTCTTCTTGACGGAAAATCTGTCGATGAAATCAAAGCTGATCTCAATGAGTATCTTTCCTTTGAAATTGATAGTCCAACATCTCTTAGAAAGACTCGTGAATCTCTTATCAACACATGGATAGTTGATTCACAGGAATCGGCTGATGTTCGTGCAGCAGCTTTGGAAGCATATAAAACGGGAAAAGCAAGTAAACTTGCTCTTCATTGGTGTATGCTTTCCCTGTCATATCCGATCTTTGCTGACATAGCAACACTAATTGGGAAAATATCTCACATTCAAGATGAATTCACTACTGCATGGGTAAAGGAAAAGCTCTATGAGTCTTGGGGCGAACGAACTACCCTCGATGTGCCGGTAAAGAATATCTTGCGCACATTAGTTGATTTTGGCACTCTCTGCAAAGAAAAAACCGGAGTCTATCGTATTCAGCAGGTTCCAATTCTCGATGAAGACAGCATTAAGATTATTGTAATGACTATTCTGACTCAAAAGCAAAAAGCGTATTACGAAATATCAGAGATTGCATCTACACCGCAAATGTTTCCGTTTATATTTGATGTCACGCATGAATGGATATACAATGCTGGATGCTTCACACTGACGAACTTCGGTGGGAAAGCTGTTTTGATGTCATAAAGGGGCCGTTCCGTATAGAGAGGATGATGAAGACTTGGAGTTAATCCTTATAAATGACATTCTTCATTTTCATGAAGACGATATGGCAAACATTAAAGTAAAATTTAACCAATTCAATGGAAGCACAAATCCTATGGACGAGTATCAGAAAAACCCTGAAATAATCAATTCACAATGGTTGTTTTGGAGGAATAAACAACGATATTTTTATGTCGGACAAATCGCTGTCTGCCTTCTCAAACTCTCTGACGAGATGTGGCTTCTTACGACAATAAAAAGGGTTACCAAAGAATTGGGAATCTATGATGGAATCAATTATGAAGGTGAAGAAATAGAACAGTATCGTCCATACTTTGGACGGCTGATTATCAAATATCACAAGACTACAATGGCACAGGGGCGATACTATTCAGAAGTAAAAGATGAGCTAATCGTCAATCAAGTGCTACCTTCAATATTTGACGGAGAGGATTTCCCCGGATATGATAACGTTAGGCTTTCTTATTCTCAACTGGCTTCAATAATTGGAAATGGGAAAAGAGACTGGGTTGCTGCACTTGAAAATCAAAAGGCTGTCTACTTGATTACTGATAAGGCAACAGGAAAGCTCTATGTCGGCTCTGCTACAAGTAGCTATGGAATGCTTCTCCAAAGATGGAGTTCGTATGTTGCTAATGGTCACGGAGGAAACAAAGAACTTGTTGAGCTTGTAAAAACCAAAGGGTTTGAATATGTAAAGGAAAACTTTCAATACTCAATTCTGGAAAATTATAATGCAAAAGTTGATGACCAGTTTATCCTACAAAGAGAATCTTGGTGGAAGGATACACTACAAAGCAGAAAATGGGGATACAACTGCAATTAGTGAGGCGAGTTCACATGACAATAAATGAATTGCGGCAACTTGAATATTCGGAAATCCAGCGACTTTACTCAGAGTATTTACAAGAGCAAGGATTATCACAAAATACAATACAAACATCCCGTAACGACGCATTCTATCTGTTCAAGAATGATTCATCACTTGACTTCTGGGCGTTATTGTATGATCCTGAGTTTGAATCGATTGCAAAAGAGCATCTAAAAACCACATTGATGGTACGATCTCGTGGGAATATTGATGCTAATCTAAGCGGCTATATGTCACATATCCGACGTCTACGCCGTTTTATTCTGGCTGACGATGGCAATATCATCCATCAAAATGAAAAAATTTCTACACCGATCAAACAGCATCGAACGGATAAAGACATCCCTCGTCCATCAGCTTATGAAGTAAATCTATATCTTGAACTGTGGGACTCCCTTGAAAACTATCGGCTTCAAGAGCTGGCACTGAATAAGCTTTTCTTTGTCTTGTCTCCCGATAACAGCAATATTGAGGATATACTGATCAAGGCCGCAACCCTGAATGATTTTTATAGCACTAATATCTTTTCAATCTACCCGGTTGCAAAGCATATCCTTTCTCTGAGAATTGATGAACGCCTTCGCGCGGGCGATGAATTATTAGTAGATGAAATCAAAGATGTTGAGATTGGTGGCAAGCAAAAGCATTTCTATTCTTTTGCAACAAAGTATTGCAGCCATCATAACCCAGAAGCTTATCCTATTTATGATAGCTATGTCGATGATGTGCTGTGCCATTTTCGCAGCAAAGACCGGTTTGATTCCTTTTCAAGCAACGACCTAAAGAATTATGCCCGCTTCAAGGATGTCTTAAATAGGTTCCGTCAGTTCTACGGACTGGACGAATACTCGCTCAAGCAGCTTGATCAATACTTATGGCAACTCGGTAAAAAGCATTTTCCGAAGACTTACGGTAAAAAAGTATAGAAAAGAGCCTCAGCCGATACCCGTTGGGGCACCGGCTGAGGCTCTTTCAGTTTTTGATGGCGATTGATAAGTGCCAACAATGGGTTCTTTTTTGCGCATTCCGACGCTTGTCAATGCGGATGAGAAAGCAAACGGAGCTATCTTGCAAGCCGCCGTGAAGCTCAAGAAATCGCTGAAAAGCGACACTTATCTCAACACTTTTTTGTTTCTCTCTGAACGCTTTGAAAGGAAACTCGGACAGTCAATAAGACCGGCTCGAAAACTCTGCTTACATTCATGGACGCAGCGGCGGCAGAAGTAATTGTACTTCCGCCGCCCGTCCTTATCCAGAAAGAAGCTCCACTCAGCCTTCCACTTTGCGCTTCTGCTCATATTTCGAGATCATTACTCTTGGCTTTTGCCGGAGCATCCTTCTTTATCGGCTTTTCGGATTTGGCTTCTTTGAGCCGATCCATGATAGAAGCCCTTTTCACCGTTTCAGGCTGCTTTTCCTCCTTCGGTCCGTTATTGATGATTCCGTCAATCATCCCATAGTCATCTTCCATCGACATTTCCGCGTTTTTGAGACTGTTTTCCTTCTCCACGGCAGCAACCCATGTTTCCTTGGTAACGCCGAAAATGCCGCCGCGCTTTGCGTGTTCTGCAATCTCTGAGGGATTCATGACGTGTGTTTCCGAGTTGTCCGCATAGAGCTTGAAAACCTCGCATCCGGGTTTTTCAAAGGCGGTCGCTGCGGCTTCATCGCGCATGGGAAGCATCCCGCCCCAAGCGTAACCGTATTCCTTCATTTCATCGGTCGTGATCGACGGGTCGGGAGGATTGCTGACAGCAAGCTGATCGAGCCGGAGCTGTTCCAGCGTCTCATCATCAAACCCGTTGTAGATTTCATCCAGAACGAGCTTTCCTTTGGCGTCAACAATGATACTTGCCGCCTCATCCCCGTAAGTATCATGCTCAAGGAGAAAGAACGCTTTATCTTCAACCTTTGCCTCATCAATAACGTGCCATGTACCGATATGTCCGGCAACCGCAAGTCCCTGAGTTGTGGCGTCAAGGAGTCTTTCACGCGTCTGGAAAAAGTCCGGGATCTCCTTGAATCCGTAACTGTCCACGAAATGAGCCGAGTCTTTGCCGTTCTCATGCACAACAATTACATCGCTGACACTGAGGCTGTGACCGCGATAATCCGCAGGATGGTTGAGATTGAAACGAGTGTAAACTCCTTCAAGGTCCTCTCCCTGCTTCATGTCACCGGTATATATCTTATCGTATCTCTCTGCCGTGACCGGCATGTTAAAGCTTCTGAGATAGTCAAAATTCATGAAGGACATCTTCTTGCCAAGCTCATCATCTTTGATCTGGTAGATGTCCAGCGTTCTTTTCTGTTCCGGCTCCGTTTCAGGCACAACGGGAATTACGGCTATCTTACCGTTTATCTGGGCAAACATTTCCGGCTGCTTGAACTGCTCCGCGTATTTCTGCTGAAGCTCCGGCGAGAGAGAGCCGAAATCATCATCGGTCAGCCCCGTTACCATGAAAGTACCGGCGATGATGTCATAAACTTCTCCGTCCTCAGCTCTGAGCGCACGATTGAGCTGCAAGCCGTTCAGCTTTCCTTCCTCGTTACAGACAAGGGCGACCGGATCGTCGTAAGGATAAACCGCCTCGATGTCTCCGCCAACAGCCTTTTGCAGCGAAGCCAAGCAGCTGTCGATCTCCTGAGCATAAGGCTCCTTCATCGGCTCGATAATCAATACAGAGATTTTACCGCTGTTTTCTTTCTCAAAGTCTTCATCAATATTGGGCATTTACTCGCTCCTTTCATCCATGAATTCAGCCGGTGCAAAATCGCACCGGCTGAATTCTTCATCGTTCATCTTCTCAAGCTTGTGTACTACCCGGAAAAGAAGCTGCTGCATCTCATCATCGAGATCGGCAAGCGGAACGCTTTTCATCTCGGAGATCAGTTTCGCCCGGCTTGAAGTGTCAAAGATACAGATCAGGTTTGTCTCTTCCACTGTGAAATTGTTCATAGCTCCATATCCTTTCCTTTGGATTTGTTGACGCTGGGCGTCTTTCGCTGAGCACTTTGCTCCGCTTTGAGCCTGTTTCGTACAGACGGTTTCTCCCGCTTTTTCTCACCATCCGTTTTGCCCGTGATTGCTTTGATTTCGGCTTTGGTGAGCGGAATCGGCGTTTCTTCGACATAGCTGCGGACATAAGCGATGTCTTCCGTAAGCTGTTGAGGATTAACCCCGGCCGCCGCAGCATGAAGCCTGACCTCATCTGCTTTGAAATCAACCGCGTCGATCTGATACGGATGATTGTCGATCCTGATAACCAGTCCGACAGGAATGTAATCAGCGGCTTTCAGATCCTTTTCTATCTCGCCGTTTTTGAAGAGCAAGACATCTTTTCCGGTCTTCCACAGCCGATGCGAGCCGGACAACCAAGCTGATTCCCGAAATCCTGTCACTGCAACACTGCCACCGCCTTCAAGTTCTTTTGAGAGAAGCTTTGTTCCGAGAACCGCCGACGCCTTCTCAGCGTCATCACCGTAAAGCTCATAGTATCCGTGCTGAGCAAAGCAGATAAGCGATGCGGGATGTGCTTCCTTGACGGCGTTATAAGCGTTCTGTTCGGCGAATGTGAGCGGCAGAAGGATTTCCACCCGTTTTGCTTCCTTCATTGCATATCGTTTCTGGCGCTGCTCCGCAAGAACATCATGAAGCTTATCCGGGTCCTGCGGGACAGCGACTTGCTTTACGATATTGCCGTGCTCTTCAACCATATTGGAAACGGCACCCCATCCGATATTGAACGGTGTTCGGGTGATGAAGCCATCCTCGAAGGTTATTTCTTTCTCGCTTACGCGGACCGCTTTCTTAGCCATTTCCGCTGCATGTTCACGAAAATCCAGCTCGTACAGATTGCCGATTGCAGCCTTGCCCTGAATGAAATACGGCTCGACCATGAAAGCGACAAAATGATCGTCCGCCTGCTGAGCGTAGAACTGCCAAGTATTGAAATCACGGGTGTCGCGGATAAACGCTTCCCGTTCGTTGAGACATTGCGTGCCGGACTTCCGGGAAAGCCATAGAAGGCGCTTTTCATCCGGCTCATCGCTTTCCGCTGCTCTCTGGATGATCCGTTTGTCGATCTCAAAATCGTCCTTATAGAAGGCTGTGTTCTCTTCTACGACCTTTCCGAGTGCTTCATACAGGTCAACCCCAGTGTGTTTGTTCATTGCATCACTCCATTTCCAAGCCTTTAGATTTCTGCTTGTCCGGCTTTTGCGGCACAGCTTTTTCCTTTGCCGAAGCCTTGAGCTGATCACGGATGGATGCCTTCTCTACCTTCTTTTCGGGCATGACATATTCAAGGGTCGGATTCAGTTCAAGATAACAGCCTTGTGTTTTCTTCGCGGCAAACCGGCGATGGATTTGAAAAAGCGGCTCTCCGCTCTTGAGAACCGTATCCTTTTCTATCCTGACGTGATTATCCATGAGGATTCTTTGAGACTGCGGAGACGCCTTATACGTCGCAAGTATGCCGTCATTCCGAACAGCTATCAGCTCCTTGAGCCTGTCTGTCACAGCATCCTTGATCTTTCGCTCATCCGGCGTCAGACGATGCTTCTGCGCGGTTTCTTCAACCGGTGAAGCTACGGGAGATTTTGCCTCCGCGTTGGTCTTCTCAACAGAAGAGACTTCATCCGCTTCCGGCGAGACAAGTGCCGGATCTTGTTCCGGGGAAACGGCTGTTTTCTCCTTTTCGGTTGCTTCAAGCTCTTTTCGTGTCTGGGTAAGGAACAAGTCTGTCAAGCCCGGATGCGACTTGTCCACGACAAAATAATCACTGTTTCCGGCACAAATAGTCACAGTTTTTGCCCATTCCTTGTTGTCATTTGAGATGCGTCCGTCCCAATCCTTGTGCTGGACGGTATTTGCAAGGACATACTGGACGCGCTCAGCGCCAAATTGTGCAAGGACACTCTTTGTCCCTTCATCGCTCAGACTGTTGTTCCAGTAATGGTCACTGATTGCCTGTTCAATGGCATCCTTACAGGCGACGTTTGCCTTGTATGAGGAACGATAGGCTTCAAGCTCACTGTTGTTGCGGGCATGTTCCGCAGTCTCCTTGTAGACCGGCACTTCTAAAAGCGATGGGCTTTTGGTCTGCTCCTGATCTTTCAGGATAACTTTCAGCTTCTCATCAAGGCTCTCAATCATCTCGGCGGCTGTCGAACGGATCGTCTCAAGAGAGCCTTTCAACTCCTTTGTCTCCTTGCCGCTGCTCCAACCGGCGACATAGCCGAACGAATAATCAGATGTCTCGATGCCGTAATGCTGGCAAACCGTATAGGCGACGCTTTCAGCCTCGACCTCGCGGGTTCGGCTGTCCTTCATCTTTTCGGGGTCACGCTTTCCATCGGGATCAAGCGCATGAAGCTTTGCGTGAGCGACTTCATGGATAGCGGTCTTGATGGTCTGTATCTCGCTCATGTTCTCCTGAATGGCAATTCGGCGGTCTTCCAGATGATAATAGCCTTTCGCTCCGCCGGGAATGTCTTCAAACGCAATCGGCACAGGTGACTCCTGTTTTAGAGCTTCAAAGAAAGCTGTGTAGTTCTCCACGCTGCCCGTCAGTTCATCAACGGCAATATCAGGAATTTCCTTTCCGTCTGTCTGGCTGACATCGAATACACTTACGACCTTGAACGCTGGTCTCGTGACCTCCACTGTCTCCTTGAGAGCATTTCCGTCCTGATCAGAGATTGGCTTCTGTGTGGACGGGTCGAGCCTGTCGCGCTCTTCCATGACCTTGTACGGCGCGGGAGCGAGTATCTTGATCCCCTTTTCGCCCTTCAAGACATGCCGGTCAAAGTTGCGCTGCCATGAGGTGTATCCGGCAATAAGCGTTGCGTCGGGCTTCTGCATAGCGATGAGCAGCGTATTGTTGAAGGAGTAATTGTAGAACTTGGACATGGTACGGAGATATTCTTTATATTTCTCGCTTTCAAACAGCTCCTTGATGCCCTGTTCCAGTTTGTCCGTTATCTCACGCACCTGCTGGGCATTTTTGTTTTCAGCCAATTCTTACCCTCCCTTCATTTGTCGAATTCAAGCTTGAAGCTGACGTATTTGCCGCCGCTGTCATCCAGCACGACGGTTGCATTATAGAGTTGGGCTTTCTTCGGAGTGTATAATCCGGTCATCCGGCAGCGGCCTTTGTCCAAAAGCGCCGCTGCGACTTTCTTTGTCAGCTTCTTTTTCTTGTCACGGAAGAACTTGTTGTCTTCCCACAGGCAGAAAGCGCAATCTCTGTTGGCACAATGGAAGTTGCCTTTGCCTACGACAACAGGGCTTCCGCAGCGTGGACATTTTCCTATTTCCTCTTTGCCGCCGCTGAAACGGGCTGCATCTTCGGAAGCAAGGAATGGGTAGGTCTGTACGAGCTTTCCGACCATCTCCGTGATACCGTTGAGAAACTGTTTGGCGTCAGCCTGACCGTGTTCAATCTCCATCAGCGTGTTTTCCCATTCTGCGGTCATCCTTGCGGAAGTGATCTGTTCAGGAAGAATGCAGACAAGGTTGTTGCCGTCCTTCGTGGGAATGAGGCTTTTGCCCTTCCGCTCTATGAAGCCGGTTGACACAAGCTTTTCGATAATTCCGGCTCTTGTCGCCGGTGTACCCAAGCCCTTCTTTTCCGTGTCTTCGTTGAAATCTTCATTCCCGGCTGTCTCCATTGCGGCGAGAAGAGTATCCTCCGAATACTGCTTTGGAGGTGAAGTGAAATGCTCCGTCACGGAAGCATCTACGGACGGGATAACATCTCCTTCCTTGAAATCGGGCAGTACCGCATCGGATTCTTCTTTTTCGCGTTCCTTAAGTGAAGCCTTGAAACGCTGCTCAACTGCCTTCCAGCCTTCGGTGAGAACCGTCTTGCCGTTTACCTTGAAATCATGACCTTCACAGGCTATGACAAGCTGAGTATCTTCGTACTCATGTTTGCCGGATACGGCACATAGCAGCCTCATTCCGATAAGATTCATGATGTTCTGTTCGGTTTGAGGAAGCTCAGAGACATTCTGCCTGTCAAGCTGGACTGTGGGGAAAATGGCATGATGATCGCTGACCTTACTGCTGTTGAGAACTCGCTTGATGTCCGGCGACACATCAATTCCTTGAAAAAGCGGCAGCTTTCGACAAACAATGCCGATCACCTGACGAGCAGTGTTTTCCATGTCATCGGTGAGAAACTGGCTGTCTGTTCGCGGATAAGTCAGAAGTTTTTTCTCGTACAGAGATTGAACAAGATCGAGCGTCTGCTGCGCCGTATAGCCGAAGCTTCGGTTTGCTTCTCTTTGCAGCGTGGTTAAATCGTAGAGCTTCGGAGGATTGACTGTCTTCTTTTCCTTTCTGACAGAAGAAACGGAGGCTTGCTTTTTGCTGCAAGCCTCCGCAATTTTCTTTGCCTCTGCGATGTCCTTGATCTTTTCCAAGTCTGCGGTCACCGCACCGTTTGAAATGTGTACGTTGAAATACTTTTCCTTCTTGAAGCCGGTGATCTTGCCGTCGCGTTCAACAAGCATAGCAAGCGTAGGTGTTTGGACACGCCCGACCGTGAGCTTCTGATGATAAAGCGTTGAGAAGAGGCGTGTGCCGTTAATACCGACGAGCCAATCCGCTTTTGAACGACTGAGTGCCGATTCATACAGCCGGTCATACTCAGAGCTGTCTTTCAGATGAGAAAAACCTTCGCTGATAGCAGAGTCCTCAAGCGAACTGATCCAAAGCCTTTTGAACGGCTTTCTGCATCCTGCTTTGTTGTAGACCAGCCGGAAGATCAGTTCTCCTTCGCGTCCCGCATCTGTTGCACAGACAAGCTCTGTTACTCTGCTGTCTCTCATAAGAGAAGAGAGAATATTGAACTGCTTTTCCTTTGCCTTTGGAACCTCAAAAAGCCATTCGTCAGGGACAATCGGAAGATCCTCATACCGCCATTTTGTATACCGGGCATCATAGGAGCCTGCATCCGCAAGCCCCACAAGATGCCCGACACACCAGGAGACGAGATAACCGCCGCCTTCAAGGTAGCCGTCCCTGCGCACAGACGCACCCAGCACCTTTGCAATGGACTGCGCCACACTCGGCTTTTCAGCAATGACTAAAATCAATCCTCATCATCCCCCTCGCTCTCGGCGGAATTGTCGGCAGGAGATTCATCGGTTTTTTCATCCTCGTTGATGTACGGCTCATCCTCGTAGCCTTCATCATCGTAGAAGTCCAAGTCTTCATCGTCATGCTTTTTATTTCTGCCGAACTTGAAGTACCAGTAACCGCAACCGGCAGCAGCAACAACAAGGGCAATAATCAGGACTGTGATGAGGCTGCTTCCGCCGGAAGATTGCTCTGTATCCACAGGTTCCGCGTCAGTCGGGGTATCGGTTGCCGGAGTTTCCGACACAGCTTCCTTGCCGGTACACTCACTCATATTAACGGAACAGACAGGGCAGGTTGTGTTTACATCCCCGGCTACGCATTTATCGGTACAGGTGCAGGAGTACGCGCCGATGTCCTCATCGTCCATCAGGTCGGTCAGATCACGCTCATCCACAAGGTTCAGAAAATACGTCTTATACAGTTCCTCTTCCTCATTTACAAGCTGATCGTAGTCGATGATGATGTAAAAGGTGTTTCCGCTCTTCGTTTCTATGACAATAAACTGCTTGTTTGTGGTCTTGTCATAGAGAAGATCGCGGGTGACAGCATTGCCGTCAGACGTGAAGGATGCCCCTTCCGTGGCACTCGGCTCAGCCGTGGCCTCCGGGGTAGAATCGGGCGTTGCATCCGTTACAGGCTCTTCCGTAGCCTCCGGCAGCTTTTGCGCGACATCATCAGCACCGGCAAAAGCCGTCACTGAGAAGCAGCAGAGCGACACCACACAGATTGCAAGCGTAAACAGGATACGCAGGAAACTTCTTTTACTCGTTTTCATTCAAATCCTCCTTTTCGGGCGCATGATAGGTTGCTGCCTTAACAGACTTGACCTGAGCCGGTTTCATCGTCTTGAGGAAATCAAGGATGCTCTCCTTGTCCATTACCATTGCACGAATGGTATTGACGATCTCGACATTCTCAAGCTCAGTCTTTTTGTCGTACAGCTCACGAAGCTGATCCTGCATCTCCGTGATTTTCTTTTCGGTCTTTTCGATTTCCGATGTGACCTTTTCAAGTTTTGTACTCATATCGAAGTCCTTTCAAAGTTAATAGTGGGGTCTTCCAAATGCGTAGAAGTGCTGCTGCCAGTAGGAAGTGTTGATGGATGTATACTGGATGGGGTCTCCGCAGTGCAGCATGACTCCATCGCCGACATAGATGCCGACGTGCGAGACGCCCGGCGTGTCATAAGTGCCGACAAAGAATATCAGATCACCGGGCTGGGCATCCGCAGACGAAACGGGCGTACAGACATTGTAAAGCCCTTGTGCGCCAAGCCTTCCCGTGTTTCCCAAGCCGCTGTTCGTCAGCACCCAGGAAACAAAACCGGAGCAGTCAAAGGATGTATCGGGATTGCTGCCGCCCCACACATACGGATAGCCGAGATATTTTTCGGCTTCGGTGATAAGCGTATTGAATGTGGCGTCATCCAGATAAGCGGCGGAAACCTCGTAATCGTCAGGCGGGTTTGTAATGTACTTTGAGACATAGGACGAAGACGGGAACAGATCCTCACGGTTTCCAAGCGTGGACATATACATGGCGTACATGCTCAGTTCATCCTGTCCCATGATATAGACCGGAACATGGCTGAGATTGAAGTTCTCAAGCTCCACATGAAGAATGTAGTAGTTATAGGGAACCTGAACGTCGTACTCGTAATCTTCCGTCGTTGTTTCGCCTGTATCCGGGTCTGTCACCGTATAGCTGCCGGTCCGTGTTTCAGTTCTGTACCTGACCTGAATTTCTTCCGTCGTTGTGATGATGTACTGCTTGTCAAACAGCATTCCGAGCGTTCCCTGTACATCAGCAAGCGTAAACTCACCGCCGTGAAGAGCAGACAGAATTGAGATCAGCACATAAGGGTCATGCTGAATATCATCCAGATCAAATTGGTACTCGTCATAGCCGGGATGCAGCGAAGCATAATGGTCAAGCTCATACTGCAGGTCTGTCTCCATTGAGCAATACTGCGCTTCTGCGCCGAGCATGGCATCGTCCTCACTCAGATACGACGATGCAATTACACCGCTGCCCATCTGACCGAACATGGCAGAGCAAGCACTGATACCGGCGACGAAGAAGATAACGATAAGAACACCGATGCCGAGCCAGACAAAGACTTTCTTGTTTTTCCTGACAAACTCGCCGATCTTCTCTGATGCTTTTTCGCCGGTTTTCTTTGCCCCGGAGGAAGCGGCTCTTCCGGCAGTCCCCGCAGTCTGAGTACCGGCTTTCCTTGCGGCTGCATATTCCTTCTTGATCTGCTGCTTCTGATAGAATTTGCTTCGCCCTGAGCCTTTCATCTCAGGATTCTCCTGAACGGTTTTTTCGTAATGCACATTGAAATCGGCTTTATCGGCTTTTTCTTCGAGCTTGGACACCTTTTCATAAGGCTTGTTGCTTTTTGATTTCTCATGCCGCGCCACGCCACGAACTGCCTTTTCAGCAACAATCTCGGATTTATGAGCTGCTTCGACGCCGGTGTTTTCCTGCTCTACCTCATGAAGCTTGCCGTGAACGGCGTCACCGAGGGAATCGCCGAGTTTTCGGACATCCTTCTTTACTTCAAAAGTCAGCTTCCCGGATGTTTTCGGCTGCTTGATCTCATCCTCAAAATGAAGCTTTGTGTGAGCTTTTCCGGCTGCGCCGTCAAAAACTCGCTCGGATTTGAGCACCTTCTTCGTCGGCAGCTTATCCCTTGCGGCATCAAGCTTTCCGTGGGCGATTTCGGATTTCTTTTCAAGGTGCTTGCTGACCGGTTTATCCGGGGCGTTTGTACCGGGGGAGGCTCTCTCACAGGCACGGCTCAGGACGGCATCACTGTCAACGAATTTAGCATCGGAGCCTCTTGTAAGCTTCCGTGCCAGAACAGTTTCCGCCATAACATGCTTCGGAACAGGGGCGGGAGAAACAATTTCTGACGAATGCAGCGGGGAGCCATGATCACCATGCGGGATTGATTGATCAACGCTTCCGCTGTCCTTTACCTGTTCCTTTGCGTCGGGCTGAGACGGCGGCTCCTGAGCATCCTCCTTATGCTCCTGCACCTGACGCTTTCTGAGCTGTGCTTTCAGCTCCTCTTCCGAGAAGGAAGGTGCGGTCTCCTTTACTTCGGAAGGCTGCACCAGCTTTGTTTCCTCAAGGCGTTTACTGACCCGTTCCGTGCTGTTCTCGGTCAGATTTTCCTTCACAGCCCCTTCGCGGGTCATTTTGGTCACTACCTTGTCGCGGGGTTTCAGTTCGCCCTTATCCCTGCTCATACGGCGTCACCTTCAATCCTCTCCATAGCCATTTGAGAGAAGGCCGGGTTAAGCTCTATCCCGACAAAACTGCGGTCAAGCCTTTTTGCGACAAGTCCGGTCGTTCCGCTGCCCATAAAAGGATCAAGGACCGTGCCTCCAACCGGACATCCGGCGAGAATGCACGTTTCTGCCAGCTTTGGCGGAAAAACCGCGTAGTGACCGCCGGAGAACGGGACGGTGTTAATTACCCAAACGTCGCGCCGGTTTCTCAGTGGCGAAATCATGCTGTCTGTGATTGTTCCCGGCTCACGGGGTTTGTTGATGTTCTGTGTCTGCGGCTGACCGGGAATCGCTTTGCCGTATTTGTTGCCGCCTTTCATACCACGCTTCAACCTGTCATACGTCGCAGGAGCTATCGGCTCTGCGATTGCCATGTGGTCAAAGTAGTATTTAGGGCTTTTTGCAAACAGGAATACATGCTCGTAGCATCTCGCACAGCGGTCTTTGACACTCTCCGGCATGGGGTTTTGTTTCATCCAGATAATATCGTTTCTCAGATACCATCCGGCGTCGCGGAGCGCGAAGGCGAGCATCCACGGAATGCCGATCATATCCTTGGATTTGCAGCCTTCTACTGTACGATTGATTGCCACAGCCTGTCCGGTTCTCCCGCTTGGGTATTTGGGGTCAAGGTTTTCGCCCTGATTTCCTTTCCCGGCATAGGTATCCGAAATGTTCAGGAACAGCGTACCGTCCTGACGCAAAACGCGCCTGACCTCTGTAAAAACATCAGTCAGACGCGCTACATATTTCTGCGGGGTATCCTCACGCCCGATTTGTCCGTCCACGCCGTAATCCCGCAGCGCATAATATGGAGGGGATGTCACACAGCACTGGATGCTGTCATCGGGAAAAGTCTTCAAAACTTCAAGGCTGTCACCGGTATAGATTGTATCAAGCTCTATAGGTATCAACTCCTTCTAAAAGTGTATTTTGCCGCACCTCGTTGAAAACTACGCCATAAAAATATGCAACATTTCAATGAAACGCTTGTTTTCGACCTGAGTCCGGTGTATAATTATGATTAAAAAGTAGCACAATAAAGCGAGCAAGTTTTCAACGGAGGCGCTTATGGAAATCAAACGGGATCGCTATTTGAATAGAATCATTTCTTTCATGTGGGACGGACAGGTGAAGGTTATCACCGGCATTCGCCGCTGCGGGAAGTCCTATCTGCTGCGTAATCTGTTTCGGGATTATCTGCTGGGGCAAGGTGTGCAGGAGGATCACATTCTTTCCTTCGAGCTTGATTTGGCGCGGGACATTCGCTTCCGCAATCCCTTGGAGCTTGCAAAAGCTGTCCGGGAGCTGGTAGAAGGCAAAGGCGAGCAATTCTATCTGTTCGTGGACGAGATTCAGATGTCCGATGAGGTTGCCAATCCCTATAATGCGGACGGGCGAAAGATCACCTTTTACGATGCGCTCAATGACCTGAAATCCATTTCCAATCTGGACATCTATGTCACCGGCAGCAATTCCAAGATGCTGTCCTCGGACATCCTCACCGAGTTTCGGGGGCGCAGCGATGAAATCCGCGTGCATCCGCTCAGCTTTGCGGAATACTATTCCGCTGCCGGTGGGGACAAGAGCGATGCGTTTGATGCGTATGCCTTCTTCGGCGGGATGCCGCTGATTCTATCCCGCCCGACTGACTCCGCCAAGATGACTTATCTCACTTCTCTGTTCTCGGAGGTTTATCTGAAGGACATCGTAGAGCGCAAGCACATTCAGCGGGAGGATGTGTTATCCTCCATTCTCGATCTGCTCTGTTCCTCCATCGGTTCGCTCACCAATCCGACGCGGGTTGCTGACACCATCAATACCAAGCAGAAACGAGCCGGTGAAAATGTCGTGGCGCTGAACACCGTCAAGTCCTATATGGATCATCTGTCAGACGCTTTCCTGTTCACCGAATGCAAGCGTTGGGATGTGAAGGGTAAAAGCTATTTCGATTATCCCAACAAGTATTACTGCGAGGACATTGGGCTGAGGAACGCGCGAATCGGCTTCCGGCAGCAGGAAATGACGCATATCATGGAGAACATCATCTACAATGAGCTAATGATCCGGGACTGCGCGGTTGACATCGGAATTGTGTATTCAGCGGAAAAGAACAGTCAAGGCAAGGTTTCTCAGGTGGCTCGGGAGATTGACTTCATCGCAAATAGCGGGGGCAAGAAAACCTACATCCAGTCTGCCTACGCGCTGGGGACGGAGGAAAAAGCCATCACCGAGAACAAGCCCTTCGCTCTGACCGGCGATTCCTTCCCGAAAATTATCGTCCGGCATGACATCCGCAAGCGATGGTACGACGATAACGGCATTCTGAATATTGGAATTATTGATTTTCTGTTGGATGACACTGTGATCTGATCCTCAGGCCCATCACCGCCCTGTGCAGTGATGGGCTTTTGCTATCTCAGTCGGCGAAATACTCGTCCGGCTCAAAGTCATCGTCCCATCGCTGCATAATTTCCTCGGCTTCTTTCGCCGCCTCGCGGTAAAGAGAAAGCCGTCCTTTCTCAAAAGCGGCAAAGGTGGGGACATATTTGCCCAGTTCTCCGATCATGCGGACATCCTTTGTGCGCATATCCGAAACCATATCAATCAGCTCTGCCATCGTCAGCAGATCCTCGACCATGAGAGCATACTTCTCTTTCGCCAGCGTGACGGTTTCATCGTTGTCCTCAGCCTCGGCAAAGGGAAAATCCTCGCAGCGCACGGTCACTTCCTTGTCGGCGAGCGCATCAAGGGTGTCGGTGATATGCGCTGTCACCGCAGAGATGCACTCGTCGATTTCCTCTCTGACATGGAGATAGGCTCTGTGGTGTTTTTTAAGCTCGGACTCCTCGCAGATCAGGTTGACCAGTTCAACCGTCATCCCCATCAGCGCAAAGAAGCTGTCGATGCCTTCCTTGACCTCGCGGAAGGTCATCTCAACGGGCATATCGCCGTACAGCTCGGTCATTTCCGCAACCATCACTTCATAATCCTGTTTGGTGTTCTTGTTCATATTCAAAATCCTCCTGCTTAAAGCATTTCTTCGGGTTTGGTGGTCATAATGCGATAGAGCATTGTATCCTTCGGGAAGTCATCCTTGAACGGGATGATGGTCGAGCCATAGAAGATCAGACCTTCACCGGCATTGCTGTTTGTGACGTAATTGAGCTGACTTGGAGAGATGTTGAGGGCTTTGGAGAGAATTTGCCTGTCGCCGGATGCCTGATTGAGCATGTAGATGAAATCGGAGTTTTCAAAGATGTTCTCGATTTCGCGGGATGCCAGCAGATCCTTGACGTTCTGAGTAATGCCGGTCGGAATTCCGCCCCACTTTCGAAACCGCTTCCAAATCTCAACGCTGTACGCTGCCGTCTGTTCTTCCTTCAAGAGCAGATGGAACTCATCCATGTAGTACCGAGTCGCCTTGTGCTGGGCGCGGTTGACTGTCACTCTGTTCCACACCTGATCCTGCACAACCAACATGCCGAGCTTTTTGAGCTGCTTCCCAAGTTCCTTGATGTCGTAGCATACAAACCGGTTTTGCACATCGACGTTGGTGCGATGATTGAAGACATTCAAGCTGCCGTGAACGTAGATTTCAAGGGCAGTCGCAATACGCTTCGCTTCCGGCTCGTTCTGCCTGAGAAGGATGTTGTAGAGGTCTTCGAGAACCGGCATCTTCTCAGGAACGGGATCGGCGAGGAAGTCCTGATAGACAAGCCTCACGCTTCGGTCAATGAGTGTCTTTTCCACCGGCTCAAGCCCGTTTTTGCCTCCGACAATCAGCTCGCAAAGCGACAGAATGAAGTCGCTTTTGAGTGTCAGCGGGCTTTCCTCTTCGGAGTAGTTCAAATTGATGTCCAGAGGATTGATGTAATCCATGCTGATCGGCGAGATTCTGATGACCTGACCGCCGAGCTTGTGTACCAGAGGAAAATATTCAGCCTCAGGGTCACAGACAATGATGTCATCGTTGGTAAGCAGGAAGGCATTCGTCATCTCCCGCTTCGCCGAAAAGCTTTTGCCGGAGCCGGGCGTTCCGAGGATCAGCCCGTTTGGGTTTTTAAGCAGCTTGCGGTCTACCATGATCATGTTGTTGCTGAGCGCATTCAGCCCGTAATAGAGTGCTTCGCCGCGCTGGAATATCTCCTGAGTGGTGAACGGGACAAATACTGCCGTGCTGGATGTGGTAAGTCCCCGCTGGATTTCGATCTGGTTGATACCGATAGGGAGCGAGGACATCAGTCCGGCTTCCTGCTGGAAGTCAAGCCTTTTCAGCGCACAGTTGTATTTCTGCGCGATGGATGCCGTCTGGAAGATGTTGTTCTCAAGCTTCTGCCGGTTGTTCGAGGTGTTCATGAGGATGATGGTAACGAGGAACATCCTCTCGTTTCGGGTCTGAAGGTCTTGCAGAAGACGTTTGGCTTCACCTCCGTAAGTAGCAAGGTCAGAAGGGATGATGTCCATGTCATATCCGCTCCTGACCGCCTTCTTCTGCTCTTCAATTTTCATCTTGTCGAGATCCGTGATTTTGGACTTGATCTGCTTGATGGCTTGTGCCTGATCAAGTGTTTTGATATGGAGATTAACCGTAATGTTGCTGTCCATGTCAAGGAAATCCGCAAGCATCCGGTCATTGAGTTCCGGGGCGAGAATTTGAAGGAAGCTCACCGCGCCGATTGTTCTCCCCATCTTAAATACCTTGCCTTCACGAAAATCAAAGGAAGTCGGAGCAATGAAATCCTTCGATGACAGGCCGGTTCGTGCCGTCATATCAAAGGAAAAGCGGAACGGCTCGTTGCTGTCCATGTTGAACACGTCATGCAGGACACGCAGACGCTCATAGCCAGTCAGAGGCTCGGTCTCCACGCCGAGCGTCTTGAAGTTGTTGAGAATGTCAATCTCGATCCTGTCCAGCTTGGGCTTTGCGGTTTTGATTGAATCCGCCTCAATGCCGAAAGTGATGTATTTGCGCTTGATCAAGCCGTTGTTGCCCTTTACAAGCTGGTTTTGCAGCATGTCGGAATACTCGGTTCGGATGTCGTTGAAGTCATCCTGCTGCTGCGGGATGTTGATCGCCTTCTTGAATTCGTTCAGACTTGCTCTCTGATTGATGAAGGAAAGCTGAACGAAGATCGAACTGTCAAAGTAGTTCAGGAAATCACACCAGTTTTCAAAGATCGCGGTTTTGTCATCGTTCTGCGCCAACTGATAATTGATGTCCGAAAACCGAACGGTCTTTGTGTAGAGACGCGAATTGACCTTGCAGATTCCGTCCTTGCGCATCTCTACATACGGAATGGTCTGCTGCGCCGACATCGGAACCTTGCGCGCCTGCTTGTCTCGCTTCTTTTTTTCGACAAGCCGCTTCTTCTCGGCAGCGGAAAGCGCCAGCCCGATTGTCTTACCGTCTTTTACGGCTGCGTTTGGCTTTGCTGTGCTTTTGCTCAATTTCCAAGTCCTCCTGTTCTTTTATTTCGCGCTCGATGGCAGCGTAGAAGTTGTTTGTCCGATAAGGGCGAATTCTGTCCTTGAGGAACATCGTCTTTATCAGATTACCGGCAATCTTCTCTGCGGGCATTCCGTCCTTTTCATACATTGCAAGGAAGAAAAACGGGAGCATCAGCACCACCATCAGCATTGCCGCAGACGAAAGCCCGATGTGAGGCTTCGTCAGAAAGAATATCGGCAAGCCGACCGCGATTGCGCCTGAGAAGCAAATGATCTGCCGTTTTGTCAGGTTGAAAACAACCTTTGTTTTAACTCTTGTCAGGTCCTTCGGGACCGGAACAAATGCCATGTGATACCTCCTTTCGGGGATTGAGTTCGTTAGTAAGTGAGACGCTGCAATCGACCTCGTTGCCCCACACGTCCCAGCCTTCGGGAGACTGACGGGCAAACAGTTCAATGCGGGGAAGATCACCGATGAGCTGAACAATGCGGGAACGCGCTTCATCAGGCTTCTTGCTGTGTTCTTCAACATGGCTCATAATCACCTGATGTACAGCGGAAGACTGCCGCTTTGGATGCCCTTTCGTCGCCATGATGCAAAGCTCCGCATTTGCGCGGGTCCAGTAGCCCATGCCCCAGAAGAGGCTGTCTGATTTTCGGTTTTGCTTGATCCATACGAAAGCCACCGTCTTATAAGAAAACCCCCATGCCTCCAACACCTCAAGTGCTTCGTAGAGACACGGGAATGTAATCCACATGAAGAGCGAGCAGTCAGGAGCCGCCAGCTCGGACACCGGCAATGCTTTGATTTGCTCGATGCTCATTGTTGGGTAATGGCTCTCGGCTGAACGCCCTTTTCCTTTCTTCGAGTAGGTTCTGTATTCCCACGGGGGATCGACATAGATGATGTTGTACTGTTTAATACTCATCCCTCCTTAATGAGCATTGAAGATCGACTTAGACAGGCTTCCGGTCTTAAACAACGAGAAACACAAGATTACTGTGTACGCCGCCACAGAAAACAAAGCCGAGTGAATGTTGTCCGCAATGATCATGTTGTTTATTAGCACAGCGTAAATGCCGACGCAGACCATGATCAGGAAGCCTTGAAATGCCAAAGCAAACAAGCCTCTGAAATAGTTCGTGCCGATGTTGCCCCATTCCCGGTTCGTCATTGTTGCAAAAGGAATTGGAGCGACGCTTACGGTCAAGTAGATTTCGATCATTCTGCCGTAAAGAATGACCGTAATGAGAATGGACATGATTTTCAAGCACAAGCTGACCAGTAATGTTTCGATAGCCAGACCAAGCAGCTCACCAATCTCCATAGCCTCCATGCCTGTTCGCATTGTGTCCAGTGTGGATGCTATATCAATACTTGTACTGCCGCCGATTACTCCGGCTGCACCGCCAACGACGTGCTGCCCTATGTCGAATACTGCCATCACGATATTGAAGGTATTGGTAAGCAGATAGATTGCCACCGCTGCCTTAAAGAACCACTTGAAAAACATCCATGTGTCCATTTCCTGCATGTTGTTTTTTTCCGTGACCATCGAAATGAGCTCATAACACAGGACAAAGGTAATTATGATACCGGCAATGGGGACTATCACGTTATCGGACAGCCCCTTGACCATAGTGTAGATGCTGCCGTTCCAGCTCGAAGGCGTTTTTCCAACCTCCGTTGCTATTGTACCTACCTTGTCGTTGACATCGGTGAACATGTTGGTCAGGTTGCTCTCGATCAGCCCCATCAGGAATTCCTTTATGGCATCTGAGATTTTGTCGAGAATACCGCCCAATGTTTCACCACCTTTCTGCTATCGCCGGAGATTTACGCAAACAAGCCAGACAGAAGCGGAATCAGCGTCGTGCCGATCAGAATAACGCCGCCGCCAGCCATGAGCTGCTTGATGCCCTGAGACTTTGCTTATGTGTGATAAAGAAGCAATAGAAGTGCAAAAAATTTTGCCGTTCCTATCCGACACTTGGCCATTGTGTCGGATAGGTCGGGCGGTTATTCGGGCAAGTCAATCTTGCCGACAAAGCTGTAATAAATCTCAATGTCCTGCCTGCGGGTGCCGTTCTCATCATAGCTGCACTCATGCACCACAATTTTCTCGATCATTTCCCGCAAGAGAGTGGGGGTCAGTTCTTCAAAGGCAAGGTGCTTGCGGACAATGCCCATAAATTTCTCGGCGTTGACGGTAGCTGCCTGTGACTTGTCCAGTTCGGCTTGCAGGGCGGCGGCTCTCTTTTTCAGCTCCGCTTGCTCGGCTTCGTAGTCAGCCGACAGTTCCATGAAACGCTCATCGCTGATTTTGCCGTTTACATTGTCCTCATACAGCCGCTTGATAATGCGGCTGATTTCAGAAATGCGTTCCTGCGCCTGTTCAAGCTGCTTGATGGCTGCGGCGGTCTTTCGCTTGCCGCCGATCTCGTTCTGCTGGACAAGTAGTTTCACAAACCGGCTCTCATGCTTGGCTGCGTATTCGGTCACTTGCCGGAGATTTGCCAGGACACCAGCGGTCAACAGATCGGTGCGGATAAAGTGCGCCGTACAGTTGCGGGTGCGCTTCTTGTAGCTGCCGCAGATGTAGCAGTCCTGTTTGCGGTCTTTGTTCTGATACCGCTGCTGATACAGCACATGGCCGCAGTCGGCGCAGAACAAAATCCCGGAGAACAGCCCCACTTCATCGTAGCGGTTCGGGCGTTTGCGCTGTTTGCGTAACTCCTGCACCCGTTCCCATGTTTCCTTGTCGATGATCGGCTCATGGTGGTTCTCGAAAATGGCCTGCTTCTCGACGGGGTTCTCTATGCTGTGCTTGACCTTATAAGAAGGCTTTTCCGTTTTGAAGTTCACCAGACATCCGGTGTACTCTCGGTTTTCGAGGATATGAACGACGGTGTTGGTCGCCCATTTGCACTCATAGCCTGGGTGATAACGGCGGGTGCTGCCTGTCCGCTGATATTCCAGCGTCCCCGGCGTGGGGATTTGCTGCTCCGTCAGCATACGGGCAATCTTGGTCGGGCCGTTCCCGGCAAGGCAAAGCTGGTAAATCTGCTGCACCACCGGGGCGGCTTCCTCGTCTATAATAAAATTCTCGTCCTCGTCCATCACATAGCCGTAAACCGGCTTGCTGGTAACAGGCTTGCCGCTCATGCCTTTTGACTTTTTCACTGCCTTGATTTTCTTGCTCGTATCTCTCACCAGCCATTCATTGAACAGATTTCGCAGCGGGGTAAAATCGTTGTCCATGCCCTCGCTGGCACTGTCCACATTATCGTTGACAGCGATAAAACGCACACCCTTTTGAGGGAACAGCATTTCCGTGTAAAACCCTACCTGCAAGTAGTTTCGCCCTAACCGGCTCATGTCCTTGACGATGACCGTACCCACTTTCCCGGCTTCAATGTCCGCAAGCATGGCTTGAAATCCGGGCCGCTGGAAGTTCGCGCCGGAAAAACCGTCGTCGGTGTACCAGCGCAGATTGGTAAAGCCGTTCTGTTTTGCGTAGGTTTCGAGTATCCTTTTTTGGTTCGATATGGAATTACTCTCGCCTTGCAATTCATCCTCGTGGGACAATCTCGGATAAAGGGCGGTAATGAGGTTTTGGGTGGCTTGTCTTAACATAAAATCCTCCGTTTCCGACAGCCAGCCCCACTATTCCGTGGTTTCATTGTACCACGGAACGGCGGGGGCTGTACAGCGGCAAAAGCGTTAAATTTGCTTCTTTACAGCTTTTCAATTTTCCGATTTTTATGGTATGGGTTGTCGTCCCATATTTGCAGTAGAAAAGTTCATAACTCCGTGGTATACTCTGATTTAACAAAAAAATCAGAAGTTAAAGGAGAAAACATGAAGTATACAATAGATGAATTAACCGCGGCCAAAAGGCAAATTGATTCAACTCTGCACAAGCTAAGAGAAACAGTAAAAACATTTGAATCAAAGGATAATTCCGAGCGTTATAAATCACAAATCACATTGGCAAAGAGAAGAATAAAAGCCTTTGAAATTGCAAATTATTTTATAGAGAATGAGATTAAGAATTGCTAAAGCACTTCCGATTTTCGTTCCAGCGGTCATGCTCCCTGGCATGGCCGCTTTTCCATGCCCCGGTTCACGCCGGATAAGTCGGCTCCTGTGTAGCAGCGGCTTCCGCTTCCAGTACCCGCGCCATTTTGTCGG
>OGZI01000886.1_pt1 | contig 33872 bp, 28 predicted proteins | sample 1576711 | NCBI WGS metagenome assembly OGZI01 (sample SAMEA3541482, study PRJEB24748) | human gut metagenome | biome: human gut; feature: human-associated habitat; material: faeces | place: China | collected 2012
TGCTGTATTAGACCAAGTTTTTCCAGAATATGCGAGCTCTTTTAGTAATATCTTTTGTTTCTATTAACTCTTCTGAATTATTTTTTAAAATCTCGAGAGCACTTCTCAAATCTCTTATTTTTACCATTTTATCACCTTTTATTCTTGATATATATATTTTAGATAAAATAGATTAGAAAATCAATTCTTAATATGCTATAATATATTCCAAAAAGGAATATATAGAAGGGAGAAAAAATGACGTTTGAACAATTAAAATATTTTGTTACATTAGTTGAGGGAGAAAACTTTTTAGAAGTAGCAGAAAAACTGTATATTTCTCAGTCCTCACTTTCTAAACAGATAAAAAAACTTGAAGAAGAATTAGAAGTATCATTATTAGATAGAAGTGGAAGAAAAGCTAAATTAACAGAAGGTGGAGAATTTTTTTACTTAGAAGCAAAAAAATTATTATTAGAATATGAAAAACTTTTAGAAAATATAAAACCATATAAAAAGAAAAATATATTATTTATAGGAGTACTTCCTATTTTAAGCCAATATAATTTAAATTTATTATTTCAGAATTTTAAAAGTATATATCCAGATATAGAATTAATTATTGATGAACAAGAAGAGAATTTATTGAAAGAAAATATTCTAAATAAAAAATATGATTTTGTAATTTCTAGAGATTTATTTGAAAAAAATTTAATAAAATGTGAAACAATAGCTAAAGATGAGATAGTGGCTGTGTATTCATCATCTCATATTTTAACTCAAGATAAGTTTATAAACTTCAGTCAATTAAAAAAAGAAAAAATATTAACAATGAATAATTATACAACTGTATATAAAAAAATAATGTTATTATCTCAAAAGATAGGAGTGGACTTAAATATTGTTAGAACAGGGAGAATAGAGAGTTTAGTAGATTATATAAAGATAGAAGATGCAGTAGCGCTCATTCCATTTAAAAGTTTGAATATATTTAAAAAAGATGGTTTGGATTTTCTTCCAATTGTACCTTCGATAGATTTAGATGTTTTTCTAATAAAAAATAAAGATACTCATTATTCTGAAAGTATGAAGATATTTCATAACTTTGTTAAAAATTATTTAAAATAACTTTTATTTCATTATTTAAAATAACCAAACCACATATAATGTTAATTATATGTGGTTTGATTAATTGTTAAATAATTATTTAATTTAAAATTACTTTTATATTATTTTAATTTTTATAATTTTATATTTTTAAAACAAAGGTTAATATAAATTTACAGATAAAGGAAAAATACAATAAAACTCTAAATATTTTATTGCATTTTATAATTAAATTTATCTGACTTATTTATTATAATTTTTCTAAGTCAGGGAGTTTTTCTAAAACTCTCTTTTCCAACACAGATTTAGCGTTGATATATATCTCTGTAACTCTTGTATCAGAATGTCCAAGAAAATCTCTTATCTCTAAAATATCTGCTCCATTCAATGAAAGCTCTGTTGCCACAGCATGACGTATATTATGTGGGCTAATATCTTTCCCTATAATTTTTCCGAAATTTTGTATTATATCATAAAGAGTTCTATATGATAGTTTTGTATTTTTTTCAATAGAGCTATTAAATATGTATTGCTCCTCTATATTTTCATCAGAGATAGAAAAAAACATCTGTTTATATTTTTTATACTCCAATAGTTTTTCTACTAATGTTGGATATATAGATTTGTACTGCTCCTTACCACTTTTTGTTTCTTCTAATTTTATAAAATAATTCCCCTCTCTATTGAGTAGATGTTTAAATTTTAAATTTATTAATTCAGAACTTCTCATACCAGTATAAAAAAGAGTATATAGTATAGTTATGTTTCTATACTCTTTTTCCCCTTTGATAGTATATTGTCCTATAATTTTTTTTATATCTTCAGCAGAAAGTTTTAATACATTATCAATATTTCTAGACACTTTAAATAGCTCTACATATTTAAATGGATTAGGATATCCATTTTTTTCCATCTCCTTATATAGAGATTTTAAAGCAGAAATAACTTTATTTACAGAAGTTTTTTTCATCTTTCTATCTTCTATAAGATGAGAGAGATAATCTTCTACATCTTGCTTCTCTATATCTTTCATTAAATCAATAAGCTCATCTGCTCTAATATTTTCTCCCTCGTATATATATTGTAAAAAATCTTTGAGATAGAAAAGATAATCCTTTATAGTTTTTTGAGAACGATAGGTTTCAAAAATACTCTTTCTATTTTCTTTCTCTCTTTTTTTTCTACGAGGAGTATCTAATCTGGTTTCCTCTCTTTTTATGATATCCATATTTTTTTCTCCTAAAAAGTCCTAAGATATTTTTTATAAAATACATAGTTTTAAGAAGGAATGAAAAACTTTTCGACTAAAACTATGACTGAAAATTGCAAAAAATTTTAATTTTTTGAGCAATAAGAAAATTTAAATAATATCTTCTAAATTAATCTCTCTTACCTCTCCTAACTCCATATCTTTTAATTCTAATTTTCCAAAAGTTACTCTTTTAAGATAGACTACTTTATTGTTTACAGCTTCTAACATTTTTTTTACTTGATGAAATTTTCCCTCTCTAATTGTAAGCTCTATCTCCTTTTCTCCAACAATCTTTGCTTTTGCTGGTTGAGTAATATATCCTCCTATATCTACTCCCTCTTCTAATTTTTTAATCTCCACTTCTCCTATCTCTTTTTCTAATTTAGCATAGTAAGTTTTATCTACGTGCTTTTTTGGAGATAGTAAAGAATGTCCTAATTTACCATCATTAGTAAATAGTAGCAACCCTTCAGTATCTTTATCTAGTCTACCTACTGGGGCTAAATCTTTTTTTATTACCCATTCTGGAAGTAACTCCATTACAGTTTTTTCTTTAGGGTCTTCAGTGGCAGTAATATATCCACCTTTTTTATTCATTATATAATATCTAAACTCTTTATATTCTAATTTATTCCCATCATACTCTATTTTATCTATACTCTCTTTTATATTAGCCTGTGGATTTTTTACTATAATATCATTTACTCTTATTTTTCCATTGTCTAAAAGTTTTTTTACCTCTCTTCTACTTCCCAATCCACACTCTGTTAAAAATTTATCTAATCTCATTTTATCCTCCAAAAATTATTCTTACTTAAATATTACCATATATTAAAAGAAGTTTCAAATTTACTTTTATAGAAGTAAATGTTATAATTAGATATCAACAATAAAAGGAGCAAAATATGTTAGATTTTAAAAAGATAGATGAGATGATAGAATTAATAGAAGATAGTATAATTCCAGAGGGATATAGTAACAATGAATTTTTTATAGAGTTTTTTAAGGTGGTACAACTGATACCACTATCTAAATATCTTAGAACAAAAGGAAAGGATAGTAAGCTTCCTAAAATAATGAATTCTAAAAAAGCTGGAGAGATACTTATTGCCACTCAAAAAGATGATGAGATAAAACTTTATTTAAAAAGAAAGGGATATTCAGAGATACCAGAATTAGATTATAAGTCTATAATGTTGCTTAGAAAAACTGATTTATACAGTAACTGGAATAAAGTGATAGCTTTTTTAGAGGGAAAGGGAACGGTAGGAGAGATTAACCAATCTACAAGAAAGGCTCTTTTACCTCAAGAGATAGAGATGTTGGAAAATTATATTAGGTCTTTTCTTTCTATTGATGAAAAGGAATTAAACTGGTTACTTAACAAAATAAAAAAAGTAGAAGAAGATAAGAGTATAGCTAAAGCTTTAAAAAAATTAGTAAATAATTTATAATATAAAAACCTCAAGATTAATTTCTTGAGGTTTTATTATAATACTGGATAGTATATTAGCTAGGTGGCTCTTCAAAGAACAAACTTATCTTTATGACACTCTATCCTAGTTTTAATATAATCTGAAATTTTAACTCTTCATTCTAAAATTTAAACTCTAAAATTTTAAAACTCAGAAATTAAAGTTTAAGACTTAATCTCTATTCTATCACTTGGAGTAGCCTCTTTAAATTCTTTTTTGTTAATTTATTACATTACTATTGTAAGTAACATTTTAAATTTATCTAAAGCATATACAGAATGAGGTTCTTTAGCTGGCATTAGAATATAATCTCCCTCTTTAAGATTATGTTCCATTCCATTTAAAATAATTTTTCCATTTCCTTCTAAGCAAGTAACAAATGCATCTCCAGGAGCTGTATGAGTAGAAATCTCTTTTCCTTTATCAAAAGCAAATAAAATCATTGTAACTCCTTGATTTTTTGCTAATATAAGTTGTTCTACAGAATTTTCTTTATAATCTATTTGAGATTTTAAAGTTAAAGATTTTGAATCCTCTATATTTTTTATGATATTACTCATTATTGTTTACCTCCAAATTTAACTTTTTATCTAAATAAATAATATCATAATTATAGATATATTTCAGTAACATATGTTACCAACTAAGAGGATTATGAAAAAACAAATAATTAAAGTTAAAAATAAAGAGCAAGTATAGCTTAACTCACCTGCTCTCTTTATTTTTCAATTTTTATCACTTTTAGATTTTTAAAAATTTATTTTTTACCATTTATTGTAGTGTACTTTACTCATATCCATATCTTTTTCTGTATAAGCAGGTCTTTCTTCTGCTGGGTAGCCTAATGATATTAAATTACTAATATAGATATCTTCTGGTATTTCTAAAATCTCTCTGATATTATCATGACAAGGTTTTCCATTAGCATCAAATTTTCCTTTAGTTTGTAACCAACAAGACCCAAGCCCTAACTCATGAGCTTTTAGTTGAATAATTGTACTAGCTATACAAGCATCATCTTCTCCTGTTGGATATTCATGCCACACTGTCAATATCATAAGAGGAGCATTTTCAGCAAATTGAGCTCCACTTTCTTTAGAATGAGCTAATTTTTTATTTTTTCCTTATCAGTAACAACTATAAACTCGTATGGTCTTCCATTTTTTCCACTTGGAGATACAACAGCTGTTTTCATAAGTTCTTCAATAACTTCTTTTTCTAATTCTCTGTCTTGATATTTTCTGATACTTCTTCTTGTTAAAAAATCCATAGTAAGTCCTCCTATTTAAATAACATATATATTCCTAATAATAAAATTATTAAGTTTAAACTGAGATTTGAATATTTTATGTAATTTTTATTTTTTTTCAACTTAAAAGAAAATGTAATATTTTTTATAATAAAAGAAAAAATACTTAATGTTAAAAATATTCCACTAGACATAGCTAGAATTAAATATCCAAAAGGTATATTTTTATTTAGCATATTTCCTAATAAAAGTACACTTAATATCCCAGAACAAGGAAAAAATAATCCAAATATAAACTTTGAATTTTCAATATGTTTATTTTTAAATTCATTTATTAAATTGAAGCTAGCTAATAAAATTAAAGTAATACTATAAATATTTTTACTTATTAAATCTATATTTTGAAGTTGAGATATTGATTTAATAAAAAAAGTAGCTACAAAATAACTAACTAATCCTTGTCCATAAGCTATTAGAGCAGATATTATTAAAAGTTTTAATAAACTATATTTTAAGCTTAAATTTAAAATATAAGATTTTCCATGTCCAGGTGCAAGAGAATGAAGCATACCATATAAAAAAATAAAAAATATATAATATATAACTTTTTTATTTTTTAAAGCATATGTAATATTCTTCATAAGTAATAATGTTAATTTTTGTTGAGTAATAAATAGTTCTCGATGGTAAATATAAGCTAAAATTAAAAGTATAAATATTGATAATTGGAATATTTTATTTTTCATCAATATCTACCTCATAAACTTTAGGATATACCATATTATAATAATATGGCTGAGTTTTATCTTCTTTAAAAGTTAGTTTAAAATTATTATGAGAAAAATCTATTTTTAAAGAATCTTTGTCATAATCATAATCATAAAAATACTCTTTATCATAAATAGTTAACTGAATTTTATCTCCTTTTTTTAAAGGAGAAATATAACTAAATTCTAGATCAATAATTAAATTATTATCTTTATATCTCGTATTCTTTGATATAATATTATTTTGTAATATTTTTCCATTATAATAAAATTTTAAGTCTTGTGAAATATCATTATAAAAATGTGAATTATCACTGCTTTCTTTAGCTAATTCACTATTTAAATCATCAAGAATTAACTCTAATTTTAAATTAATAGTATTTTTAGAAGAATTTTCTAATTTAAAACTATTTTCAAAAAAAATGTGTGGATGTGCTATCAAAATATGACTAGTGAAAATTAAATAACAAATAAGTATTTTTTTCATGATTAAAACTCCTTTAATTCAAGTTTAACTTTCCACCAAATATAATATATTTTATTAATTTTTTACTTAATTAGACTGTATAAATACTCTATTTCCTCTTTCCAGATACTATCATCAATAGTTTCTAGAATAATTGGCATATTATCAAATCTGCTATCGTTCATAAATCTAATAAAAAATTCCTCTCCTAGAACTCCTTTTCCTATACTATCATGTCTATCTTTTTTGCTTCCAGTATCAAATTTAGCATCATTTAGATGTATTCCTTTTAGATATTTAAAACCTATATGTTTTTCAAATTCTTCCATTGTTTTATTATATCCAGCTTCATCTTTTAATTCATATCCACCAGCTAGAGTATGACAAGTATCTAAACAAACTCCTATCCTGCTTTTATCTTCTATTTTCTCTATAATTTTTCCTATATGAGCAAAGTCATATCCCATATTAGAACCTTGCCCAGCTGTATTTTCCAATACTACCATTACATCTTTTGTAACAGCTAAAGCTTTATTTATAGAATCAGCAATATTTTCTATACATTTCTCTTCACTTATCTCATTGAGATGACTACCAGGATGTGTATTGAGATATTTAAGTCCTAGTTGTTCACATCTTCTTATCTCATCTATAAAAGCATTTAGAGATTTTTCTCTTTTCTCCATATCTTCAGCTCCTAGATTGATAAGATAACTATCATGAGGTAATATGTGATCTGGAGAGTAACCATATTTTTGAAGATTATTTTTAAATTCCATTATATCTTCATCTGTTAATGGTTTTGCTTCCCATCTTCTTTGATTTTTCGTAAATAGTGCAAAAGCTTTAGCACCTATCTTATTGGCATTGATTGGTGCGTTAAATACTCCACCTGTAGTAGATACGTGTGCCCCAATAAATTTATTTATCTTTCTATTTTCCATTAAATAATTCTCCTTAATTTCTCTTCTTAGTATCTTATACTAATTATATCATAAATTAATAAATAAATAAATTAGAATTGTTCTTTAAAATATTTTTAAATAATTTATAGAATAGTGGTAAAGTTTAAATATGAGTAGACAAATAAAAAAAAGAAAATATATTAAAATTTACTTTTTTTATATTTTAAATTATAGTATAATATAATAATAAATATAATATAGGAGGTTTTTATAAAATGGCTCAATATGAAAGTTTAGAAAAATTACATTTTAAAGGAGAAAATGTAGTTGAGGAATATCAAAAAAGAATTGAGAATTGTTGTACTTATAATACTGAATTAAAAATTTATCCTATATTAAGAGGAGAAAGAGTAGTAAAAGAGCAATATTCTTTATTCTGTTTACCTATAAACGAAATTAATCTTCTCCAAGAAAAAATATTTTTAAATAGTAAGGAGATTATGGAATTAGATTCAGAGTTACCAGCTGCTGCAAAGTTTGCTTGTATCAATGATATCATGACAAATGAAATTACTAAAACTAATGGAATTGAAGGTGTACATTCAACAAAAAAAGAGATATATGAGAGTATGAACCAAAAGAAAACTACTCGTTACTCTGGTATTGTTAATAAATATACTCAGATTATATTAAATAATATTGAAAACATTGATTCTCCAGAACAGATAAGAAAAATGTATGATGATATATTTTCAGAGGATATTTTAAAAAATCCAGAAAATAAATTAGATGGAACTTTATTTAGAAAAGGGAGAATAAATATTTCAAATGGAGCTAGTAATATACATAGTGGAGACCCTTCAGAAAATACTATAATAGAGCATATTAGCGACTTGATTAAATTTATGAATAGAAAGGATATCCCATCTTTATTAAAAGCTTCTATTGTTCACTATTATTTTGAATATATCCACCCATTCTATGATGGAAATGGAAGATTTGGAAGATTTCTTTTCTCTATGTATTTAGCAAGAAAAGTAGATATTTATACAGGTTTATCCCTTTCTTATTCAATATTTGAAGATAGAAAAAAATATGCTGAACTTTTCTTAAATACTTCAAAAGTAAAAAATTATGGAGAGGTAACATTTTTCGTAATAGGAATGTTAAATTTCATTGTTAATGGACAAGAAAGTATTATACAGATGCTTAAAGATAAGATATTAAAACTTAACTATGCAGAGAAGTATATAGATAGTATAGAAACTTCTTATAGTCTTTCAGAGATTGAGTGTAATATATTATTTATCTATATTCAGAACTATATTTTTGCTAAAGAAAATCCATTACCTGATAAAGAGTTACTAAAATATGTAAAAGGAATAAAAAGTATTCAAACTTTAAGACGTCATCTAGACAATTTAACGAATTTAGATTTGATTACTTTAGTTTCTAAAAAACCTTTAATAAGAACTATTAGCAATACTATTAAGGAAGTATTGGATTAGAATAATATAAAAAATCCTCAGTAATATTCTACTGGGGATTTTTTATATTATAAATTATCTCTCTAACCTAAACTTTTTAATCTATCCTGAAAGCTCTGTAATAGTGATTATCCTTAAATCCAAAAACTCTTAAATCAGTAGTAGTATATTCTCCTGGAAAAAATAGAAGAACCTTTGTCTCATTAAAGATAACTTGTAAATTATTTAGAAGAGCGTGTGTTCTAACAAGTGGGAAAATTTTCCCTACTCCTGTTATAATTACAAAATTTTTATCCTTTGATTTTTCTTTAAAATAATTGCATATAACTTCCATATTAAAACTTTTTTTAAGTTTTTCATAAAGAATTTTTGTTCCTCTTCTCTCTTCCATCTTAAAAACAGATTCAAATATTCCATCATTATTTAAACTCTCTATCAATAGTTTAAATAAATCTATTTCAATAGCTTTTAATCTAACATCATCTTTAAGAGCAGGAAGAAGTAAATTTTTTATATTGTCTCTCATACTTAGTTCATCTTCTGGTTGATAATCAAAAATATAAAAAGGGACTTCATTTGCTAAGCCTCTATTATTATAGAATTCATCACTTTTTATTTTAGTTACCAACTCTCTAAATCTAAGATTTATATTTCTTTTATTCATTTAAAAATCTCCATTAGTATAACATAATTTCTAATATTTGTTTATTTCCATTTGTTTTAATTTCATCAATAACATCAGCATCAACAATAGGTTTTATAATTTTATAAGAACCGTCTTTTTCTTTTTTTAAAAATCCAGCTTCTATCAAAAAAGCTTTTATTTTAGTTATCATCTTTTTTTTACTAGCTTCAGACCAATTATTTACTTTTTCTGACTGCTCCTCTTTAGAGAGAATAAACTCTCTAAAATCTTTTTCATAAACATTGTAATCAAAATTATAGTATTTATTTTTAATAACTTCATCCATAAACTCTGCTATTAACCTTTCAACAGAGAGTATTGAATAAAGATTGATAAAAGAACTACTTTCTATATTTTTTTCTATTAAAAATTTTTTTAAATTAGGAGATAAAATAGCTACTCTTTTACTAATTGACTTAAATTTTTTAACAAAATTATTTTCACTAGTAGCTTCTAAAGAATCAAATTCTTTCAATTTTTCTTTTAAATTTTCAAAATTTAAGTTTAAATTTATAATTAGTTTACACGTATTTTTTATCTCTTTTAGATAGAAATTTTCTTCTGGAATTACTCTATACTCCATTTATACTCCTTTTTAAATAAAGCCTAAGGCTTTTTGTACTGCATCTATTGGGTCTTGGTAGAAAATAAGTTGAACATCTCCTAATATATCTGGTGGGAGAGTAGCCATATCTTTAGCATTTAAAAGAGGGATAAGAGCCTTTTTTGCTCCAGCTTCCCTAGCTACTTCTAAAGAATCAGCAAGATTAGGTACACCTATGACACTACCTGAAAGAGCCATATCTCCTAAAATAACAGTCTGAGATAGTACCTGTCTATTGAGAGCATTAGAACACATAGCAATAAAACCTCCCAATGTTAAACCTTCTGTAACTCCAGAATTTTTCTCATCAATAACTGAAAGATAAAACTCTTTTTCAGATATATTAATAGCTCCACTTATTCTTTTTGAATTTATTTTTAAATAGTTGAATGCATTTTCAAATGTTTTTCTATATTTATTATCAAATACTGTAACTTTTCCTTTACCAGCAGAGATTTGCCCTTCTATCTTATAAAGACTTTTTATTCCATTGTTTGATAGAGAGATTGTATATAGAGAACCAACTTTTAAAGGTCCCTCTGGTATTAATTTCCCTCCACCTTGCTCTCTCAAACTTACATATTTTTCCTCTCCACTATCTAAATCAATATATGAGAAATTAGTAGCAAAAAACTCCATTCCTGCCATTTTCTTTAACTGTTCTTTTATTCTTCTTCTATATTCCAAAGCTCTAATCAGTATTTCTTCTATCTCTTCTTTAGTAAAAATACCATCTGGATATATAAGCTTGACAAGAGCTGATACAGTTTTTCTAACAGCTATGGTATCTCTTTGATTTAAATCTCTACCTAATGAAAAATATTTATCAAAAGCATCTCCATATGAAGTCTTTCTAAGCTCTCTAAAAATTTCAGCCATATAATCAACTATTAAACCAAAATCTTTAGTAAAACAATTAGGAGATAATTTGGGAATTTCCCAACCTGGTACATAACTATGCATTCTGTCAAAGAAAGCAGAATCGTTATTCATCTCTGGAGGAAAATCTACTAATAGATGTGAAGTTTTAACTAAAACATCTACTCCTTGATTGATGTTTCCAACAAATACCATAGAAGCATTAGCATTTTTCTCCTCTTTTCCTCTAGCAAAAGACCCACTAGCCATGAAATCTTTCATTATCTGTATTCCGTCTTTATCTTTAAATTTTATTCCAGCTATCTCATCAAAAGCTACTACGTCCCAATAACCAACTAATCCTATCTGTTTTCTAGCCATATTATAGAAAAGATTAGCTACTGTTGTTTGTCCTCCAGATAAAAGGATGGAGTTAGGACTAATCTCTTTATATATATATGATTTTCCTGTTCCTCTTGGTCCTAGCTCACATAAATTATAGTTATTTTCTACTAATGGAGCCATTCTTGTCAAAAGATGCCAAGTAGCTTCATTATTAAAAGCTTCTGGTTCCATTCCAGTAGACCTCAAAAGAAAAGATATCCACTGTTTCTGAGTAAAAGCTTTTCTAGCTTGAAAAACTTCTTCCATATCTAGACTAGCTATCTGTATAGGAGTAAGTTTATTTAATTTGAAAGGAGAATCTCCAATGTTAAGTTCATCAAACTGGTAACTTAAAGTTATGATACACCAAATTCCACCACTTAAAAGTTTTTCATATCTTTTTATATAGCTTCCATCTATCTCTATATTACCTACACCAAGATTTGAAAGTTCTCCTTCATATCTATCTTTTTTTTCATTTAATTTTACGCTTACTTTATCAATTATGTTATAAGTCCCATACTCTTTTATTTTTGATTTAACTTTTTCAGCTTCATCAGGACGTACATAGTTTTCAGCTAGTATTTTTTTTACTTTGTCCATTCCTATCTCTATATTTTCATTATCAGTCTGATTACAATACATTCCTAAAAGATATTCTAAAACATAGATAGGAACATTGGCTCCACCTTTAATCTTGGCTACTAAGTCCTTTCTTACTATCTTCCCATCAAAAACTCTTTCTGCTATCTCATCTATTATATCCATAATCTCTCTCCTAAATTTTTAAAAATCAAAAGCAGATATAATTCCTATTTTTACTTCATATTCTTTAGAATCTAAAATATCTCCACTTTCTATATCCATAACTTTCAAAGTAACTTTATGATGTTCTCCACTGAGAGTAAGTCTAAAATCATGTTGATAATTCTCTTCTGGAGAGTTTAATCTTATCTTAACTTCATTACTAACTCTAATATCTCCATCATATAATGCAACTAAAATATCTCTTTCTATAATTTTATTTTTACTATTTATTCCATCTAATTGATAAACTGAAAACTTTGTCAGATTAGAGGTTATTTTTCCTGTACTCTCTTTTATTCTTACTTTAACTTTAGAAGCTTTTTTAGAGTTTGCTCCACTTTTATACTGTATTAAAGGAACTATCATCTCTTGTGGACTTATTCCACCATGTACAAATTGTAATCCACTTCCACTGGTTTTAATTCTTTGATTTTTTTCTGGAAATACACCAAAATATCCATTTAGATTTAAAGTAATACAACCTCTTTCTTCAACATCAACTTTAGATAGAGCATATCTTTTTCCCATAACCTCATAATTATTTTGAATTTTATTTAATTCTAATTTGTTATACTCTTCTATATCTTTTCTTTCATATAAAAATCCATGGTCACTAGTAATATATATATTAACTACTCCTAAACTAGATAAATTTTTTGATAGAGCAATAATATCTTCTATTGCCATATTACAAGCTTCAAAGGTCTGATGTTCACTTTTTCCCTCATCTCCTATTGAGTCTATCATATCATGATATATATATATAACTTTTTTACCTTTGATATACTCCTCTTGTTCTGCTCTATTTAAATTTTTAAAATTTTTAAATTGTATAGCAGAAGAATCTTTGTTTCTAATTTTTAATATTCTATCCCTATTTTCTGTTGTGGCAGTATTTATTCCCTTTATAGAGAATGTTTTAGTAAGAGGATTATTTACTCTTTCTATATCAGGAAGTAAATTTGTCATACCTACTGAAGTAATACTAGGTAAATCAGTAAGCATAGATTTTAAAATAATCTCTTTAGCTGTTGCTTCTTTTTTCAGTCTTTTGCAAATCTCTTCTCCAATTTCAAATCTAAGGGCATCAGATACAATTACAGCTACCCTAGTATCACTATTTTCTATATAATTTTTATAGAAGTCTTTTTGATATGGAAGAGATGTATTGAGAGATAAAACATCTGACCATACAGAAAGTAATCTGTCTAAATAATCTTTTTCATAAAAATAAGATACTCTATCTTTTAATTCATCTAAAATATCAAAACTTTCTTTGGTTTTAACCTTATCATAATAGAAGAAAAACTTTCTATAAAGAGTGTCTATGATATAGTAACTATTAGTATAATCTTCATAGACATCTTTCATATTAGTTCTATCTTTGATTATTAAAACATCTTTAAATTTTAAAATATCAGTTAAAACAAGAAGTAAATTATAATAATCTAAATATTTTTCTTGCCAAAGGGTAGTATCAATTCTAATCTTTATAATTTTTTGATACTTATCATAGTTTTGAGTTTCTGAATATAAATTTTCAGCTATATATTTAATAATAATCTTATCATATATTTCAAAAGCAGTTCCCTGTACTAATTCTTCTGGATTTAACTCTTTTATTCTGTCAAAAATTCCAATCTCATCTCCAAGAGTATTAAACATCTCTTTTATTTTATCTTCAGTAATCTTATTTTGTAAAAGTGAGGAGATAAAAATATAAATCTCATTACTCTTTCCTAAATAATATTTTTCTAAATTAATGTGAGGTTTAATTTGTAACTCTCTATAAAAATATACCACCAATAATACTCTTAAGAAGATATCAAAATTATCTACCTCTAAGTTAAATTTTTCTTTTATCTCCTCATATAAAAATTTATCATCTAACCACTTTTCTATTAGTGATAATTTTTCTGGATTTAATAAAAGAACTTTTAAAATTTCAAGTATATCGAAACTTTTAGCCCCAGAGATAACAGCTAAAATTCCTAATCTTAACTCTCTTTCACTAATTGATTCTGGTCTTTCTAAGATTTTGGAAAGTTTTTCTCTTCTCTCTTTACTTCCAAAAAAATCTAAATGCTCTTTTACACATTGAATTATAGAATAATTAGTTCTATCTAATTTTAACTCTTCAACTATCATTGCAGATTTATCAGCTTCAAAAAATTCAGAATATTTTTCTATATCTATTAAAAAATTTTCTCTATCATTTGGTCTAGGGAATGGACTATAAATTAGAAAGTTCGATTCTGTATCTAGACATTCTAAAGTATATTTTGTAAAAAATATATTTGTATCTATAATCTCTCCCTTTCTATTCTGTTCTTTTTTGAGAATGATAACCTTGGCATTAGAAAGTTCTAAACTTTCAACAATCTCTTTAAAATTACTTTGAGAATCATACCAGAAAATAATATGCCTTTTCTTAGGATATTCACTTACTAGATTAAATCTATATTCTAATAACTTACTTATCTTATCTTTTTCCATTTAAAATACCTTTCTTAATTTATTATCTAATAATTATTATACCATATAATCGTTTAAAATGAAAAAAGAAGAAAATTTTTATAATAAATTTTCTTCTCTGATTATTACTAAATCTAATCTTTTGTAGAAAAATCAATGAAAGGAATTACTAATGAAGGATAACCACTGAATGCTACAAGTTGAGAAACAATACTTCTTATATATGATAGTAGAAGAGCTGGAGCATTTGTATGTAATAAACTATTCACAGTTTCAAAATCAATTTCTTCTCTCCATTCAAATATTCCACTTTCCTTTACTTTAATAAAAAAAGGAACAATATCTAAATTCTTTTCATCAAAAATATAAAATTCTAATGATACTTTTGCTTTGTTATTCTCTAAAAAGACAACTTCTATATTTGAATCTAATTCTAAATTAATACTTTCATTTTTGGGAATAAATAAACTATTTTTTTTAAAAGTAACTTCCTCAGTAGAAGTTGAGATTACTCTAAAAAAACTTTCTTTCATAATTTCTGTCTCCTTATGATGCTATACTATATATTCTCTTCGCTATATTTGAATTTTTATCACTATATAGATAGTTAGAGAAGCTCTGAATGTATTGAAGGTCTGATTTAATATATTTAATATTAGAACGAGTAATTTCCTTTTTAATTTCATTAAACCTTTCTGGGCTAAAAGACTCACTATTCTCCATTAATTTAATAAGAACAAACTCTCTATTAGCAGCTCTTTTCAAAACTTCATCTTCTTCATCTTTTTGTAAACTTCCATTTTCAAATCTTTTTATAGCTTTTTTATTAAAACCAAGAATGATTGAAAATTCTTCTGGTGTTAAAACATATTTAGTTCTCAATGCCTTTATATCTTCAGGGAATAAATATTTTTTTATCTCTCTATATTTATTATAAGAATTAATTAAATTTTTAGAATCAAGTTCAATATCAAAAATTTCTTCATTATTAATAGTATCATACTTAATATTCTCATCAATGTTAATTATTAAATCTCTTACTTTAACATTTTTATTTATTTTTCTAACTTCATATCTTTCCATAGATTTCCTCCATTATTCTTCAGATTCATGGAATGATAAACATACAACTCCATCACTATTATCTAATTTTAATTTTATATATATGGTATAATCATCATCTACTAAAAATTCCCAAACATACTCATCTTTATATTTATGGTCTTCAGTTGGACCTCTATAATAATCTTTTGTTTCTAAATCTAAGATGATATCTTTGACATCTTCTAATGTTAATCCCATCTCTCTGATACTATTCATATTTTTATCTCGGGGAATTAAAATCCATTTACCAGCTTTTATCCTTATTTTACACTCTTCTAAAAACAATTCTAAAAAATCCATTTTATTCTCCAGAGTTTCTCAATTTACGATTAAATTATATCATTTTATATTAACTTTAGCAATATTTTTAATTTAAAAGTTGAGCTTTAAATTGTCATCTGTTATAATAAAAAGTGAAAAATATAGCGAGGGAGAAGAGAGATATGAAAGATTTAAGCATTAATGAAATATTTCAAAAGGATATTACAAGAAAGATAAATGGAGTAGTAAAAGCTGACCAAAATGAAGAGGAGATAGTTATAACAGAATTAAGTGAATATGTTGTAACTGGAGAGTTAAGAAAGCACTTTCAAAAATTTTTTGATAGATATGTTAACTCTTTAAATTTTCCTACTGAGGATATGGGAGTATGGATATCTGGATTCTATGGGTCAGGAAAATCTCACTTCTTAAAGATGATAGGACGTATTTTAGAAAATAAAGAGTATAGAGGAAAGAGAGTTACAGATTTTTTTAGAGAGAAGATAGATGATGCTATTCTTATGGGAAATATAGAGAAAGCTTCACAAACTCCTACTGATGTAATTCTTTTTAATGTAGATAATGTAAGTGACCAAGATACTTATCAAAATAAAGATAGTATAGCAGTAGCTTTTATGAAGAACTTTAATGGATATTTTGGTTTTTCTAAAGATAATCTTAAGATAGCAGAGTTTGAAAGACAACTTTGGGAAGATGGAAAGTTTGAGGAGTTTAAAGAGTTATTTGAGGATTATACAGGAAAAACTTGGAAAGATGGAAAAAGAAATATAGATTTCTATGATGAGGACTTTATAGAGGTAGTAGAAGAATTAGATATAATGAGTTCTGAGGGAGCTACTAGATGGCTAGAAAGAGATGATAAAATATCTGTTAGTCCAGAAACTTTTGCTGATACATTGGAGCATTATTTAAAATTAAAGGGAGATAAACATAGAATTGTATTCCTTGTAGATGAGATAGGGCAATATATTGGAGATAACTCTCAACTTATGCTAAATCTACAAACTTTAGTAGAGGTATTAGGAGTAAGATTTCAAGGTAGAGTTTGGGTGGGAGTAACTTCTCAACAAGATTTAGGAACTATACTTGTAGGGGGAGAGCATAGGAGAAATGACTTCTCTAAGATACAAGATAGATTTAAGACAATGCTTTCTCTATCAAGTGGAAATATAGATGAGGTTATTAAAAAGAGATTACTAGAGAAAAAAGATGTGGATAGAGAGGACTTAGAAAAACTTTATGAGGAAAATCGTATCAACATAAGTAATATTATAAGCTTTGATAAGGGAGGAATGACACTCCCACTTTATAAAGATAGTGAAGACTTTTCTCAAACTTATCCATTTGTAGGATACCAATTTAGTCTATTACAAAAAGTATTTGAAAAAGTAAGAGAAATGGGATTTTCTGGACAACATATGTCAAGGGGAGAACGTTCTCTTCTTAGCTCTTTCCAAGAAGCTGGAATAAAGGTAAAAGATAGAGAGGTAGGAACTCTAGTACCTTTTAACTATTTCTTTGAGTCTATTGAGCAATTTTTAGAAGATGTGGCAAAAAGACCATTTATATTGGCTAAAAATGAAAGAGGAGTAGATGATTTTGAATTAGAAGTTTTAAAACTATTATTCCTATTAAAAGGTATAAAAGGAGTAGAGAGTAGTATAAATAACCTTGTAAGTCTGATGATAGACTCTATTGATTGTGATAGAATTAGCTTAGAGAAGAAAATAAAAAATGCTCTAATAAAATTAGAAAGAGAAGTGCTTATTCAAAAAGATGGAGAGGCTTATTATTTCTTAACTAATGAAGAACAAGATATAAATAAAGAGATAAATCAAATACCTATTGATTCAAATCAAATTTTAAAAGAAATAGATTCACTTATATTTAATGAGATTTTTCTTAATAATACTATTACCTCTGAAGAAACAAAAGAGAAATATAGTTTTAGTAGATTGATAGATGATTATAGTTTTAACAAGAAGGGAGAGCCATTGGATATACATATATTTACTCCTAGATGTGATAACTATGAGAATATCACTATGATTTCAAGTAGAGGAATGGAGTATGAGTTAATTGTAAAACTTCCTCAAGAAGTAAAAGAAATACTTGAAGAGATAAAAAGATATTTACAAGTTGCTACCTATGTAAAAGAGAAAAATTTAGAAACTAATAGAGAGAGTATAAGCAAAATTTTATCTCGTAGACAAGATGAAAATAAAAATAGATTTAGAAGAATAAAAAATGGAATAGAAGAAGCTCTTTTAAACTCTGAAGTATATGTATATGGACAGAGGGTAGAGATTAAAGCTAATGATGGAGCTAAGGTTATAGAGTTAGCTTTAAAAGAGGGAGCTAAATATAGATTTAAGTCAGCTAAATTAATAAGTAAACCTTATGATGAGGGAAGATTAAAATCTGTATTCTCAACTAATCTTGATAATATGAGTTTTCTTGATATTGAAAGAGATTTAGAGGGAAATATAAATAAAGAAGCTTTAAAAGAGGTACAAAGAAAAATTGAAACTAACTTAAGAAAGGGAAGTATAACTACATTAAAAGATTTAGTAGATTATTTTTCAAAAGCTCCATATGGTTGGGGAAGTTTCTCTGTAAAAGGATTAGTTGCAGAGCTATGGTTATACAGATTGATAGATTTAGAGGAATCTAAGATTAAGGTAACAAATAATGAAAAAGCTAAGGAGCTGTTGAGTAAATCTCAAAGTAAAAATCTTGAGAGAGTTATAATTATTCCAAGAGAAGAGATAGATAGTGAGCTTATTAAAAAAGTAAACAATATTATTAAAAAACTGTTTGGGATAAATTGCGAGATAGGATTAAACTCTCCAAAGGAAGATTTAATAAGACTATTAGAGAGTAAGAAAAAAGAAGCTGAAAGAGATTTAGATGAGTGTAATAAAAATGGTTATCCTGGAGAGAAAGAGTTAAAAAATTGGTTGGAGCTACTAAATGAAATTTTTGATTTAAAAGATAAGAAAGTTGACAAATTTTTAAAGGAGTTCCTAGACTTTAAAGATGAGTTTGTAGATGAGTTTGAAAAATACTCAACAGTAGAGGATTTCTTAAAGGGAAATAAAAAAGAGAAGTTTGACGGAGCTAAAAAAGAGGTAGCAGAGATAGAAAGCAATCTAGGATATTTAGGAAAATTAAAAGAGAGTGAAGCTTATAAATCTCTTTTGGAGATAATTCAAGATAGAAAAACTTTCTCAAGAATAAGAGAGATAGATGGATTTAAAAATGATTTAGAGATAGAAAGAAAGAAAATAATTGAAGATGAAAAAGCTGTCTTAATCACTAAGGCTAAGAAGAATAAAAAAGAGTTAGAGGAGTTATTAAAAACAAGAGAGGCTCTACTGGATAAAATAGAGAGTAAACTAGAAGCATTTATAGAAAAAGTAGAAAAGATTGACAAGATAGAAAGAGTTATGTCAAAAACAAGAGAATTGGAAAATATAGTAGATGATGTACATTCTAGTTATAGAAAATGTATAAAAGATGAAGTGGAATATATAAAAAATGAGATATTAAAAACTCTAGAAGACAAGGCTGATAGTGAGGAGTTAGAAAGAGAGATAGAGAAAAGTTATGATTCTTTAAAATCAGAGGTAGAAAGTAGAGATATAACTGAACTTGAAGAGATAATAGTTATAGCTGATAAGGATAAAGAGCAATTTATAGCACAGGTCAATGGAAAGGCTAAGAGAAAAGAGAGAGTGCAAATAAATAGAATAAGAGTAACTCAAAAATATAATATTGAGAGCGAGGAAGAGGTAAATAGATATATAGATGAGTTAGAACAGGAATTAGAAAAATTAAAAGCTGATATGCTTAAAGCTATAAAAGAAAATAAGATAGTAGATATAAAATAGTTGAGGTGTGGTATGGATAAGGGTAGCTTAAAGATTTTTGCCATAGAAGCTAGAAGAGATTTGATGGAAAAAGTAAAAGCTAGATTAGATTTTTTAGGGATAACTTCTAAAGGGATAGATAAAAAAGGAGTAAACTTTTTAAGTGGAAATGTTTTAGAAATTGGAGATAATAGATATAAAAAGAGTAGTTATGAGGACTTGGTAAAAAAATATGAAAGTATAGGTTATGAGCAACTTATAGAGGAGTCAGCTTATATTTGGTTTAATAGACTTGTAGCTCTAGCATATATGGAAGCCAATGGTTATATAGATGAAAAGATGATATTTAGTAATGGCAGTAAGATAGAGTCTGGAATAATAGATGATTACTATGAAGCTGATTTCTTTGAAAATATGAGTAAAGATGAGCAAGAAAGAATCCATAACTTAAGAGATAAACATAAGACTGAAGATATGTACACTATGCTTATAGAGGAAAAGTGTAATGAACTTCATAAAATTATGCCTTTTATGTTTGATAAGAAGGGAGGGTATTCTGATATACTCTTCCCAGCTGGGCTTTTTACTTTAAACTCTGTATTAGTAAGATTGAGAGAGGAGTTTGAAAAAGCAAAGGAGAAGAATGAAGAGGGAGAAGATATTATCCCTGTTGAGATAATTGGTTGGCTATATCAATATTATAACTCTGAACTAAAAGATTTAGTATTTGAAGGATTAAAGAAAAATCAGAAGATAACTAAAGAAAAGATTGCTCCAGCTACCCAACTATTTACACCTCATTGGATAGTAAAATATATGGCTGAAAACTCTCTTGGAAAATTAGCTATTGAAAATTTAAAGGTAAGTCCAGAGTTAAAGAGAAATTGGAAATACTATATAGATAGTGAAATAGATAACAGTAGTGAGAGATTAAATGTAGAGGATATAAAGATAATTGACCCATCAATGGGTAGTGGACATATGTTGACTTACTCTTTTGATATGCTATATGAAATCTATGAGGACTTAGGTTGGAGTAGAAAAGATGCTGTACTATCTATCTTAAAAAATAATCTATATGGATTGGAGATAGATAAGAGAGCTGGACAACTTGCTTCTTTTGCTATGATTATGAAAGGAAGGGAGAAGTTTCCTAGATTATTAAAAGTATTAGAAAGATTGGAAGATGAAGAGAAATTTGATTTAAACACTCTTTGGATAGATGAAAGTAATGATATATCTCAAGAGATGAGAAAATTAATTAATTCTAACTCATTGAAAAACTTAGAAATTTTAATAGATAACTTTACAGATGCTAAGGAGTATGGAAGTATATTAAAATTAACATCACTAGATATAGCTCAAGCTAAAGAGGAATTGGAAAGACTTATAGAGATATATAAAAGACAGGGACAATTAATCCTTTTATCAACATCTAACCAATTAGATTTTAGTGTAGTAGATATAAATTTTGAAAAAGAGTGTAGAATAATAAAAAAACTTATACAACAACAAAAAATAATGACAGATACCTATGATATAGCTATCACTAATCCACCTTATATGGGAGGAAAAGGTTTTGACAGCAAATTAAAGAATTATGTAGATAATTATTATAAAAATAGTAAAACAGATTTATTTGCTGTATTTATGGAAAGATGTGGAGAGCTAACTAAAAAAGATAGATATACTTCAATGATAACTATGGAGTCTTGGATGTTTTTATCAAGTTATGAAATTCTAAGAAATAGCTTATTAAATAGTAAGGATATTTTATCAATGATTCATATGCCTTATTTAGGAAAAGGAGGAACAAGTCTAGGAATTAATTTTGGAACAAGTTCATTTATCTTAAAAAATAGTAATAATAAACTCAAAGGATTTTATCAATGTATTCGTTATTTTGAAACTGACGAAAATGGTATTCCATTCAATTTCCCAACAATTAATGAAAGAATGAATAGTATAGAAAAAGAGAATTTTAATAAAATATCAGGTAGTCCAATAGCTTATTGGGTAAGTGATAAGGTAAGAGAGGCTTTTGAAAAAAATAAAAAGCTAGGAGATATTGGAGAAGCCAAACAAGGACTTGCTACAACTGATAATGATAGATTTATAAGAAGATGGTATGAAATCAATAATCTAAATATAGGATTTAATCTTTCAAAACAAGAAGCTATCTTATCACAAAAAAAATGGTTCCCATACAATAAAGGTGGAGAAAAAAGAAAATGGTATGGTAATCAGGAATATTTAGTTAATTGGTTTAATGATGGAGAAGAAATAAAAGAAAATATTTTAAGAAAATATCCTTATTTAAAAACCCCTGATTTTGTTGCTAAAAACCAAAATTATTATTTTAAAAATTCTATATCTTGGACAGATTTAACCTCTTCTGGAAATTCTTTTAGAATATATCCCAAAGGATTTATTTATGATGTTACAGGAATGAGTTATTTTATAGATGAAGAAAAGGTTTTAGAATTACTAGGAGTTTTAAATAATAAATTAATTTCAAAAATAACTAAAATATTAAATCCAACATTTCATTTACAAATAGGAGATTTTATTAAAATACCATATTTTGAAACTATTACCTTGAAAAAGTTTGTCCAACAAAATATAGATATAGCTAAAAAGGAATGGGATTCTCGTGAAACTTCTTGGGATTTTGAAACTCTATATCTAGCTAAGGGAGATAGTATTGAGTCAGCTTACAATGACTACTGTAATCATTGGAGAGATAACTTTGTAACTATGCACAGAAATGAAGAGGAGCTAAATAAAATCTTTATAGATATATATGAGCTTAATGATGAGATGGATAACTCTGTACCTTTTGAAGATATAACTTTACTTAAAAAAGAAGCAGAGATAGAGGAGATTTTAATTCCAGCTCAACATATAGCTGATATAGAAGAAAAAGAGAAAACAAGTGAGGGTTACCTATATAATAGAGGGGTAAAACTTAAGTTTGATAAATTAGAATTGGTTAAACAATTCTTATCCTATGCAGTAGGTTGTATAATGGGAAGATATTCCATTGATAAAAAAGGACTTGTCATAGCCAATAGTGATGATGTTCTTGAAACTGATAAAAGCAGTATTTATATAAAAGATGAGAATGGAGAGATTAGACACCATATAGAAAATCCTAGATTTATTCCTGACAGTTATGGAATAATACCTATTACTTCTGAAAAAGTTTTTGATAATGACATTGTTACAAAAGTTATAGAGTTTGTAGAAGCTCTTTATGGTAAGGAAAATTTAGAAAAAAATTTAGAGTTTATTTGTAATGCCTTAGGGAGAAAAGGGGACGAAAAATATGACACTACTCTTAGAAATTACTTTATAAAAGATTTCTATACTGACCATTTACAAAGATATCAAAAAAGACCTATCTACTGGTTGATGAATAGTGGTAAGAAAAATGGTTTCTCTGCTCTAATATATTTACATAGATATGAGAAAAATAGTGTAGCTAGAGTGAGAACTGAATATCTACTTCCTTATCAAGATAAACTAGAAAATTTAAGAGCTTACTATGAGAGAATAACTTTTGATGATGATGCTTCTGCTAAAGAAAAGAAACAAGCTGAAAAAGCTTTAAAAGAGTTAGATGCAATGTTGAAAGAGTTAAGAGATTATGCTAATGAGGTTAAGCATATTGCTGAATTGAAAATTGACCTTGATTTAGATGATGGAGTTAAGGTTAACTATGAGAAATTTGGTAAGGTGTTGAAGAAGATATAGAATAGGGAGGGGAAAGAATGGAAGAAAACACAAAAGAGATAAATATAACTAAAGAAGATTTAATTGAAGCATATATATTTTTGAAAAAAACTCTTTATTATGAAAATAATAATCTTCTCCATCTTAAATATCAAATAGCAGAATTTGAAGAAAAAAATAATTTTCTTGATTTAGAAAAAAGAGAAAAATACTTTAGAAAACTTGAAAAAGAAATCAAGCAAGGTATTGAAGGAATAAAAAAATATTTAACTAAAATAAAATTTACAAAAATTATAAAAAAGCTAGAAGAAAATGAAGAAAATAAAATTACCTTGAAAGTCTTAAAAGAAAATTGTTCAGATGAACTTTTTTATGATAAATTAAAAAATACCTTAGAAGTAGAGAGAGAAATTCAATATAATTATATTATTGATTGTCCTATTGAACTACACATAATTTCAATGTTATGGATAAAGAAAATAGGGTATCTTCTTGATAGTGAGATAGCTAAATACTCTTATGGTTATAGACTAGAAAATAGAGGAGAAGCTTTTCCATTATTTAAAAGATACTATATTCAATATCAAAATTGGAGAAATAATGCTCTTACGAAAACAAAAGAAATTATAAAAGATGATGAGATAGCTATTGTTGCTAATTTAGATTTAAAAAGATTTTATTATAATGTTAGTCATAATAAATTAAAAGAAAAATTAGAAAAATTTGATATAGAAAACTCTTCTGAAAGTTCTGTTTTAAATTCCAATTTGACAGAAATTATTTTAGAAATAAATAAAAGATATAGTGAAAAAGTTAATAAAGAATTAAAATCAGAAGAGCCAAATACAATAATTCCTATTGGATTATACAGTTCAAATATTCTTGCTAATTTCTATTTAAAAGATTTAGATGAAGCAATACTAAAACTTACTCCATATCATTATGGTAGATATGTAGATGATATGGTTATAGTTTTTAAAGAGTATGATAATAAGAATAATTCTAAGATTGATGAAATTGATGAAGAAGATTATATAGAGAAAAAATTAGAATCAATATTAAAAGAAGAAGATTATTTGATAAAATTAGGTATAGAAAATTCTTTTTCTTTAAAAAATAAAAAACAACAAATAGATATTTTTTATGGTAAAAAACAAGAAAGAAAACTTATAGAAATGGAAAAAAGATTTTTAGAAAGAGCTAGTACATTTGCCTTTCTCCCAAATGAAGAAGATATAGAAAAATTATATAAAAAAATATCTGATGAGAATGATGATATAAAAGAGAAAAAATATGATGTTTCAGTTTATTTAGCTAAAATTTTAAAAATATTTAATGGTGTTGACAAAAAAACTAGCTCTAATAAACTAAGAGAATATGTAGAAGATATCTTAACCTTTTTTACAGAAGAAAATATCATCAAATATTCTCTCTATTATGAAAAAGTATTCACTCTTTTAGTTATGGGAGAATTTACAGATGAGATTATTAGTTTTTACAATAAAGTGAAATCTTATATTAAAGAAATAGAAGATAGTAATAAAAATATAGAAAAAATTAATTTATATTTAAGATATTCGTTATTATTTGCTCTTGCTTTAAATCCTAAATTAAGAAAAGAATTAGATGGAAAAATCGATAAAGAAATAACACCTTTAGAATTAAAAATGATAGTTAATTCAAATATGTTTAAGCAAAATATGGTTTGTTATCCATTAATTAATTATTTACAAAAAGACTATTTAAATAAGCATTTAGAAAATATCAATTTTTTCTATATTAGATATTTTGATTTAGTAAAAGGTTTAGATGATATTAAAAATATACAATTAGATAAAGAAAAACTATATCTATCTCCTAGATTTATTCACTTGGAAGAATTAAATTTATTTTATTTAAAAAAGGATATTTTTGAAAAAAATAGTAATATTAGAGGTTATTTTGATAATAGTTTAGATGATTTTAAAATTAATTTTAAGTGGCAAAGTACTGATAGAAAAGATAAGAAAGTATTTAAAGAAGAAATTAAGTTTTACTCTCACTATATCAAAAATTTAAACTTAATAAAGATTTCATCTAAAGATAACTTAAAGAAAGAGAATTTAGAAAAAGTTAGAATAGGAGTAGCTAGTGTAAATTTTTATACTTCTTTAAACAAAATTTTATCTGGAAAACAAGAATTATCCTTTGAAAGAAAAGAAATCATAGTTTCTATTTTAAATGAAGCGAAAAAAAATAAAGTTAATATTTTAGTTTTTCCAGAAATCTCTATTCCATTTCAATGGTTAAAACTTTTAAATGAATATGCCAGAAAAAATGATATTGTAATAACAGGTGGATTAGAACATTTATGTTGTTATAACTTCCCATATATTTCAGATGAAAAAAAAGAAGTTTTTAATTACTTATTTACAATACTTCCTTTTAAATCTAATAATGAGTATGAAACTTCTTTAATTAAGCTTAGACTAAAAAATTATTATGCACCTGAAGAAAAGGAAACCATAGAGGGTTCTTATTGTAAAGTTCCTTGCCCTCCAAGAGTTGAATATGATATTTTTTCTTGGAAAGGTATATATTTTTCTAATTTTAATTGTTATGAGTTAACTGATATCGAAGGTAGAAGTAAGTTAAAGAATTATATAGATTTGTTAATAGCTTCTGTTTATAATAAAGACCTTGAATACTTTGATAATATCTTAAAATCTACTTGTAGAGATTTACATATATTTATAGCTCAAAGTAATACTTCTAAATATGGAGATTGTGAAATAATTCAACCTACTGAAAAAATTTATATGATAAAAGGAAAAATAAAAGGTGGAATTAATCATAATTTATTAGTTGATGATATTGAAGTTAAAAAATTGAGAGAGTTTCAATTATTAAAAAATGAATTACAAAAATCGAAAAAAGATTTTAAATTAACACCTTTAGGAATAAATCCAGATATTGTTAGGGCTAGAATTAATAATAAATTAGAAGAATATTGGAATAATAATAACGAAATCAAAGAAATATTAAAAAAGAAATTTGAAGGAAAAGATATTAGCAAATTATTAGAAAAATTGGATAGGTTATAACTAATACCTAAAATTTGACTTTTTGATATTATTTTGTTATAATTTAATTAACCCTAAAGGGACTGTAAAAAATAGAATTAAAATCGCTATGAGGTAAGCTCTCACTCCGCCGTGGGAGCTTGTTTCATGTTCATAAAGAGTAGCGACTTTGTGGGCAGATGATTCTATTACCCTGCGGGGTCTTTTTTTAAAGATAATATTATGTTATGGTAGAAAAATTTATAAAATAAAAGTCCCAGATTTTATCTGGGCTTTTATTATTATTATTTATATTCTCCTAGCATAAATCTATAAAATGAAGGATTTACATAAACTTCTTTTGTTTTTAATTTTAAATTTTTATTTTTAGCTAACTCTTTTATTAGAGCATCTGATTTTTCAGGTAAAGTTAAAACATATGCTTCATATTCTCCTTCACTAGCAATATTAACTATTAACTTTTCAAATCCATCTATTTTTTCAGTTTGTAAGAATGGTTGCCACCAAGCATCGTAGATAAGATTTTCCTCATCAACCTCATCTTTTTTAGCATATTTATCAATAAGTTGTATAAATTTCATTTTATCAGCTTTATCTTTAAATTCAAATTGTAAGTCATATTCTAAAGGTGTAATTACTATTTGTCCATCTTCCATTACAATATTAGGAGTTGCTGGTTCTCCCCAATCTGGCATATGAAGGTATGCAGAAGTTTTTGGTTCAATCTGAACTTTAGCATCTAATCCTTCACTTTTCATAAGAGCAATAAGCTGATTAGCATGTTTTATTCCATTATGCCCATAACTTAAAGATAATTCAGGATTAAAATTAGCATATGTAGATTTTATTTTAATATTATATCCTGTTGTAAGTTTTTTAGCTAATGCAATGTTTAAACTATCTATCAAAGAATTTTTTTCTATCACTTTAAAAGTTGAGTATTTTCTATTAATTCTTTCTATTATATTTTTATCAGAAATATTTCCTAAAGAATTTTCACTTATATCTTTAAAATTACTTATGTAATTTTCTAATTTTAAGTTTATATTTTTAGAATAATTTAAATCATCAACTGTTATAGCTTGTAAATCTACTAATACAGCTTTTGAAGCTAGTTCTTCTAATTTTTCTTTTTTAAGTTTTTTATATCCTTTTAATGAACGTTCTATTTTTTCTTTAGAGTAAGTATTAGATAGTTCTGTCATTTCAAGCTTATTTACACTCTCTTGGTAAATATCTTGTCCAAATAATGAAAAACTTAATAAAATACTTCCAATTAATATTTTTTTTCTCATAAATTTCTCCTTTAAACTATATATTCAAATATATTATATTATATCATATTTTTTTCAAAAAATAAAAAAAGAAAGCCACCTAGTCCATATAGGCAGCCTCCCAAGGGTTGTTAATTTATTATAACAAATATATATTCCTTTGTCAATATTAGAAGTTGTGAGATAGTGTCAAGCTAAACATATCATAGTAGTATTCTCTATTCCAAAAACTACTATATCCTAAACTTACTAAGAAATCAGGGTCTAGATAATATCCAAGTTTTATATTAAATATCCCTGCATCTCTTCCCACTTCTAATCCTTTTATTTTTTCTCCATTGTTAAGTCTGATGCTCTCTCTATTAGGAAAATCGTAGTTCCATTCTCCAGAAGCAGTTAGTAAAAATTTCTCTCTAAACTCTTGAGCATAAGTTACTCCCAAAGCCCCACTTCCAACTCTATCATCATTATCTTTTATATTATTGTGAGCTTTCATAGTATATTGATTCCAATCTAAAGAGATATAAGGATAGATGATAGCTTTCTCTCCAAGAGAATACATATATCCTCCCTCTGCTCCTAATGAATAATCTTTAGTACGATATCTATAAGTTTCATAACTATTTTTACTTTCAGTATAACCAGCTTTTCCGATTATTAACCAATTGTCTATATTTTTCCCTACATAGTAATCTATACCATAAGTTCTCACTCTAGCTTCTTCATCACTATAATCCATGTTAGATTTAAGATATCCAACACTTACTCCAACATATGTATCTGGATTAGAAATTAGATTACTATTTGTCCCCATCATAAATCCCTTTGTTTTTACATCATATTTAGATGAGGAATTATCGTAACTATTTTCTAACTCTCCTATGTATTCAAGATATTGATTACTGTTACTATAACCAGCTCTACCAAATTTTTTAAATATTATATTTTTTCTAAATTGTTCTTTACCTCTATTACTTAGAATTTTACTATGTATCTCTCCCATATTATTAAAATTTTCTTGTGCTAAAAGGAGAGAAGAGGATAAAAGAAAAATTATTCCTAGATATTTTTTCATAATCTACCTCTAGTTTCTTTTCTTTCCAAAAATTCTTAATAGATAAAGGAATAGGTTGATAAAGTCTAGGTATAGATTTAAAGCTCCTATTATTCCCATCTTTTCTACCATCTCTTCATCACTACCAGCAATGTTGTAGGCAATATATTTTATTCTATTGATATCAAAAGCTATTAGTCCAGAAAAAATTACTACTCCAAGTATAGTTCCTACCCAATAAAGCATAGGTGCTTTAATAAAGATATTGATAAGTGAGATTATAATTATAGTAATTAATCCTGTCATTAAAAATTTGCTATACTTTGTTAAGTCCTCTTTTGTAGTATAACCATATACCCCAATTACTATAAACATTATAGTTGTAACTCCTAAAGTATATAGTATAGATATGGGATGGAATACAAAGGCTAGACTAGAAAATAGTATTCCATTCATCAAAGCATAAACATAAAATAAAAATCTAGCAGTAACAGATGACATCTTATTAATTCCTAAACTTAAGAAAAATACAAGAGCAACCTCAGCTAAAGCTATCAATTTAAAATATCTAGCTAGAGTATAAACTAACTCTGAATTAAAGAAAAATACATAGATAGGAACTAAAGTAGTAATAAATAATCCTCCTATCATATTTAACATAACTTTTCTTACAAAGGCATTGCTCACTTCAGTGCTTATGTTAGACACATCTCTTTCAAAATAGTCATTGTAATTCATTTTATCAGCTCCTTTTTTAACTAATAATTATTTGTGATAATTTGTAATTTCATATTATAAAGCCATTTTATATATAGCTAAAACATCTTCCTTGTATAATTTTTTCATACTTCCCAATGCTCCAAACATTGTAGCTTGTTCTGCCATCTTCTCTAATTTACTTTCATCTATTCCTACCTCTTTAAGAGTGCTTGGAATACCTAATGAAGAGAAAAACTCTCTTGTTTTATTAATAGCTTTATTTGCTATTTCCATATCATTTTCTCCATCTAAGTTCCATACATTTTTACCATACTCTACAAATCTATGTACATTCTCTTCTGATAATACATATTTCATCCAATATGGTGTAAGTATTCCTAATCCCACTCCATGTGTTATATCATAAAAAGCACTTAACTCATGTTCCATTCCATGTGTAGCCCAATCAGTAGATACTTTTCCATATGTTACCATTCCATTTAGAGCAAGAGAACTTGTCCACATAAGATTTGCTCTAGCTTCATAATCATCTAATTTATTGTAAGCTATTGGCCCATATTCAATAACAGTTTTCATCATAGCTTCCATTAAACGATTTTGTAGATATCCTTCTTGGTCTGGAGTGAAATATTGTTCAAATAGATGACTCAATATATCTACTACTCCAGCAGCAGTATGATATTGATTTACAGTAAAAGTATATTCAGGGTCTAATATAGAGAATACAGGTCTTAATAAATCATGTCCTATTGCTAATTTTTGATTAGTATGCATATTTGAGATAACTGAGTTTCCATTCATCTCACTACCAGTTGCAGCTAATGTAAGAATAGATGCCACAGGTAAAGCAGATGTTAATGTATTTAATTTTTGTTCTACATATAAATCTTGCCACACATCTCCATAATAATTAGCTTGAGCAGCAATAGCTTTAGAGCAATCTATTACACTTCCTCCTCCCATAGCAATAATAAGATTTATTCCCGTCTTTCTACAAAGTTCTGCTCCTGCATATACAGAGTCTATTCTGGGGTTCGGATCTATATTAGGCAACTCATAGATATGAATTCCAGATTTTTTTAAACTTTCTACTACAACATCAAAAAGTCCACTCTTCTTAACACTTCCTTTTCCATAAACTAGAAGTACTTTATCTCCATATCTCTTGGCTTCTTTTCCAACTTCATTTACCTTTCCTCTTCCAAATAGAACCTTAGTTGGAATATTGTAATTAAAATTTTTCATTTTAATCCCTCCCTTTTATAATGTTCATATATTTTTATTTTAATCTTTTACTCTTGTAAAAGCTAAGTCTACAATTTTTACTCCATCTACACCAGCACTAGTAATTCCACCAGCATATCCAGCTCCCTCTCCTATTGGATATAGTCCATATACATTGACAGACATACCTTTTACATCTCTTATAATTCTTACAGGGGCAGAAGTCCTAGTTTCTGGTGCTATAAGGTTGGCATTTCTTGAAATAAACATAGGATTTTTACTCCAATATTCAAAGGCAGATTTCATATTATCTACTATTACTTCTGGAAAAAAATCATTTAGATTATATGAAGTCTTTTTCATCTCATAACTACTCTCTATCTCATAAGTAGTTTTTTTATTGTTCATAAAATCTAAAACTCCTTGATATAGAGCCCCATACCCTTGCCCTAACTCATAAGTTTTTCTCTCTAATTTTTCTTGAAACTCCATTCCAGCAAATAGATGGCTACCAAAATCATTTTCCTTTACTCCTACTACAATGGCTGAATTGGAAAATCTTCCATCTCTTTGAGAATAACTCATACCATTTACAAGAGAGGTATTAAGCTCTGATGAAGCATTGACTATAACTCCTCCTGGACACATACAGAAAGAGAATACCCCTCTCTCCTCAGCTCTGTTATTATAAGTTACACTATAAGTAGCTGAACCTAATAACTCATTATCAGCAAATTTTCCATATTGCATTCTATCTATATCGCATCTAGGGTGTTCTATTCTAGCTCCAATAGCAAAAGGCTTACTTTCCATCTGTACTCCATTTTTATGTAACATTCTATATGTATCTCTAGCTGAGTGTCCAATGGCAAGTATTACAGAGTTAAAGCTATGATACTCCTTTTCTCCTGTGGAATTTATTATATCAATTCCTGATATCTTTCCATTTTTTATATGGATATTTTCTAATCTATGATTAAAGAAAAATTTTCCACCAAGAGATTTTATCTTCTCTCTTAAATTTTTTACAACTATCTTTAAAATATCAGTACCTACATGTGGCTTATAGTCCCATAAAATATTTGATGGAGCTCCACACTCTACCAATGTTTCAAAAATCTTATCCATATATTCACTTTTTATTCTTGTATTTAACTTTCCATCAGAGTAAGTTCCTGCTCCTCCCTCTCCAAATTGTATATTTGAGTTAGGGTTAAGGATAGAGTTTTTAACAAAGTTTTCAGTTGTGATATCTCTTTTATCTACCTCTTCTCCTCTTTCAAAAACAATAGGTATAAATCCATATTCAGCAAGCCTAAGAGCAGCAAAAAGTCCAGCTGGACCAGCTCCTATTACAGCTACCTCTTTATCAATAGATAAGATAGGTTCTCTAGTTGCTTTTTCTATATCTTTTGCTAGAGAGATATTTTTTAAAGTTGTAATATCCACTGGAGTTTTTAATTCTACTTCTAAATTATATATAAGCTTGATATCAGATTTTTTCCTACTATCAATAGACCTTTTACTCCAAATAATACTTTTGATATTATTTCTCTTTACTCCTCTTTTCTCTATCTCTTTTATTATCTCTTTATCTTGATTTCTCTCTAAAGAAACAATAATGTTATTTACATTTATTCTCAAAATTTCACCTCTATAAATTAGTTAAGTATTATCCTCTAGTTTTATATGTAAAATTATATCACAAATTTATAGAAAAATAAAAGAAAAACCTGTATTACACAGGTTTTTTCAAAAATTTTTATTTAATTTTATCAGCTAGAAGTTTTCCAACTTTAAATTTTACAGCTTTCTTAGCAGGTACTTTTATAATTTCTTTGCTTTGAGGACTTCTAACTTCTCTAGCTGCTCTCTCTACTACTTCCCATTTACCCCAACCTACAAAAGTAACTTCATCTCCTTTAACTAGAGATTCTTCTACACTTTCTAAGAAAAGGTTAATATTTTTTTCAGCTTCTTTTTTAGTTAAATTTCCTTTTTCAGCATATAACTCAATAAACTCTTTTTTTGTCATAACAATCCCTCCTGTTGTACTGCTGTTATTGTTACTATTATATATACTACCAAAATTGGAATTTGTAAATAGTTTTTAAAAAATAATTTTAAAATTTGCTGAAGCTTCATTTACCTCTTCGTCAGTTATACCTAAATATCTTTGAGTAACAGAAACAGAAGAGTGATTAAGAAGTTTCCTTACTAGTTCAATATTACATTGGCTATCTAAATATTGAATGTGGGCATATGTCTTTCTAAAGCTATGTGTAGATATATCACTAGCTCCTAAGATAAAAGATATTTTCTGTATATACTTTTGTACCCATCTTACTTTAATTGTAAACATTCTATCATTATGTCCCAATTTCTTTTTATCACAATACTCTTCCACTTTATTTATAATTTCTGTATTAATTTTTCTATGTTGAATTTTTCCTGTTTTTTGCTCTTTTAGATGTATAAAATTATTATTAAAATTTTTCTTTTTCAGGATTAATACATCCCCTATTCTCAGGCCAGTATTTAGTTGAATAAGAAAAATAAGATAAATCTGTTTGTTAGGACGTATAACTATATTATTGCTACAATATCCATTTTTTACATAAAAAAAATTTCCTGAAGTTCTTCTCTAGTTAGTGCTCTTGTTGTCATAATTGTTTCCTCCATATATAATTATATTTTTTCTTTGTATATAATATTATACCTCAAATTTCAAATTTTTAAAGTTTTTTCTCTATTGAAAAAATATAAAGATTTGTTATAATTAGATTATGACTATATATTTCAAAATGGGAGGATAAAAACTATGCTTATTATTAAAAATGGAACGATCTTAGATGTAAAAAATTCTCAACTTGTATATGGAGATATATCTATCTTAGATGGAAAGATTAAAGGAATAGAAAAAAATATTGAAACAGGAGAAGAGGATACAGTAATAGATGCTCAAGGAAAAATTGTAGCTCCTGGATTTATAGATACTCATAGTCACTCAGATTTAAAAGTATTAATAGAACCATTTATTGAACC
>OGZI01000889.1_pt1 | contig 33812 bp, 30 predicted proteins | sample 1576711 | NCBI WGS metagenome assembly OGZI01 (sample SAMEA3541482, study PRJEB24748) | human gut metagenome | biome: human gut; feature: human-associated habitat; material: faeces | place: China | collected 2012
GCTGTTGGCAGCTTGCTGGAAAGTACCAGACTGTACAAGCCGGATTCGTTGATGAAGATTGTTTCCTGCATCCTTCCCATATTATCGGTGAGTCCCTGTTTTAGGGAGTCATCTTCATCAATGTGTGTAGCCAGTGCATTGAGTGGTTTTGCATATCCCAAAATAGTAGCCACATCCTTGCCGACAAACCACGGTTCGCCGTCCTTCTCGATGGTACGAATTGCCCCGAACTCTGGGCTGTTGAAAATCTGTAAATCAGTCATCGAATCTTCCTCTCAATTCAATTTGTTTGATTGAATCTTTTTAAGATACTTTAGGGGTAAAAAAAATCTCGTCGATTTCCTTTGCAGTCAAGGCATACGCCTTTTTGATTGCTGCAATCTCATTTTGTGTAAACTGAGCACCATCTGTCTCATTGATCTTGGCATTAGTTCTGGATAAGCTCAATCCGAGTACCTTTGCCAGATCAGACTGAGTATCTCCATTCTTAGCCAGTACACTTGCAAGCAACTGCTTATTCAAATTTTTCACCTCCATTTGTGTGATAGTGTCTTTTTAAGACACCACTAATTTATCACAGTTTTTGTGTCTTGTCAAGATACTTTTTCTTGATTTTTGAAAAATCTATGATATAATTAAGATACAGCAAAGGAAGGTGTTATCATGACGACAGGCGAAAGAATCCGTCAGCTGCGTATCGAAAAAGATATGACGCAAGAAATGCTCGGCGAAAAAATTGGTGTAAAAAAAGCCGCTATTTATAAATATGAAAATGGTCTGGTTGTAAATTTGAAACGAGATATTATCGAAAAGCTGGCGAATGTTTTGGAGGTATCTCCTTCTTATCTTATGGGACTGGATGATATAAAAGATGTTCCCCAAGGCTTCCAGCCAGTTCCAAGCATGAAAAAAATCCCCCGTGTCGGACGGATTGCCTGCGGCACTCCTATCCTTGCGGAGGAAAACGTGGAAGAATATGACAGCGTACCGGAACACTGGAAAGCTGATTTTACTCTGGTTTGTGTCGGCGACAGCATGGCACCCAAAATTCAGGACGGTGATCTTGTCGCGATTCGGCAGCAGGAAATGGTGGAAAACGGACAAATTGCTGCCGTTCTGATTGACAATGAAGCCACTTTAAAAAGAGTATATGTTTATCCAGATAAACTTATCCTGCGTCCTGAAAATCCCAACTATGAACCGATCGTGATTATGAATGGAGAATCCAGCAATATTCGCATCGAAGGACGTGCCGTCGGATTCTGCCGGGGATTATAAATAAAAAGCCGCCTGCAAGCTCCTACCCTTGCAAGCGGCGGTGAGAAAAAAACATGGTTGTACACATATCTTCCCTCAATCACTATTATAATAGATTGTAAAAATTTGTCAATCAGGGGAGGATAATATGGCTACATGTCCTTGGTGTGGAAAAAGAGGGTTCTTTTTAAGATTGGGACAACATGGACTCTGCAAGGATTGTGAAATAAAGTTGTTGGAAATTCCCGATAGAATCAGACTAATTAACGAAAGTATCGATATTATTTCTCAATCTGATAATGTGGAAACTGTTCTTTCCAGAATTCAATTTGAAAAGATGCGGATAGATGAAGTTAAGCAAATTGCCGCTGGAAAAATTGACCCGTTAATCCTTCTCGGATACGATTGCAGTTTGACAGAAATGTCGAACCGAATCAACCATCTGTATGAAGATACTGCAAAATTGATTGACACTTTATTTGATATCATAAAAGAAAATTTGGAGAAAAATGGTCCTTTGTCTTTCAATGAGATTATTCAATTTTTTAAAGATCATCCTGAGTGCTGGATTGAAAAATATGACCTTTCCAAAAGTATCAGATCGCTGCTGGAACAGCTCAGTAATCTTCATGGGATTTCAAGAGAAAAGATAAAAAATAAATATTATTACTATTTGGATGGGCAGGAGGAAATGCTTGAGCAGATTCAAAACGGGTTATTCCCTTATACTGTTAATCCTGACGTTCCTATCCTTTTTCATTCTCTCCCTGTGTCGGGCGAAATTCCGTTCACTATTAAATCTGGGCGTATTCCAGAGTACCCTGATTTCAATGTGCTGTCAGATTTGGAATATCAGTTTATGATACATTTAAAAACTGCTCTGATAGAAGGTAATCTAAATCCTTCTATGATTGAACTGACTCGTCTATCCGATGAAACATTTAATGTTTTTTATCAGGATGAGCATAGATGTTATGTCGGAAAAATCAATTTAAAATGCGGTTATTCTTCACCCGATAAATATGCCGTCATGAAAAACGGTCAAAAGCGTGCCAAGCGTGTGCTGAATTCGGAAGAGGAAGCAAAATCTTACATGGAACAGCATGGCGGTGATTATATCGAACTTCGTCCAGGACGTGTGGCACATTATTATATGCAGTATTCGTCCGGTAAACTCGGAACTGATACCCATTTTATCGAATCTTCCGATTTTCAAGATTATATAAACGGCATTTCTTATTGGATTGATTATATTAAGGAATGTCAAAAACCTTTTAAGTTTAACTAAAATAAAAAGTCGCCCCCTGTGTTGGCGCACAGAGAGCGATCTGGTTGTTCCCACGAAAGGAAACGTTATAAAATGTCCAATGATATTATAGCACTTCTTTTGTGGGCTGGCAAGGCAATGTTTTGGTTTTTTGAAAAAACAAACCCATGATTCATTGCCTTTGATTTTGTGCACGCTTTGTGCCCAAAATCCGAAATCAATTCACGAAAAGGAGTGTATTTTTTATGCCAAAAAAGAAACTTGCCCCGCCTACATGGGACGAAAAGAACAGCAGATGGAAGAAAACTGCATACTGCAACGGCATGAGTAAGACTTTTTACTCAACCAAGCGCGGCGCCACCAGTGCAGAGCGTGAGATCACTGTCGCTATTAATGCCTGGAAAGATAAGATGGAAGGGCTGACCGGCGCCGGATACCTGACACCGATGTCACGGGTGAAGGACGTTTATCCGGATTTTCTGGCAGACTTACAGGCGAGGACAAGCCAGAGCAATTACCGCCCCATCGATGGGCGCTTTCGGAAGTGGGTACTACCGCTGGCGGGCAACTGTGTAGCATCTGATCTATCTGACGGTCTGGTGCAGAAGATCATAAATAATGCCTATATCAAAGGCAACCTTTCAAAAAAGACTCTTCGAAATCTGCGCGCGGATGTGAGCCTGTTTGCAAAGTTTTGTCGAAAGAACCAAATTTCGCAGTATATTCCTGAAGATATCGACTTGCCCCGGTCAGCCGCGTCCAGTGAGAAGAGGATTCTCCAGCCAGACGATTTACAGGTTCTGTTCTCCATGGATACCAAGATTGTCCGCGGAAAACTCGTGCGGGAAGAGTATATAAATGGATACCGCCTACAGGTGCTGCACTGCCTACGACCAGGAGAGGTGGGAGGGTTGCGAAAAGCGGACCGAGTTGGGGACACCGTGCAGCTCCAGCGCTCCATAAACGACTACAATGAGGTAACCAGAGGAAAAAACGAAAACGCTATACGTTCGTTCGTGCTTTCCGATCTAGGAAAACAGATATGGGATGCACAGTGCAAACTTTCCACCGAAGATCAACTTTTCCCCGGGTATAGTACCGAAACCTATCGGAAGCACCTTGCCCAATACTGCCAGTCGAACGGGATCACCATTGTTACTCCGTATGAGTTACGGCACACATCTTTTTCCATCATGCAAGCGCTCCCCGAGGGGCTTGTAAAAGCTGCTGGCGGACATTCGCGAAATATGGATACATTTGGCATATACGGCCACGAAGTCCAAGGAGACAAGGTGCTGACTGCCCAGTTATTGCAAGACAGATTTTCGGACCTGTTGAGCAATTCTGAAAACCAAGGTCAAAACAAGGTCAAACCCGAAAAATAGAAAAAAGAAAACCCCGAAAAACCGCATGATTAAGCGATTTTTCGGGGCTGTTTTTTGGCGGAGAAGGAGGGACTCGAACCCTCGCGCCAGTTTTAGGCCGGCCTACGCCCTTAGCAGGGGCGCCTCGTCACCAACTTGAGTACTTCTCCAGATTGGTAAGCGGCTTACGCTTATTCTATTTTTAGAGCGGTTTTGTGCTAAATCCTCTCACTCTCACCCGCTAAAGAAAACTTTGGCGGAGAGGGTGGGATTCGAACCCACGGCTCTTGCGAGTCACTAGTTTTCAAGACTAGCTCCTTAAACCACTCGGACACCTCTCCATCTAGCAACGAAAATTATTTTACCACAGCTTCTAAAAAAAGTCAATATGTTTTTTCAAAAAATAATAAAAAACCCCTCCGGATAAAATTCCGGAGAGATTTTTATAAACTAATCTTTAAATCTTAAAATACGTACAGCGTTGAGTACGGTAATAATGGATACGCCGACATCTGCAAACACTGCCATCCACATATTGGCAAATCCTGCGATACCAAGTGCAAATACTGCCAGCTTGATAATCAGAATAAACCAGATGTTAAAGTGAACTACCGACAATGCTCTTCGGCTGATCTTGATTGCACTGGTCAAAGAAGTAAGCTTTTCGCCCATCAAAACGGCGTCTGCTGCTTCGATTGCTGCATCAGTTCCCATTCCCATCGCAATACCGACATCTGCTGCTGCAAGGACCGGTGCATCGTTAATTCCGTCACCAACAAAAATTACCTTATTGCCTTGTGCTTTGAGTTTCTGCAATTCGGTCAGCTTATCCTGAGGCAGCAGATCGGTGCGCATCTCGTCTACACCACATTTTTCTTTCACTCTCTGGGCAGACAAAGCGCTGTCTCCGGTAAGCATAACTGTTTTTTCAATACCCGACTGTTTCCACTGTGCAATTGCTTTTGCTGCTTCCTCTCTTGGACGGTCAGACAAAATAACATAGCCAAGCACTTTTCCGTCATATGCAGTATAAACGTTTGCTTTTGGCAGATTGGAAGTATCAATTCCATCTTCTTCCAACAGACGCAGGGAACCGCAAAGCAGAGTCTTTTCCTGATAGGTCATCCGGATTCCTTTTCCTGCAATCTCCTTCACGTCTGTTGCCTGCTCTGTTTGGGAACCCTTTGGAAGTGCTTTTAAGACAGCCTGTGCAATCGGATGTGCACTGTAACCTTCCGCAAGAGCGGTGAGTTGCTCAAACTGCTGCTGATCTTCTGGAATCAGTGCTTGTGCACTGGAAACTTCCAGCTCTCCGGTTGTCAGTGTTCCGGTTTTATCCAGTACAACTGCTTTTGCCTTTGCAAGGGGCTCCAAGAACTTGGTTCCTTTGACTAAAACACCCTGTTTGGAAATTGCCCCTACACCAGAATACAGTCCCAGCGGAACCGAGATGACCAGCGCACATGGACAGGACGCAACCAGAAATACCAGAGAACGCATAATCCATTCCTTCAGAGTACCAACTCCCAGAATTGGAGGCAAAAAAGCAACCAGAACTGCACACACTACCACCAAAGGAGTATAAACCTTTGCAAATCGGGTAATCAGTTTTTCGGTGTGACCTTTTTGTGCAGAGGATTCTTCCACCAGACGGATCATACGGCTGGCAGTAGAGTCCTCAAAGGCAGATTTTGCACGGATTTTCAGTACCGCAGACAGATTGACCGAACCGGAAAGAACGGTATCACCTGGACGAACACCAACTGCAATTGCCTCACCAGTCAAAGCAGACTGGTCCATCGAGCTTTCGCCATCTTCAATGATACCATCGACCGGAACACGATCACCCACACGTACCAGAAGCAGATTGCCCGGACGGATGCGGGAAGAAGGAATTTCCTTGGTGCTTCCGTCTTCCATGAGAAGATTTGCCTTCTGCGGACGGATGTTCACAACTTCTGCAATATCGTGACGGCTCTTCTTGACTGCTTTTTCTTCCAGAATCTCGCCCAGAGAATACAGGACAACAACCATTACTGCTTCAAAATATTCACCCAGTAAAAATGCCGCTACTACTGCAATCGCCATCAGGACATTTTCATCCAGACTCTTTCTCTTTAAACTCTTACCTGCTTTGCGGATCAGATCCCAACCCCATGCCAGAATAGTAATGAGACTGATACAAAATGCCGCCCACATCGGAACTTCGAGCAGCTCGGAGGAGAGCAATGCCGCTGCTGCCAGAACAATTTTACCGGCAGTTTTCCATTTTCCGCTCTTTTCTTCTGTCGGCTCTTCTTCCTCTTCATGATGGGAAATCGATGGATTTTCCAGCTGGCACATTGCGCAGCCACAACTTTCTCCATCATGGTGATGATGCTCCCCATGCTCATGTCCACCTTTGTGAGAATGTCCACCCAAAACATCTTCCAGCTGACACATTGCACAGCCGCAGCTTTCGCCATCGTGATGATGGTGTTTTTCATGACCATGGTCGTGCCCACAGCTGCAAGCTTCGTGGGTGTGTTCGTGCTCATATCCACAACCGCAACCTTCATGGGTATGCTCGTGGTCGTGTCCACAGCCGCAAGCTTCGTGGGTGTGTTCGTGCTCATGTCCACAACCGCAACCTTCATGGGCATGCTCGTGGTCGTGTCCACAGCCGCAAGCTTCGTGGGTGTGTTCGTGCTCATGTCCACAGCCGCAACCTTCGTGGGTATGCTCGTGATCGTGTCCCCAACCACAAGCTTCATAATGTTCTTTATCGCTGTGTTCTGTTTTTTCTTTTCCTACTCCTAATATGCCTTCCAGCTGGCACATTGCACAGCCGCAGCCTTCCTCTTTCTTGTTTCCCCGATTGTTCTCCTTCATCGCACAATTCCCTCCAAAGAATCCTACTGGTGGCGAACGTGCTCCATACCCTGTGCTAAAATGGTAGCAACGTGTTCGTCGTCCAGCGAGTAGAAAACCGATTTTCCTTCCCTGCGGTTTTTAACCAGATGGCTTGCACGAAGCAGGCGAAGCTGGTGAGATACCGCCGACTGGGAAATGCCAAGCAGATCGCTGAGATCACATACACACACTTCCTGACCAAGTAAAGCTGCCAGCAGCTTTAAACGGGTCGGGTCTCCAAACATTTTAAACAGCTCTGCGGCGGTTTCCATCTCCTGCTGGGTCGGCATCCGATTTTTCAGATATTCCAACTGGTGCTGATGGTTGCCTTCGCATACTTCAACTTCTTCTATCGATTGTTTTTCAGAAATATTTCGCATTGTTTTTTCCTTTCTTTTCTGGAAATCCCGCTCAATATATGAGCAATCATTCATATGTTTGAGTCTATCATATCCTATTTTATAGAAAAAATCAATCGATATTTCTGCACAATCTCTTCCTGCTGTTTTCCTGTTTTTTTGCTTTTAAAGTGGTTGAGTCCGCTTTCCGCCAACATATGAACAGTTATTCATATGTTTCTGGTATCAGGATAGCACAGTTATCCTTTCCTGTCAATATGATTTTTCAGAAAATATCATCTCTCCTAACAAAAAGCGGCACAGTTATCCTGTGCCGCTTTTTATCATGCCCTCTCGACCAAAGTTGCACCGCTGTAATAGTGCTCTAAAATCTCCTGATATGTTTTTCCCTGACGTGCAAGATAATCTGCGCCGTACTGGCTCAAACCAACACCGTGTCCATATCCTGTTGTCGTGAAGGTAAAGGTTTCTCCATCAAAGGAAAAATCAAAATCAGAAGAACGCAGCCCCAACAGCTCCCGAAATTCAATCCCACTCATCTGGACATCTCCCACCCGAATCAAGGTCACATATCCGGAGCCGGAGCGTTCCAGAATACTTAACCATTCAGAAGGGTCCTGCGAAAGATTTGGCGTCGGCTGATAGGTTTCCAGCAACTTTTTAAGCTCATCTTTTGAAAAAGTAACTGTTTTCTGATAACCCTGGGCATGAATATCTCCGGAACTGTCCACTGGAACCAGATAGGACAGTTCATTTCCCCAGACGTTTTCCGCAGATTCGGTGGTGCCGGAACTGATTGCATGATAGGCTGCCACAATCGGTTGATTTTGGCTATCCACCATGATCTCCTGCCACACCTCTTCGGCAGCGCGGCTGATTTTCGTCCAGTACTCGGTAAAATAGTCGCCAAACCGTTCTTTTGCCTGTTCTTCGGTCACATAGCCCTGCCAGTTTTGCGGATCAGCGGAAAAATCATAGGCCTGTCCGCTCTGTTTTGCCGCCTGCTGGCAGTAAAGGGCCCAGGTGTGTGCGCTGACTGCCTGTGCCTTGAGCGCTTCTGAATCAAAGGTTGCGGGCATCTCAGAACAAAGTGCTCCGGTCACATATTCTTTTACCGGAACTGTCTCGATTTCACCGGTCGTCCGATTTAAAATCCGAAAAGGTTCCCAATCGTTCTGCTCAGCTTCCTGCTGCTCTGTCTCTTCTTTTTCTTCTTCAGGTATCACCGGCTGCATCTGCTGCGACTGTTCCATTACAGACGGTGTATAATCCTGCTCCTCCCGATGAAACAGAACAGGCAGTACAATCAGGCAAAACATCAGGCACAAAGTTTCCAAAACAATCCAGATAATCCTCCCTCGCATCTTGGATTCTCCTTTCCGTTATAATCTCTGCATTCAGTATATGTGGCACTTGCTTCTCTTTATGCTCCCTGTTTTGCTTTTTGGTCGCTTTCACTCCTGAAAACACCCTATACAAAAAATCAAAAACATGGTAAAATAACAAAAGCATTGTCCTGCTTTATAAAGGGCAATTACTGATATCAAACGGAAAGAGGTTTTACTGCTTTGAATATTTCCAAAATTCTTTTTGTCATCGGCGCTATTGTCTGTCTGCCTTTATATGGATTTTTGTGCATCACTAACTTGGACCCGACCACTGGATTTTTTAGTTCCAGCAACCTGCTCACCACCGTTTTTTACGGAGTGTTAATTGCAGTTCCGGTGCTGATTATTCTGCTTTCTACTGTAATCCAGAAACGTTTTGCTTTTTCCATCTCAAATTCCAGAATGCTCGGTGTCCTGTCCCTTTTAATGGGAGCTTTGATGATTGCAAGCGGTGTGATTCATCTGATGAATCTGCTCTCGTCCGCTTTCTCCACTGTTATGTTCTCTACCCTGATTATTACTGCCCTTCAGATTGTAATGGCGGCTCTGAGCGGAATTGTTTTTTTGCATCTCGGTATCTGCTACTTTAAAGAAAACATTTCCAACCGCGGATCTCTTACCTTTTTGTTCCCACTTGTCTGGGCACTCATTGCCTGTGTTGAGATGTTCCGAGACTATCCACAGATTGCCGGAATGCCAGAACGCACCCTTTATCTGCTGTGTCTGCTGAGCTTTACCCTCTTCCTGATGGGTCAGAGCCGCATCTTGAGCGATGTCGACTTTATCAAGGGAGTTCGTTGGATCAATGCTTTTGGCATGTGTGCTGCGCTGTTCGGACTTACCATGACTGCCGGTGAGATTGCTGCATTTTCTTCGATGAGCCTGCCTGTCTTCGATGTGCTGCTGGCATTCATCCTTTCTCTGTACTGCTTGGCATTTTCCTTTAACACCTACATCGAAAAATAATTTTTCTGCATAAAAAAACTCCAGCCCTGTCAGTAGGGCTGGAGTTTTTTATATTCTTATTTTTTAGGAACGGCGGATGTCAGAGAAAGTGTGGACAGAACCTGTTGGATATAAACGATCTGCTGACGCAGCGTCTGACCATTGACTGCCTCACTTGCAGTATTCAGATAATCCAGCATACGTTTTTGTTCTTCCTTCTCCACATACTCGCCCAAATGATGACTACGGTCAAGCAAGGTCAGTAGTGCTGCGGAGTTATCACTGAGTTTTCCCTTACCGTTAAACTCTTTTTTCATCTTTTCTATGATGGTATCCACTGCTTCACGATCCGGACGATATCCTTTTTTGGAAAGCAGTCCTGCTTTGCAGCGCTCAGCAACTTCCTTTTCACAAAGGCTGTCACCCAGTGAGCAGAAAAGCTCCTGAAATTTTTTGTCGGTTAAAGAGATGTTGTACGCATCAAGCATTTTGATGATTTTGATTGGACTTTTTTCATACAGAAAGTCATACAGAGGCTTAAAGTAAGAAAGTCTTTCCGGCAGAGGTTTTACCACCCGGATTTGTTTTTGCTCCACCTTGATACAGCCATCCAGACGCATTTCCAGAACACAGGCAGCAAGAAGACAAACTCTCTTTTCTGCGGTGTAGCCTTTGATCACTCCCTTTTCATTGAGAATGCACAGAAGATATTGCTGACAAATAGATAATGGTTTCAAAAAGATTCCTCCTGTTACAGACTAGTCGCGGATGAGGAAAGCGCGGAGGATATTTGCGGTGGCAAAATCTTTCTTACCTGCTCCCAGACCAATCTTTTCAATGACAAAAGATTCCGGCAGTTTGCCGCCTTTGGACAGATATGCCGCGATAGCAGCTCCAGTCGGGGTAATCATCTCACCGCGGGTCTGAGTAAGACGCAGGCGCAGTGCATTGTCTGCTGCGATGTTGACTACGGCAGGAACCGGTACCGGCATCAATCCATGCTGGCAGTGAACATAGCCGCAGCCTTCATACAGATCAGATACAACCGCCTCGGTGATATCCAGATTGTCCAGACAAATAGCTGCCGAAACAATATCTACAATCGAGTCAACTGCACCCACTTCGTGGAAGTGAACCTGATCCTCTGCAATTCCGTGTGCCTTGGATTCAGCAACTGCAATGATTCGGAAAATATCTTTCGCTGTCTGTTTTGCCTGATCGCTGATTTTCGACTGATCGATGATGGCAAAGATATCCCCAATATTGCGGTGTACATGATCATGGTGATGATGGTGCTCGTGATCGTGGTCGTGATCATGATCGTGTTCATGATGATGCTCGTGATCATGGTCGTGATGATGCTCATGATCGTGGTCGTGATGATGCTCATGTTCGTGGTCATGATGGTGCTCGTGATGGTGCTCGTGCTCGTGATCATGGTCATGATGGTTCTCCGGCTCATCCAGAATAACGTCAAAATCGCAGGCATCGATACCATTTTTCTTTACTCTACCGATTTTCAGCTGGTAACCAGGCAGATTTAAACTTTCCAGTCCTTCCATCAATACCTGCTGGTCTGCCCCCAGGTCAAGCAGTGCTGCAACGGTCATATCTCCGCTGATGCCGGAGTAACATTCCAGATAAAGTTTGTTTGGCATAAAAACATTCCCTTCCTAATCGTTATTTTTGCAGACAAGACGGTTGATCTGCGCTGCAAGATATCCTGCGCCAAAACCGTTGTCGATGTTTACCACTGCAATTCCTTCCGCACAGGAGTTAAGCATGGTGAGCAGTGCGGAAAGCCCGTGAAAGTTTGCCCCATATCCCACCGAAGTAGGCAGAGCGATGACCGGTTTGTCCACCAGCCCTGCCAGCACACCGGCAAGCGCCCCTTCCATTCCGGCAGCAGCTACAATGCAGTTTGCTGACTGAATATCAGGAAGACGAGCAAACAGTCGATGGATGCCCGCTACCCCCACATCATAGAAACGCTCAACATTTGCTCCCAGAAATTCTGCCGTCTGTGCTGCTTCCTCCGCAACTGCAATGTCTGAAGTTCCTGCGGTGCAGACAGCAACCTTTCCAACCGGCTGATTTTCATGTTCTCCCAGCCGCAGGATACGGGACACCGGATCATAAATTGCCTGCGGTACAGCTGCCTGTACCACCTGCGCCTGTTCCTTGCTGGCTCTGGTCCCCATAACAGCTGTACCTTCCTTTGCAAAGGTCTGGTAGATGGAAACCAGGTGCTCGTCTGATTTACCCGCGCAGTAAATCACCTCGCCAAATCCGGAGCGAACCTTGCGGTGATGGTCAAGTTTTGCAAACCCCAAATCCTCATACGGAAGACTTTTTAACATTTCCTGTGCATCCTCGGGGGAAACTTCCCCTGCCTGCACCTGTTGCAACAGATTTAAAAGCTGCATCCTGTAAAAATCCCTCCCAGTTATTTTTTCTCATTATAGCAACTTTGCAAAGGATTTGCAATTTGAAAAGGTTTTTCATGGAAGGAAGTGAAAAATGAGAAAAAATGTGATAGAATAGGATTTATCGGGAAAATAACCGTTTTATGGCAAACTGGTTTATACAAAACTGGTTTTTCATAAACCGAAAGAAAGAGAGGGTTTTTATGGAAACAATACAGATGCTCAAAACGCTTTGTCAGGCAAACGGCGTCGCTGGATGTGAAGATGGTGCCCTGACTGCGGCAGAAACAATCTGCAAAGATCTTGGACCATGCAGACGCACCGTACACAACTCGCTGATCTGTGAGGTAATGAAGGGAAAAGAAGGTGCAGCTCACCTGCTGCTGGATGCTCATATTGATGAAATCGGCCTTACTGTCACTCACATTGAGGATAACGGGTTCCTCCGCGTTGCTCAGTGCGGTGGAGTTGACCGTCGTCTGGTAATGGCTTCCCCTGTTGTAGTACATACCGCAAAAGGAGATCTCTCCGGTGTAATCGGCAGCGTTCCTCCGCATATCCAGAGCGGAGAAAAGAAAAATCCAAAGATTGACGAAATCTGGATTGATGTCGGCATGAGCGGAGAAGAAGCAAAGGCACAGATCGAACTTGGCGATAAAATCAGCTTTGTCGGCCCATTCACCGAAATGGAAAACAATCTGGTATCCAGCAAAGCGCACGATGACCGCTGCTGCTGCGTTGCTATCATCAAGGCAGCAGAACAGATCAAAGCTTACTGGAAAGAACACAATCTGGAACCGATCAGCCTCACCGTTCTGCTCAGTGCTCAGGAAGAAACCGGCGGACTTGGCGCACAGACCGCTTCCTTTGAAACAGACCCGACCCAGGCAATCGTAGTGGATGTTACCTTCGGTACCACACCGGAGATCGCTGACAAACACTGCGGCGACCTCAACAAAGGTGCTATGATCGGCATGGGCGCTACTTTAAGCCGCCGCATGGCAAGAAAACTCATCGAGGTCGGCAAAGAACAGAACATTCCATATCAGGTTGAAGTCATGGGCGGAGGTCATACCGGAACCAATGCGGACGGTATTGTCAAGGTTGGCGCCGGCATCGAGACCTGCTGTGTTTCGGTTCCGCTTCGCTATATGCACACCCCAATTGAAACCATCTCCACTGTCGATGTGGACAACACCGCTAAACTGATTGCTGCTTACGCAATTTCGGAATTTGCAAGATAGGAGGCGTGATGGTATGGAACAGACAAACAGACTTAATCTTTTAAAAGAACTTTGTGCAATCGATGGTGTATCTGGCTGTGAGGGAAAAGTTGCTCAGTGGATCAAATCTCACCTTCCTGCTGACTGCACCGCATATACAGACGCAAGAGGAAACCTCATCTGCGAGAAAAAAGGAAAACAGACTCCTAAAAACAAGCTGATGTTTGCCGCACATATGGATGAGGTTGGCTTCATCATAACCTATATTGAAGAAAGTGGTCTGATCCGCTTTGATGCGGTTGGTGGAATCGACACCCGCGTGATTGTAGGCAAACCGGTAAGACTCGAAAGCGGAAAAGAGGGTGTAGTCGGTGCAAAACCGATCCATCTGCAAAGTGCAGATGAGCGTGAAGCTACTCTGAAATACTCTGAGCTTTACATTGACATCGGCACCAAGAGCCGCGACGAAGCAGAACAGTTTGTATCTCTGGGTGACTTTGCAACCTTCCGTCCACAGTTTACTCAGATGGGCAGCTGCATCTGTGCAAAAGCTCTGGACAACCGTATCGGTTGTCTGCTGCTTCTGGAACTTCTGCATGAGGAACTTGCTTACGACATCACCGCAGTATTCACCGTTCAGGAAGAGATTGGCGGTGCTGCCGGCAATGCTGCCTTTGCAGTAAAACCGGACATTGCTGTTGCAGTTGACACCAACACCGCTGCAGATGTTCCGGGAGTCTCTCCTTCCAAGAATGTATGCGCACTGGGCAAAGGTCCAGTCCTCACCTTCCAGGACAAGGGTGGATTCTCTGATCGTGAACTGTTCTGCGCTGCAAAGGAAATCTGCAAAGAGCAGGATATCCCATATCAGATCAAAAATCAGGTGATCGGTGCAACCGATGCAGCAGGCATGGGCAAGGCTGCTTCCGGATGCCGCACCCTGGCAGTTGCCGTACCGACCCGTTACATTCACTCCCCATCGTCCGTATTTAATCCAAAGGACCTGGAACCTTCTGCAAAACTGCTTACTGCTATGGTGGAGCGTTTCGCACAAATATAGGTAGGCTGCCATAAAAATAGAAGTTTTCGTCCACCTTTTCCAAAAGGTGGCGGTTTCCAAAGGCAGAGCCTTTGGGCACACTCCGCAGAGTGTGAAAAATCTTTTATCGTCAGGCGCATTTGAGGAGGTTTGGAACCCTTTTGCAAGAGAAAAGGGTTCCAAGAACCAATTACTGGTAGTAGTCAATCTCAAAAATTATCCGGTGGATGATTTTTGACGACTGAAACTAGTTCTAGTTTACATCTGCACAGATGCGTGCAGATGTAAACTGACGTGCGACAGCCTCGAACAGGGACTGTGCCCCGATCAATTTTAAATTTTATATGTTTAAGGTGTTATGTTGGGGCTGCTCGCCCCAAACCCCACGAACTTTTTGTAGAAAAGTAAGTTGAAAACAAGTTTTCAACTACCAAAAACTTCTGTTCGGCTTCACTGTCTCAACTTAGAGAAAGGAGGAACCTCCCATCATTCGTCCTGTACAAGAAAATGATTCTGCCTCCCTTCTATCTCTCTGCCAAACAGATGCCTGGGATGGAACTGCTGTGTGGTCCGATTTCACGGCAAAACAAAAAGGTGCTGATACCTGGGGATACTGTGATATCTGGCTGGGATTTGAAGACAGCAATCTGAAAATTCCCTGCTATCTTCTCTGTCGCCATGCTGCTCTTTATCGACTTATTGGAAAACCAGCTTCGTCAAAGTCCTGGCAGGAGCTGCATGAATTTCTGACAACTCTCCCACAGGGTTGCCTGACCGCAGAATATTCTGTTTTAGAGGAGTATTCCCGTATTTTTTCCATGCAGCAGCCACTTTCCAAATATGTCCGCATGGTTTGTGAAAATCCTGTTTTGGTATCAGGTATGGATGAGGTAAGCATCTGCACTGATTTTGGAGAATCCTACGATGTGCGTGCTGCACAAAGTCCGGGATTTGCCGCTCACGTCAGCAGAGAAGAAAACATTCGTGTCATGAACTTTTCTGTTTTGGGTAACAATCAGGTGTTTGAACTTCGAAAGAATGAAAAGCCTGTCTCTCAGGGAATCATGATTCTTTTTGAGGAATTCCCCTGCGCTTTGATTACCGACATCTATACCATGCCTTATGAACGGGGGCCTGGTTATGCAGCACAGGTCGTTTCCCGACTGTGTAAAGAAGCGCTTGCTTCCCAAAAGACACCGATCCTGGACTGTGATTCTGAACAGCTGGAACGGTATTACAGCCGCTTTGGGTTTTACACCTGCGGTTATTGGTCGGAACTTCCCATTCCGGCAAACTAAACTACTCTACTATAAAGGGAGGGAATACTATGATCCGTCTTGCCACCATCGAAGATCAATCTGCTCTCGTCCGGCTCTGTAAAAAAGATGCGTGGGACGGGACAACCATCCTCTCGGCATTCCAGTCCAAATGTGCTGATGTTTACAATGCTGATTGGCAGTACTGTGATATCTGGATGGGGACTTCCGATGCCCAGAACAAAAATGCACAGTACGTCCTGTGCCGTCTGGGACAAACCTTCCATATTGTCGGAAAACCACATTCCAAACAACGCTGGGAGGAACTGTACTCCTTTCTGTCCATGCAGGCGCCAAAATCCAAGCTGATCGCCGACAGTCAGATGATTGCACAATATCAGGAGCGTTTCCCTTCCCCTGCCTGTAAACTACCCCATCCAAATCAGAGTATTCCTTTTCCAAGGATGATCAGCACCCGCCTGCCCGAAGCGATGGAGGAAGATAGTGTTCAGGAAAGCACCAGCCTGTTTTCCATCTACGATATCCTTGCCAGTGCAAAACCGGAAATGCTCAAACGGGTGAGCCGCGATGAATACACTGCAAGGATGCTTTTTTCCAAGCGTGGCGGCGCAAAATTTTTCGAGATTCCGGGAGAGGACGGAGCTCCGGTGTGTGTTGGAGCTATTCTGCTGCCCGATGAAGGAGATTATGGACTGATCTTTAACATCTGCACTCTGCCCGAACACCGAGGCAAAGGTTATGCCCGAAAGATGGTAACACGTCTTTGTATGGAAGCCTACCTTCAGGGTAAAACCCCTGTACTTGACTGCGCCGAGACGCAGCTGGAACAATATTACAGCCATCTTGGCTTTCAGAAAGTCTCATATTGGGACACTGCGTATCCTGCCGGATACGCCGACATTGTATCATGAATAAAATTATAAGGAGATTATCGACCCATGAGTTTTTTTAACATCGATCCAAAGCTTAAAGCTCTGTGTGACAAAGCAGAGCAGAAGGCTCTTCCAAGCTTTCAGGAGATTGACCGCATTGCACAGTACAACAGTGAAAAGGTTCTGTCCGCTTTCATCAAGCACGGTGTAAGTGAATCTCACTTCACTCCATCCACCGGCTATGGTTATGGCGACCGCGGCAGAGAAGTTCTGGATGAAGTCCTCGCTGAAATCTTTTGCTGCGAGGACGCTCTCATCCGCTACAACTTCATGTCCGGCACCCACGCACTGACCGTAGCACTGTTTGGCGTGCTGCGTCCGGGTGACCGTATGGTCTGCCTGACCGGAACACCGTACGATACCCTGCATGGCGTTATCGGCCTGAAGGAAGGAACTTCCGGCTCTTTAAAAGATTTCGGCATCAGCTACGAACAGATTGACTTACTTCCAGACGGAGGCGTAAACTATGACGCCATTCCGGAAGCAGTAAAGGGAGCAAAAGTTGCCTATATCCAGCGTTCCCGCGGCTACTCGCTTCGCCCTTCCCTGTTTGTGGAGGACATCGAAAAGATGGTGAAGCTGGTTCGTCAGACCAATCCGGATGCCATCATCATGGTGGACAACTGCTACGGTGAGTTTGTACGGGAAAAGGAACCAACTCAGGTTGGCGCTGACCTTATCATTGGCTCGCTGATCAAAAATCCGGGCGGCGGTATCGCTCCAACCGGCGGTTATATCGCAGGCAAGGCAAAATATGTCGATATGTGTGCTCAGAGACTGAGCGCGCCAGGTGTCGGCAAAGAGGTCGGCTGTACTCTGGGCAACACCAGAGCTCTGTTCATGGGTTTGTTCTTCTCCCCAAGTGTCGTTGCTTCTGCAGTTAAAACAGCGGTCTTCGCCGCTTCTCTGTGCGAACTTCTGGGCTATGAAGTAACTCCAAAGAGCGACGAAAAGCGTGCAGACATCATTCAGGCAATCTGCTTAAGAGAACCCAAGGCTCTGATTGCTTTCTGTGAAGGTGTACAGAAAGGTGCTCCGGTTGACTCTTATGTTACACCGGAACCATGGGATATGCCGGGCTATGACAGCAAGGTTATTATGGCAGCAGGTGCATTTACAAACGGTGCTTCCATTGAGCTTTCTGCAGACGCTCCACTGCGTGAGCCATTCGCGGTCTGGATGCAGGGCGGACTTACCTGGCAGACAGGCAAGGTCGGCATCATGCTGGCTGCTCAGTCAATGCTGGAAAAGGGCGTTATCTCCCTGTAAATAAAATCGAATCAATCCGTAAAACGGGATGGAAAAAGAGTGCTCCGGTATGGTACAATCAAGGTATCTTCCGGAGCATTTTTACACATCGCACAAGCGCTAATTTCAAAATATTCTGCACATCTCAAAAAGAAGGTGAAGATGACATGAAAAACGATTTCTTTGACCGTCCTGCCGCTTATCTGCAAAACGACTCCAAAAAACACTCTGACAGTATGAAATACAAGCTGGCACAGGCAATGAAAATCTGCATGCAGAAAACTTCTCTGGAAAAAATTACTGTCAGCCAGGTCGTTCAACAATGTGGTACAACACGTCAAACTTTCTACCGGAATTTTAAGGACAAATATGATCTCGTCAACTGGTATTTTGATCGTATTCTTCTGGAATCCTTTGAACACATGGGCGAAGGTAATACTATTCCCGAAGGATTGATTAACAAGTTCCGTTATATTGAGCAGGAAAAAATATTTTTTAAAGCTGCATTTAAAAACAACGATCAGAACAACCTGCGTGACCACGATTTTGAACTGATTCTCGCTTTTTACACCGAACGAATTGAAAGCCGCACTCATGCAGCAGTTCCCAAGCATCTTCGACTTCTTTTGGAAATGTACTGTCATGCCTCCATTTATATGACCGTTCAGTGGGTGCTCGGACAGATTCCATCTACACCCGAAGAAATGGCAGGATTGCTGGTTGATGCCATGCCTCCCCAACTGGAACGAACCTTTCGTGAGCTGAATTTGCTTTAAATCTTTCAAAATGTGACAATCTCTATCATTTGTAACTTTCTATTTTCCCGTTAAATTGTTACAATAATATCAAAGAATAGTTGAAAACATTTCAACATAATCAGTTAAAAAGGAGATTGATCATCATGGCAAACAGAATCATGCTCAACGAAACTTCCTATCATGGAGCAGGCGCAGTGAAAGAAATTGCAACAGAAGCAAAAGCAAGAGCATTTCAGAAAGCTTTCATCTGCTCTGACCCTGACCTGATTAAATTTGGCGTTACCAAAAAAGTAACTGATGTTCTGGACAGCGAGGGCCTTACATACGAGATCTATTCCGACATCAAAGCAAATCCAACTATTGAAAATGTACAGAACGGTGTTGCTGCATTCAAAGCTTCCGGCGCTGATTATATCGTAGCTGTTGGCGGCGGTTCTTCGATGGACACAGCAAAAGCAATCGGCATCATCGTTGCAAATCCTGAATTTGAGGATGTCAGAATCCTGGAAGGTGTTGCTCCAACAAAAAAACCATGCGTTCCAATTATCGCTGTTCCTACCACAGCAGGTACCGCAGCTGAAGTAACCATTAACTACGTTATTACCGATGTGGAAAGAAAGAGAAAATTTGTCTGTGTTGACCCACATGATATGCCTGTTGTTGCTATCGTTGACCCTGACATGATGTCCTCCATGCCAAAAGGCTTGACTGCTGCTACCGGTATGGATGCTCTGACTCATGCTATTGAGGGATACACCACAAAAGCTGCTTGGGAAATGACCGATATGTTCCATCTCAAAGCAATCGAGATTATCTCCAAATCTCTGCGTGGTGCTGTTGCCAACGAAAAAGAAGGACGCGACGGCATGGCTCTGGGACAGTACATTGCTGGTATGGGCTTCTCCAACGTAGGTCTTGGCATCGCTCATTCCATGGCACACACACTCGGTGCTGTATACGATACCCCTCACGGTGTTGCATGCGCTATGATGCTCCCAATCGTTATGGAATACAATGCTGAATGTACTGGCGAAAAATACCGTGAAATTGCCCGTGCAATGGGTGTAAAAGGCGTTGACTCCATGTCTGTGGAAGAATACAGAAAAGCAGCTATCGATGCTGTTCAGCAGCTCTCCATCGATGTTGGTATCCCAACCAAGCTGGAAGCAATCAAAGAAGAAGATCTTCAGTTCCTGGCTGAGTCCGCTCATGCCGATGCATGTGCTCCTGGAAATCCAAAGGATGCAAGTGTGGAAGATCTGAAAGAACTGTTTAAGAAAATCATGTAATTCTCCTGTTAAAAAGACCTGTTCAAATTGAGCAGGTCTTTTTTCTGTTTCATAAGTTCCTTTTGCTTTTCTTTTCCCGACCAGCATGATACAATAAAACATGAAAATTACGGTATCGAATGAAAGGGAAAAATTATGATAAAAGTACTTTTTATCTGTCATGGAAGGATTTACCGGATATGAAAAAATGCCTGTAAATCAAGCACTTCCTGTGTTTCAACCTCAGTTTTACCAATGATTTACCAATATTTCTGGAGAGCCAGGCTTGCTAACTATCACACCAGAATGAGGAGATCAACAACATGGAAGAACTCAAAAAAAAATATTTACGATGAACACAATGGCCTGCATTATACGTTGGTTGGGGACTACTACATCCCCGACTTGGACTTGCCAGAAGAAACCCGGCCTATTGGGATTTGGGGGCGGATGCACAAAGACTATTTGGAGCAGTACCATCCAGCCCAGTATAATGACCTGATTTTGAGTGGCAGACTCTGGACATATCTGGCAGATCTGAATGAACAGGTACAGAACCGGCTGGAGTGTACCATTGGCCAGATGAAAGAAGCCGAGGGAATCACAGAGGAATTGAAAACCCAAGATCAGATGTCATGGGTCAGAGCTATGAACAGCATCCGCAGCCGTGCAGAGGAAATCATCCTCCGGGAGCTGATCTACGAGGAGGATGCTGTATGAGGATTTTAGAAGAATTCTGGTACGGTAATATTGAGCCGACAGAATATGATGCAATCGCCTGCAAGGAATACAAAGAAGTCCTCCGGTTGATTACCAGAAACGAGGAAAAACTTCTCGCTACCATGACAGATGAGCAGAAGGAGCTATTTTCCCGGTACACAGATGCTGTTCAGGAATATCGGACTATGGCTGAGTGCCTGCTGTTCCAGAGCAGTTTTAAGTTGGGTGCCAGGATGATGGTTGAGGTAATGGAAGAATAATTGAACATAACCAGCAGCGCCCATCGGTCGTCAGAAATGATCGATGGGCGCTATTTCGTGTTGATTATTTCAAATCTGTTTCAAGATATTGGCTATAGGTATAGATATTATCAGCTCCAACCAGTTTAGTAAGAAAAGCTCTGAACACTGCATCTACTGGAACCGACACAAAGAAAAACAATCTCTTTTTGGGTCTTGAGCAACACACATAAAATAGATTTCTGTTCCTTTCATAAGAAGCTTGCTTTCCTTCGGGAACATTAGAATGTCCTGTTATCATCGGTGCATAGGTTTCAAACTGATACAGATTCCAACCTTTACTGATAACAAAGACAACATTGTCATATTCTTCGCCTTTAACGCCATGTTCGGTGGAAAACATAGCATCAGGAAACAAAAAATCGATTGCTGCGGTAAATTGCAGGTAGTCCAATTCTAAAAATGACTGAATTGAAGTATTGGAAACATACACTGTGTCTGGCGCTTTCTGATATAGATGATACCATCCATCCAATTTTGGGGGAATAGGAATCAATTTGGTCCGCTTGATTAACTCAAATACATCAATTGCTCTTTTGGTGCGAGCATCTTCCAACTGCTGCTGTAGCTCTTTCCACTTGACTTTTTCGGATTTTTTCTTAATGGGAAAGCGCTTAATTCCGAGTGTATCAAAAAGCAACTGCATATTTGAATCTTTAAGTGCTTTATAGATTGGCTCAACAGTATCCATAAAAAACAGAAGGAACAGATCTTCTTTATCTCTCAGCCCGTCAGCTAAAATTTCTAAAAGTTGTTCGTACCCTTGCTGCGTAGCGAGGACCTTATGCGTTATCATTAGAACTTTTAGATCATCCTCTTCGGATGATTCACGCTTGATCTTCTCTGTGACATTACTTAGACGATTCTTTAATTCTTCCGCAGGTAATTCGCCTTTTAGATTGCGTTCTGTCCGGCGAGGGCCAGTGTAATCGTCACAGGTGATTACAATCACTTCTCCGTCAAAATCATCTATTGCAGATGTTTGGGGTAAGTCAGGCCGCAAATCATTTAAAAGCCGAACAATCCGTGGTGCAGATCTGAAATTTGAGCCTTTCTTGATAATTGCGAGGTTCTCATTTTCAATTAGACCACAAGCCTTGTTGGCTTGATAAATGGTTTGCCAGGCATCACCAAAAAAACCGAACTGAGGGCCTTTTTTCTCTGCAATAAAGAAGTTAATAAAGCGATCAATGATCGGTTTATAGGAATCTTGATACTCATCAATTAAAATCAAAGGATACTTGTCTGCGAATACACGCCGGAATTTTGCATTATCTAAAAGCCGACAAAAGAGCTTTAGAACGTCATCGTGGTATAAATATTGAATTCCATTTTCCTTGTAACGATGCCCCAAGGTATATGTAACTTCTTTGACCTTGAAAAAATCACCTTCATCTGGCAAGAAGTCAGGATCGCTTGTGACAATATCAATGAGAAAGCTTTGATACTGTTTGATAGCGTTCCATGCAAAGGAGTGGATTGTCGATGGAAGAATAAATGAATCTTTTGATAGTCGTTCAGCAATCACATCCACCGCAGCATTTGTATATGTGATGCAAACTACAGTTTGTTTCTTTCGGCGATACTCCGTCCACTTATTTGCCTGAATCCATTCAATGGCTTTGTTCAGCGAATATGTCTTGCCTGAGCCTGCACCAGCCTCCACACGAAAGCTAATCCCATTCTGAAGTGCTGAAATGATTTGTTCGTCTACTTTATCGGCTTCAGCTTTTGCAAGGTCGTAGTTTGTCCTTTTGCATTCTTCACTCACGAACTTACACCTCCTTACTCAAGCACCCGTTGGTCATTAAGCCACACCAGCCCATCTTTGATATAGGCTGGAATAGCATAATCCTCACATTCACAAATGAGATTAAGAGCAAAATCTGTTTTACTCTTCCCTGAAAACTCAAGATCGTCTTCAGTAGGAGTATCCCCCAATTCATAATGTGCACGGTTGACATTTCGAATTGCTTCTTCCAAAGAATGTCCGCACAACCCGTTCTCTGTTGTTTGGAATTCAATGTGACATTTGCATCGAGTTTTATCAGCAGGAGACATCGATGTAATATCTGTTAGAGCGATTTGAGTATTATCATCCGCTGAAAGCCCTTTGTTCTTCCGGACCCACCATTTTAGAGTTTCATTAGATGTTGTTTCACCACATGAAACCGGAACAGACTTATAATATATTCTCCCGTTCGCACCTTTTTGACCAGACACAGAGTCCAAATCAGTAAGAATAAGGCATGGGATACCCAAAAACTCAGCGAACGGAATAAATTTATAGGCATACGCACCGCCGATTTCAACCAAGGCATAATACTGAGCAGGTAGTTTATATTCCCGAGAATCAAAGTCCCCCGCTTTAGCGCATTTATGGATCATATCGGGCAACAACAAACGTTCTGACGCCCCTTCAACAAAGATTGCTTTATCTGCAAAAAATAAATCACACTTGGTTAGAGTAAGATACTTTCGGATGAAATCAGTGTTAGAAGGATTCTCCTGAGCAAACGTATTTAGGTTCTTATAAATAACACCAGCCTTTGTTTTTTGCGCATATCGAATTTTAGAGAAAACCATCGTGTTCGCAATATGAGCAGAATGCGACGTTAACAAAGTTTGAATCCCTACAGAAGTAATTTTTGCAAGAAACGCTTCTAAGTACTCTGCAAAGGCGTGTTGCATCTGCGGATGCATATGAGACTCTGGTTCTTCGATAAAAAGTAACGGTATACAGGCGTCCCCACATTTTTCTACCTTTTTGGCGAATGCTGCAAGAAGAAATTCCATTTTGATCAGGTTTTTATATCCCAAGCCATTATAGGTACTGGGGAGTCGCTCTTTACTTGTTCCAGCAGTATAAGAAAGTTGGGTTTGATTCTTTATCTGATCATCAATGCTTAGTTGGGTTGTAACCCCTAACTGTAGTTCTTCTCCATTGGGATAACCGAACCCTACTGCGTTACTGACGAGAGTGCTTAGGATGCTATCACTCTGTTGTTGGACGTTTTTATTGGCGTTTTCAACAATTGCTCGAAGTTCCTTAACTTTTTCAGCAACACTTGGATCTAATTCATCTTCACTCATGTCAAAGAAATCAGAGATAAGAGAAGACAAAGAATTGTCTTGGGTTCCGTCTTCACCAAGGCGGCGCTCTGCCTGGATAATGTGAAACGGAAATAATTCGGCCAGCTCTTTCTGCTTTTTACTCTGCTTTTCATCTGGTTTTTTGGGATTTATTGCATAAATCGTCATTTCAAAAAGCTTGTGAAAATTGCTTATAATAGCATTATGGACATCATCAGCAGGAGAAAAGCTCCCATTTTCATAATAGTTTGGCTCTAAAATTTTCCAAATACCTTTCTCGTCTGCTTTCAATTTGTATTCGGCACGAATCAACGCTGTAGTGGTATCCACATCTACATCGATGATAAACGGAGACAATGCGCCTAAGTTATCCTCCGGGTCATCCAGGGAATAGTCTACAAGGAACTCTATAGATATTGGTTCCAACCGTTCACATAGATCTTCAAAAGCAATTTCCTTTGCCATGAATGAAGCAATATTAGCATATAGATTGTTCCTTTTCGACAACGGATAATCATTAAAAGAAAACGGAGTTCCATCCAATACTTTACCGATGCACTCGAAGCACGAGGTTTTGGCAGTGTTGTTGCGTCCTACAATCAATGTTGTTTTTGGATCGACTTCCAGTTCAGCATCAATAAGCAATCGGTAGTTTTTTATTTTAATCTTTGATAATTGCACCTAATTTTAGCCTCCTATCTATATTGAGCTGAATTTTTTCTGTTGGTATATCGATAATTAACACAAAAATTTGCTTTTCCCGTAAGTTATATTACAACAATGTTGGTAAGTGCCTCAATTTGATTGCGAATATTCTCCTTGATTCCCTCTATCGTTGCAAATTTTTGAGCAAGATCTTTCTGCTTGTCCAGATCGAAACTTCCATCTGCCTTAATAGGAATCTGTATTTTTTCCTTTATCGCTTTAATCATGGCAGAATTCAATGTTGTATATTCATTCTTACCATTGATTCCAAGGCGTCCTTTTATATTTCTTCGGAAAATAGGTTCGATCATAAGACGCATATATTGAACATCAATGTTACTGTGGTCGCCCTTGGGAATTAGAATTCCTCGGTGTCCTGTCAGGGAGAATTTGCCATTATGATACATCGTATATCCGGCTAAGCCATCTTTTGCCCAAGTAATATATTCCCCATCGTAATCCGCAACGTCGATATGGTCGAATGCCCCGAAAGTGTTACCTGAATACAGAGGTATATCGCCTTGATGTTCTTGGCACCATTCTTTTGTATAAGTGCTACTACCGTTTTTGGGCGTATATAGATCAGATATTAAGAAATCCTTGTAGTCTGTTGTACTACATTCAATGCTTACAGCTTCTTTCAAATCGTTTAGTTCTCGAATAAGTTCGTCTACGGAGGATTTAAACTCATCCACAGTCATGGTTTCATCCGCTTTTTTGAAACCAAGCTGTATTTTTTCATCATCACTCCAGAAAGAGTCAATATTCCAGCTGTCAGTGGCTGGTAAGCTTAAAATTGGAATAAGTTTGAGCTTTCCATCGTTTTCAAACCAACTCTTAAACGCTTCCTGAATATTGTTTTTATCGGGAAGGTTTTTATAAGAGTTATACTTATTTACGGCCTCATGGAGATCGTTATCATCCGGAGTATCAAATCGGTATGTGTCCAGTGTTTCACCAATACTTTTACAAATATAGCAAAAAATTTTGGAGGTTTGATTTATATTATTATCAATTTCATCTTCCGACTTTTTTCTCAAGGTCAGAATATATGTCTTTTTTGGTGTATTGAAGAAGCTATTGATTGGTAAGGAAATAATGCTCTCAATGAAACAATTTCTTAGGATAAATTTTTTCAGCTCCGTATTGCCTAAATTGGTGAAAATTCCATCAGGAAGAACAATGTTGGCCGTTCCACCATACTTAAGAGAGCGGACAATCCATTCCAAAAATAATGCCTCGACTCCATTACCTTTTGCCTTATAATATCCGGTTGCTGCTGCCAGTTTGGAAATAGTAGAATCTTGATAATATGGAGGATTGGCAAGTAGTTGTCTTTAAACAATTTAGAGAAATATATTAGCATATTGGCCTTAGCCAGGATGGTTGTAATGTCATCCTTGCCAGACATTTGCTTTTCAAATCCATACAGTTCTACACCAGAATTTATCTGTCCATTTTTCATTTCAAATGGTACATTCGCAGCTGCTTCTAAAAGAAATTTGCCAACACCGGAAGCAGGGTCACAGATCTTCATGCCGTTAGAAATAGTGACCATATTCACCATTTCTCTGACAATTTTTAGCGGTGTAAAGAACTGTCCCATATCAGACTTGTCATCACTGTTTTTCATAAAAGTTTCGAACAGCTTTGACTTAAAGTCTTTACTGATGTTGATAAACTTCCCATTTTCTTTCTCATAGGAATAAAACTCATCCATAATGTTTTTAAAACACATGGCATGAGCATCTTCCTCAATATAGTGGCCATCCACACCTTTTTTCACATGAAAGATTTGACCATTAACGATAGTAGTACCATCTTCACCATCAGGGAACAGCATTTTCATCTGTGCCCTTGGACCTTCCAAATATGCACCCAAAATATCTGCGTTAGTCAAGCGGGTAGACTCATCTACAGAATATAAGCTGTAAATATAGCTAAAAGAGTTTCTATCTTTCAGCACATTGATATCACTCAAATACTTGAAAAGAAAAACCTCAACAAATGTATATAGAGACATTTTGGAAGATGCAAACGTCATTCGTTTTAAAATGCGGGCAATTTTTTTGGCCAAATCGGTAGGATCTATATCTTCCAATCTGAGGATGGTATCATTCTCAGAAGAAACAGACAGCGATACCAGGTCAATAAATTCAGCCAGTTTCTTTGGCTCTGCCTTTGGATCAATCTTTCTAATAATAGGGGTGCCATTTTCATCCGTAATCAAATTTCCAGTAGTTGGATTCAACCAAATATATTTATCTCCATCGGTAACAACATAGATTTTGGCACCAATTTCCTGCGCAACAGAGATCTCCTGCTTAATAGCCTTATCTATTTTGGCCTGTGTGTTCAGTTCCTGGGGTGTCTTAAATTCAAGAAAAACAACAACTTCTTTATTTTTATTTATAATAAGAACATCAGGCTTTTTACTAAGATTCTTAGATACTTTTACACTTTTAAGTTTTCCCGTCTTAATCAGATCATTAATCGTAGTTGCGCCAAGGCTAAGGCAGGTATATTTGTCTAAAATGGTAACAGGAATCGAATATAAGTTATCCTGTATAGTTTGCTCTGACATAAGTCTTTTCCTCCTGAAAGTTATATAGGATGCCGTCTTACTGGTTTTTATTTTGCTGTTGCAACGCCAGCCCAATCAACCGATCGGTCTGATCTGCCATAAACAGCGGGATGTTCAGCACATCATCATCCAGCTTTAAATTATCCAGAGAGAATCGAACACGGAGTTTAACCTGATCCGGGAACAATTCCTTGAATTTCTTGAGACTTCTGCTGGTGGTGTTGGCTTCGGACTTGACCTCCACAGGGAAAATATCGTTTTCACGCTGAATCAGGAAATCTACCTCATAAGGGGGATTTGTCTGCGTCCAATAGCGAGGAGTCACCTCAAACTGTGTAATCAAAGTCTGAAGCACAAAATTTTCAGTCAATGCACCCTTGAACTCGGTAAATAATCGATTACCCTCACCAAAGGCAGTCGGTGCGAGTTGCGCCAGTCGGCGGAGCAGTCCCACATCTACCAGATAAATCTTAAAGGCAGAGAGGTCATCATAAGCAGCTACAGGCAGGCCAGGAGCAGTACTCCGGTAGATCTTATGAACCAGCCGAGCATCTACCAGCCACTGCAAAGCATCCTCGTATTCACGGGCCCGTGCTCCTTCTTTGACTACTTTGTAGATAAACTTTTTGTTTTCCCTCGCCAGCTGAGACGGTATGGACTTCCAGATCATTGAAATCTTGGGAAACTCACTGATGTTGGGATGCTTGGCAAAGTCACGCTCATAAGCACCGATGATCCCGGACAAGGCTTCCTGCATGGCATCCACATCCCGTGCCTCCGTCCACATCTTGACGGATTCCGGCATACCTCCGGTCACATAGTACATCTTCAGCTTTTCATACAGAGGATTAAAAAAGGCGTCAGGAATCGGCTCAATGGTGTTTACTGTCTCCAGATAGTTTGCCAAGTTCTCATCCCCGTTGGCCAGAAGGAACTCGGTAAAGGTCATGGGGTCAATCTGCATGAAGTTAACTTTACCGACAGGGAAAGAAGAAGGTTTTGCTAAGGCAATTCCCAGGAGAGAACCGGCGCAGGCAATGTGATACTGCGGTGTGTTCTCACAGAAATACTTCATGGAGTTGATAACCTTGGGGCAGTCTTGCACCTCATCAAAAATAATGAGGGTCTTTTCTGGGGTAATTTTCTGACCGCTTGCCAACATCAGATTCTGCAAAATCCGGTCTACATCCTTTGTGGTTTCAAAAAATTGTTTATACTCTTCGTTTTCATCAAAGTTGAAATAAGCAGTATTTTCGTAGTAGCGTTTGCCGAATTCTTTCAGGATCCAGGTCTTGCCGACTTGACGCACACCTTTCAAAATTAAAGGCTTGCGATAGGGAGAATTCTTCCAGTTCAGTAGTTTCTTCAAAATCAATCGTTCCATATATACACCCCATCACACTTTTATGATAGATTCAGTGTTTCTTAATCACACTTTTATTATATGTGAAAACGGCAAAAAATACAAGCCAAATCACAAAATTATATGTGTTTCAAGGCAGTCCAATCACATTATTATTTGAAGCCTCGGTTTGATTACTTTGGAAATCAAAAGGCCTGGATTTTACATCACAAGTAGAATCCAGGCCCTTGGGGAGCAACTATAGAGTCGTAAAGGAGACGATCAATCTGATTACCGTCCCAAACAGATATGTTTTGGCTACACATTTTCTGCCATATTTGACTTACGATGTTTTCTAAAACATAGCAAGTCAAATGCTCAAGTCGGTATCATTTCATTTAATCTTATCTCTTATTTCTTTTCTTAGCACTGTGATAGACTTGCGGCCGAGCCTTTCCCCTCATGTTGTTGGGATTCTTCAGCAGCTTGGACAAACTTAGTATCCGCATAAACGCCGAGAAATCCTCGGATGCAATCTTGTCAAAGGGAATCTGCATCTGGTCGCAAAACTCGTGGATTACCCGTTCCTCATTACTGCCCAGTTGCATGGCACGGTCAAACTTTTCCTTGACCTCCGTGAAAGTCGGCTGCGGATCGGCGGTCGTGCGGTCAGTGACATGAGCCTGACGAATATCCTGAACGATGCTGTCCAGATCATCATGAATCGTGTGGCTGAAAAAGTCACTCTCCTGCACCTGTCCCAGCTCCAGCGTGCGGACATAAAGGTCGTTATCCCCTGGTGCATGGCTGCGGATCACTTCCTGCCGGGTGGCCTCCAGCACCAGATTCATCTGGGCAATTCGCATATCGGCGATTCGGTCAACGAAAATCTCAATATCCGTCATCAGCCGCTGAAAATTCTCATGTGTGGCAATCTCACACAGCAGCCGGTTGTTGATTTTTCCGCTGCTCAATAATGTAACCATATCATCACTCAAATGCAGGGCCTGAAGCTCTGCGTTTGGGTGATTTTTATTTTCCGACAACCCCATCAAGTAATCGGTGGATACCTCGTAAAATTCCGCCAGTGTAGCGATGGCAAAGGGGCTGATGTCCTTATAATCGTCACTCTCATATTTGCTGAGAGCAGATTTGGAAAGCCCGGTCTGTTCAGCCAGCTGCTCCAGCGTCAAGTGCTTATCCACCACCCGCAAGTCTTTTAGCCGTTCCGGGATAGACAGTTTTGTGTGCATCTAAAATCCCCCTTTCATTAGGAAAATCCTTCCGTTTATGACCATTATACCATGATTCCATGAGCGTGGAAATATGCTGATTTCAAGCCGTTTTCCATCGTTTTGGACATACGGAAGAGGGCCTGTTTTTTCGGTAAAATGAGTTTTGTCAGGAGACACAGAACCTTGAAAATTGAATGACCGGCTGCAAGGGGTATGACCTTTGGGGAAGTGACGCCATGACAGGAGCGCACCAAGAAGTACAATACGCTGGGGGAAATCCGGGCAGGAGCGATTGCAGGCAAACCGGCGATTAACACACGGAAAATAAACTTTTAGGAGGTTGGTTTTTATGAAGTTGAGTATCCGAGAAAAGAAAGTGCTGTATGCCTTTGCCTGTCCCAATCACCACAACACGGTGACCAGGCTCAAATGGTTGACCGCCCTGACCGTTGACCCTCAGGCCAAGCACCGGATGCTGGAGCTGGCCCGGAAGATGGAAACGGAGATGGCAGAACGCTGGTACACCAGCTTTTATCACCAGCTCCGTGCGGAGATGGACGAGTATTACCGTGCCAAGCGCCGCCTGCGTTTGGTAAAGGAAAACACCGACTATGAGGAGGATCTGTATGACGAAGCTGTCTAAGTATGAGAAAGAAACCATCATCAACTGGAACGAGGCGGAGGACACCGCCAGTATCTACACCTTCAACGCCGATCTGAAGCGCAGGCTGGCCGAGTTCAGCCGGAAGTATCCTCAGCTGTGCCGGTTAGAGCGCAGCACCACTGAGGGCAGTGTGACCTATGTGATGGACAAGTCCCGCCTGTCCATCCGTCTGATTCCGCCGTACAGTGAGGAGCGGCTGGCTGCTGCCAGAGAGTACGCCAAGCAGCACGGATTTCAGGTCTTGCGGATGAACAAGGAGATCGCCTGAAATCGGGTCAATTCACAGGAAAATGACGAGTCTACACCCGGTATTTTTACGGTGAATTGGTATCGTGATACCCCAGTATCCCCCATGCCTGGAAATGCGACAAAAGGAGCATTCAGAGCCGGAGGAGCTGACAGAAACCGCACAAGCGATGGAAGTCGGCTTCTCCGGGCAGGAGTACAGAGGGCGGCAAGCTCTTTGTGCTGGGTACAGGGGTGCAGCGCCCTGTTGGGGTCAAGGGGCAAGGCCCATTGGCAGGTTGAGGGCAGCCGCCCCATCGGGTCAAGGGTGAAACGCCTTGCCCAGGGAGAGTTGATGCCTTGCGTCAATTCGTACTGGGTATTACCTGACGCAGAAATCCGCAGGTTTGGCGGCTTCGCCGCTGCTCCCCTTCGGAAAATCAACGGAGATTGGAGGGATGGAAATTGAAATTGACACGGCATAACGGACGCTCCGGCAAGCATGGAACCTATAATCCCCGGCACAATGACCGCCGGTTTGATGTGGAAAACAGCGAACACATTGACGCCCAGCGAGCTAAGAAAAATGTGTACTGGGACTGCTACCGTGGTTTCACTACCCCGGAACTTCGGGAGAACCCGGAACAGCCGGATTTCAGCTTTGAAGAAATTGAGCGAATGTATTACTACGAGCATTATTCCGACCATGTAGATGCCCAGAACGCCCGGAACGAGAAAACCCGACACACCGAGCGCAACCGCACGGTGGAAGATCTTTTGAAAAATAACAAGACCTGCCCAGAGGAAAGTATCTACCAGATTGGCACCATGGAAGAATCCGTTCCACCGAGTACGCTGGCACTCATTGTCAGCGAATTTTACGAGGAGTTTGAACGGCGCTTTGGTTCCCATATCCACATTCTGGACTGGGCGCTGCATCTGGATGAGGGTACGCCTCACATCCACGAGCGCCATGTGTTTGACTGCAAAAACCGGTATGGGGAGTTGTGCCCCCAGCAGGAAAAGGCGCTGGAGGAACTGGGCTTTGAATTGCCTGATCCGAGTAAGCCCAAGGGCAAACACAACAATCGAAAACAAACCTTTGATGCAGTATGCCGGACGCTGCTCTTTGACATCAGCCGCAAACATGGGGTGCATCTGGAGCAGGAGCCGTCCTATGGTGGGCGGGCGTATCTGGAGAAGCAGGACTACATTCTGATGAAGCAAAAGGAGCAGCTGGCCGTCCAGGAACAGAAACTGGAAGAACTAACCCTGAAAATTGAGGATGTGGAAACACTGGTGGAAGAAGTTTCGGATATTGCCTATGACAAGGCGGTGGAGGTTGTCACCGACACTGTCCGGCAGGAGACCCACAAGGAGGATCTCCGGTTGGTGGAAGAAACGAAAAACTGGGTTCTCTCGCCGGAACGGAAAGCGCCGCCAAAAGAGCGTGAGTATGCCGCCGCCCGGTTGGATGGGGTCATCTCAAAAATCAAAAATGCCATGCAGTCTGCGCTGACAAAAATCCAGAAGAAGCTGACGCAGCCGGAGGTCAAGCAGTCTGGCAAACAGCAGATTCAGGAAAAAGCCAAGGAATCCATTCTTGCTTTCCTGAAAAAAGCCAAGCAGGATAGCGCACAGAGAGAATCCAACCGGAAAAAGCAGCAGGAAAAACAGGATATGGAGCTTTAAGGCATCTGATTTTGCGAATAAATCAGATGCTTTTCTCTTGAGGAGGTGAGAAACATTGAACAACGAATCGCAGAGTTTAGTGCCTACAACCCAGCAGGCCGAAAGCATGGAATTGACTGTTGGTGAAGTGCGGGAAAGCCTTTCCGTGACGGAAAAAGGACAACCGGCCAACACCATTGGAAATTGCCGCACGGTGTTTTGCCAAGATCCGCTTTTACGGGGAGCAATCCGGCTGAATCTGCTGACCGACCGTGTGGACATTGTGCGGGATTTGGGCTGGCGCAGAAGCACCAGCGCCTTGACCGATACCGATGTCAAATATCTGCTCCTTTACTTTGAGCAGAACTACGGTTTGACCAGTGAAAAGAAGCTGATGGCGGCGCTCTCTATCGTAGCAAACGAAAACTGCTATCACCCTATCCAGGATGTGCTGAATGGTCTGGTGTGGGACGGCATACCTCGGATGCACTCCTGCCTGTATCACTTTCTGGGGGCAGACGAGAGCGACTATGTGGAAGAAATGCTCAAACACTTCCTGCTGGGAGCCATCCGCCGGGTATTCCATCCGGGTTCCAAATATGAGGAGCTACTCTGTCTGGTGGGTGGCCAGGGAGCCGGAAAGTCTACCTTCTTTCGCTTTCTGGCGATACAGGATGAGTGGTTCTCCGATGACCTGAAAAAGCTGGATGATGACAAGGTGTTTGCCAAGCTGCAAGGCCACTGGATCATCGAAATGTCGGAGATGCTGGCCACCAGTAACGCCAAGAGCATCGAGGAGATCCGCTCCTTTATCAGCCGCCAAAAGGAAACCTACCGCACCCCTTATGAGACCCAGCCCAAAGACCGTCTGCGGCAGTGTGTGTTCGGTGGTTCCTCCAACACACTGGATTTCCTACCCCTTGACCGGGCTGGAAACCGCCGGTTTCTGCCAGTGATGATTTACCCGGAGAAAGCAGAGGTTCACATTCTGGAGGATGAAGCTGCTTCCAGGGAATATCTGTTGCAGGTGTGGGCCGAGGCTATGACCATTTACCGCAGCGGTAAGTATTCCATGAAATTTTCAAAAGAGATTCAGAAGCAGCTGGTGGAAGTTCAGAAGGACTTCATGCCGGAGGATACTGAGGCCGGGCAGATTCAGGGCTTCCTGGAACACTATACCGGCAATGTGGTCTGCTCCAAGCAGCTATTCAAGGAAGCGTTGGGACACGCCTTTGAGGAGCCAAAGCGGTGGCAGCTGCACAACATCAACGAGATCATGAACACGCTGGTGACGGGCTGCAAGCCTTTCTCTAACCCCCGGATGTTTGTGGGCTATGGGCGGCAGCGTGGCTGGGAACGGGAGATTTCCGGCAACGAAGTGCCCGACGACGAAGATGGATTTGTGAAGCTGAGCGAGGAAGAAGTCCGTCAACTGGAGCTGCCAAAGGAGTGGATTGCCTGATTTACGGGGCTTGTTGCCCAGTTGGTTGTCGGCTGGTTGCTGACTTTGTTGCCGCAAAAATGGGGGTGTAGATACGATAAAAGCCCATCAAGCAAGGGATTTTGGTGGGTATCGGTTCTCTGACAACGAAAGCAACGAGATTTCACAAGAAAATTTGAAAAGTAAGAAA
>OGZI01000897.1_pt1 | contig 33662 bp, 22 predicted proteins | sample 1576711 | NCBI WGS metagenome assembly OGZI01 (sample SAMEA3541482, study PRJEB24748) | human gut metagenome | biome: human gut; feature: human-associated habitat; material: faeces | place: China | collected 2012
TCAGAACGTCGTGAGACAGTTCGGTCCCTATCTGTCGTGGGCGCAGGATATTTGATGGGAGCTGTCCCTAGTACGAGAGGACCGGGACGGACGTACCTCTGGCGCACCAGTTGTTCCGCCAGGAGCATAGCTGGGCAACTACGTACGGATCGGATAAACGCTGAAAGCATCTAAGCGTGAAGCCGACCCAAAGATAAGATATCCCACTGATTCAATCAGGTAAGATCCCTTGTAGACTACGAGGTTGATAGGCACGATGTGTAAGTGGAGTGATCCATTCAGCAAGTGTGTACTAATAGATCGAGGGCTTGACCACAATTCGCTTGAATTCTCAAGTCAATGACAAAATGTGAGCAGTGATTATTCAGTTTTGAAGGCACGTCCTTCTAAAAACACTGGACAAAGTAGAACAGAAATGTTATACTGAACCAGTCATATTGGTCGGTGACGATGACGGTGAGGTTCCACCTGTTCCCATTCCGAACACAGAAGTTAAGCTCACTCGTGCCCAAGATAGTTCGCTGGAAACGGCGCGTGAAAATAGGTAGTCGCCGACTTACATGAAACCCCTGAGGAAGAAATTCTTCAGGGGTTTGTTTTTGTTGTGCGTGCACTTTTCCATCAAAACGGCCTAAAAAATTCCATGGATTTGTGAGTGTTCACAAACATCGCCCAGACCTCTTGATTTTTTATAGGGGGGGGGGGTATGATAAGGTGCGAGAAGCACCTTGTCAGCAAAACAGAAAGATCGGCAAACCAGTCGGAAGGCTGTGACGCAAGGCGGAAGGCCCGGTAGGGGCCGTCAGCTGCACTTTGCTCTGCAACCCTCTTCGACTATGCGGAAATGTGCCAGCGCCCCCCAAGGGGCAGTCGGTGCGGGGTTATGGAGAAGTTTATGGGATTGGCTTTTCCGGGAACCACGATCACCCTGCCCTTGAGAGAAGCGGCGGGTTAAAGCATAGATAGAGAGGGCAAGCACCCCCTAAAGTACAAAACGCAAAGCGTTGTACCAGCCGGATGGTTGGTGCGGCGCTTTTTTCTTTTTGTCTGGGTGCTTTTTGTGGAGAAACTGGGAGTATTAATGACTGACAAAGGAGGATTTTTATGAAAAAACGGCGCATCAGCCTCTTACTGGCGTTCAGTATGATGCTGACATTCCTGCCTGCGGGGGCAGTGTCAGCATTTGCGGAAGGAACAGCAGATGATACCACCAAGGAAACGCTCCTGAAGGGCGGCGAGAACATTACGGATAGCGGAACGTATCAACTGAACGGACCATACACTAAAGGAATCACGATCAATACGACAGGTTCTGTGGTGATCAATGTTACCGGAAATGTGACAGTAACCGCTCCGGAGAATGAGTACAATTTTTGTTTTATCACGATCGAAAAAGCCGACAGTGTAACTATTAATGACGCTGCTAAATATCCTGTTACTGTTAACGGCGGTAGTGTGATTTCAAATCTTGGTGAAGAACTCATTGTAAACGGTGGAACATATATTCGCAATGGTGGTGGAAATCCTAATATCTCCGCTTTCACTCTCGCGAATGGCAGTAATCAGGTAGAAAAGGTTACGATTGAATCGAAATACAACGCCATTTTGGTTTCTTCTGACTGTGATAGTGCTGTTATCAAAAAATCCGAGATTACAAAGCAATATAATAGCAGTGCTTATGAAGGAGGCATCGTATGCCGTACTACAAATGGTACGCTGGATTTGGATCATGTTACTGTACATGCGCTGGAAGGAAGCGCACTTCAAGCTGAGAGTGGTACCATCACCATTAACGGAGGAGAATATAAATCAAATCAAGGTGCGGCTATTGCTACTTCGCTTAATCTCGATGATAATCTGGATCTTACGATTAACGGCGGAACTTATCAAAATGATAATTATAACTGGCCTGTTGCAAATTTTGGGTGCTATGTGGGTCGTAATGGCAGAGATTGTAATATTAAAATTCATGGAGGCACGTTTGTTGGCGGCCAATTGTTGTGGTTTCATGGTGAGGGTGCCGAAACGTTGACGATTGACGGGAACACCACCCTCCAAAGCACAGGAGGTGAGTATGATGCAGTTGTTGTTGGTGGCCACGGTCAACTGTTTTTTAATTCGGGTACTATTGATATTTCCGATGGTTCGGAGCGCAACGCACTTCGCATCGTTGAACGGGGCGAAGCCATTGTAAATGACGGCACGTTCAAGGGGGCAAAGTATGACATTTATGAGCGAAACAATGACAGCAGAGTGTCTCCTTGCCGCGTTCAGCTGAATCATGCAAATTTTGATGATAGCGTCTGCAATGTTTATCTTGAAAAAGATCGACAAATTGATGTGGCCCAGAACTACACCGGTGAAGTGACGATTGAGTGTGCCGACCCCAGTGATGGCCGTCAGCTGACCAAAGCTACAGAAACAGATTATCAGAAGAATCTGAATCTGACGAGTGCGAATGAAGGTTATCTGGTAGGCTACAAAAAGACCGCAGATGGCAAGGAATATCGCTGCCTTTCCAAGAAGGTCGGCGTGACCATCAACGGTCTGAAGGGTGAGATCAAAGCAGAAGACCCGGCAGAGTTTACCGTGACCCTTACCCATGCGGGCAGCACCGGTACCGGTACGCTGACCTTTGGCGACAAGAACGGCGAGATCGAATATAAGGACGAAAACGACAAATACGTGCCCATGCCGAATGACGGCCTGCCCATTAAACTGGCCAGTGACAAGAATGATTATGCGTTCCGCATTACGCCGAAAGATGCCGGAGAACAGAAGCTGACCGCTGCTGTGGTGCGGGATGATGTAGAACTGGGCACGGCGGAAGAGAACTTTACTGTTGCAGGCCGTGTTCACACCACTGTGACCATTGAGGGCCTGGAGAATGCCGTCATCAAAGAGGGCGAAAGCAAGGGCTTTACTGTAAAGGTTACCCCCAATGATGATGCCAATCTGGGTGAGGCATTCATCGACTTTGGCAACAAGAACAGCGAGATCGAATACAAGGACGAAAACGGCGAGTACAAGCCCATGCTGGAAAACGGCCTGAAAATCGGTCTGGGTGACGGTGAGGTTGAGCGCGAGTTCCGCATTACTCCCAAGGAGACCGGCAAGCAGACCCTGATCGCTGTTGTCAAGCAGGATAAGAATGAGCTGGCAAGGGACGAAAAGGACTTTGTTGTGTCTGAAATGCCCATCCTGACCTTGAAGGACGGCGTTATCACCAGCGTAACAGTGCCCGGCAAGGATGGTGCTGACCCTGAGGATATCACCGAGATCGTTAAAAAGAATGCCAACGAGGACGGTTCCTTTAATGTCCCCGAGGGCGCAACGGTGAGTGTTGCATTTGATAAGGATGCTTTTGCAGATAGCGGTCTGAAATTTGGCCACTGGGATATCACCGGCCTGGATGATCCGAACGCTTATCAGGATAAGGAAAGTTTTGCCTTTGAGATGCCTGCAAAGGCCGTGACCCTGAAAGCCATGACACAGGATGCATCCATTGAAGATGACGAGCCCGATATCGTTGGCCCCATCGTGATCGGCACTACTGTTGTTGTGGGCGGTGCAGTGCTGGGCTATCAGGCCTATTCTCTGGGCGCTGAATTTGCAGGCAAGCTGATGGCTCTGCCCTACTTCCCCAGCAACCGCAGCGCCCTTGCCATGATGCTGTGGGAGGATGCAGGCAAGCCCATGCCCGAATCCGAACTGCTCTACCCCGATGTAGGGCAGGAAGAGCGGGATATGGACCTGCAGCACGCCGCCCGCTGGGCCATGGAAAATGAGCTTATCCCTGACCTGAATGATGAGGGAACGGCTCCGGAAGAGATGAAATTCTATCCCGACAACACCGTAAGCAAGATCGATGTGCTGAATGCATGGCAGAAAGCACAGGAGCTCAAGCAGAACGCCTGAGCAGCCCTAAACCAACCCCCACTTGGCCCGTAAACCGCAATGCGGGCTGAGTGTTCCAAAATTCCCAAAGTACAGAAGCGCTTCATCCTCTCCCGGATGAGGCGCTTCTGTGCTTTCCGGAATTTTTTTTCCCGGCACCCCTTGCATCCCGCCCGCCGGTGCGGTATGCTTAACCAATAGAGCATTGCAGAGGGAGGGAGACCCCGGATGGACATGGAAGAGATCCGCTACCTGCTGGGCGGCACGATATTCGCGCGGGCCAAGGCCTACACGGACCGGATACAGGATCTGAATTGCGAAGTGGCCGGGAACGGCGTGCGCCACCTGAGCGCCGACGTGCGCGGCGGCGGGCGGAGCCTGTACCAGACCCAGGTCTGGCTGCGGGAAAACGGCAGCTTTGTCAGCGCCAGCTGCTCCTGCCCCTACAACGAAAACGGCGAGGGGCCCTGCTGCAAGCACATCGGCGCGCTGCTGATGCGGGACAGCGAGAGTCAGGGCCTTTCCGGCAGAGCGCCGCAAAGGCCCTCGGAGAGCCCGGAGAGCATCCCGGGCGTGGTGCGGGGCACGGCCAACCTGCAAACACCCCAGCCTGAGGAGCCGCCCCGCAGGGACAGCTATGCCTCCAGCCTGGAGATGCTGTTCGGCAAGAAATGGCGGGGCGAGGAACCGGAATCCGACTACGAGGCACGGCGGCTGCTCCAGGCCTATCAGGAGGGAGCGCTGGCCGAGGTGGACGGCGTGACCGGCCAAGCAGAGCTGCGCCCCCACGCCGCAGAGCTGGAGCCGGAGCTGACCCTGCTGCCCGGGGAGCTGCCCTGGCTGCGGCTGCGCATCTCGGCAGACGGCGGGCGGCAGTATGTGGTAAAGAGCATCCCGGACCTGCTGCGGGCCGTGGAGAAGCACGGCTTCATCAGCTACGGCAAGGCGCTGGAATTCCGGCACAGCTGGGAGGCCTTTGCTCCGGAGGCACAGCAGCTCCTCCGCCTGCTGCGGCGGCAGCTCAGCGCAAAGGAAGGGGCCGAGGCGGCTCTGCGCAGCTATGGCAATGCCCCCCGCAGCGGGCCTGCCGGGGGCATCCCGCTGAACGGCGAGATCTTTGATGGACTGGTGGCCCTCTATGCCCCCACCGGCAATCTGGGCGGCTACACCCTCAAGACCGGCATCCCGGCCCTGACCATGCGGGTGGAAAAGCGCCGGGGCGGCGTGGAGGTGTCCGTGACCCCTGCGTTGGGGTGGAAAACGGGTTTAGACAACGACTATTTATACAGTGAGGATACGATCTGGCAGCTGGACCGGGCCGAAAGCGCCCGGATGCGGCCCGCCCTTGAGGCGCTGTGCGGCAAGAGCCTGTTCTTTACCACCGGGGATGCCACCGCCTTTTGCAGCTATGTTCTGCCGGAGCTGGGCAGCAGGGTGACCATTGAGGACCCCGAACGCCTGCTGCTGAATCAGATCCCGCTGGAGCCGGTGGTGCAGTTTTATCTCGATGCGCCCACGCGGGAAACGGTGCGGGCACACCTTGAATTTTTGTACGGCGAGGACCGCGTCACGCCGGAGGAACCGGGGCCTGCCGGTCTGCTGCGGGATGCCCGCGCCGAACAGCGGGCCGGGCGGCTGCTGGGGCGGTATCTGGAGCCGGGGCCGGACACCATGGGCAACGGCCTTGCCGCCCACTACGATGCCTATGAGGAGGATGAAGTCTACCGCTTCCTCGATGAGGGGATCCCGGCCCTGCTGGCCGAGGGCGAGGTCTACCTGACCGATGCCTTCCGCAGTATGCAGGCCGCACCGCCGAAGATCTCGGTGGGGGTGTCGGTGCACGGCAGCGTGCTCGACCTGGAGGTGGACACGGGGGAGTTCCCGGTGGGGGAGCTGAAAGCCCTGCTGAGATCGCTCCACCAGAAAAAGCGCTACCACCGCCTGCGCGATGGCCGTCTGCTCCGGCTGGATGATTCCATGGAGGTGCTGGACGAGCTGAACGAGACGCTGGAGCTTTCCGGGGCCAAACTGGGCCAGACCCACGCCCGGCTGCCCCTGTACCGGGCCCCCAGTCTGGACTGGGCGCTCTCGGGGCAGAACGGCATCCGCTTCAACCGGGACGATGCCTTCCGCCAGCTCAGCCGGAGCTTCCACGCGGTGAAGGACAGCGAGTATACACCGCCCGCGTCTCTACAAAAAGTTTTGCGAAAATACCAGCGGGACGGCTACCGCTGGCTCCGCACGCTGGATGGCTACGGCATGGGCGGCATCCTTGCCGATGATATGGGTCTGGGCAAGACGGTGCAGGTGCTCAGCTATCTGCTGGCACTCCGGGAGCAGGGCGGGAACCCCCTGCCCAGCCTCATCGTCTGCCCGGCCTCGCTGGTGCTGAACTGGGCCGAGGAATGCCGGAAGTTCACGCCGGAGCTGAACTGCGTTGTGGTGGACGGGGATGCCGCCCACCGGGCCCAGCTGGCCGAGCAGTGGGACGGGGCCGACGTGGTGGTGACCAGCTACGACCTGCTCCGCCGCGACGAGACCCTGTACGAGAACCAGAAATTTTACGCCTGCATCCTGGACGAGGCCCAGGCCATCAAGAACCACACCACCCAGAAATACAAGGCGGTGTGCGGGGTGAACAGCCGTGTCCGCTTTGCGCTGACCGGCACCCCCGTGGAGAACCGCCTGGGTGAGCTGTGGAGCATCTTTTCCTTCCTGATGCCGGGCTACCTGCCGCCCTACAAGAGCTTCTGCAGCCGGTTTGAAAAGCCCATCACGCAGGAAAACGACCCGGCGGCGGTGCGGCGGCTGAACCAGCTCACCGGGCCGTTCATCCTGCGCCGGATGAAGTCCGAGGTGCTGAAGGAGCTGCCCCCCAAAACAGAAAACGTCTACCGCATCGAGCTGGAGGAGGAGCAGCGCAAGCTCTACCTTGCCGCCGTGGTGGATGCCCGGGAGAAGCTGCGGGCCGCCAAGCCCGAGGACAAGATGGCGGTGTTCGCCGTCCTCATGCGGCTGCGGGAGATCTGCTGCGACCCCCGGCTCATTGCCGACAACTGGACAGGCGGCAGCGCCAAGCTGGATGCCTGCATCGAGCTGGTCACCAGTGCCGTGGAGAGTGGGCACCGCATCCTGCTGTTCAGCCAGTTCACCTCCATGCTGGAGCTGCTGGCCAAACGGCTGGACGCGGAGGGCGTGAGCCACTTCACCCTGCAGGGCTCCACCCCCAAGCCGGTGCGTGCCGAGCTGGTGCGCCGCTTCAACGGCGGCGAGGCCAGCGTGTTCCTGATCTCCCTGCGGGCAGGCGGCACCGGCCTGAACCTGACCGCCGCCGATATCGTCATCCACTACGACCCGTGGTGGAACGTGGCGGCCCAGAATCAGGCCACCGACCGTGCCTACCGCATCGGCCAGCAGAACCCGGTGCAGGTGTACAAGCTCATCGCCCAGGACACCATTGAGGAAAAGATCGTGGAGCTGCAGCAGGCCAAGCAGGATCTGGCCGAGACCGTCACCGGCAGCGCGGATGGTGCCATCCTGCGCATGAAGCCGGAGGAGCTGCTGAATTTGTTGGAGGGAACCGAATGATGCAATACGCCATATTTGCCCGGCCTGTCGTGACCATTTACGACCTGCCCCAGACCACCAAACAGAGCGAGGCGGGCCTTGTTTCCACCATCGGGGACGAGGGGCTGTACGGTCAGGCCTGTCAGGTGCGCACCGCCCCCGGCGGCGTGACTGCCGAGGGAGTGCCCCTCTCCCCGGAGGTGGCCGAGGTGGTCACCTTTTACGGCTACCACGGCTTTGTCCGGCGGGATGCGCTGAAATTTGTCAGCGAGGATGCGCTGCGGGACTACCTGTCCCAGCCGCTGGTGCTGGTGGGCCGTGCCACCGATGTGCTCAGCCTGCCCAAGGTGCAGGGGGTGCGGATGCTGGAACTGGAGCGGGGCTGCCTGCTCTGCCGCCTGCCCGAGCCGTCCGAGGAGGCCGAGGCCCACACAGGCTGGGCCAGGGTGGCCCTGCTGGATGGCCGCACCGGCTATGTCCGGGACGTGGCGCTGGAGCCGGTGCGGTTTGAGATGACCGCCGTGTTCTCCCAGCGGGAGGGGCTGGCCTTTGATGACGCGCTGGCCGAGGCCCGGAATATTACCGCCGGGGAGCTGGTGCCGCAGGCACTGCAGGCGTGGTACGACGGCAGCGAGGAAGCGTTCCGGGATGCCGTCTGTGCGCAGGCGAAAAAGTATCTGGGCACCGAGTACCGCTGGGGCGGCAAGTCGGGCCGTGGCATTGATTGTTCCGGCCTTGTCAGCAGCGCCTATATGCAGTGCGGCGTGCTCATCTACCGGGATGCCAGGATCGTGGAGGGCTGGCCCATGCACCAGATCCCCTTTGCGGACAAAAAGCGGGGCGATGCCCTCTACTTCCCCGGCCATATCGCCCTTTACCTCGGCGAGGGCCGCTATATCCACTCCACCGGCGCGTCCGCCAGCGGCGGCGTGGTCATCAACAGCCTTGACCCCGCCGACCCGCTGTACCGGGAAGATCTGGTCAAGAGCCTGTATGCGGTGGGGAGTGTTTTCTGATAAAGTAACTCACCCTCTCCGTCATCCCTGCGGGATGCCACCTCTCCCAAAGGGAGAGGCACTGGCAATTCCCCCGCAAGGTTTCGGGAAACCGCCAGAGGCTCCCCCTTTGGGGGAGCTGGCAAAGCCGTCAGGCTTTGACTGAGAGGGCGAGGATGTTATAGGAGGAAGAACAAGCTATGAAAGTCTTTGATCTACACTGTGACACCCTGAGCGAGCTGCGGCGCGCGGAGATGCGGGGCGATGGGCAGACCTTTGCCCGCAACAACGGCCACATCGATCTGGAAAAGCTGGAGAAGGGCGACTACATGCTCCAGTGCTTTGCCGCCTTTGTGAATCTGGCCGACCCCACCCCGGGCGCGGACCCGCTGGTGACGGCGCTGGAAGAGATCGACGTGTTCAAGCGGATGATGGAGCAGTATTCCGACAGGATCGCCCCTGTCTACCGCCCCGAGGATATCCGCAAAAACGCCGAGGCGGGCAAGATCAGCGGAATGTTGACCATTGAGGAAGCAGGCTGCTGCAAGGGCAGCCTGGGTGTGCTGCGCCGGATGTACGAGCTGGGCGTGCGGATGATGACCCTGACCTGGAACCACGAAAACGAGCTGGCCAGCCCCAACGTGGTGCCCGGCAACGGCCCCATCTGGCCCTGTATGCCCAACACCGAGACCGGCCTGAAGGAGAAGGGCTTCGAGTTTCTGGCCGAGATGGAGCGCCTGCACATCATTGCCGATGTGAGCCACCTGTCCGATAAGGGCTTCTGGGACATTGCGGAGCACAGCACCCGCCCCTTTGCGGCCAGCCACTCCAACTGCCGCGCCCTGGCCCCCCACTGCCGCAACCTGACCGATGAGATGATCCGGGTCATGGCGGAAAAAGGCGGTCTGGTGGGCCTGAACTACTGCGCGGGCTTTCTGGATGACCAGCCCAGCCCCGACCTGTGCCGCAGCACCACGGCCCTGATGGCCAAACACGCCGCTCATTTCAAGCAGGTGGGCGGCATTGAGATCATCGGTCTGGGCAGTGACTTTGACGGCATCGGCGGCAAACTGGAACTGAGCGACTGCTCCAAAATGCCCCTGCTGGCCGATGCCCTGCGGAAAGAGGGCTTCACCGAGGATGAGGTGGAAGCCATCTTCTTCCGCAACGCACAGCGTTTCTTTGAAAACAACCTGTAATCACCGTTAGTATCAAAAGCATCGTTGCAATCGTTGGTGAAAAAGAAAAGTCAGCAACGATAACAACGATATCAACGATAATAATGTCTTAACGGTAAGGATAAAGTATAACAGAAAGTATAGAAAAGTTGAGGGATTCCGGATGGATCAGAATATGACATTGGAAAAGCGCATTGCCGCAGAGCTCTATTCCTATCAGGGCAGGATGAGCGTTTTTGTGGATGACCTGCGCGGCAGCACGGTGGAGATCGGTGCCGACGAGGAATTTGAGACGGCCTCCACCATCAAGGCGTTCATTCTGGCGGTGCTGTATCTGCAGGCCAGCCGGGGCAGGGCTGACCTGGAGGAGGAGATCACCTACGAGGCCAGCCAGTTCGTGGACGGCTCCGGGATGCTCCGGGCCCTGGGCGTGGGGGCAAAGCTCAAGGTGAAGGACACCGCCACCATGATGATCATCTGCTCGGACAACATCGCCACCAATATGATCATCGATTACCTGGGGCTGGATACCATCAATGCCTGCATCCGGGAATTGGGCTTTGGGCACACTGTCCTGCACAACCCCCTCCACTTTGACCGCTACGACAAGCTGGGCACCACCACGCCCCGGGACTACGCCGCCCTGTTTGCACAGGTGGCAAAGGGCACGCTGGTCAGCAGGGAAGCCAGCGCCGCCATGCTGGGCATCTTCCGCCAGCAGCACTACAACACCATGCTGACCCACGATTTCCCCCAGTTCTATCTGGACTGCGAGGAGACCGGCGAGCCGGAGCTTATCTGGGTGGCCAGCAAGAGCGGCAGCATGAACGCCTGCCGCAACGACGGCGGCATCATCCACACCCCCTACGGCGAGTATGTGATCGTTCTGATGAACAAGGAGTTCCATGACATCATCGAGTACAACGACCACCCCGCCATGGTCTATGGTGCCCGGGTGTCCCGGATGATCCTGGATCAGATCCTGGCCTGCGAGGGAAAGCTGTATCTGAAGTAAACGAAAGAGTGGGAAAGTAGAACGAATGGAAATTACATTATCATTGCCAATGCTGCTGTTTCTGATGCTGATGACCGGGTTTGCGGGCTTTGTGGACTCGGCGGCGGGCGGCGGCGGTCTGATCAGCCTGCCCGCCTACCTGTTTGCGGGCCTGCCGGTGCATTACACATACGGCACCAATAAATTCAGCGCGGCCTGCGGCACCACCTTTGCCACGGCGCAGTTCTTCCAGAAGGGGGCCATGAACATCCGGGTCGGCCTGCTGGCGGCTGTGGGCAGCTTTGTGGGCAGCGCACTGGGCTCCCACATCGTACTCCTGCTCAGCGATCAGGTGCTGCGCACCATGATGCTCATCATCCTGCCGGTGGCGGCGGTGCTCATCCTCTGGCGGCGGGACCTGCCCGACGAGAACCGGGACGACGGCACCCTGAACGCCAAAAAGGCGGTGCTGGCCCTTGCCATCGGGCTGGGCATCGGCCTGTACGACGGCATCTTTGGCCCGGGCACCGGCACCTTTGCCATCATCGCCTTTACCACCCTGATGGGCTTTGACCTGCGCACGGCGGGCGGTAACGCCAAGGTGCTCAACCTTGCCAGCAACTACGCCAGCCTTGTAACGTATCTTTCCAGCGGGCTGGTGGTGTTCTCCATCGGCATCCCCTGTGCCATCAGCGGCATTGTGGGCAACCTGCTGGGCTCCCACTTCGCCCTCAAGAACGGCGCAAAGTTCATCCGCCCCATGATGCTTGTGGTGCTGGTGCTCCTGCTGGGCAAGATCGTCTCGGACGCGGTGCTGTGAACCAACAAAAAAGAGGAACTGCCGGGAAAGCAGTTCCTCTTTTTGATTGGGTAAGATCAGAAGGTGAAGCCTTCATCGAGGAAGGCCAGGCCGAACGCGCCGGGGCCGGCGTGGGTGCCGATGACGCAGCCGATCTGGCGCACAAGGGCCTCGTTCCGGCCCAGATTCTCCTGCAGGTAGGTCTGGATGGGCTGCACCTCGCGGGGGGCGAGGGTGTAACCGGCCAGCGCGTCGGCGCAGGTGCTGATGCCGCCCAGCTCCTCGATCTTCTTGAACAGGGCAACGTAAGCGCCGGGCAGGCCCCGGGCCTTGCCCGCCATAACGACCTTGCCCTCCTTGATGGTGATGAGGGGCTTGATGCCCAGCATCCCACCGGCCACGGCCACGGCGGCGGGCAGGCGGCCGCCCTTGCGCAGATACTTCAGGTCGTCGATGACGGCCACCAGATGCAGATGCTCCTTGGCGTGCTCAAGGGTGGCGGCGATCTGCCCGGCAGTCTTCCCTGCATCCCGCAGCTGAACAGCCAGCCGCACCAGCAGGCTCTCGCCCAGGCAGACGCTCTCGGAATCCACAAAGAGGACATTGTCCACATTGGCCATGTCTGCGGCCAGCCGGGCGCACTGGCAGGTGCCGGACAGCTCATGGGAAAGGAAGATGCCCACCACTTCGTCCCCGGCGGCAGCCGCCTCAAGGAAGAAGCGCTGGAACAGCTCAGGGCTGGGCTGGCTGGTGGTGGGCAGCTTGTGGCAGCGGGCCATCACGCCGTAATACACGGTGGGGGTCATGTCCACGCCGTCCCGGAGCACGGTGCCGTCCTCCAGGGTGATGTTCAGGGGGATGACGGTCACGCCCAGCTGCTCGGCTTCAGCGGGCAGGATGTCGGATGCGGAATCGGTAAGAATGCGGATCATAGTAATACCTCCAACGGGGCCAAGAACGGATAACCCGACCAAATCAATCAAAAAGTCGTATAGGAATATACCAGAGACGACGGGAAATGTCAATTGTTTGAATCAATATTTCTTCGTATTTTCGCAATTCCGCTCCGTTTTCTTGCACAAACGGGCCGAAACATGATACAATGGGCATCAGGCATTGCGGGGCGGTGCGCTGTGCGCCCGAAGCAGCGGAACAGCGCGGCCCCAAACGGAGAGGGGACGGAGAAGATGTCAGAGCGGAACCGCCGCCTGCGGGCGGCAGGCATCGCGGCACTGGCCTGGGCCGGGCTGGCGGCGGTCTGGTGTGTGCTGGTTCCCGGCGGGGCGGCAGAGCTGCCGCAGGGCGTGCCCGGTACGCTGCGCAGCCTGCTGGTGCTGCCGCTGGCCGAGGAGCTGGTGTTCCGGGGGGCGCTGCTGCGCCTGCTGCGGCCGCTGGGGGAGCACCCGGCAAACCTCTGCCAGGCTGTGCTCTTTGCGGCCCTGCACGGAACGCTGACCGAAAAGTGCTACGCGCTGGGCATGGGGCTCATTTTCGGGTGGGCCGCAGAGCAGACCGACAGTCCTGCACCCGGGGTGGTGCTGCATATCCTGAACAATGGGCTGGTGTTGGCCCGGGCGCTGGCAGAAAGGGGAATGGGATGACCGACTATGAGCTGATGGGCGCTGCGCTGGAGGAGGCCGCACGGGCCGCCGCGCTGGGCGAGGTGCCCGTGGGCGCGGTGGTGGCCCGGAACGGCGAGATCATCGCCGCCGCCCACAACACCCGCGAGACTGAGAAAAACGCCCTCCACCACGCCGAGCTGCTGGCCATTGACGCGGCCTGCAAAAAGCTGGGCGGCTGGCGGCTGTGGCAGTGTGAGCTGTTCGTTACGCTGGAGCCCTGCCCCATGTGCAGCGGCGGCATCATCAACAGCCGGATCAGGCGGGTGGTGTACGGCGCGGCGGATACCAAGGCCGGGTGCTGCGGCAGCGTGACCGACCTGTTCGCCCTGCCCTTCAACCACCATCCGGTGGTGGAACGCGGCCTGCGGGAGGAGGAGGCGCAGGCGCTGCTGCAGGCGTTTTTCCTCCGGCTGCGGGAGCAGCGGGCCGCAAAGCCCCGCTGGAAACCGCCCGTGACCCCCTGAGAACGTGAAAAAAAGTGGGAACTGCGTGAAAAGACGGCGGTTCCCACTTTCTTTTTTCGTCGAATTGTGCTATATTATTTAATGGTAACTTGTCGAAACCACTCGCACAGACCAGCGGGCTCGCCGCAGGACCGGCCTTGACCGGAAAGAGGAGCAGAGCGCAGCCCATGGGTGCGGTGGAGGGCGGGACCTTCCTGCCTGCGGGATTTTTTGCAGGCAGAGAACAAACGGCAGGAGGGCTGACTCTTGTACGATGATGAATTTGAATTGACCTTTGACCTGAGCGATGAGGACGAGGCATCCCGGGCCCCTGCGCCGGAACAGGAGCCGGTGCAGGAAGCTGCGCCGGAACCGGCGGCCCCTGCGGCCAACGGGCGCTGCGTGCTGATCTCGGGCGGCGACCGGGGCATCGGAGCTGCGGCGGCCCGCGCCTTCTGGCAGGCGGGCTACCGGGTGGCGGTGCTCTACCACACCCACGCCGAGGCGGCGGCGGCGCTGGAAAAGGCGCTGCCGGGCCTGCTGGCGGTCCAGTGCGACGTGGCCTCCCGCGCCAGCTGTGAGGTGGCGTTCCACACCGTGGAGCAGGCCGTGGGCCATGTGGATGTGCTGGTGAGCAACGCGGGCATTGCCCAGCAGAAGCTGTTCACCGATATCACCCCGGAGGAGTGGCAGCACATGCTGGACGTGAACCTGAGCGGCGCGTTCCACCTGTGCCAGCTGGCCCTGCCGGGCATGATCCGCCGCAAGGCAGGCCGCATCCTGACCGTGAGCAGCATGTGGGGCCAGACCGGCGGCAGCTGCGAGGTGCATTACTCCGCTGCCAAGGCGGGCCTGATCGGCCTGACCAAGGCCCTTGCCAAAGAGGAGGGGCCCAGCGGCATCACCGTGAACTGCGTGGCTCCGGGTGTCATCGACACCGATATGATGGCTGCCTTTACGGCAGAGGATAAGGCTGCGCTGGCCGAGGAGACCCCCGTGGGCCGCCTGGGCAGCGCGGACGAGGTGGCGCAGCTGCTGGTGTTCCTGGCAGGCGAAAGCGCCGGTTACATCACCGGGCAGGTGTTCGGTGTGAACGGCGGCCTGGTGATTTGAACCATCCCGCAGCGGCAAAACTTATGATACGATATCACTTACGGCGCAGCCAGCGCCGCGGTGAAAAGGAGAGAGCGAAATGGGCATGACTTTGAAGGAACTGTTGACGAAGGGCGAAGGCACCCTGACGGCGGGCGAGGCCAAGACACTGGCTTCCCAGTGCCGGATGGATGTGGAAACGCTTTACACGCTTCTGGAGGAGCGCGGCATCAAAATTCTGGATGACGAGGCCGACGGTGACACCAGCCTGGATGTGGAAGGCATCATGGCAGAGGTGGAAAGTGCCGAGGCAAACAGCGATGAGCTGGGCCTGGGCGATGAAAATGAGGACGACCCGGCAGAGGAGAACCCCGCAGACCTGAAGGCTGCCATGGATGAGCTGCTGGATGACCCTGTGAAGAACTACCTCAAGCAGATCGGCCAGATCCCGCTGCTGAGCGCGGAGCAGGAAGTGGACCTGAGCAAGCGCATCCACGCCGGTGCCGAGGCTGCCCACATCCTTCAGGCCGACCGCCAGAAGTACGGCGCGCCTGAGTACATCAAAAAGAACAGCGCCCGCTTCTCGTTCGAGGAGGATGAGAACAGCCGGAGCTATACCGAGGATCTGGACGAGGACGGCAACACCAAGTCCAGCGAGGACGACGAGGAAAAGGCTGCCGAAGAGGAGGCCATGGAGGCCGTGGAGAACGGCCCCCTGACGGAGGAGCGCCGCCAGGAGCTGCTCAAGATCCGCCGCGACGGCCTGAACGCCCGCCGCAGCCTGAGCGAGGCCAACCTGCGTCTGGTGGTCTCCATCGCCAAGAAGCATGTCGGCCACAACCTGGCGTTCCTGGATCTGATCCAGGAGGGCAACATCGGCCTGATCAAGGCCGCCGAGAAGTTTGACTGTGACCGTGGCTTCCGCTTCTCCACCTACGCCACCTGGTGGATCCGTCAGGCCATCACCCGCGCCATTGCGGATCAGGCCCGCACCATCCGCATCCCGGTGCACATGGTCGAGACCATCAACCGGATGCGTCAGGCCACCAACCAGCTGGTCTACCAGAACGGCCACGAGCCCACCCCCGAGGAGCTGGCAAAGGCCATGGATATGAGCGTGGAGCGCGTGCGCGAGATCCAGCGCATGGCGCAGGAACCCGCCAGCCTGGAAAGCCCCGTGGGCGAGGAAGAAGATTCCTCCCTGGGCGATTTCGTGGCCGACGAGAACGCCGAGGCCCCCGGCAAGGCAGCGGACCGCGCCATGGTGGCCCAGCAGATCAATCAGGCCCTCAAGAGCCTGACCCCCCGTGAGGAAAAGGTCATCCGCCTGCGCTTTGGTCTGGACGATGGCCGCCCCCGCACGCTGGAGGAGGTGGGCCGCGACTTCGGTGTCACCCGTGAGCGTGTCCGCCAGATCGAGGCCAAGGCCATCCGCAAGCTGCACAGCCGCAAGTGCCTGGCCCTGCTGAACGGCCTGATCGAGTGATCCTGAACTTACCGCTATGAGAAAAAGCCCCCGCCGGTCTATTCCGGCGGGGGCTCTTTTGGTGGTGCCAAACATATTCTGCCTGCCCGCCCCATATATTCTTTTCAGAACAAAACGGGTGGGAGGGAACGGTATGTTTGTGGTAACGCTGAACAAGACGAGCTTGAAAAAGGTGGGGGCCGGTGCGCTCTGCTGTGCGCTGGTGATCTTCAGCGCCTTTCTGGGGCGGTACATCAGCACCCGCACGGTGGCGGCAGCGGCCGGGGTGAACCGGATCGAGAGCGCGCAGGACATCCAGACCTGGTTCACGGGCTATGGGCTGGATGTGGACGGCACGTCCATCACGGCAGATAAGGTCAAGATCCCCCGCAAATGGGACGACAGCTTTTCGGCCTTCAACGGGGTGGTGCAGCAAAGCGGGATGGATCTTACCCGCTACAAAGGGAAAACCGTGGAAAAGTGGACCGCCCTGATCCCGGCGGCCAGCAGCGGAGAGACCAGCCGCTATGGCGTGCTGCTGGTCTACCGCAAAAAGGCCGTGGGGGCCTACCTGCTGGAAAAGCCGTCGGGCACGGTGATCGGCCTGAAGGATGCCCAGACCGCAATGGCGCAGGCCGAGCAGCAGGATGCCCAGCAGGTGTCCGGTGAGGATTACAGCGGCGACTGGGGAGAGCGCCATGATGAGGAGCTGGGCGCGGCCGGGCAGAGCCAGCAGACCAGCGGGGAGCCGGACTCCGTGGTGCCCGAGGAGGCGCAGTACACCGACCTGCCCCTGGATGCCGAGGGGTACCCTGTCGAATGAATCCGGTGGAAAAATGGGGGCAAAACTTCTGTTCAATAGCACCAAAATTTCTGGCTAAAAATCAGCAATATGGGATGATGAAAAAATAACGAAGCGGGTTTATAATAATAGTAGCATCCCGCAGCAAAATCGGCTGCGTCCGGAGTGGCAGGACCGTCCGGATCTGAAACGGGATGAAGTAAGGAGAAAATGATCATGAAGGAATTCCAGTATACTGTTAAGGATGCATGCGGCATCCACGCTCGTCCGGCCGGTCTGCTCGTGAAGGTGGCCAAGGGCTTTGCCAGCACCGCTACCCTGGAAAAGGACGGCAAGAGCTGCGACCTGCGCAAACTGATGGCTCTGATGGGCATGGGTGTCAAGCAGGGCGACACCGTGACCGTGAAGGTGGAGGGCGACGATGAGGCCGCCGCTGCCGAGGCCATTCAGAAGTTCCTGACCGAGAACGTCTGATCTTTGAATCTGCGGACAAAAGCCCTTGCGGGAGACCCTGCGGGGGCTTTTTCGCACTAAATTCTCAACAAAGGAGAGAGAACGATGCAGGTAGGAACCGGTAAAAGCATCCTGAACGGCATTGCCATCGGCAAGCTGAAAATTTACAAGAAAAAAGATACCGTGATCTCCACCGCCCAGGTCGCGGACACGGCGGCAGAGGAAGCCCGCTTTGAAGAGGCCCGGGCCAAAGCCATTGACCAGCAGACTGCCCTGTATGAAAAGGCACTGGCCGAGGCAGGCGAGGACATTGCCGAGGTGTTCAACATCCATGCCATGATGCTGGATGACGATGACTTTGTGGATGCCATCAAGGAGATCATCAACGGCCAGCACATGTGTGCGGAGTATGCCGTCAAGAAAGCGGGCGACAACCAGGCCGCCGTGTTTGCCGCCATGGACGACCCCTATTTACAGGCCCGCAGCGCCGATGTCATCGACATTGCACAGGCCATGCTGGACATCCTGCAGGGCGTGGACAATGCCACCCTGCAGGGCACGGAGCCCAGCATCCTGGTGGCAGAGGATCTGGCACCCTCGGAGACGGTGCGGATGGACAAGAGCCTGCTGCTGGGCTTCATCACCCGGGAGGGCAGCTCCAACAGCCACACCGCCATTCTGGCCCGCAGCATGAACATCCCCGCCCTGATCCAGTGCAAGGAGATCCAGGAAGATTGGGACGGCAAGATGGCTGTGGTGGACGGCTACAACGCCTGCGTGTATGTGGACCCCACCCCCGATCTGCTGGAGAGCCTGAAAAAGCGCCAGCAGGAGGACCAGAAGAAGCTGGCCCTGCTGGCCGAGCTCAAGGGCAAGCCCAACACCACGCTGGACGGCAAGACTGTGCAGGTCTTTGCCAACATCGGCGGCATGAGCGATGTGGGCGCGGTCCAGCAGAACGACGCGGGCGGCGTGGGCCTGTTCCGCACCGAATTCGTTTACCTGAACTGCACGGATTACCCCACCGAGGAATACCAGTTCGAGGCCTACAAGCAGGTGCTGGAGAGCCTGGCCCCCAAAAAGGTGGTCGTGCGCACCTGTGATATCGGCGCGGACAAGACCGTGGACTACATGAAGCTCGACCACGAGGACAACCCCGCGCTGGGCTACCGCGCCATCCGTATCTGCCTGACCCGCAGGGATTTCTTCAAGACCCAGCTGCGGGCCCTGCTGCGCGCTTCTGCCTACGGCAACATGAGCATTATGTTCCCCATGATCACCAGTCTGCGGGAGCTGCAGGATGCCAAGGCCGTGCTGGAGGAGTGCAAGGCGGAGCTGACCGCCGAGGGCAAGAAGTTCAGCGACAAGATCGAGGTGGGCACCATGATCGAGACCCCCGCCGCAGTTCTGGTGGCGGACGATCTGGCCCAGGAGTGCGATTTCTTCTCCATCGGCACCAACGACCTGACCCAGTACACCTGCGCGCTGGACCGCCAGAACGCCAAGCTGGAGCCCTTCTTTGACCCCCACCACCCCGCTGTGCTGAAGGCCATCCGGATGACCATTGAGGCGGGCCACCGCCACGGCATCTGGGTGGGCATCTGCGGTGAGCTGGGCGCGGATACCGCCCTCACCGAGACCTTCCTGCGGATGGGTGTGGACGAGCTGTCCATGAACGCCAAGAGCATCCTGCCCGTGCGCAAGATCATCCGCGGCGTGGATCTGAGCAAGCCCTCTGCCAAGAATGTCTGAGTTCCCTTGACGGAACTGTAAAAGGGGCTGCTGCGGCGCTCTCTGCCAACCAAAGTGTTGGCAAAGGGGCGCGCGGCAGCTCTTTTTTGATTGCAACAAGAAGCAAATTCACAAAACTGCCGCCTGACAAGCCGCAGTTTCATGGGTGAACGCTTCACAACGGTAAAGCTGGGTGCTATACTATACCTAAGTCGTATTTTTTGAACGCACTTCTGGAGATGAAAGATAGATATGACGCAATTCCTGATCCGCCGGTTCATCCGGCATCCCAATAATCCCCAGGACCCTGCCACCCGCACGGCCTACGGCAACCTTGCCAGCAGTGTGGGTATGGCCTGCAACCTGTTGCTCTGCCTGGGCAAGCTGCTGGCAGGCACCCTGTTCGGCTCCATCGCCATCATGGCGGATGCTTTGAACAACCTCTCGGACGCTTCGTCCAACGTGGTCAGCCTCATCGGCTTCCGGCTGGCCGCCAGGGCCCCGGATGCCGAGCATCCCTACGGCCACGCCCGCTATGAATATCTGGCCGGTCTGGTGGTCAGTGTGACCATCCTGGGCATCGGCTTTTCCCTGCTCAAGGAGTCGGTGGTCAAGGCGTTCCACCCCACCCCCGTGGTGTTCAGCTGGCTGAGCGTGGGCGTGCTGGCCGCATCCATCCTCGTCAAGCTCTGGATGAGCGGCTTCAACCGCACCATCGGCCGCACCATCGGCTCCGAGACCCTGATGGCCACTGCCGCCGACAGCCGCAACGACGTGCTGACCACCGGCGCGGTGCTGGTCTCCACCGTGGTCTGCAGCCTGACGGGCTGGGCGCGGCTGGACGGCATCATGGGCGTGGCCGTGGCAGCCTTCATCCTCTGGTCGGGCTGGGGGCTGGTCATGGACACCCTGAGCCCCCTGCTGGGCGAGAGCCCCAGCCCGGAGCTGGTGGAGCACATTGAGCAGACGGTCATGGGCTACCCCGGCGTGCTGGGGATGCACGACCTCATGGTGCACGATTACGGCCCGGGGCATCAGTTCGCATCCCTCCACATCGAGTTCCCGGCAGAGACCGACCCGCTCAAGGCCCACGATGTCATCGACAACATCGAGAACGATTTTATAAAGCGGGACGGCCTGCAGGTGACCATCCACTATGACCCCATCGTCACCACCGATGCGGCGGTGGGCGTGCTGCGCACCCGCCTGATGGAAAAGGCCCGCCAGCTCGACCCCTGCCTTTCGATCCACGACCTGCGCATCGTGCCGGGGGATACCCATACGAATGTCCTGTTCGATCTGGAGTTCCCGGCGGGCTATACCGGGAACAAGGACGAGATGCTGGCCGCCATGTGCCAGTTCGTCCATGAGCAGGACCCGAAATACAGCTGTGTGGTGAAAGTAGAGCAGAGCTATGCGTCTGCTGCCCACGAAAAATAAATTTGTGTTTTAGAGGGGAAGGAACTTATGCTGAACGAAACTTACCGCGGGATGCTGGCCCACAAGAGCGTCATCCGCGAGACCTTTATGTACGGCAAGCAGCGCGCGGCCCAGATCGGTTACGAGAACGTGTTTGATTACTCGCTGGGCAACCCCAGCGTGCCCTGCCCGGAGCGGTTCACCGCCGCCATGCAGGAGCTGCTGGCACAAGAGGACCCGGTGGCCCTGCATGGCTACTGCCCCAGCCAGGGCGACCCGGAGTTCCGCACCGCCGTGGCGGCCCACCTGAACAGGACCTTCGGCCTGCCCTATGCGCAGAAAGATATCTTTCCCACCACGGGCGCGGCGGGTGCCATTGCCCATGCCCTGCGCGCCGTGACCCGGCCCGGGGATGAGGTGCTGACCTTTGCCCCCTACTTCCCGGAGTACGGCCCCTATGTGGAGGGCACCGGTGCCCATCTCAGGGTGGTGCCGCCCCAGGCCCCGGCCTTCCAGCCCAATCTGGAGGCCTTTGAGCAGATGCTGACCGAGAAGGTCACCTGCGTCCTCATCAACACCCCCAATAACCCCACCGGTGTGGTCTACTCCTCCGACACCCTGACCCGGCTGGCGGAGATCCTGACCGAGAAGAGCCGGGCCTACGGCCACAACATCTTCCTTGTCAGCGACGAGCCCTACCGGGATATCGCCTTTGACGGCAGGGCCGTGCCCTACCCGGCGGCGTTCTACCCCCACACCCTGACCTGCTTCTCCTTCTCCAAGAGCCTGAGCCTGCCCGGTGAGCGCCTGGGCTATGTGGCCGTGCGCCCCGGCTGTGAGGGCGAGGAGGTGCTGGTGGATATGATGGCCCAGATCTCCCGCTTTACCGGCCACAACTGCCCGCCCAGCATCATCCAGCGCGCCGTGAGCCGCTGCCTGGATGTGACCAGCGACCTGAGCGTCTACGAGACCAATATGGATCTGCTTTACAACAAGCTGAAAGCGCTGGGCTTTGAGGTGGAGCGGCCCGGCGGCACCTTCTATCTCTTCCCCAAGGCGCTGGAGGAGGATGCCAACGCCTTCTGCCGCAGGGCCAGGGAATTTGACCTGCTGCTGGTGCCCAGCGATACCTTTGGCGTAACGGGCTATGTCCGCCTTGCCTACTGCATCGACACCGAAAAGGTAAAGCGCAGCCTGCCCGCGCTGGAAAAGCTGGCGGCCGCGTATCAATAAAGCCGAACCTCCCGGCAGAGCATCTGGCAGTGCCGCCGGGGGTCACAATATCAGAGGAAAGGGAAACTGTTATGGAAAAGATCAAGATGACCACGCCGCTGGTGGAGATGGATGGCGACGAGATGACCCGTGTGCTCTGGAAGATCATCAAGGAGGAGCTCATCCTGCCCTTTGTGGATCTGAAGACCGAGTACTACGATCTGGGCCTGCCCAACCGGGATGCCACCCAGGATCAGGTGACCATGGATGCCGCCCTTGCCAACAAGAAGTATGGTGTGGCAGTCAAGTGCGCTACCATCACCCCCAACGCCCAGCGCGTGGAGGAATACCACCTGCACCAGATGTGGAAAAGCCCCAACGGCACCATCCGCGCCGTGCTGGACGGCACCGTGTTCCGCGCGCCGATCATGATCGACAGCATCAAACCGGTGGTCAGGAACTGGACAAAGCCCATCACCATTGCCCGCCACGCCTACGGCGACGTGTACAAGTGCACCGAGTTCCGCATCCCCGGCCCCGGCAGGGCAGAGCTGATCTACACCGGCGACGACGGCTCCCGGCAGGCCGCCACGGTCTACAACTTCGAGTGTGCCGGTGTCCTGCAGGGCCAGTACAACAAGGACACCTCCATTTACAGCTTTGCCCGCAGCTGCTTCAACTACGCGCTGGAAAGCAAACAGGATCTCTGGTTCGGTGCCAAGGACACCATTTCCAAGAAGTATGACCACACCTTCAAGGACATCTTCCAGGAGGTGTACGATGCCGAGTACCGGGAAAAGTTCGAGGCCGCAGGCATCACCTATTTCTACAGCCTGATCGATGATATCGTGGCCCGTGTCATCCGCAGTGAGGGCGGCTTTGTCTGGGCCTGCAAGAACTACGACGGCGACGTGATGAGTGATATGGTCTCCACCGCCTTTGGCTCGCTGGCCATGATGACCAGCGTTCTGGTCAGCCCGGACGGCAACTATGAGTACGAGGCCGCCCACGGCACTGTGACCCGCCACTATTACAAGTACCTCAAGGGTGAGGCCACCTCCACCAACCCCATGGCCACCATTTTTGCCTGGAGCGGTGCCCTGAAAAAGCGCGGCGAGCTGGACAGCCTGCCCGCGCTGGTCCGGTTTGGAGAGGCGCTGGAGGCCGCCAGCCTGCAGACCCTCAATGACGGCATTATGACCAAAGACCTCTGCGGCCTGGCAGAGGGGATCACCCCCACTCAGGTGAACAGCGAGGAATTCATCCAGGCCATCCGCACCCGGCTGGAAGCAAAACTGGCATAAGCGCTGCATCAAAGCCCCTGCCCCGGAACCCCGGCGGCGGGGGCTTTTTGCGCCTATACAAGGCGGTTGGCCTGTGCTACAATGGGAGCAGAAAAGGCGGTGACAGTATGCAGCATCATCCTCTGCCCGAATACCCCCGCCCGGCCCTGCGGCGGGACAGTTACGAGAACCTGAACGGCCTGTGGCAGTACGCCATCACCGGCTCTGCCGGGCTGCCCGCAAAGTGGGACGGCGACATTCTGGTGCCCTACTCCCCGGAGACGAAAGCCTCCGGCGTGGGGTGCACCCTGCAGCCCGGGGCGTGGCTCCACTACCACCGGAGCTTTGTGCCCCCGGCGGGCACCGGCGGGCGGGTGCTGCTCCACTTCGGGGCTGTGGACTATGCCTGCGCCGTGCAGGTCAACGGCCATCTGGTGGGGGGCCACCGGGGCGGCTACTGGCCCTTTGCGCTGGATATCACCGATGCGCTGAACCCTGCCGGCCATGACCGGCTCTGGGTGGCGGTGCAGGACCCCACCGGCACCGGCGTGCAGGCCCGGGGCAAGCAGACCCTCCGGCCCGGCGGGATGTTCTACCCGGCCCAGAGCGGCATCTGGCAGACCGTCTGGCTGGAGCGTGTGCCGGAAAACTACATCACGGAGCTGACCGTCACCCCGGACTATGATGCCCGCACCGTGACCGTGAAAGCCCATACTTCCCTGCCCGGCGGGGCGGCGAACCTGTGGGCCGTGGTGCGGGCCGGGGGCGTGACCATTGCCGAGGACTGGGGCAGCGACGAGGCCGACCGGGACGGCGCGGTGACCCTGCACATCCCGGAGGAGCATTTCTTCCCGTGGAGCCCGGACAGCCCGTTTTTGTACGACCTGACCGTGGGCACCACGCAGGGAGAAGAGGAGCAGCGCGACACCGTGCACAGCTACTTTGCCCTGCGCAAGTGGAGCTGTGCGCCGGATGCCCACGGGATCATGCGCTTCTGCCTGAACGGCAAACCCATCCTGCTCAACGGCCTGCTGGATCAGGGCTACTGGCCCGAGGGCCTGTACACCCCGCCCAGTGATGGGGCTGTGGTGCGGGAACTGCAGACCATAAAAGAGCTGGGCTTCAACCTTCTGCGCAAGCACGCCAAGATCGAGCCGCAGCGCTGGTATTACCACTGCGATAAGCTGGGCCTCATCGTCTGGCAGGACATGGTGAACGGCGGCGGGCCCTACAAACTCTGGTTCGTGACCTACCTGACCAACGTGTTCCAGCCGCTGCTCCGCCGCCTGCCCGACGCAAGGCCCCTTTGGGGCCTGCTGGGCCGCGAAACGGAAGCGGGCAGGGAAGAATATGCCCGGGAGCTGGAAGCCACGGTAAAGGCCCTGCAGTGCCACCCCTGCGTGGGCTGCTGGGTGCCCTTCAATGAGGGGTGGGGGCAGTTCGATGCCGCCGGGGCCGTGGAGGCCGTCCGCAGGCTGGATGATACCCGCCTTGTGGACGAGGCCAGCGGCTGGTACGATCAGGGCGGGGGAGATGTGGATTCCCTGCACAACTATTTCTACCCACTCCGGGTCAGGCCCCGGAGCCGGGTGGTGGCCCTGAGCGAATACGGCGGCATTGCCTGGCCCATGCCCGGCCATGAGCCGCCCCGCAGGGCGTACGGCTACGGCACGGCAAAGAACCGGGCCGAGCTGACCGCCCGCTGGAAAAAGCTGCAATTGGAAACGGTGCTCCCCCAGCTGAAAAAGGGGCTTTCGGCCCTGGTGTACACCCAGGTGAGCGATGTGGAAGACGAGGTGAACGGCCTGTTTACCTACGACCGCGCCGCCATCAAGCCCGACCCCGCCGCTGTGCGTGCCGTGAACCAGGCGCTGGAAGCGGCGTTTGAGAAGATCGTAGAATAAAAAAAGAAGGCTGTTACCCTGTAACTCCCTCAGTCACGGCTTCGCCGTGCCAGCTCCCTCTCGGAGGGAGCCTTGGCGTAACGGTGAACTGTGAAAGCCTCCCTCTCAGAGGGAGGTGGCATCGCGTCAGCGATGACGGAAGGAGTTTAGGAAACAGCCTTTTTGCATAGAAATAAAAACTTAGTTGGTGCTGCTGTTCACGATCTTGGAAGCGGGCATCCTGTTCATGGCGGAGCTGTTCAGGTCGTGCTCCAGAGAAGCGCCGTAGGCGGTCAGCGCCTCGGAGAGCTCCTCCCCCTTCATATCGTTGAGCACCTGTCCGCGCAGGTCGTCCAGCGCCTTCAGGCTCAGCGGGTCGAGCCGCAGGGCGGCCATCAGGGCGTAGCTGTTGTACTTCACAGCCGCTGCCTGCCCGATGGACAGGCCCCGGATGGTGTCGGCGGCACCCTCTGCGGTAAAGGCAGAGGTCACGGTGCTGTCCCCGATGAGCTCCAGAGAAGGTGCAGTGGAATCGGAGGAATAGGTGGAGCCCAGCACGGCGTAGACCTCCGGCAGGGCGGAGGTGACCACGCTGGAGAAGTAGCCCAGCAGAGTGCTGCTGTCGGCGGCAGCGGCGGCGTTGGTCTGGTCCACAGCAGCCTGGGTCAGGGCCAGCATCTGGGTGATCTGGTCGTCATCGGCAGAGGCATAGGTGCTGGTGTTGTAGAGCGGGATGGTGTAATAGGCCAGCTCGTACATGTTGTTCTCCAGATGGCTGGTCAGGTCGGCATCCGACACCGGAGTCTCGCCGTCCACGCCGTAGACCAGCTCCAGCAGGTCGCTGCTCTTGATGAGGATGCGCTCAAACCGCTGGACGGTGTTCAGGCCGATGCCGTTGGCCTTGTAGGTGTCGCCGTACTGCTCCATCAGCTGGGAGGCATAGCTGTCGGCCTGTGCTTCCTCTTCTGCGGTCAGCTGGCCGCCCAGCTCCTCAAAGCGGGTCTCGATGGCGGCGTAGGTCTCAAGGTTCTCCATGGTTTTCTGGCTCACATAGTCGCTGACGGCGGCGGTCTCGCCGCTGTCGGCATCCACGGTGATGGTCTGCTTCAGGAAGGCCTTCACATCGGTGGCATCCTGCTCCGAGGTGGCCAGATCGGCGGCCTTCTGGTAAGCGTCGTACTGGGCCAGCAGATACAGGCCCGAGGTGATGTCCACCGTGCCGATGGTGCCCACCGAATCCGGGGTGGAGCCGCAGGCGGCAAGGGAAAATACCATTGCCACGGCGGCAAGAAGTGCGATCAGTTTCTTTTTCATTGTTATGCTCCTGTCGTTCGGATCGCCCGCCCTCTCCGTCAGCGCAAGCGCGCTGCCACCTCTCCCAAGGGGAGAGGCTTTGGCAATTCCCCGCAAGGTCTTGGGGAGCCGCCAGAGGCTCCCCCTTTGGGGGAGCTGGCAAAGCCTATTGGCTTTGACTGAGAGGGTGAGACCGTTAATCTTTCAAAATATCCTGCATCGCCCGGAGGATGCTCTGCAGCAGCTCCAGCGGCTTTTCCTCTTTTTGCAGGGTGACGGAGAGGTAGGGTTTTGCGCCGGCCCCGGTGACAACGCGGCCGTTGAAGGCCACCAGCAGGCCCTGGATCATCCGGAGGTCCAGCTGCTCTACCTGCAGCACCAGAGTGTCCTTCTTCTGGGTCACCTCGTACACGCCCACAGCGGTGGCCTGCACCCGCGCCAGCGAGACATTGACCAGATCGCTGACCGAGGGCGGCGGGTCGCCGTAGCGGTCGATGAGCTCGTCCAGCACATCGGCGGCATCCTCGGGGGTCTGGATGGCGGCGATCCGCTTGTAGGCTTCAATGCGGCCCGGCCCGTCGGCAATGTATTTTTCGGGGATGTAGGCATCCACCCGCAGGTCGATCAGGCACTCGCTCTTGTCGCGCTGCACAGGCTCGCCTTTGGCCCGGGCGATGGCCTGCCCCAGCATCTTCACATAGAGGTCGTAGCCCACGGCCTCCATGTGGCCGTGCTGGCTGTGGCCCAGCAGACTGCCTGCGCCGCGGATCTGGAGATCGCGCATGGCGATGCGGAAGCCGGAGCCGAAGGCCGTGAACTCCCGGATGGCGGAAAGCCGCTTCTGGGCGATGTCGGTCAGGGTCTTGTCCCGCCGGAAGGTGAAGTAGGCGTAGGCTTTGCGGCCGGAGCGGCCCACCCGGCCCCGGATCTGGTACAGCTGGGCAAGGCCCATCCGGTCGGCATCCTCAATGATAAGGGTGTTGCAGTTGCGCACATCGATGCCCGTTTCGATCAGGGTGGTGCAGACCAGAATGTCAATCTCGCCGTTGAGCAGATGCTGCCAGACCGGGTTCAGCTCCTCCTCGGTCATCTTGCCGTGGGCAATGCCCACCCGGGCACCGGGAACCAGCTGGCTGACATGGGCGGCGGTGGACTCGATGTTGTCCACCCGGTTGTGCAGGTAGTACACCTGACCGCCCCGGGCCAGCTCCTTTTTCATGGCTTCGGCAAGGATGACATCGTTGTACTCCAGCACAAAGGTCTCCACGGGCTGGCGCTCAATGGGCGGCTGCTCGATGGTGGACAGGTCGCGGATGCCGCTCATGGCCATGTTCAGGGTGCGGGGGATGGGCGTGGCCGAGAGGGTCAGCATATCCACGCCGATGAAGTTTTCCTTCAGCTTCTCCTTGTGCTTCACGCCGAACCGCTGCTCCTCATCGATGATGACAAGGCCCAGGTCGTGGAAACGCACATCCTTGGAGAGCAGGCGGTGGGTGCCCACTACGATGTCCACGCTGCCGGACTGCAGGCCCCGCAGGGTCTCCTTTTGCTGTTTCGCGGTACGGAAGCGGGAGAGCATCCCGATCTTCACCGGGAAAGCCTCCATCCGGGAGAGCAGGGTGTTGTAGTGCTGCCAGGCCAGCAGAGTGGTGGGGGCCAGAAGGGCGCACTGCTTGCCGCCCATCACGCACTTGAAGGCCGCGCGCAGGGCAACCTCGGTCTTGCCCACGCCCACGTCGCCGCAGAGCAGGCGGTCCATCGGGTAGGGCTTTTCCATATCCTGCTTGATCTCGGCGGTGGCGTGGAGCTGGTCGTCGGTCTCATCGTACTCAAAGCGGGTCTCAAAATCGTTCTGCCAGTCGCCGTCGGGCGGGAAGGCGTATCCCTGGGCCTGCCTGCGCCGGGCGTACAGCTCAATGAGCTCCTGGGCCATCTCCTCGGTGGCCTTTTTCACCTTGGCGCGGGTGCGCTGCCATTCGGTGCCGCCCAGCTTGGCCAGCTTCACCTTTTCCTCATCGCCGGGGGCGGTGTAGCGGCTGAGCAGGTCCAGCTGGGTCACCGGCACATAGAGCACGTCGGAGCCGGAATACTGGATCTTCAGGTAATCCTTGATGGCACCCTGCACTTCCAGCCGCTGGATGCCTGCGTACATACCGATGCCGTGGCTCTGGTGCACCACATAGTCCCCGGGCTTGATGTCCGAAAGGCTGGACAGGGCGTTTTTGTTCTTTTTGCGCTTTTTGTTCTCGGCGGCGGTTTCCTCGTCCAGCCCGTGCCGCCGGGAGGAGATGACCGCCGTGTGGGCAAAGGGGAAGGTGCAGCCTGCGGTCAGGTGGCCGGGCAGCACCTGCACGATGCCCTTGGCCGGGCGCACGTCCCGGCTCATGCTCACGGAGTAGCCCTTGTCCGTCAGGTCCCGGGTCAGGGCGGCGGCACCCTTGGGGGTGCCGGAGAAGAGGGTAACGGCATAGCCCTGGGCGATCAGCGGGTCAAGATCCTCCCGCAGAGAGGCCAGGTCGCCGCCCCAGTTGGGGGCCGCAAAGGCCTCCACGTTGATGAGGTCTTTCAGCTTGAATTCGTTCATCCCCCGCAGGAAGTTCTCACACAGCAGGGTGCTCTGTTTCTGGGCTGCAATGGCAAGGTCGTCCATGGTCTGGTAGAGCACGTCCAGCCCGGGGCAGAGCACGCCCTCCTCCAGCAGGCCGGTCAGCTCCTCGCCCCGGCGGTACTCGGTGGCCTTCTGGGCATCCCGGATGCCGCCCACCTCGTCCAGCACGAAGATAGGGCTGTCCAGATGGTCCAGCAGGGTGGCGGGCTGCGGGTAGCGGATGCCGTAATACTTGTCCATGGCTTCGGGCATCAGGCCGGAATCCAGCTGGGCAAGGTCGGCCTCTGTGGCCTTTTCCATGGCGGTGCGTTTTTTGCCCCGCGCCTTTTTGATGGCTCCGCGCAGAGCCTCGGCCGTCTCGGCGGTGCTGCCGAACAGCACCTCGCGGGCGGGGGAAAGGTAGATCTTTTCCAGACTGCCGTCCCGGCGCTGGGTCAGCAGGTCGAAGGAGGCCAGCGAATCGATCTCATCGTCCCAGTATTCCACACGGGCGGGCTGGTGCATGTCCGGCGCGTAGATGTCCACGATATCGCCGCGTACACTGAACTGGCCCGGGCCGTCCACCTGACTGCGCCGGATGTACCCGGCGGCAAAGAGCCGCGCCACCAGCGCTTCCCGGTTGTAGACCATGCCGGGCTTGAGGGTGAGGGTGTTCCGCAGGAACTCATCCCGGGGCACCGTGTATTGCAGCAGCGCCTCGGCGGGCACGCAGACGGCGTTCAGCCGCCCGCCCGCCAGCGCGCCCAGCACCGACAGGCGGCGGTACTCGTACTCGCGGCCCGCGCCCTCCACCGGCCGCAGCATGAAGTCCCGGGGCGGGAATACCGCCGCGGTCAGGCCCAGCGCCTTGAGGTCGTCTGCAAAGTGGGTGGCCTCGGCCTCGCCGGGGGTCACGATGCACAGCACCCGGTCAAGGTCCTTTTGCAGGGCGGCGTACAGCAGGGCACGGCCCGCAGGCGGCAGGCCGAACAGCGCCGCCGGGCCCGGGGTGTGCAGGCTCTCCGCGATCTTCTGATATTCCGCTGTGCTTTTCAGCAGCGCTTCGTACATCGTAGACCTCCTCTCGTCTAAACCTCTCAGCCTTCGCTGGCGCTCGGCAGCTCCCCTGATAGGGGAGCCCTTGGCATATCGTCGTGTTTTCGAGCTCTGGCGCTTCGCTCCTGTTTGCCCGACGGCAGATGTTCGTTTTGGAGCCGCAGGCGATCATATCGAAAAATAAACCCTATGCCAAGGCCTCTCCTACTAGGAGAGGTGGCATTGCGCAGCAATGACGGAGAGGTTTATCCTCCCTCACCCGTTATACTTGCTCTGCGCCAGACCCAGCTTACCGTCCATGATAAGCTTTGCGGCGGCTTCAAGGTCGGGGTAGCGGTCGGCCATGGCCTTGGCATCCTCGGGCGGGAACTTGCCCAGCACCCAGTCGGCAAGGTCATAGTCCGGGCGGGGCTTGGCACCCACGCCGATGCGGATGCGGGGGAAGTTCTCCCCGCCCAGCCGGGCAATGATGCTCTTCAGGCCGTTGTGCCCGCCTGCCGAGCCGGAGGGCCGGATGCGCAGTTTGCCGGGGGCCTGGGTGATATCATCGCACAGGACGATGACGTGGTCGGCGGGGATCTTGAAAAAGCCCGCCAGCGGGGCGATGGAATCGCCGGAGAGGTTCATGTAGGTCAGGGGTTTCAGCAGCACCACCTTGTGGCCGTCCACCTCGCCCTGGCCCCACAGGCCCTGAAACTTGGTTTTGCTGACGCTGATGCCCCATTTGCCCGCCAGAGAGTCCAGCGCGGCAAAGCCGGCGTTGTGGCGGGTGCCCTCGTATTTTGCTTCCGGGTTGCCAAGGCCCGCGATCAGCCAGATGTCGTTTGCATTCATAGTTGTTGTTTTGCCTTTTCTTTTTGCTTAAAATAATGTGTGGTACAGTTCTTTAGTATAACATACGCGCGAAGAAAAAGAAATCTGTTTTGCGGGAAAAACACAAAGCCGCCCTATATCAGTACAGATACAGGGCGGTGCTTTTGTATAATACCTTATAAGGTGGCGGGAGAGTTACTTGAGGTAGCGGGAGAGTTACTTGTTCTGCTCCTCCTCCAGCTTCTGCTTTTTGGCGATATAGGCCTCCATCTTGGGGGCGGCCCAGCCCTCAAGGTTGGTCTGGCGGTCGCGGGCGATGCCCAGCGCCTGGGCGGGTACATCCTTGGTGATGGTGCTGCCGGCGGCGGTGTAGGCACCGTCGCCTACCTTGACCGGAGCCACAAGGTTGGTGTTACAGCCAATGAAGCAGTAATCGCCGATCTGGGTGCGGAACTTGTCCTTGCCGTCGTAGTTGCAGGTGACGGTGCCGCAGCCGAAGTTGCAGTACTTGCCCACGTCACTATCGCCGATGTAGGTCAGGTGGCTCACGGTGTTGCCCCGGGCAAAGTTGGAGTTCTTGGTCTCCACATAGGCACCCAGATGCACGCCGTAGTCGGTGACAGTGTTCACCCGCACATGGGTGAAGGGGCCGATGTTGTTGTGGGGGCCCAGATGGCTGCCGTAGACCTGGCTGGCGTTGACGGTGGTGCCCTCGTCCACGGTGCTGTCCTCGATCAGGGTATTGGGGCCGATGACGCAGCCTGCGCCGATGACCGTCTTGCCGCGCAGGATGGTGCCCGCCAGAATGGTGGCTCCCGGGGCGATGACAACGCCCTCCTCGATCTGGACGGTGCGGCTCTCAATGTTCACGCCGTTGGCGATGTGAAAAAGCAGGATGTTCTCGCGCCGGCTTTCGGCAGCGTCCAGTCTGGCGCGTGCTGCGGCCAGAGCTTCGTTGGAAATGGTTTCCATAAATAGTGTCCCTCCTTGGGAAGGTGTGGTATTTTGTTGTATCCATGAGGGAGAAATTCCGGCCCGTTCCGCAGGTGGAATTCCGCCGGAATTTTTAATGGATAACAGCATGTATCCCAGATGCGGAAAAATGGCTCTGTAAAACAAAAAACCTCTCGAACTTTCTCCCATTTTATAATAGCGGAAAACTGGGTAAATTTCAAGGGAATTGCACAAAATTTATCAAACAAATTCGGTGTTTTGCCCGGTGGCAATGTGGAAATTTTCTGGTATAATAGTTTAGCATTCACAAGACAATGTTCATCAGCTTTGAGAAAAAAGTGCGATGAGACCGCCGGGCGTGGCACCGGGGGTCACCAAATGGGAGGTAAACACGCATGAGCAAAAAGTATCTGTACTACTTCAGCGAGGGCAACGATGCCTTCGGCGGCGACAAGGTCACCATGAAGAATACTCTGGGCGGCAAGGGTGCCGGTCTGGCAGAGATGACTGCTGCCGGTATGCCGGTTCCCCAGGGCTTCACCATCACTACGGATGCCTGCACCCAGTACTATGCAGACGGCCGTCAGATCAATGACGATATCACCGCTGACATCTTCGAGCATCTCAAGGGTCTGGAAGAGATCACCGGCAAGAAGTTTGGCGACAACACCAACCCCCTGCTGGTCTCTGTCCGTTCCGGTGCCCGTCAGTCCATGCCCGGCATGATGGATACCATCCTGAACCTGGGCCTGAACGATGAGGCTGTTGAGGGCCTGGCCAAGAAGACCGGCAACGCCCGCTTCGCATACGACTGCTACCGCCGTTTCGTGCAGATGTTTGCAGACGTTGTTATGATGGTCCCGAAGAGCCTGTTCGAGGTCGAGATCGACAAGATGAAGGAAGCCAAGGGCGTTAAGAACGACGTGGACCTGACGGCTGACGACCTGAAGGAACTGGTCGGTGTCTTCAAGAAGATCTACGAGGAGAACGAGGGCAAGCCGTTCCCCCAGGATCCCCGCGATCAGCTGATCGAGGCTGTCAAGGCTGTGTTCCGCAGCTGGGACAACCCCCGTGCAAACGTTTACCGCAAGATGAACGAGATCCCCTACGAGTGGGGCACCGCTGTCAACGTGCAGCAGATGGCATTCGGCAACTCCGGCGACCGTTCCGGCACCGGCGTTGCATTCACCCGTGACCCCGCCACCGGCGCAAAGAAGCTGATGGGCGAGTACCTGATCAATGCACAGGGCGAGGATGTTGTGGCAGGTGTCCGCACTCCTTCTCCCATCAGCCACCTGAAGGATCAGATGCCTGAGGTGTACGATCAGTTCGTTGAGATCGCAACCCGTCTGGAGAACTACTTCCGCGATATGCAGGATATGGAGTTCACCATTGAGGACGGCCACCTGTACATGCTGCAGACCCGTAACGGCAAGCGTACCGCACAGGCTGCTCTGCAGATCGCATGCGACCTGGTGGACGAGGGCATGATCACCGAGCAGGAGGCTGTCCTGCGCGTGGAGCCCAAGCAGCTGGATACCCTGCTGCATCCCCAGTTCGATGCTGCTGCCCTGAAGGCTGCTGAAGTCGTCGGCAAGGGCCTGGCAGCTTCTCCCGGTTCCGCCTGCGGCCAGATCGTCTTTACCGCTGAGGAAGCAGAGGAGATGGTCAAGTCCGGCAAGATGAAGAAGGTCGTTCTGGTCCGTCTGGAGACTTCTCCCGAGGACATCGTGGGCATGCAGGTCTCTCAGGGCATCCTGACCGTCCGCGGCGGCATGACCAGCCACGCAGCCGTTGTTGCCCGTGGTATGGGCACCTGCTGTGTCTCCGGCTGCGGCAATGACAACGAGGTCAAGATCGATGAGGAGGCCAAGACCTTCGAGATCAACGGCCACAAGTTCGTTGAGGGCGACTGGATCTCCATCGATGGTTCTACCGGCAACATCTACGGCGAGCAGGTCGCAACCGTGGCCGCTACCGGCAACAAGAACTTCAACCGCTTCATGGGCTGGGCCGATGCTGCCCGCCAGCTGCTGGTTATGACCAACGCCGATAACCCCCGCGATGCACAGCAGGCCGTTGACCTGGGTGCTGAGGGCATCGGCCTGTGCCGTACCGAGCACA
>OGZI01000906.1_pt1 | contig 33256 bp, 43 predicted proteins | sample 1576711 | NCBI WGS metagenome assembly OGZI01 (sample SAMEA3541482, study PRJEB24748) | human gut metagenome | biome: human gut; feature: human-associated habitat; material: faeces | place: China | collected 2012
TGACCTCTTTGGCTGCCCGTCTGGCTGCCTCTGCTGTGGTGGCGTAGCTGTACAGATACACTCCCACATCCAGACCCGCTGCTAACGCACCGCTGATATGTTTCTTAAAATGAACATCCTCTTTGAGTGCGCCATTGTTGTAGCACCAGCCAACACGTACAATCGCAAAATCAACGCCAGATGCCTTGACTTTTTGCCAATCCACATTGTTTTGTGCATAAGAAACATCAATTCCGTTTTTCGTCAAAATTTCACATCCTTTTCTTTATCAATTTTGGGAGCTTGAAGCACTTCAAGCTCGGGGTGATGGGACTTGCCCATGTTTTGCACAGGCTAAAGCCATCACCTTTAGTCCAACAGCGCGTCGATTCCCTGTTTTGTCAGGAACTCCTTCTGTTTGTGTTTGATGTTAGTCGCATACTCGAGCGCTGCGTGCATATCACCGTTACAATGTGCATCCGGAATACGCTGCACCGCTTTTGCAGTTGCTTCCCCAAGTGCAATCGATGCGCTGGTGCTCTGGACCAACAAAACAATCAGATCTTTCTGTGACTTATCCTGCTCCTCGTGGTCACGCTCCCTCTTGGAAATCCTCCCTTCCAAACGCCAGACGATCAGTCCCATGATTGCGCTTGGAATCCCCATTGCGGCCACAAAGGAGGCAATCAATGCCCCGGTATCCATTTCAATCAACCTGCTCACCTCCTTCTACTTTTATCCTAAAACAAAAGGAAAGTTGCATTCCAAAATACAACTTTCCCTCTATTCCGCGATACTTTTTGCTGCTTGTTCGAGTTTCTGGATAAAACTTGTTAGAAGTTCGTTATCCTGAAGGTTTACAGCAACCAACGTCAAATTCTTCCAAAAAGCATACTCAAGCACCGTCTTTTGGTATCCATCTGGTCGAGATATGATTGTCTGTACCGTTTTCCTCATATCCTCAAGTTCTTTGAATCCTGCTTTCATCTCTACTACACTTACATAATCATCTACATAGAGCGGATCGAGATAATTAATTTTTTTCAGTGCAGATACAATATTTCCTACGTCTTGTGCATTGTTTTTATCGATCATGGAAAGCAGCTGATTCACAATAGATTCCTGATCTTCTGAGGAAAAAGTTTTTATTTCCTCGCATTCTTCTGTACAGTCCTGCTGACTGTTTAATTTCAGAACAAGCTTCGAAAATGCTAACATATACGAAAAATCATTTTCCATTTCCAACACCCCTTTATGGAACAATTTCTGCAGCTAGTGTTTTGATGTATAAAATAGAAGGCTGCCATTTAGACGGAGGAACGACTGTTCCTGACTGAAAGACGCCTCGCCAATCATGTTCTGGCTCATTATCCAGAGCATATACATCATCCATGATTTTTTGAGCTGTACTAAGCAATACATTGCCTTTTGCTTGTGGTGTTTGGAGAAACCCTTCCGGAGCTTGTTTTCCTCGGCGAATATACTCTTGATCGATAGCAGACTTTAATTGAAGATACTCTGTTGCCTTGATCAGGTTGCCGACAGCAATATTCTCTCCAAGATGGGCAATGATTTCTGCCTGCGCTTCTGCTGTACAAGCGGTATTGCATTTTCCTGTACAGGAATTGGTACAGCTTCCTTGACAAGTTCCGGTACAACCACTACATCCGGAACAGGAAGTGCAGGAGCCGGTGCAATTTGTACATCCTCTGCAACCACTGCAGCTAGTACATCCACCACTGCATCCGGAACAACCTTTGCAGCTTATATTGCAGTCGCTGGAGCAATTGGCAGTACAGTCACTGTAACATCTTCCTGAACAATCACTTGGACATGGCATTTACTCGCTCACCTCCTCCGCATAAACTCCGGCGATTGCTGTCCACTCGCTGCCGTTCCAGAACTTTGTCAATCCATTTGGCTGGATCCACAACAGGTTTTTGTTCGCCGGAGCGGTATCACCATATTCAAATATCTTTCGCGGATTGTTGAACTCGCTGGGGTCCAAACTACTAACAGCACCTTCATGAATAGTCTGGTACTGTTTCTGTTTATTAAATGTAAATTGTCTTACATAAAAACTTTGATCCGCAGGATAGTCTATTGTTCTGGTTACTGCACTGGGAACACCTATAGCAGTGTAACATCCGTCTTCATCCGGCTGATTTGAAACAATCAAATCCTGCAAAGGATAGCAAACAGGACGTAGACACGCACGCGTGTTGACATTATAACTGTCCATTTTTCCAGCAGTCAGAACAATTTTGGAGTTTCTGGAAGCAAGTGGATAAGGGGTACGGGTATAATAAGGCATGCCAATTGCTCTGCTTTCATCGGAATCAAAAATATCAATTTCTGTTCCGCCGGTATCCTGTTCCAGACCCAGCTCCGTCGTGGAAAGCAAAGAGATTTTTCTGATAAACGTTTCCTTTCCCCCACCATCAACAGATGCCTTGATTGTTTCCCATTCGTGATCTGCGACATACTGCAATTCCGTTGCTGACCATTCATTCAAAAAGCCTTTTTTGTTCTGGTAAGTTGGAGGTTCGTCATAATCATGCTGTTTCTCAAACCATTCATTTTCGCCCTTGGAACTGTTTAACCATTGATTTGCGTTGGATACAGATATGCGGTTGTTTCCATAGATTTTTCTGTCGTTATCTGGATTGTCAGGCTCTGCAGCATCATACTCATACACTCCACGACCTAAAGTATCTGTACTGTCTTTTTCTGACAGCGTAAGAACCACTTTTCCCTGTTTATCTCTTCCGACATACCATTGGAGCTTAACGCTGTTATATTGCCCTAATTTTAGCTTCGATTTAGATTCAAGGGATGTAATAAACTGTCCATCCGCATCTGTTTGGTGTCCAGCAGAAATAAGTTCTTCTCTTGTAAGCTCGATTTTTGTTCCATCGTTAATATCTGCCGGAATGTGATCTGCATATACCCAAAGTGCCCCAGACAGTTCATTTGCCCGCTCGACCTCCATTTTATCAGCAGATATGATTATCTTGTTATTTCCTTCGGCTATACTGGCTACAGCGCAGAAGTTATCGAGCAGAGGTGGTAAATCTGTGTTTTGACCTCCTCCTTGGGTGTTCAAACTGGTATAAATCGGGCCGCTTCCCTCTTTTGCCTGTTCTAATGTCAGCTGGACACTGAACGGAGAGGACGGCTTTTGCCCTGCTTTGATAAACCAGTTGACGTTTCCACCATCGTTTTTTATGTATCCGCCTGCATATCCGATTTCAGAAAACGCCGAGAGCAGAGTATCGCTTCCCGGATTGAGGGTAAGGTAAGAGGTTGCTGTGATTTTTTCATGTGTGATCGGATGAGAAAACATCCCGTCCTCACCTTCCACAGCACTCCAACCTTCTGCATCGATTGACAGAGGAATGATTTCCTTTAAATGAGCAGACGCCATCTGTGCCGCTGTTTCTGCGGATTTTGCTGCCGATTCCGCACTTTTTGCAGCAGCATCCCTGGCACTTTGGGCGTCTGTTTTCGCCTGCTGTGCCGCCTGTTGGGATAACGCCGCACTCTGAGCTGAGGTACTTGCTTCTGATGCTTTTTGAGTTGCTGTGTCTGCAGCACTTTGTGCGGTTTCTGCGCTGGAAGAAGCAGTCTGGGCACTTTGTACTGCCTGATTTTTCCACTGTTCAACCTGTTTAGCTTGAGTATTTACCGTTTCTACCGCACTGGTCGCTGTTTTGGCTGCATCCTCCGCTTTGGAAGTCGCTTCCTCCACCCTTCCGGTCATCTCGATTACCTGATTGTACTTTTCTGAGACGCTCTTGGATTCGATTACGACCTGTTGCTGGATTTTTTCGGTGTTTTGACGTGCTGACTCCGCACTGGCTGCCGATGCCTGCGCTGCTGTTGCCGCATTTTGTGCGTTTAATGCAGCTGCATCAATACTCTGTTTCTGTTTATCCACATACGCGGTAAACTGCGGAATGGTCTGGTTTTCCAGTACATTGACCGTCTGTTCCAGCTTCTTTGACTGCTCAATCAAGGTATTTGCTGTTTTGGCCGCATCCTCAAGGACAGGGATCATTCCGTCTAAAGAAGCATCTGCTTTTTCCAAAGCACCGGTGATTTTTTCGACTGCCTGGTTAACCTGATTTTCAAACTGTTCCAGTTTATCCGGCGGCGGAATTGGCTGAGTACCTTTTGGGTCTTTACGAATCTGTACAGGATGTCCGGTCCACTTTGCCACCACGTTGTTTTTGCTGTCGGTGCCAGTAAGGGTAAGAAATGCACGTCCGGGCATTGCGGTAAATTCCCTTGTAATCTCCCAATCGAGCAGGATGTGCTCATCGGTCATTTTCTTTGGCAAAATCCATGCAGCTTCGGTTCCATAGTCCTCCGATACCACTTTGATTTGATAGGACAGAGCCGTCAAATCAACTTCCTCTCTGTTTTTGGGAAGGACAAACTGCACCGGCTCCACATTTTCTTCGCCCTGTGTATAGTAAAACTCTAATTCCGGATAGTGAAGCCAGCCAGCCTTTGAATAAATTTTGCGCATGGGTATTCCCCCCTTTGCTTTATGCCGCTTTTGGACAGGTTTTGTAAAGATAGATTACCTTTTTGATACTGTCATATCCAAGCTGCCAGCATGGAGCCTGAAGCGGTACAATCATATCTCCTCCCAGTTTTTCGGAAATCTGGTAATAGATCTTTGCAATATAATCCGCATAGGTTTTGGTATATTCCTCCACAATCTCCTGCCATGCGGTGTTGCTGTCGTCCGGTTTGCCAAACTCGCGGATATACGAACGAAACAGACTGTCCAGAGCAGAAAGCTTGATGCGGTTTAACTCCATTTCTGCCCCGTCCTCTTCCTTTACCTCAAGATAGGCAATGCTGTTTAATGGCAACGAAAGGATCTCTTTTCGGATTTCCATGACACTTTTTTCCATCTGTGTTCCCATACACTATTCCTCCGCGCTGTCTCGCAGCTGTTCTACCTTTCGGATAAACTGTGCCAGCAGTTCATTGTCTTTCATATTAATGGCAGCCATCGTCAGGTTTTTCCAGAACACATCCTCCATCATGGTTTTACCGTATGGGGTGGTTCGGGAAAGTACTCTGCGGACAACTTCCTGCTTTTGGGAGACATCGGTCTGCTTTGCGCTCATTGCCTGCGCAAAATCCTGTACATAATCCGCATCGAGATAGCCGATTGCCAAAACGGCGTCTGCATACATCAGTTCTTCTCTGGATGCAATGCGATCCATGAGCTGATGGGTGATACTGTCTTTGTTTTCATCGCTCATCTTTGCAATTTCCTGAAGCTGTTCTGCACACGATTCTCCCTGCTCCAGCTTACTCATTAGATTTGCCAAAGTCAGCATAAAATCAACATCTGTCTTTTTCATATGAAATAACCTCCGTAGAAAATTAAGTTTCATCTTAACGTCATCCTCCAATCAGCTGGTGGCAATATCCGTCATCAAACTTTTGATATGAACGATCACCGGATTCCATTTTGGAGCTGATGCCATATCCCACAGTCCGAAGGTTTCTCTCCAGTCGTGTTCCGGAACTTTGTCAAATTCGTAAACGTCTGTTAAAACCTTCTGCGTGATTTCCAAAGATACCGGTTCTCCCGGGATTGGCTGTTTTATGAATCCGCTCGGGATCTCTTTTCCTCTGCGGCGATACTCGTTATCCATCGCGTTTTTAAGTTCGGTATAATCCATGGCCATGACAATGTGTCCGATGGCGATGTTGTCCCCAAGGTGAGCGATGATTTCTGCTTCACTGTCGGCGGTGCAGGCGTTGTCGCACTGTCCCTGACAGTTTGTCTGACAGCCGCCCGAACAGGTACCGGTACAGCTTGTACAGGTACCGGTACAAGTGCTGGTACAGCTTGCTGAACAGCTGTTTTGGCAGGTTCCCTGACAGGAACCGGAACAACCGCTGCAAGAACCAGAACAGCTTCCGGAACATCCGGAACAGCCCCTGCAATTTCCGGAACAGTTCCCCGAACATCCATAGCAGCTGCCAGAACACTCTCCATCACAATCTCCGGAACATCCTCCCGAACAGCTGGAGCAACCACCGACGCAGCTGGTACAAAGGCAGCCATCCGACCTTGCCTGTACTGTACTCATTCGTCCACACTCCTTTCTTTTTATATGACATCCTTTTGAGGGAGAAGTCTTTCAGCCTGTTTTTTTAGTCCTAACTTCTGATAAAGCTTTGTCCAATAGTAGTAATTGGCTGCAACCTGTGCTTTGAGCATTCCGCAGTGATGCTTGGTTTTGCAGTTTGGGGTTCCTGTTGCATCGTACTGCCATGCAATACACGTTGGACACAGGGGTAAAAGCGGACAGCTGCGGCATTCCTGGTCGGCGCTCGACCAGGTTGTAACATCGCAGAGATCTTTGTACCATTTGACGGTTGCCTTATCCTGATAAAATCCCTGTGTAAGCTCCCCGATCGGACGTTCCGGCTGATTGCTCAGACTGTGCTTCATATACCGCAAGCATGGATATACCTTTCCGGAAGGGTCAAAAGCAACCATCCTGCCGTTTCCTCCGCAATAAGCGGTCGTTTTCTGACGCTCATATTCTTCCGGAGACGGAATCCGTACAAAGCGTTCCTCAAACAGGCTGATGTACAGATCTTTGTAGATTTCATTGTCGATGATCCAGTCGGCCAGCTCAATGAGTTTATCGTAGAAGAGCTGCGGGTGTTTCTCTTTCCACACATCCTCAAACACACAGTTGGCTGGGATGTTGTGATAGCCCAAACGATACAGATGTTGAATCGCTCCTACCAGATGCGGCAGGTTTTCGGGAGCCAGTGTCACTTTTGTTCCTGCTTTCGGATAAATTCTCAGCAGATGCTTTGCCGCTTTTGACACCACATCATAGCTGCCGGAACCGTCATGAAAAACGCGGCAGCTGTCGTGCAGCGCCTTGTCTCCATCAATACTAATGCCAATGGAGAGGTGCTCATAATTTTTGCGGATGAATTCCTGCACCTTTGGGGTATCAAACAAGACACCATTTGTGGAAATCGAAATCATGTAATAATAACCCCATGGGTGCTTAATCTGGAAGGCTTTTCGCTTAAAGTACTCGACTGTCTTGTCGATAAGCTCAATCTCTAAAAGCGGCTCTCCACCGATGAAATCCAGAATGATGGCTGGCGCAGTATTATCCACAAATTTCCCTTCAAACAGGCTGTCCACAATCTTCTTTGCAGTTTCCCAGCTCATCCGGCGGTTGGATTTGTGGCACTCATAACAGTATGTACAAGCCAGATTGCAGGATTCTGTCACGCAGAAGGTGACACTTTTACAGAAGGTATCCTCGTTTTCCGGCACTTTGTCCGGATGAAGCTGCTGATAGAGCTTTGCAAACTCATCGTTATAACTCGGAAAATCATCTCTGGTAAGATACGGATGTTCCTGCATTTAATTTTCCTCCTCTGTTACAGCGCCACCATACACGCCTGCGATTGTGAGCCATTCTCCTGACACATTGACACTTAACAGGCGGTTGTCCGGGTTAAACCAGTTAACGTCGGTATCATCCGGTGGAGTTTTGCTGACCACCGTTCCGCCGCCTCCTGTTCCCAGTGAGCTAAAGTGCAATTCTTTTGCCTGTGTATCCACCACCGCAGTCAGAATAGCGTCCTTTACAAAGCTGCTCGGTCGTAATCCCTTGCCGTCCGCGGTCTTTGCAGTATAGGCTACACTGTTTAACGTCCAGGTGTCGTTCTTTTCATACGCTTGTGGTACCTGAAAAAAGCAGAGAACCCTTCCGGATATTTCTTCTGGCAAACCGGTAAGGCTAAACACCCCGCCGATCTTCGCACAGTTTAACTCATAGTTTGTTCCCATCCGCAGGTGGGTCAGGCGTTCTTCGGTAAAGTGCAGGTTCGGGTCGGTGAAGTGCCCATTGTGGCTAGCGTCTGAATTGTTGTGGTTTTCCAGATCTTTTAAGGTTGCAGAAACACCGTCTGATGAAATGTTCAGTTCGATGGCACTGGCGTCAGTAACAGTAATCAGGATGTTCAGTTCCATTGGGTTGGAGGTCCCGTTTATAATGGCAAGTTTTCTCCATCCAGGAGCGGAAGCAAAGACAATCAGGCGATTTTCCTCGTCAAATACGCCGATCTCCCTGACCTCCCAGCCACCAACATCAACCGGGATATTGGTCCTTACCGAAATCATGTTGGGATTGGAAGGGTCCTGCGTAACCGAACATTCCCCGCGCCACACTTCCCGACGAAGCTGGGTGATCTCCCTGTCCGGATGAACATATCCGCCGTCTCCATCTCCAACAGCCATCTGCGTCAGCTTAAGCGGTATTTTAGAGGCAAGTGCTGCTGCAATCAGTTCATTTCCCACATTGGTGATGACTGAAAAATAATCGGTGTTGTCCTCCTTGACGATCACGCCACTGCTTTGCGGCAAAATCGAACCGCTGTTCCGTGGAAGAAGCGCGCCCGTCAGATTTCCTTCATTCATGTGCTTTCCTCATTCCTTTCTGCTACTGTATAAACAATGTTTGCAACCGATAAGGGAACCAGCTTCGTGCCGACAGGATAGTCCGCTCCGACTACACTCTTTTCCCCAATTCTTCCCTGCAAAACAGCGCTTGAAAAGGCGGTTGCCCGCAGCGGTGTGCATTCCGAGCGGATGGCGGTCTCTGCCCTGACATTGATGCCGACACCTGCTGCAGTCAAAGGCGGCAGGATAAAGATATCCTCGTCGGTGTAGTGATAAGGGAACGAAACAGTAAGACTTGCTGGACCGTCCAGATTTTCGTTGTAACTTACCTTATCCACACCCCATATCATTTTGACCGCAGTGATGATATCCTTGTAGGTCGCGTTGGAGGTGTTGGCAAGGATCTTGTATTTAAGGTATTTTCGGTATCGTGCATCGTCGATCACATCAAAATCCAGATTTCCTGCCTGTGCGGCGAGCAGCCCTGCATCCGCGCGGGAAAGAACAACGATCTCCCCAATCCGGTCCAGATTGATACCTTCTGCCGTTTCGATGTACAGCAGAGTTTCCAACTGACTTCTTGCCTCATCCAGTTCATTCAGTTCTTCCTCAATTGCTTTAAGAATTGCTTCTATTTTAGGTTTTGATCGAAACTGAAAGGGAATCTTCCGGATTAAATCTCTCATGCAAGTTCCACCTCAATCCGTTTTTCCTCCACCAAAATCTTCTGTCGTACATCAGCTGCGATATTTTTATTTTCGCCATATTCCTCCGGCTCCGGTGTTTTGCCGTTGTCGGTGGTCGAAAAGGTTTTGACATCAATATAGCCAATGCCGGTCACATCCCGGTACACATCCCCTAACAGTTCCTGAATAAACAAAGTTCTGCCTGGGAGGATTTCCTCACACTGATTTACAATGCTTGTTTTCACAAGGTCAGCATAGTTTGGCGGCAGCGCTTCCTTTTTGTTCGGTGTCAGCGTGATTTTCAGCCATGCGTAAACCAGCTGCGGACGATTGAAGCAAACTTCCACTGGCTGGCTGTCATCGCTTGGCACTTCCACCTTGGTTGAACCGTAGGTCTGGATGCCTCCGGCTTTCTGTTCCAGAATCGCCTGTGCAATCTCCATATCAGACCCACCGGAAACAACCACCTCAATGCTGTGCGGTGGGCGGCCATATTCATCGGTGAGGTTCGTTTTGTTTTCATAACATTTAACTGCGGTGACACCCTGCACGCTATCGAGAATGGCTGATTCAATCGAGTTAGTCATGCGGGCAGCGTGTGCAGAAATGCGCTTGATGTACGACTGGCGCAATTCCACATCGCTTTCCTGCATACGACCCAGCACTGGCTCAATGAGGTTTGTACAGGACAAAAATCCGGTACGGTTGGTGACAATCTTCGTAATAGAATCATTCGGAAGCTGATACTTGCCAAAATCCTGTGATTCAAAGTTAATGAGGGTCGAAACGCTTTCGGTCGTCATGTTTTCACTCAGCAGCAGGGTGTTGCTCTTTTGTACATTTTTATCTTCTATGAGCAGTATTCCTTCCTGCACTGTCGAGGTGTATTCCTCTTTTGGTATTTTGTCAGCCAACGCCTGCAGGATGACCTGTTCGTCTGGCTCCTCCCCGCTGCTGACAGTGTATAAATCGCCGTTTAGGCCAATGGTGTAGACGTCGTTTTCCTCTAATGAGATAATCTTTATCTTTGCCCTGTTGCAGGACTGTCGGCTGATTTCCCTGTCTGCTGAACATAAAAACAGCATCGGCGGCTGCGTGATGGAAGAAATGGTTGTTCCCGCAGGGATAACAGATCCATCATCGCCGGTACACAAAATGTTGTAGAAGGTTTTCTGGTCAGCGATGCGCCGAAGTCCTGCAAACTGAACGGCATTATCAAGACTTACCCCTTGTGCACTGGAAGGGTACAGGGCATGATATGTCTGTTGGTCACATTCCCAACTTTGCGCTATTTCATCCGAAATCAGGGTCAACAGCACGTTCAGAAAGGATTGTGGGTTTTCCATAACATTAACTCCCAGCGCATCCGACACTTTCCCTTGCAGAGAAAGATAAATTTTGTCCATCCTTTTGGGAACAAAACCGGTCAGGGTAACTCCATACTTAGAGCTCATCAATCATCACCTCCTCCTCGATGGCACCTTGAGTGGTTTGTGCTTTAAACTCTACGGTGCAAATTCGCAGACGTCTGTTAATTTGTACACTTAAACTTTCAATCTTGATTACCTCGGCAACACTTAAAATCTGCTGTCGAAACAGCTGCTCTATTACCACAGTGTTTGGGTTTTTTATAAAAATCTGGCTGAAATAGGGTAAACCAAAAGAGGTGTTAAATTTCCATTCCCCCAAAAACCAGCGTAAACGGATTAAAATAGCCTGTCGGACACTGTCCGTCAGGCTTACATCCCCATTCGGGGTCAGATATAGGTCGCCGTCTTTATCCAGCAACAGGTCTTTCATGCTTTTCTCCTTTACTGCGGGGTACCGGTGTTGCCTGAACCTGCTTCCACGCCGCTGTGCGTGTGGCTCTGCAGGCTGATACCGGCGCCAATTACATCGCCCTGCGCGGTGATCTGTCCGCTGACCTTAAGGTTTCCGACAAGCTCCGCCCCATCTGGTGTCAGCTTCAGGGTTGTTCCTCCATTTTTTAGCAGGATATCACTGCCTTTCATCTGCAGAAGCTGGTCATCATTTCGCTTGATGAGCGCCTCCTCATTGGAGAACATCGCGCGGGAATCCTTCTGCCGGATGATGATGGCATCTTTATCCTGTGCTTCCTGCATGATTGTGTTCGGCTGCCGACATACACCCATGATGGCAATAGCGTTGGTCAGATCATGCTTGAGATCAGGAAAATCCTCACCTTCGCTGCGCCATGCATCCAGAGCCTGTTCGGAAAAAAGCAGCAAACATCCATCACCTGGTTTTACCGGAAAACAGATACAGCTTTCCTGGGAGCTGCTTTGCTGAAAATGTACTGGTACCTGTGCAATCTGTGGGTAATCCACCTTTCCGCCGGAAGCGCCATCACTGGAATTTCCATTTGGACGTTTAAATTTACCGATAGGTTTTACAACTGCCGTACATTTTGCAGCATCAAAAGAAACAATTTCGCCAGGAATGCAGGTATGAATCCCATCCATCGATTCCTGAACCGAATTTTTAACCTGCTGAATAAATTTTTGTATCATGATGCTGCCTCCACTACCTGTGCGGTACATAACCAGTCTCCAGCCATATTATCGCCCTCAAGTTTGACCGACTCCACCCGGAAGATCCCGTTTACTACCTTGCTTTCCAGCTGAACAAGATCATTTACCCCGATGGCAGCATTGAGAAAATAACGAATCTCCCAGCCGGCCTGCGCCTTATTTTTGGAGCTGTTTTCCTCAGCGTTGCCGGAATTTTTCTCGGATTGAGTGAGCTTCTTCGGACTGCCAATCAGTCCTGTTTTGGAACTGATGAGGTGTGCAATGGTGGAAATCGGTTCATTTGCCTTTGTGACCTGAATAATACCGTTTTGGATACTCCAAACAAGACCGTTGGATGCACAAACCTTGTCCAACACATTCTTTGCAAGCCCAACATAGCTGTAACTTTCCAATCGTTTAAAGGTTGCTCCCTGTGAAAATGTAATAGGCAACCCCATTTGTCCGGCGGCATCCTGCAAAATCAGCTTGGAATCGGTCGGCTGAAGATAACCAAAGCTCACATAACTGTCCCGAAGTTCCTTGCGCCCGTCCAGCACATCGATGGTTGTTTTCTGGTCAGCACCATCGTCCTCTGTGACAACATTTGTAATGGTTCCAGTCAGTACCATCGGTGTATTACCGCTGTATCCTGCATTGAGTGTGACAACGCAGTCTTTCTCTTCCAATGCCGCCTTGTGTGCCGGAGAGAGGTTCCAAAGGGCAATTTTTGCTGTGTTAGGGCTTGATACATCGGCTTTTTCCACTGAAAACTGGATGTGCAGTTCACTGATTGCAAAACCGGAAGCTCCCGCCTGTCCGGCAGAAAACTGATAAGCTCGAAGCCAGTTAGCCAAACAGATCCCTCCTTAGTTTCAGAACATCCTCTTTCGGGAAAAAGATAAATTGAGCGTTTTTTTCCTGAAAGTCTTTTCTGCCAATTGTCTGTTTAGTCGATAAAGCACCGAATAAACCTTCTGGCAAACCATGGCAGAGATAGAAGAAATTGAGTGGAGAGTTTGGAACGATTTTGATTCCCTGTACATACGGGGTTCGATTGTGGTCATAGATACCGAATGTCCAGTAATCTCCCTCGAAGTTATAGCTAAAACGGATGAGATATTCTTTGCCAGACAAAACAACGCGGGAAAAGCTGTCGTTATAGTCTGGCACTTCGATTACTGTAATCATGAATCATTCCCCTTCCTGATATCGATCCCAGAAATCTTCTCCAAATAATCCTTCTGCCGCTTTGTGAAGAATGGAAGCATCATCATCGGTATTATTACTATTCGATACATTGCTTCCAATGGTGTTTGTTGCCGTACCAGATGAATTTCCATAAGGACTGGTGCTGGCTGTTCCCGCTGTCGTTCCGGTATCTCCTCCCCGTCCATACTCGGACGGAATAGCAACTGTTTTAGCAGTTGTCGTTAAGACCTCTTTGAGTGTGATCGGAATCTCCAGCGAAGTTTTGGTTGATACATCGTAGGGCAAGGACAAACTGGTGATACCCATGTTCTGGAAAACACCTTTAGAACTGGTGACCGTAATTAGCTGACGGCTCTTGTAAAGTTCCTGAAAGCGCTCTGCTATCTCCTGTACCCGGTTTTGGGAAGCATGTTCCCGAAAGGTGATGGGAGTATTGGTGACCACCACCGTAAGGGTAAGTGTTTTGGGATTCTGGATGATGGTATCCTGAACCGAAAATCCTTCTTCAACAGGATAATCCGGAATCTGGTTTTCCAGCTGAAGCTCATGGTGAATCAAAGCGTCACACTCGATACCACCGATGTTGACTGGTTGCGGCTTCATGCTATTCCCTCCTTAATAACCTGTTGCCAGACCTCTTGCTGCTTCGTCAAAGCTGTTATCGGCTGCTTTTCCCATCATTTCAGCTCCTTTTTGCTGCATTTCTCGGTCGGAGCCATAGAATGTATTTTGGATATTGATGTCCTGTTTAACATTATTGGTATGGCTGCCACCTCTGGAAGAAGCAGCTACTGTAGAGGGCTGTGGCTCATCTGGATTTCCAGTCAACCAGTCTATTGCGGAACTGATACCATCTCCAATTCCTCCTAGAATGTTACCACCAATATTGATTGCTCCTCCAATCAGTTTTCCCAGCGGAGAATTGGCAATCGTATCAGTCAAATCCAGTGCTTTTTCCTTCAAGCTGCCAAACCAGTCCATTATACTTCGAATCGTTTTCCCGACTTTTTCTCCAGCTTGCTGTACCTTCTCAGTAGACCAAATAAAGAAATCTCCCAATCCTTTTAAGCCTTTACCGATCAAATCAACAATTATTGTGATTAATGTTCCAAGGAAAGAAATGACACTGCTAATCGTCTCACGTGCATCATCAGCATCAATTCCCATTTTTTCAAAGAACTCACCGATGACACTGGCATCTCCATTTAAAAAGTGAATCAGATCATCAATCGCCAAAGCGATTAGCAGAATAACTGCCACTAATGCAAGCGTTTTGAGGTTTGCAAGGGTAAGCAAGCCACTCAAACTTTTAAAGAAAGTAAGGATTTTGCTGGCATTGAGTGCAATCCAGATCGAGCCTGCTGCCATTGCAATCAGCTTGAGCAGGTTTTCCATGCCGCCGACCTTATCGGCCAGTTTATCCACAAAGGCAACTGCCTTGTCGAGCCACTTCATCAGCTTGGAAAACAGGGATACCAGAAATTCAGATAGCTTTTTAGTTAAGCCATACTGCTTGTCGATCTTTGCAATCCACAATCCCCACTGGTTTCGGATGTTGAGCAGTGCGTCCGAGATGGTCATATCCACCTGTGCAAACGACCGGTTGATCTCGTCCGCACCGTTGATAAAAGCGTTTTTGAGGTCGGCAACGGTCAGTTCCCCGCTGCTTGCCATCTCCTCAAACTTTTCTTTGGAGGCTCCCACCTCTTTTTCCAGAAGCTTAACTGCCTCCGGCGATTCTTCCAGCAGGCGGCTGATCGTCTCGGTATCTACTACACCACGGGCAAAGGACTGGTTGAGGGCTTCCTGCATCTCGGCAACCTGTTCACTCGTTTTTCCAGCAGATCGAAACAGCTTATTGGTCAGCTCTGCATATTGTGCTGCTTCATCGACACTGCCAAACAGTTCCTTATTTGACTGCACCAGATTGCCGACAAATTTTGCTGTATCTCCGTATGCGGTTCGGCTGTTGTTGGCAGCCTGCAAAATTTTCTGCTGGATTTCGGACTGCTCTCCCATTCCCTCGGTTGCACTGCGAATCTGGTTATTGACAGCAGTAAATTCTTCGGAAATATTTTTGAGCTGAACCAAAGAAAATCCCAAACCGAACGCTGCCGCGAGTTTTCCAACCATGGAACGGACAATACCCGAAATTTGTTGGTAGGTTGCCTTGGTTTGATTTAACTCTTTTTGGTGTCTGTTTTCGGCTGCCGTCTGCTTGTTGGTTTCATTGGTAACCTGTTTGCTTTTCCCGAAGATACTATTCACAAGGTCACGGAGCTTCCACTTTTTCTTGACCTGTTCCTCAGTATGCTTTTTAGACTTGTTTTCTTCTTCATTCACCCGACGCTGTTTTCCTGCCTGCTCATCCACTTCATCGTTAATTTGCCGTTGATTATCCAGAATTTCATCTGTGATATTTTCCTGCTCTTTTAACGGTTCTGTATCCGGTGATTTCGTTTTTGGCTGGGGGCTTCCAAACGTCGAGGAGCCAGATTGTTCCAGTGTTTTGGGAATCTTTAGCCTGATTTCAACAGTAAGCTTTTGTAGTGTTTTTTCCCACCGTTTTTTTGCCTTTTCAATTTCTTTCTCCGCTTTTTTTAGTGATTTATCATCCACATCAAAGCCGATGGCGATTGCGATATCCCGAATGGTCAAATTCTCACCCCCTTATCATTTCATTTCCTCGACCTGTATGCGCTGGATGTCCAAATCACGGATATACAACGCATACAGCTTGAGTGCTTCATCCAGCGAGTAGCAGCTTTCCAGTTCCCACTTGGAAGCGATGCCTGCTTTGATGAGGGTAAACAGCCGAAGCTCCAGTTCCCCAAACTGGGAAGTATCTAAATGGCCGTAGCGCTCTGGGTCAACGCCTCCTGCGCCGGCTCCTGAGTAAGCTTTCCAAAGAGGCTGCCGGCTTTCTCGAAAAAACCGCCGAAGTTCTCCCTGAGCACAAAAAAAGCAAGCTGGAACATTTCGTCCACCTTGCCGCAGAAAATCTCGTCAGCCATTTCCTCTGTCAACCACTCACCATCTGTCTTTGTCACAATGTTTTGAGAACAAAGCAGCTTTTTCATCAGTCTTTCCAGCTTGTCTCCGCTCAGAGAAGAAAAGGTTGTCGCCAGCTGCGGTGCCGCTGTTGCAACATCATCGTCCAGACTAATCTTTTTATCCGCAACCAACGGAGCAATCGCTCCAATCATCGGACCGAGCATTGAGCCCAATTCTCCCGAAAGATTTGCCGCTGTAAAAGCGCCAAAGGGATAAATCACAAAGAGCTCTCCTCCAACGCTTACCTCTTTTCCTTCTACGCGGCGGCTGTAATTTGCCTGCATTATACGTCATCCCTTTCCGATTCCGCAGTGTAGATTACCCACTGACGGTTGCCTGCTTTCTTGCCAAAATCGCTGTTTGGCACCTTGGCTACCCATGCAGTTTCTGCCGAAAGCAGCACTTCGCCGGTTCTCTTTTTAATAAGCAGCGGATGGGTAATCAGTTCTCCCTGCCTCAGTCCTGCTGCAAGGCGGGTCAGAATGCGGTTTGCCTTGACGCCGTAGAGGTTTGTGATTGTCACCTTAGAGCATGCGTTCGGGTCAATGGAGGTTGTAAGCGCTCCATCACAACCGGCTGTTGGAGAAACTTCCTCCGCCATGTCCTCAATCGTCAGAAAGGCATCGTCCGCAAGTCCGGTCAGGCTGTATGGTCCAAAGCTGATTAGAATGTCCTTGCAGTTATAGACAATAAATTCCCTTGACATTGCTTACCTCCTTAATATTCGAGTACGCCGCGGATTTCAACATAGTGGATAGCTCCAGCCAAGCGAGCTGTAAATTTACAGTTTTTCAGCTCCCTGCTTGAGCGTTCCGCCTGTGTCAAATCCCTTGCTCTTGGAACAGTAACCGTGTAGCCAGGTACCGGATTGCCGTCCTCGTCGTATTCGGTCGGTGCGATTCCACCCATCGCCTGACCGCGCTTGAGTGCATAAACCATCTGGGTCTGTACCTGTGCGATGCCATTGTCGGTGTATGGAATTTTGGGATGGGTAACAAACAGATTATAAACACACTCCTGCATAAAGGATTTGAGCCACAACATAAAGCGAACCACATCAATCCATTCACCACCGACAGTTTTACCGCCTTGGGTGATGTACTTGTTTCCATACTCGGTGTAGTACGAGATGTTCGCTTCCTGTAAAGCCTGCATCTGCGTTGCAGTAAGCTCAGCCGGAGATACAGCGGCAAGTGTCTTAAAAGACCAGGTTTCGCTGCCCGGTTGATATTGCAGGCCAGTCACAGCAAAAGCAACATTTATGTATTTGTCTGCCTCAATCTTATCTGGGCTGTAAATCTCAAAGCTGTTCTGGTAGGTATCGACCGACAAGCTGCTTTCAGTACCGGTGACAGTAAAGCAGGCCATCTTTTCGTGTGCTTCTGCCCACTTTGCGATATCCTCGTTTTTGCCTGTCAATCCCGCTGGACAGATCACAAACCATGCTGTATTTGCTGCAGCACGATCTAAGGTATCGCTCAGAGATTCCGGTGAATCCTCTGCGGTAACATTTGCTGCCACATAAATCTGAGACGGTTTTACCAGCTGTGAAAAAGCAACAGCTGCCGCATCATAAACAGCTTCTCCCTCCACCCATCCTGCTGATTTTACCCCTTCCAGAGAGGTATAAACACCTAACGCTTTATAGTCTTCCAATGTTTTGGATGCCGGTTCCGGACCGACGATCAACACAGATTCAAAACCGCTCATGCTGGTAGCCGGTGCGGCAATCTGAATCTGAATATCGACAATGTCATTAAGATTATTACTCATTTTCAGCTTCATCCTCCTTTACCTGTGTTATTTGAGCGCTCTCAAACCATCCTGTTTTATCTTCTGACTGTTCAGGTGTACCGCCGCCGCTTGGAGTCTGTTCAAAATCCTCCCCACTTGGCGGTGTAACGCCAGAATGTCCAAAAGCTTTGTCTATAAACTCAACGCTAAACTCCTGCAGGGCGCGATATTCAAAGGCGTTGTCGTTTAACAGGGCGCTGATATCCTGCGTTTTTCCCTCCGGCATGATGCACAGATTATGCACAGACTGAAAGTCCTGTCCTGCATCCGAATCAAGGTAGCAAATAAACGCCTGCAAATCGTTTACTGCTGTATTGCGGGCAGGCGGTGCAGTCATTCCTGGCTTTGGAGATTGACGTCTTCCCTGTGTGTAAAGGTTGAGGGTCAAGCTGCCGGTACAGAGATAGCAGCGGCAGGCTTCCTCCTCACCATAAACATCAGGATGGACAGATCGCGAAACGTTTGTTAATTTGAGGGCAACCAGCGGATAGGGCGGCTTTACCTGATTGGTCTCGCACCAGCGCACCGATGCACCCGCAAAATAGCTTTTGACCAGCTGTTCAAACAAAAGCTGCATTTCTTCGGTCGTCATGCTTTCCCCTCCTCTGTACAAGATTCTTCCGGAGGCTCTGTCTGCATTCCTTCCGGAAGGGGTGTCCACTGACATTCCCAGTGTGCAAGCGGAGTGTGTGCCCATTGCGATGCCTGTTCGCACTCGTACCATTTTCCATTGCAGTACAGCTGATCGGCGGGAGTCCCTGTGCGTTGGTTGACGGTATGCACCTCGTCTTTTCCAAAACTTTTGATGCGGTCAAACGAACGTTTACCTTCCGGAAGTGCCTGCAGCTCCTTTGCGTTTAAGGACTGCACATTAAGACGAACCGGAAAATCCTCATACGGATGGCAGCCATCCTCGTTTGCCGCCGAAAAGCGACGGAGAATATAGGTTGACTTAAACATCGTTATATTCCCCTTTCCTGCAGATTTTATAGCTGACACCCTGCCGCAGCTGACCGGTATCGATCAGCGGTTTATCTGAGCCTTTTTTCCGGATGGTCGACGGTGCGTTAGGAATAAACTCTCCCTCCACCATCTGGTGCTGCACTGCACCCTTGACCAAAACACCGATATTTTTAAGTGCCTGTTTTCCCTTCATTTTTCCCTCTGCCACCTGCATAATCAGCTCGACAGAGGCCTGTTTGATGGAATCCCCCTGCTGGGCTACTGTCTGCGCAAGAAAAGGACGGGATGGAATGGTATCGGTGCCAAGCTCGTTATACAAAGCGATGTCCACAAGATCAGCGCCTGCGCGTTTTCCTTTTCCCTTATGTTTTTTCCCTCTCTGAAAGCCGACACGCACCTGCATCTCGGAAAGCTCCTTGAGCTCCTTAAAAAGCTTCTTTCCTGCCGCAGTAGTTTTGTCATGTCCTGCCATCCTAGTCCCTCCGAACCATGATCGGAATGATCGTTTTGCGCAGCCGCAGATATTCCAGCCCATACGGAGTAAGGGCAAGCGAAGAATCCTCTGCTCCTACTGAAGCTGCAGTCGTTCCAAACGAAACAGAGGTGGACCCCTCAGTATAAGAGGCCACCCCTGCACGTTCTGTCATATTCCCAAACATTCCCGTTTCCCCCAAGCCCGCCATTTTCATCCGGTGGGCAGTGAGATAAGCGACCGCCTGCTCATATGCAGCTCCGAAAGCGGTATCGCTGACAAGCGTTTTGGTCAAATCAATCCATTGCTGTACTGTTTCCTCATCGGTCGAAGCAAACTCCGGCGCAATCAGGCGTAAAAGAGAAGGAAGGTCCATACACAAGACCTCCCTTACTTTTTCCTTGTCGAATTGCGTGTGTTCTCTTTTTCATCTGCAGCTGCTTCTTCCGCGGGTTCCTGCGGTGGTGTACTTTCCTCACCGCTGTCCTTTGCACCATCCTGAGGTGGTGTATTTTCTTCCACACTATCCTTTGCACCCTCCTGAGGTGGTACGTCCTCTGTGATGCAGACGGTGCCGCGCTTTGCAAAGAAATCGAGCACCGGATTGTTTTCGTATTCCTTTGGCAGCTCATGACTTTCTTCTGGCAGGAGCATCAGGCTGCCCACATGAAGGATTTTATTTCCTTTATTGGTGATTGTTTTCATCTTGATTTCCTCCTGTTTATACACCTACTGCGATAATTGCAGACAGTGGATAGTAGATCATGGCACCGACTACGCGAGATTCACATGGAATCAGCACTTCCAGATTTTTGTTCTGTGCTGGATGCTGGTAAAAAGGCATCGGAATCTCGATGGAAAGTTTGTCTTTGTTGTTGGTGTACAGCAGTGCTACACCCTTTCCTTCACTTACTTTTGCATAAGGGTTTGTATCCACAGCAGTGGAGTTGAGCTCTGCACAAGAAACAACCTGAATACCGTGAAGGTTGTCCTGCAGGTATTTGAGCGCCGAGGTGGCGGTTTCCGGAATGCGCTGCAGGCTCAGTCTGGTGTAGGTATCGGAAGGGATTGCCAGAGTGTCTGGATGTTCGGTGTTCTGGGTGGCAAGGTTTACCTGTGCGAGCATTCCCGAAACATCCAGAATGATCTCGTCGATAGTCTTGCTGCTCCAATCGGTTTTGGAGCCCTGTGCACCGGTTCCGAGGGTGTAAATCGGAATATCGTTGTCCTCACTCAGGACGCCGACGAGGTTGTTTTCTGCATCGCCCTTCCATGCAATGCTGTTGGTCAAACGATCGATGGCATAGCGTGCTGCTTCGCCTTTTCTAGCATCCAGATTCTTTCCAGCCATGCGGGAAGCGCGCATATCCTGTACGCTGTAACCGTAGCTGTCACCCATAGCCTTAACATGTGCTGTCTTTGGCTGGCCGGCTACATCTGCACGCGGCAGGTCATCAGCGTAGTTTGCAATGATCTTTGCAAGGCCGCGTTTTTCATAGCCGTAGTAGGTGACAGTCTCTGCACCTTCTGGTACTTCGTGAGTAACAGGGAACATCTGCAGGGCGGTCAGCTCCGGATAAACGCGGTCATAGGTCTTTGCCTTTACATAATCAAGCTCCCTTGCAAAATAGAGGCTTGCATCTTCCTCGCCGTCAAAGCGCATTTCTGGATTAGCGGCAAGGGTGGAAGCGATGCCGGAGCGTTCCAGCACCCTTCTGTCCGTTGGATCAAAGGCGGTATGTTTATTTTTCATGATGCTTCTCCTTTCTTGTTATGCCTGTGTTTTGTTAATCTGGTGGTACAGCTCAATTGGCGCAATGTTGGAAGTGTCCTTTGCACCAATAAAGCGGGCATTTAATTCCAGTGTATTTGCCTCATCCGCCGCTGTTTTAAAGCAGCCCAGACCGGCACCATTGATTACCAGATAAACAGGATCGCCATATTTTGGTGTCACGCCCTCTGCAAGGCGCACCCAGATGCGGCCGTATCTGAGGACACCAACGGTGGATTTTGGCTGGATGAGCAGCTCTCCATCCATGTTCATCTCACGGTTGACGTCGTTGATGACGATACCCTCAAATTTTTCGAGAGTTGCACCGGTGGCAGGCAGCTTTACCTCTACGCCGGCCTTTTCCCCCTGCACCACGCCCATGCCTGGCTTTAAGCTCAGATCGCTCTGTGCATTCATTCGGCTGTCCACACCATGATCGCTCAGGTCATAAAAGCTGCCGGCAGAAGCGGCAGACATTCCCTGTTTGTAGTTTGTCCACATGCTCATTATCGGTTTCCTCCTTTATTCTCCTTGCCATCCATTCGGGCAATCATCTTCATGCGGCGTGCAGCTGCACTGTCCGCTTCTGGCTGCTTGTGAGCTGGTCGGTCAGAGCTGTCGCCGCGCATCTGCTGACGCTGATACTCCACATCCTTGCGCTTGCCGATGCTCTCCTTGGTGATATCAAACATCGCATCAATGTATGCTTTGTCCTTGCCGTCCAGACGGATATTCGGATTTACCTTTTTGATGATCGCTTTCTTTGCGTCCATCGGTTTCATCGTTTCGATGCCGTCCATGTTGAGCTTGTCACCCAGTCGGATCAGCTCAATTCTCTGTCTAACGAGGCTTTCCACCGCGTCAAGTTTGACGCTGTCCATATTGACCGGCGGCTCCTTCTTTTCCTCCTGTGACGGCTGCTCTGCGCCATCCTCATCGGCATTGTTTTCTGTGGTTTTGTTCTCTTCGGACGCCTCATCAAAGTCGATCTTTGCCTGCAGCTGTGCGATAAAGTCCAGCAGTTTCTGGATGTCCTCATCCTGCTGGGCAATGACGCCGTTTGCTTCGTCCATCGTTTCACAGTCGCCGGAAGCGTCCCTGCGGTCACGGCGGTCTTTGACATCCTGCACAGGATCGGAAGCGGTACCCTCTCCTTCATCCTGATTTTCCTGCGGATTTTCTTCAGAACCTTCCTCATCGGCAACCATCTGGCTGCTCTGCTGCATTCTCTGCTCTTTGCGTTTTTTGTACTCCTCCACCACTCTTGCAATCTCCTCCGGTGTGAGCCCGTCTTTTCGTTTGGACATGGTGTTTCCTCCTTTTTGATTTTGTTGTGTATCTTTCCCGTCGATGTTCAGACGGGCGCTATCCCCTGCTCTGGCCTTTTCGACCAGTGCCAGGTGATTGACACGGATATTTCTCTGGATGGCATCATAAGGCTTACCATTCCATTCTCCTGGGGTTTCCTCCAGATCGAGGCTGTACCCGACCGAAAGTTCCCGCAGTCCATAGCTGAGCGAATGTGCGTCGTGGATGACAATTTGTGCCCGCACATTCTCCCCGTCCTGTATCCCCTCCGAGAGGATGGTGCCGATGTGCTCCTGCTGGACATTTTCGGTGTCGATCATCCCTGCCTCATGGGTCAGGATGACCGGCTTGCCCTTGTAGCTTGCAAGGCTTTCGGGTGCAAATACCTCCTCAGGGAGGCGCAGCTCCCGACGGATGGTTCCATCTGGATTTTGATACTCAAAAATCCCCACCCTAGTCAGGATGGGATTATCCATTAAATATCCCTCCGGCGTAAAGTAGGTTTCGCTCAGAGGGATGCTGTCATAACGTTGTGCGATTGTTCTCACCTTCTCAATTTAATTTTTCTCCTGAAGCCATGGAAAGGAAACATTCAGGTTAAACACCGGCAGCGCCACACACCGGCAGCCGTAGTCCTCTCCAGGATGGCAGCGTCGGCCGGTTCTTGGGTCGGAGACCGGCGGGTCATCCCAGAAAAACTTTTTGCCATTGAGCTTTTTATGCTGCTGCCGCACCCTGCTGTCGTGAACCGAGGACCAGATGTATTCGCGCACACCGGCATCCGTCTGCTGCTGTCTGGTCAAACGGGACTGCAGCTTGCCGACCTGATCGCGGGCGATAAACTTCGCGCGGTTCTGGCTAACCTTACAGGTATGCTGAATGTGTTCTGCAATCTGCTTGACCGGTACCTGATTGGAAATATCCTCCCAGAGCACCTGCCGCAGCTGCTCGACAAGCTCCTGTGGGATGGAAGAAATCATCCCGAGGTTTTCCTGAAACCACTGTTCCAGCAGCTCCTGATAAAAAGCCTCATCATAATAACCGGACAGGATCTTTACTCCCAGCGTCCGCTCGACCGCCTGCTTCCATCCGCGGTTGACCACGTTGCGAACAAGCAGCGCTGCGGCTTTGACCTGCTCGGTGGTGTCGTCCTGTTCCTCCTCTTTTTTGAGATCCTCCATCATTTTGGAAAGATAGAGGTCGATCAGCTGCAAAATGCCGATTGCATCGTCGGTGTGTTGCCTGCCCTCCTGCTCCTGCTTAATTGTCCGAAGTATTTTTGGAAGCCAGCGCAGCACCACCTTGTCAAAGCGGCGGTACAAATTCGCAAACGTCTGTGAATATTGCCGCTCGGCCGAGATGGCATACTGCAAAACGTGCTTGGACTTCAGGTTGTCGTGACCGTAGAATTTGCGCCTGATCTGCTTTTGCAGGGTCAACCGGTAGGCAAGATCGTTCATATTCGCCCTCTTTTCTTTTTGTTGCTTTCGGAGTTTGGCTGAGCCAAACTCGGGTGTGCGGAACACAAAGCTATTTTCCCATCTTGCTTTAACCGCACACTCTTTTTTCGAGGCATGAAAAAAGGACGGCACAACACTGTGTCGTCCTTGCGGAAACATAATTCTGTTTAATGTCCAAACAAGCTGTTGGGTCCACACCACTTGGAAACGATGGAGGTTGGTTTGCCCTCTCGCAAGCATTTTTCCAGCTCTTCCTTGTATACCTGTGCAGCGCATTTATCTCCAATTCGGTCAAAGTCGGCATAATTAAAAGGAATCATATATTCTCCAAATTTCCTTTTGTATTCCTCCTGCAATTTCCACATTTCATCAGTTCTTAAAATGTCAGCATCAATACGAGCAACATACATGCCTAATCATCTTCCCCTAGTAATTGTTTTTTCATTTTTTCACATGACTCATAAACTTCAGGAAGGTTTTGCTGCAAGAAGTCTAATTTTTGAATATCCCGAAAAGCAACTAAAGAATAGTAGTTTGCAAAGATTTCGCTTTCTTTAATTCCTTCCTGTTTCCAATATTGTTTTGAGTGCCCATATGCAAACCAATAGTTTCCCTCACATACAGCACTACAAATATCAGAAACAAAACCTTCCGTATCTGTTTGACAAAACCTCTGGAATTTCTCAGGGTCGTTGTCAATCAACTGTTTGGAAGCAGCTACCTTCTGCCGGAAATCCTCGTTCTCCGCTGCATTGGCAAAATGACTGTCGATTCGGTGTGCCAGCTCATGGGTTGTAACGACCGACAAGTCAATATCGTGGAAAGACTTTCTGGATGTATCGTAACAGAAAGCATCCAAAGAGGGAGAATACCCAAACGGTGAATCTTCTGTCAGCTTCGCTGATTTAAACTCCACCGAATCCATTGACTGTTTCAGGTAGGTTCTGCACCCCTCGTCCATTTCCTGTGTGAACTCGTCGTAGTCTTTTCGAAGCGTGTCAACATCCATCTTTCCGTCCGATGTGACATACTTTTTCGCAGGCATTGACCTGCTCGATAGTTTGGAGGAAGAACCTCCCACACCGGAGCCGCCGATTTTACCAGGGCGGCCTTCATGGTTAAAATTTCCGCTGCCTTCCCCACCATCTTTGGCGGCTTCTGGGTTCATTATACCACTTTGCTGCGCTGGCTGTCCAGCGGTATCGGAAATTGGATTATCATTCGCCTCCAGCCCTTCCAGCAGCGCTGCCCAGCCGTCGTCCTGCTCGTCCTCTGGCTGGTTGTCCAGAATATCCTCGATGTTGAGCGTACCATCACGGGCAAGCGCCTGACGCACCTCATCCGGCTGCAGCACCTGCATATCAATGTACAGCTGGGCAGTCTGGGCGGTTGCCTGTGCGCGCTGGGCTTTGCTGAGTTCCACCGTCGCCTGTTCTGCCTCACTCAAACTCCAAAGCGGCTTAAAGGTCGGTTTGATGGTCTGAGGCTCTGCAATACTTCCATCATATACTCCGGCCTGCACCACTGCTTTGAGAAGGGTACGGATGTTTTTCTTGAGCATCCGCTTCTGGATTCCCTCGACAAAGTTATAATAGTTTTCCAGATCGCTTTCGCCAGTGGCATTTTCCCCTGAGGGAGAACGCCCAAAAAGAATGGTCTGCGGGATGCAGGTCACTGCGGAAAGCAGGCTGTAGGTGCTTTCCAAAATTTCACTTGCACCGGAAAGCTGGAAGGTCTGGAAGCTGTAGTCCTCTCCATCCATATCGATTGCCACCGAGTTCATCATCCCTCGGGAAGCATCCAGCACCAGCAAACGTTTGAGTGTTTTGTCGTCTCCATCTGGTCCCGCCAGTGTACTTTGTAATCCCCGCTGCTTATAAACAGGCTGAACACTCTTGTCAATCATATTCGCTGCGCTTTGATGGGTGTGCAGCGCAATGGACAGGTCCCGTCTGATGCGCACATACTCCGGCAGTCCCCAGTAAAAATACTGCTGTGGTGCGGCATATTCCGGCAAGGAACCATTTTTAAAAACAAGGCACCTGCTGCGGTGTACCCGAAAGAAACCGCCGTAGGTGCTGGAAATGTCAAAATATTCTGCTTTTCCGGTCAGGTAACAATTGGGGTCTGGCTGAACAATGGCACGCTCATAGACACGAAGCTCTTCCACCGAACGGATGTCCTGCCAGTTGACCGGCTCTTCCAAACCCCTGCCGTCGTCGAGCAGCATCACTATCACAGCACCGCCAAACAGCCTTGCCCAACGGATAGCAGTGGTCGCCTTTTCTTCCCAGTCCAGCCGGTCGAGAGCATCATCTAGAAAATCAGCAAGCGTCTGATCGCTGATGTTATACTCTATTCCATGTTTCAGAGCTTCCTCTGCTGGTCGGTCGATGATTTTACTGAATAATCCATTATACTGATATTTTTCAGCAAGATCATAGTCTGGGATCAGCATACCACTGTCATAAATACTGCTCTCCATGCTATACCTGTGCAGCACATCCGGAAAACCGTCGAATCGGTACAAAGCCACTCCTCCTCTGTTTTTTTCATTCTGCCGTCTCCTCAAATCAGACCTTCCATGCTGAAAGAGGAGCTATTGTAGTAGGTGTTTGCCTGTGACTGTGCATCCACCTGGTCATCATTGCTGCCATTTGGGAAAAGCGCGTGTTCTTCCACAAAATCATGTACCCATGGGGCAATTGATGGGTCAGGTAAAAAGACGTTGCCTGCTTCGACCACCGCTGTCACAGCGTTGGCACGCACAATCTTTCCGCCCTCCGGTTCGACCGGAACCAACCCCGGCAGCTCTTTGCGCAATACATCGATGACCGCCGTTCCATTTGCCTTGTCTTCGATGAGCTTTCGTACTGCCTGCGGCCATTTTGCCGACAGGGAACGCACTGCCCGAATTGTCTCGGTAAAGCTCATCCGACCGCGCACCTGATCCAGCAGGTAGCGGTTGCTTCCCTTTCGTGCCCACACCTGACCGACCACGTAGTCGGAGGACTGCGCATCCTTAAAGGTACAATCCCAGGACTGGACATAATCGTAAAGCCCACTTGGCAGGACTTTGTAGTAATTCCACCACTCACGCTTGAAGGTACCGCCTTCACCAGGGGTCGGATGCTGCTGGTACAGTGCTGCCCAGTCTCGGCTTCCGACCGTCGCCTTCATCTTGCTAAGGGCTGCCTCGTCATATTTCCACTTCCAGAGGGCTTCACCCTCCCTGCGGATATCATAGGGCTTGATCGGCTCCTCACAGATGGCGGGCAGCTCCAGAATGGTCCACTGGTCCGCGCCGTCTTCCGATGCCTTGAGCAGTTTTCCTGCCAGATCGTCCTCGTGCCAGCGCGTCAGGGTCAATAAAATACACCCATCTTTTTCAAGACGGGTGTACAGGGTGGAGGTGTACCAGTTATAAACTTTCTCGCGGTAGGTAGCACTGTCAGCTTCCTCACGGTTTTTGACCGGGTCGTCGATGATGATGTACTCGCCGCCCATACCGGTAATACCGCCGCCGACACCGGCTGAACGGTAAACGCCGCGATGATTGACGATCTCAAAAATATCACTGTTTCGAAGATAACTTCCTCGGGCAGTACTGCGGATATTCTTTCCAAAAAGTCTGCTGTTGGGAAAGAGCTGTTCATACTCCGGACTGTCGATCAGCCGCTGTACATCGCGGTTCATACGGCTGGCAAGGTCGGAAGCATAGGAACAGGAGATAATCGAAGTGTCTGGCTTGTTTCCAAGCAGAAACGCAGGGAACTTTCGGGACACAAGTTCGCTCTTTCCGTGCCGCGGCGGCATAAATACCATCAGGCGGCGGATCTCCTTTTGTGCCAGCCGGTCGAGGTATTCGCACAAAAGCTGGTGATGCCAGTTCATCTGATAGTTTCGGTCAACATACAGTACAAAGTCGCTCATGTGCCGGCGGGCAAGCTCCCTCCTTGCCTCCTGTATGAGAACCTGCCTGCGCTCCTCTGTTATCATGATGTCTCTCCCTTCACCAACTTCCTCAATTCCTCGTCGTCAAACTCCTGCAAAATCCGCTCATGGGTGTTGTCCTCCTTCGGGGACTGTGCCTTCTGTGCACGCAGGATTCGCAGCTCACTGAGATACTGCCGCTTTTCTTTCTGTACTTTGGTCAGTTCCGCCTGCAGCTTTTGGATGACGTCAAAGACATCTCTTGTTCGGGTGGTCGTTTCCACCTGTTTTGCGCGACTGCCCTTAACGCCTTCGCTTTCCACCGTCCGGCGAATCACTCCATCCAACGACAGACCGTTCTTCTGATCCTGATACTTCTGGATAGATTCGAGCAGCTGTCTCTCTCTGCTGGTGAGCAGGATAATTTCATCGATGATGAGCGTTTCCTCGTCGCTAAAATCAATCTGCCGCAACCGCTGCATTTCATTTTCTGGAATCATGTCCATTGTGGGGTTAGCATACAGTCCGTGAACGTAGCGATTTTGATTTCCCTTTGGTGCACCGCGGCTCCGTTTGACCGGTGGTTCATTGGTAACGTTACTATTCCTATCGCCCTCTTTTGGTAACGTTACCATTCTGTTTGGTAATGAGAGCTTTTCCTCCCATTTGTCCTGATTTTTCCATTTACGTACCAGTGTTTCGGATACGCCTAATTCTTCTGCAATGTCCTTTAATAAACGCTTTGCGCCGGATTCTCTCCAAAGCTCAAACGCTTTGTCTCGATTGGGGCTTCTCCCCCTTGCCACATCTCACCACCTCTCTGTCATTTTGATTTGAACCTGTATTTCTATTTTTCAGTTTTGATTTGTTCTGCGTGTAAAGAAATAAAAAAACGGTGTGTCTCCTAACGCAAGCAACAGCTTAATCACATACTGTCCCAGAACCATTGCTGGAAGGTTATCTACAACACCATAAAAAGCAATCGTGATAAAGATCAGTGTATCCACCAGCTGACTGGTCATGGTACTCAGATTGTTTCGAAGCCACTTCTTTTTTCCATTGCAGCTTTCCTTGAGCTTATGAAACAGGAACACGTCCAGAAACTGGCTGACACTGAATGCTCCCAGAGATGCCAGCGTCATGCGCAGCCCCTGATTTAATACGACCGTTAAGGACTGCTGGAGAGACTTACTTGCTTCCTGTGGCGGGATTGCTAAAGATAGATACCCCAGCGCCAGAAAGATCAGCTGAACGATGATGCCGATTTTGACGCAGGCGTTTGCCTCCTGCTTGCCCCAGATTTCTCCGATGATGTCGGTGGAGAGGAAGGTCAGCGGGTAGGTGATAATTGCTCCTGCTACGGTGAATCCCAGAACGCTGATGATTTTCCCGCCAAACAAATTGGACATCACCAGCCCGATCATGAAGATGCTGTTTAATAAAATCAGATTAAAGGTTGTTTTCTGCATTACTTTACTCCGTCCATATATTTTTGAAATTTGACCCATTCCCCCATGTTGTGAGAGATGAGTTTACCCAGATCCACCTTTCTTCCCTGCTTATCCAGCACCCTTGTTTCGATGTGGTCCTTGTTAAAATAGTGAATCTGCTGTCCTCTGGCGGCGGCGACCGTCCAGGATGCACTGTCCACCGAGTAAAATTCGTAATCGTTTAGTGATTTGGTCTTGGTAAATCCCAGCCCATGTACCTTTACTCCGCGCACAGCCGCATAATGGACCAGCCGGCGGATCAACTCGTATTCCTGCTTCTTAACATGGAACACCAGTCCACCGATGGCAACATAGCGATATTCCCGACACATCCTTTTCCAGTAGTCCACACCGCGTCCTTTGTGCCAGACGGGGATACACTGCCGACCTGCAGCTCGCTCCATCTTCCGCCGCCACTCTTCTACCTTGGCAAGTCCGAAGATATTGTCCACATCGATCTCGATAAAGTGTTTGACCTGATACTTCACGATGAAAGCGATGTACCGGTCCACATATTCTTCCATCTGGGCAAGTGTTACCTTTTGGCCGTTCATATAGCTGAATGCGCCGCTGTCCAGCAGGAAATTGTCATTGCCCACTGACTGCATTGCCTTCAGACAGCTGCTCTCTCCGTTAAAGAAGGTCTCCAGTACATAGCGCGGCTTGTATTTCTGGAAGGAATAGTCCCTCATTTCTCGAGACATTCCCTGATTGGTTGCAGCAAGGAACACCCTCACGGTGTAAACTCCTTTCCGCAATGTGGACAGACGATGGTTTTGGGAGTTCTGTCCTTGACGATCTCAGTGTCCTGCAAAAAGTCCTCGTCCTTTACGTCCAGCTCATCCAACGCCATATCGGGAAAATCAAAGACGGTCATGTCAATATCCATGATGTCGGCCAGTTCATCTGTCAGTTTATCAGGGTCCCATGAGGAAAATTCCGCCACTTTGTTGTCTGCCAATCGGAAAGCTTTTACCTGCTGTTCGGACAGATCTTCCACGCAAATGCACGGTATCTGTGTCAATCCCAGTTCTTCCGCTGCCAGCTTTCTGGTGTGTCCGGCAATGATGATATTGTTCTGGTCGATAAGGATCGGTACCTTAAATCCAAACTGCCGGATAGATTCTGCAACCTTTCCCACTGCTTCCTCATTGTTGCGAGGGTTGTTGTCATACTCTAAAAGTTCCTCCGGCTTTCGGTATACAATTTTTAGTTCGTCCATGTCGTTTTCCCTCCTGACATAACAAAAGGACCGTATCAAAGCGATACAGTCCTTTTGTTTAATAATGATTTTGTTTTAAAATTCGTAGTGTGTCCAAAGACTCAGGATTTTGACCGCCTGCTCCTCTTCCAGTACCTGATAAACTAGGCGGTGCTGCACATTGATTCGTCTGGAATAAGCGGTTTTCAGATCTCCAACCAATTTTTCATACGGCGGTGGATTCTGGTAAGGATTTTCTTTCAAAATCTCGATCAGCGCCTTTGCCTTGGCATCCAGCTTTGCTGCTTTTAAATTAGGCAATTGTTTCAGCGCAGCCTTTGTGAAATAAATTTGATACATTACCAGTCCACCTCATCCAGTGGAACACAATCCTCCAATGACTCCTGCATTCCTTCCAAAATGGTGTCGCGGGTCGCTGGATGACTCATCAGATAAACCGTTTCCAAAAGACTGTTGTAATCTGCTTCACTTAAAACAACAGCATTTCCGTTTTTGGTGGTCACATTGATGACATCATTGTACTCCACAGCTTGATTTAAATACTCAAAAATATTTTTTCGAAAATTGGTTGCATTTGTATTTGTCACAGAAACCACCTCCTTGCATGTACATTATAGCGTACACAATGTATTTTTGTCAAGGAAGTGCCTTTTTATGCGTCAATTACAAACACGAAAAAAGCCGCACCTGTTACGGTACGGTTTTTTCTGAGCAATATACGTCTTTTGACAGTTTGGCAGCATAATCATTATAACACATCGTTTTCCCGTTGTGTTCCCAACTTTTTCCCATCCTTGGTATCACATTCCATATCATAAAAAATATCTGCTCCAAAGAGCATAATGGATAGTTCTTCCATGGCAAGGTCAATATCCCGAAAAACGGTGCTTTTGGAGATGCACTCTTCGTCCATAATCTGCTGATAATCTTTTCCTTCCAAAGAACGAGCTGTCAGCACACGGTATCTCCTTTGTTTTTCTTCACTGCCTTTTTCACATTGCAGTCGGTATAGATCCAGCATTGATTTGGTCTGCTGTACCAAAGTCTCGGTTCTCCCTGCAGAGATTGCCAGTCCTTCCAGATAAACATCCTGCCGGCTAGAAAGCTGCTGCGAGTATACACCACCTGGGTCGTTCTGGGATGATTCCAGAACCTTTCTTACATCGAAAACAGATTTTTCCGCATGATCTTTAAACTCCTGAAGATGTTCCAAGAGCAGCCTTGTATTGCGCAGGCGCCAGTCTCTTCTTTCTTCCCTCTCTTTCTTCTTTTGCTGTTTTAAGGTTTCCAAAGTCACCTGTGCTGCCTTCTTTGCCGCAAGTTCAACGATCTCTTTTTCTGTTAATCCCATAGTTCGCGCCTCCCCTTGTACAAAAGAAAATATTTTGATAAACTATCCTTGTCACAGGTCTTAGGGAGGGCGCGAGCTCTCTCTTTTTTTATGGCTTTTTATATGGCTTGCATTCTATAATTTCCATTGCCACAATCATATTATCGATCCTTCTGTCCATACACGGAAAAGCATAGTGTTGCGTGCTGTCCAGTTCCTCTGAACGCAAGTCAAAATGAAGGAACCTGCGCGTCGGATCGATCTTCATATTGCAGGTGTTTTCTACAAAGGCATCAACATCACGCGGCGTCAGTTGGTCCGGATAAAAGCAGAGGATATTTTTCCCATACTGATTGCCAATCACCTGAAAAGCGATGTGTCCTTTGTATGGTCCGCATTGCAGCGTTACCCGCACGGTTTGTTCCCAGTCCTGCAGGTTTGAGGTATTGTTATAAAACTTCAATTTGACTCCTCTTTTCCTTCAAAATCACAAACGTCTGTGAATTTACTTTTCTATAACATTTTTCTCAGCGTACTCCGCCAGATGTACCATGTATTCTCCCTGCGGGTCACCACCGGATTTCAGCCACTGTTCTACCTTTTGGCAGATGTAAAAATGGATAGCAAACGGCAGCTTGTCCGATACTGCGATAATCCGGTCGATGGGCGAGTTGTTTTGCATAAGATCACCACCAGTCATTACTGCACCGCCTTATTCTATCGGCAGAACCATAGTCCCCGTAAGAATCAAAAAAAGTGCCATACCAGCCAATCCTGCGAATATATATCCTGGATTTGATTCCTCTATTCCTCCCCCAATAAGTAAAATAGAAAGTAGAAACAGTAATATGATCACTATTATTATCCCCAACAACATAAATATCACTTTTCTTACTCCTTCGGATTAAAGTCGCTGCAGGGTACATCAGTTTGTCTATATTTCGCACACCCTTCAATCGGAGGCGCAGGGCGAGTGTTCCATTTTCTGATGGCATCTGCTTGACTTAATTGGTCATCGGATTTCCCCAAACATACTTGACACCATACACGACATAATCCCCAATTACTGATTACAATGTTTTCGCTACCGCAAAACGGACACGGCAGCACAATTCCCTTCTCTGTGCATTGTTTTTGCGCATCCTGATCTCCCAGCAGCGCACGGCGAATGAGTTCTTTATCGTTCATTATTCATCATCCTCCAGTGGTGTATTCCAACAATCGCGGCAAGTCGATTTTAGGCAACTGCAAGCATAACCTAATTTAGCGCAACAGAGGTTTGGCAATCCATGATTATCAATTTCTACTTTGGGAAACTTTTCTAAAATATCCGTTAGTCTTGTTTTCTGCGGATGTTCTTTACTCCATTTTTCTACATCAGCAACCAAGATTTTTAGATATGCTTCGTCTTGTATTCTCGAAAATGTACATCCATTTCCGTATCTAGGACATTTTTTACAGTCACCATCATAATATAGGCACATTCTGTTAAGTTCTATAATAAACTTTACAGCATCCATTACTTATCCTCCTCCAAATCCATCTTTGCACCACAATGGCAATAAGGAAAATCCTCTA
>OGZI01000913.1_pt1 | contig 33141 bp, 30 predicted proteins | sample 1576711 | NCBI WGS metagenome assembly OGZI01 (sample SAMEA3541482, study PRJEB24748) | human gut metagenome | biome: human gut; feature: human-associated habitat; material: faeces | place: China | collected 2012
TTCCGGCAATTGCTTTCTCTTTTGTTTCATCTAAGAGACCTCCTTATGTGATTTTTCACAGAAGTTCTCTCTCCACCAGAAAACCTCTGCTTTAAATAATGGATTTTAAAAGCATGAATTTTCTGATTTGGCAGGTGTTCTCCACCTGTAATGAAACTTTTATATGAATTTAGATGTTTTAGAAAATATGCTTTGAAATAGAGTAACATATTTATGTACAATATTCAATGTTTTTTGATAATAACTTACAGTAATCAAAGCTGATAGTTACTGTTCACATGATGTGCGATCAGTAACACATCACACTGTTTAAAAGCTGTTTAAAAACAGAGTGTACTCTTGCAATATAAATCATCATCTGCTAAAATTTATCTTAATGAATCATAAGGAGGACTCGAAAATGAGCAAAATTGATGAAATCAGAAGCGCTATGGTCGCTGCAATGAAAGCGGGAGACAAAGAACGAAAAGCCGCACTTTCCTTTCTGCTCTCCTCTCTGAAGAATAAAGCTATCGACAAACGTGCCGACCTGACAGAAGAGGAAGAAGGACAGGTAATCTTAAAAGAAATCAAACAGTTAAAAGAAACAATTGATATGACACCTGAAGATCGTACAGATCTGATTGAAGAGGCTCAGAAGCGTCTTGCTGTTCTTGAAGAATATGCACCAAAGATGATGAGCGAAGATGAGATCAAAGCAGTGATCACATCCGTTCTTGCGGATCTTGGTATCGATGCTCCTACAGCAAAGGATAAAGGTAAGATCATGAAAGAACTCATGCCGAAAGTAAAAGGCAAAGCTGATGGTAAAGAAGTCAATCAGATTCTTGCCGGCATGATGAAATAAATACAGATTCCAGAATAAAGAAGTAGCAAAGAGGGTATCGCACTAAACGACACCCTCTTACTTTTTGTTAATTATTTCATTTTTTCTGCTTATTTTGTTATCTGTTTTCCCACTTATGATAAATCGCCTCAAGTGCATCTACCGCACCATCGATTCCAAGAAGACTTGTATTCAGCAGGATTGCATTCGCATCAATACTTCCCCACTTACGGTCTGTTCTACCTTCATAATACAGGCGTCTCTCTCTGTCAATCTTCTTAATCTTATCTACAGCCTCTTTCTCGGAAAGCTTATAGATATCCATGATTCGATTGATTCTATCATCCTTATAAGCATAGATAAATGTATTCACAACATTTGAATAATCCCCAAGAACATAATCTGCGCAGCGTCCCACAAAGATTCCCGGTCCGCGTTCCGCCAGCTTGCGGATGATTGCTGACTGTGCGTCAAAAAGTTGATCACTTAACGGTTTCTCCACTTCCGGACTGAGCATAAATGTAGTATAATCACCCATTCCAATATAATAGCTTGATAACACATTTCCAAGTCTCGTCTCATCTACTCTTCCGGCATCTTCGTTCGAAATTCCAAGATCTCTTGCTGCCATTCGAATCAGATTGTGATCGTAAAGAGGAATGTTCAGTCTCTCTGCCAGTCTGTTTCCTACTTCATGACCGCCACTTCCGAACTGTCTTCCAATTGTAATAATTGTGTGATCCATCATAAGCAAGTCCTCCTTTTTCTGATAATTCTATTCTATCACTCTTTGAATTAAGAAAAAAGACTTTCTTCCTGTTTTCCGCTAACAATTTTGTAATACTGTTTCGAAGTCACCATGTAGACAATGATATAGAATAATGCAAATACTAAATAGGAGCACACTGTCACCAGAATCAGGAATTTTCTGTCAGAAAAAGCAAGCAGATGCACCATTTTTTCTATCATTGGAAATGCAAATGCCGTATGAATTCCGGCAGCCACAAGAGGCAGGAAGAATACTGTCATTACCTGAGAATTGATCGTCTGACGCACTTCTTTCTGTGTCATCCCCACTTTCATCAGAATCTGGAATCTGTCCTGATCCTCATAGCCTTCTGTAATCTGTTTATAATAAATGATCAGCACCATTCCAAGAATGAATACGACTCCAAGAAGGATTCCAAGGAAGAACAGACCGCCGTACAAAGCCTGGTAATCAGCTCTTGATGCGGCTCTGCTGTCTGTAGAAGCTCCAAAAAATAGGGTATCTGATTCCTCTGATTCCTGTTCAGCCAATGCATTGATTTTCTTGTCAATTTCGTTTTGAATCTGGATCTGCTCTTCATCTCCACAGGACAGATCAAAATTGTAGTACCATTTCTCATAAGAACCATTGACACCGTAAACGGAAACATTTCCTTCTTCCAAAGCTTTTATATCTTCCAGTCCGGAAACCACCAGATAGAAGCTGCTGTTCATATTTGCCATATTATTTCCATTTGAAATCATTTTATCCAAATGTCCTTTAATCCTCCATGTCCCGGAATTCTCCACCGTGATCTGATCATAGGGGAAATCGGAATCTTTCGCATACAGATACGCTTCCCCGGGAGCAAGCTCCAGATTCGTCCCCATGATCCGATTATACGCTTCCAACGGCAGAGCATAGAACATTTTTAAATGATCAAATGTATTCACTTCATTGACTCCCGGAGCATTCTCCGGATTAAAATAGATTTCATTTTTTGAAACAATTCCACTGACTGTAAGCATCCGGTAATTCTCCGGATTCTCCGCGGTCTGGTTATGTTCTTTCAAAACCTTCTGTACAAGCTCTATAATCTGTCCATTCTGATTCTCTTTCATTTCTTCCGTCTGCTCCGGTTTCGTGTACATCTCAATCTGGACAGATTTCGGATATCGAAGATTCAAGCCATGTTCCATACTCAGATACAGGCTGGTTGTAGAAGATACCATAACCAGAACCATTGTGGACAGAATACAAATAGACGCTAATCCTGCCCCATTTCGTTTCATACGGTAAATCATGGATGAAAGTGAAATAAAATGATTTGTTTTATAATAATATCCTTTCTTTTTCTGCATTATTTTACAAAATGTGACCGAGCCGGCAATAAATAACAGATACGTTGCAAGGATTACCAGCACGACGGCAACCATAAACCAGATCATCGCTACAAGCGGATCTTTGATTGTCAGGGATAAATAATAAGCCACACCAAGCAGAAGCAACCCGAGTACTGCAAAGATCCAGTTTGCCTTCGGAGGTTTCTCTCCTGTCTTTTCACTTTTTAAAAGTTCTACAGGTTTTAACCGATAGACGGACACGATCATCCGAAGCATGATTAATGCAAAAATGACCAGGAATAACAGTGCCGTAGCCACAAGTGCCGGAACACTGATTTTCATAGAAAGTCCGGCATTACTTCCAAGTATCTTCGCTGCCAGAAGTTCCCCCAATTTAGAAAACAGGATTCCTCCCACGATTCCTCCTGCAATCGTCAGAACACTGATGATCAGATTCTCAAGAACCATGATTTTTACAAGGTCAATTTTTCCCATTCCAAGGATGTGATACAACCCAAACTCTCTCTGTCGTCTGCGGATCAGAAATGAATTTGTGTAATACAGAAGGATCAGAGAAAAGATTGAGATCACACCAGAACCAAATCCAAGGATCATCTGCATAGTATCCCCACCTTTGATCTTGGCAAACTGCGGACTCACTGCAAGATAATCGATCAGATAGAACATCATAACCATACAGATACAAGTAATCAGATAAGGAAGATACAGCTTCTTATTTTTCTTAATTCCATTAACGGAAAGTTTCAGATAAAGTCCACTTTTCATTGTCTCTCACCACCTGTCGCAAGCATTGTCAGTGTCGCTGAGATATTCTGATAGAACTGTTCATCTGTCTGTTCGCCTTTATATACCTGGTGGAAAACTTCTCCGTCTTTAATAAATAACACTCTCCCGGCCTTGCTCGCTGCTTTGACAGAATGTGTTACCATAAGGATCGTCTGTCCCGACTGATTGATCCGCTCAAATACCCCGAGCAATTCATCCGTTGATTTCGAATCGAGTGCCCCGGTCGGCTCATCCGCCAGGATCAGTCTCGGATCTGTGATCAGCGCTCTCGCCACTGCTGCACGCTGCTTCTGTCCTCCTGACACCTCATAGGGATACTTCTCCAGAAGTCCTGCAATTCCAAGTTCTTTCACGATTGGCATCATCCTGACATTCATTTTCCTGTAATCAACTCCCTGCAGTACCAATGGCAGTAAGATATTGTCCTTTAGATTAAATGTATCCAAAAGATTGAAATCCTGAAATACAAACCCAAGATGATCTCTCCTGAACTTGGACAGATCCTTCTCACGGATTGCAGATAACGGTTTTCCATCTAGATAAACTTCCCCTTCGGTTGGTTTATCCAATGCTGCCAGCATGTTCAGTAATGTCGTCTTCCCCGAACCACTCTCTCCCATGATTGCTACATATTCGCCCTCTTCTACTGAGAATGTTACCTTAGAGAGTGCCTGTACCTGATTACCGCCAAAACGCGGACGGTATATTTTTTTCAAATTTTCTACTTCCAAAACTGTCATTTCTTACGACCTCCTCTTCTTTCAACATCCTCAGTATAACAATACAGCCAGAATGCCGACATTGATTTCTGTGACATTCCAGCTGTCTGATGTGACAATTTTGTCACTTGCTTCTCTCTGTGTGATTTAGCGTTTTACTCTGATCTCAACGGATACTCTGCCAAACCAATCGTAAAACTGCTGCCTTCCCCTAACTTTGACTCAACTGTAATCTGATGCCCCAGTTTCTTTGCCGCCATCTGACTCAGATACAGACCAATTCCCGTTGATTTCCGTTCCATTCTTCCATTATATCCCGTATATCCTTTTTCAAAGATTCTCGGCAGATCTTCCGGTGCAATTCCCATTCCGGTATCTGTAACCGTCAGTTTCTTTTCTTCACTGACAGTGATCGTCACTGTTCCTTTCAGCGTATACTTCACTGCATTGGATAACAACTGTTCAATAATAAACGAAAGCCATTTCTCATCTGTCAGAACAATCTGATCTGTCCCTTCATAGATCAGACGGATTCTCCTTCGAATAAACTGTCCTGCATATTTACGGATCGATTTTCTTACAATTTCATCCAAAGGATACCATGCGATTACCAGATCCTTCGTGCCACTGTCAAGACGCACATACCCAAGTGCCATCTCCACATACTGCTCCACCCGGAACAGTTCAGCTTTCAGATTCTGATTCGTCTCGGTATCTTCCTGCTGGAGTAATACATTCATCACAGCAATCGGTGCCTTGATCTGATGCACCCAGGTTGCATAATAGTCCTCCATGTCCTGACCGGACTTCTCCCATCTGGCATGTTCTTTTCTTTGCTGTTGTTCTTCTTTTCTGATCAGCTCCTGATATCCTAACTCAATTCCATCTTGTGCCACCGGAAGTGAATCCTCATAAGGTCCTTCTCCTTGCAGCAAATGTTCCAGCTTCTGCCCGGTTTTCTTATACCGCAAATATCCACAGAGAAGAAAAAGTAATCCAAATGCCAGACACAACACTGTCGGATAAACCGCTGCCTTCAGATTAATCTCTTCCAACACAAAAATCAGAAAAAAGATTCCCGCACACAGCAAACTCCACAGAAGCACAAATCGGATTCTTTTCAAATATTGTAAAAACATTTTTACTCCTTCTCGATGATATATCCACCGCCGACTTTCGTCTTGATAAAGCCTTCCATTCCCGCTTTTTCCAGCTTTTTCCGAAGTCTTCCGACATTGACTGTCAATGTATTCTCTTCGATATAATTGTCTGTCTCCCACAGCTTTGTCATTAGCGTGTCTCTGCTGACCACGCGTCCTTTATTCTCCATCAATGTCTGCAAGATACGAAATTCATTCTTTGTCAACTCTATTTTTTCTCCATTATAAGTCATTGTTGTATCATAGAGGTTCAGGATTGCTCCTCTATGTTCCAGCATCGGTACTTTTCCTGATAGATCATATGTTCTCCTCAGCAGAGCCTGAATCTTCGCTGTCAGTACACTTAAGTCAAACGGTTTTGCCACAAAGTCATCTCCGCCCATATTCATCGCCATGATAATATTCATATTATCCGCTGCTGAAGAGATAAAGATCACCGGCACGCTCGATATCTTACGGATCTCGCTGCACCAGTGGTATCCATTATAAAAAGGAAGCGTGATATCCAAAAGCACCAGATGTGGACCATACTCTGCAAATGTCTCAAGAACCTTTGCAAAATCTTCCACATAACGTGCTTCATTTCCCCACGCTTCCATCTCTTTTTTAATTGCCCCTGCCATCACAAGGTCATCTTCTATGATTAGAATCTTATACATTCTGCGGATTCCCCTTTCGCTCTTATCCACTACTATATATCATAGTATACAGTATTTCAAGAGCACACGGTCATACCGTATCCGGCGAGATAACCCGCTGGATATGGATTGCAAGAAATCCGATCTCTTCTTTTGCGACCGGTTGTTTCAGCTGTCTGGACATATAGTCACACACTCTCTTCGCCGCCTCTCCGGTCCTTGGGTAATTCTGAAAAATGAAATCATTAAAGTCTGCATTCGTCCCTTCACCCTTACGGGTTCTCAGAATCATATAATACATATGACTCATCAGACGTGTACATCCAAGTGAGCCGCTCTCCAGCTTCTGATCGAATTCCTGTTCAATCATGGCAATCCCTTCATTTACAATCCTGGTCGCATCCAGAGTCTGGGATACTGCCTCATCAGAAAGGCCTGCATGGATATGTAGCGTAATGAATCCGACTTCATCCTCTGAGATTTCATATCCTGTCAGCTGCTGTATTATTTCCCGCCCTTTCAGGGCCACTTGATACTCCTCTCCAAACAACACACGGATATCTGGTGTAAATGGATTCGGAAGCTGGCGGTTCTCCTTCGCTCTCTTCGCTGCAAGCGCAATATGATCTGCCAACGGAAGCAACATCTCATGATTGATCTTCTGAAACACGTTCTCTGCTTCTTCAATGATCTTTCCTGTTGCCTCAATAAACTCCGGGCGGATTCCATTGACCGTTTTCAGAACAGACTCCTGCTTCCTTCTTGTGACAAGAGAATATACTTTGGCTCCGGGAAGTTTCTCGATCTGTTCTGTAGGTTTCTTTCCAAATCCCACACCGTTTCCGAGAAGGATCATCTCCTTCCCTGTCTCAACATGATATACAAGAATCCCATTATTATTCAGAACTTTAATGACTCGATACATCCCCCCGGAGCCTCTCTTTCTTTCCAAAATATCTTAATTCAAGCTTACGATTTCTGCTGTCTTCTCAAGCTTCTCTACTTTTCCGCTCTTAGACATTCTGATCTCTTCACCTTCCTGAAGACTTGTAAATACAACCATACATTCATCGGATTTTGCATGCTCTTGGATATATTTTATATCAAAACCTATCAGTTTGTCACCCTTTTTTACTCGATCTCCGTCATTTACAAAAGTTTCGAATCCTTTTCCATCCAGATTTACAGTATCCACGCCAATGTGAAGCAGATATTCGGTTCCGTCATCACTAGTCAGACCAACTGCATGTTTTGATGGGAAGATAAAAGATACAGTTGCATCTTCCGGCGCATAAGCCATTCCCTCTTCCGGGCGAACCAGATAACCGTCTCCCATCATTTTCCCTGCAAATGCTTCGTCACACGCTTCTTCGATTGGTGCTGCCACTCCTGTGAATGGAGAGCAAAGCTCTTTCTTTACAGTTCCGGCTGCAACAGTTTTGTTCTCATCTTTCTTCGCTTCATCTTTTGTTTCTGCACATTTATTCGTTTCTTCTGCGCTGTTTTCGTTTTCTTCCGGAAGATATTCCACATCCGGAGCTTTCTCCAGATAATCTTCTAGATTGGATTTAATCACAGAAACAGCCGGTCCGTAGATTACCTGGATTCCCTGTCCTTTTCTTACGATTCCGGATGGGGATGTCATTCTTAAGACATCTTCATTTACCAGTTCCGGCTTTACTACCGTACAACGAAGTCTTGTCGCACAGCAGTCTACATCAGAAATGTTTTTCTTTCCCCCAAGTCCTCTTGTAATCAGTGCGCTCTTCTGATCTTCCGGTGTCATTTCATTTTCAGAATCTGCATCATTTCCATCTACTTTTGCTTTATAATCAGCTTTTGTATACAATTTAGTTTCCGCATCATCATCTTCTCTTCCCGGTGTCTTCAGATTCAGCTTCAGAATTAATGTACGGAAGATGATGTAATATAAGAAGAAATAAATAATTCCTACCGGGATGATTCTGATCCAGCTGGTCTTTGCATTTCCCTGAAGAATACCAAAAAGGAACAGATCAATAAATCCACCGGAAAATGTAAGTCCGACTGCAATATTTAACATATGCGCGATCATGTAAGCGGATCCTGCAAGGATCACCTGTACTACAAAAAGGATCGGTGCCACAAACAGGAATGAGAATTCCAGTGGCTCTGTGATTCCAGTCATCATACATGCAAGTGCTGCAGAAAGCAAAAGTCCGCCTGCCTGTTTCTTCTTCTCCGGTTTTGCACACTGATACATTGCAAGTGCCGCACCTGGAAGGCCGAAGATCATGAAGATAAACTCACCGGAAAAATATCTTGTCGCATCCGCACTGAAATGTACTGTGGATGGATCTGCAAGCTGCGCAAAGAAAATGTTCTGACCGCCCTGTACAAGCTGTCCCGCAACTTCCATTGTTCCTCCAACCGCTGTCTGCCAGAACGGAAGATAGAATACATGGTGAAGTCCAAATGGAATCAACGCTCTCTTAATAATACCAAAGATCAATGTTCCAATATAGCCTGTTCCTGTTACAAGTCCGCCAAGTGCATAGATTCCATTCTGAACTGTTGGCCATACAAAATAGAGTACGATTCCGACAACCACATAAGTCAATGTTGAAATAATCGGAACAAATCTTGATCCACTGAAGAATGACAGTGCATTCGGAAGCTGGATTTTGTAAAACTTATTATGAAGTGCTGCTACTCCAAGTCCAACGATAATACCGCCAAATACACCCATCTGTAATGTCTGGATTCCGCAGACACTTGTCACAGTTCCTTCCAGAACTCCGGCTCCAAGCGTTCCGTCTGCAAGAAGATCTCCACGGATCAGAAGCATGGCATTCATTGTTGCATTCATTACAAAGAAAGAGATCATTGCCGCAAGTGCCGCAACTTCCTTCTCTTTCTTCGCCATACCGATTGCTACACCGACAGCAAAAATGATCGGCAGGTTATCAAAAATAATACTTCCCGCTTTGCTCATAATTGTGAGCAGGGAATTCAGAATTGTCCCCTCGCCTAAAATTGCCTGAAGATGATATGTCTCAATCATCGTTGCATTTGTAAATGAACTTCCTACTCCAAGCAGAAGTCCTGCTACCGGAAGAATTGCGATTGGAAGCATAAAACTTCTTCCGATTCTCTGCAATACTCCAAAAATCTTGTCTTTCATCTGTAATCCTCCTAGTATCATTTCTTATAGAGTTGACGCATCCCATAGTTTCTTGTGCTGGCACAGTTCTGCAACTTACTTATCCTATACTATAATGCGCAAAAAAGGCATAAACTAATCCTCAATAACCAAGTCCACCTTATCTGGTGAACTTATTAAGGATAGTTTATGCCTGCTTTACCAGTAACACTCTATCGTGCGCTTTTCTCTTTTAACCACGTATAGTATAACCAAACTCACTTCCAACAGTCAATCTGTAATATTCAACAATATTTATCCTGTTTTTTTGTTGAATATATTACTTAGTGATCATTCCAGTAAATCAAAGTTTTTCTTTTGATTTAAATTATTTTCTCTTCATTTTACGCTTCTGACTTCTGCTTATTTGCTTTTGTAATATCCAGACGCACATTCACGCCAAATGGATTGATTGCAACTCCCTTTGCATCCGGAATCAGTATCTCCGGAATCTTATCTGCCGGGATTGCTGCTGTCTTCATCTTCTTGCCCTGTGCAAATCTGGTAAATTCTATCATATCTGTAAAGATCGGCTGATACAGACTTCCGTCCGGCTGTCTCAGAAGTGGAACCTGATTATCTTCCTGAACTCCTACGATAAAGGTTCCTTTCTTATAATGCGCCATCATCTCTTCCTGAAGTTCCTTCACATTCTCCGGCATCTCCGGTCCGATACTGCGGTGCATCTCCTGCATCAGATACATCGCTGTCAGATGAAGCTCCGGATTCTCGATCAGTTTCTTTCCTTCAGGCAGTTCTTCCTTATTCTTACGAACTACAAGCTGTTCCAGCTGAACCCTGATTTCCTCCTCTGTACCAACATTCACTGCCAGCGCATTTACGCCCATTGTATACAAGTTTGTAAAAAATCCAAGTCTGGCATTCTTTTCAATCTTGGCAATTCCTACATGATAACGATCTTCTGCAAGCGTCTTTGCCTTTTCCTTTGCAGACTCTTCCTGATAATAAACCAGAACCTCGTCATCAAATGTCTCTTCATCGCAGAGGACAAACGGCATCTTCGTCACACCTGACATGATCACATAAATCTCTTCGAGATTTCGCAGATTCACCAATGCCTGCTTCATCTCTGTACTGACAATTACTTTATTCTCATCCATCTCTTTGTTTTCCTTTCCGGTTGCTTTTCTTTCCATTACAGCAGTGCAATGAAATGAGGTATAAATATGATACACCCTATGATCACAGCCATGATTGCCGTAAAAAGCACTGCACCAGCTGCCGTATCCTTCGCGATCTTAGCAAGTGGCTTTCTCTCTTCTGTCACAAGATCGACAACAGCTTCCACTGCCGTATTCACAAGTTCCAGTGAGATCACCATTCCAAAAAGGAGAAGACAGATACACCATTCCATCGGTGTTAATCCTACAAAGGTTCCAACTGCTGTTACAAGAATCACTGCAAGGCAATGAATCTTCATATTCCTCTCTTTTGAAATCCCTGTCCAGATTCCTTCAAAGGCATAGCCAAAGCTTTTGAATAAAGGCTGTTTTCGATTCTTCATTCGTAGTCTCCTTTCGGATTCGTATCATAGATCAAGCAACAAATCTAATATCTATGATACCACATCTGGCTCCTTATCAAAAGAGGTATTTTCCTATTATTATCAAAAGAAGACTCGGATTTCGAATCCCAGATCCTTTTCACTTATTTACAAGCTTCAACCATACTCTTTACATATTCTGCAACATACGGCACACAGTCTTTTCCGTATTTCTCACACAACTTAACGATTGCACTTCCAACGATCGCACCGTCTGCGCTCTGACACATCTTCGCTGCCTGCTCCGGAGTGGAGATTCCGAATCCGACCGCACATGGAATATCATTTTCCTCTTTTACAAGCTTCACCATTGCTCCGATATCCGTCGTGATCGCGGATCTTGTTCCTGTTACACCAAGTGAGGAAACACAGTATACGAATCCTGACGCTTCTTTTGCGATCATCCGGATTCGGTCATGAGAAGTCGGTGCAATCAATGAGATCAGATCGATTCCGTACTTTTTGCACACGATGTCAAATTCTTCTTTCTCTTCAAATGGAACATCCGGAAGAATCAGACCATCTATTCCGACATTTTTCGCTTTCTCAAGAAATCTTTCTATTTCGTAAGAGAACACAACATTTGCATATGTCATAAAAACAAGTGGAATCTGTGTATTCTGACGGATTTCTTTTACCATATCGAAGATCTTATCTGTCGTCACGCCTCCTGTCAGCGCACGCAGATTTGCTCCCTGTATAACCGGTCCTTCTGCTGTCGGATCAGAAAATGGGATTCCAAGCTCGATCAACGCCGCCCCTGCTTTCTCCATCTCATAGACGATCTGTTTCGTCGTCTCAAGATCCGGGTCACCACATGTGACAAATGGTATAAATGCTTTCTTCCCTTTAAATGCTTCCTGTATTCTACTCATGAAGATCCTCCCCTCTGTAACGTGCGATTGCTGCACAGTCCTTATCGCCGCGTCCTGAAATATTAATTACGATAATCTGGTCTTTTCCCATTGTCGGCGCAAGCTTTCTTGCATATGCAACTGCATGTGCACTCTCGATCGCCGGAATGATTCCTTCTAATTTAGAAAGGTACTCAAATGCATCGACTGCCTCATCATCTGTGACCGCTACATATTCTGCTCTTCCCTTATCATAAAGGTCTGCATGCTCCGGTCCGATTCCCGGATAATCCAGTCCGGCTGAGATTGAGTAAACCGGTGCGATCTGTCCGTACTCATCCTGACAGAAATAAGATTTCATTCCGTGGAAGATTCCAAGCTTACCGGTCGCGATCGTTGCAGCTGTCTCTGCTGTATTCACGCCGCGTCCTGCCGCCTCGCATCCGATCAGGCGCACGCCTTCATCTTCAATGAAATTATAAAATGCACCGATTGCATTGGACCCACCGCCGACACAGGCAAGCACTGCATCCGGGAGTTTTCCTTCTTTTTCAAGGATCTGCTCCTTAATCTCTTTAGATATAACTGCCTGAAAATCACGCACGATCTGCGGAAATGGATGCGGTCCCATACAGGATCCGAGTACATAATGTGTGTCATCAATTCTTCTTGTCCACTCACGCATCGTCTCCGAAACAGCATCTTTTAAAGTACCAGTTCCACTTGTAACCGCGTGTACCTGTGCTCCAAGAAGACGCATTCTGTATACATTCAGTGCCTGACGCTCTGTATCTTCTTTTCCCATGAAAACTTCACATTCCATTCCCATCAGAGCTGCCGCTGTCGCTGTTGCAACTCCATGCTGTCCTGCACCGGTCTCAGCGATCACTCTTGTCTTTCCCATCTTCTTCGCAAGAAGAACCTGACCTAACACGTTGTTGATCTTATGGGCACCTGTGTGATTGAGATCTTCTCGTTTCAGATAAATTTTCGCCCCGCCAAGATCTTCTGTCATACGTGCTGCATAGTATAAAAGAGACGGTCTGCCTGCATATTCATTTAATAATGTATTCAGTTCGTCATTAAATTCTTTGTCATTTTTATAGTAGTTGGACGCCTTTTCCAATTCGATCACTGCATTCATCAGTGTCTCCGGAATGTACTGTCCACCATGGATTCCGTATCTTCCTTTTGTCATGGTTGTCTCTCCTTCTTTCTTGTTCCTATTGTTTTGGTAAATTTATTCATTCACTTGTATACTCTTTTATTTCCCAAAAATGTTTACTGCTTTCAAAATTTCTCACAGTTTTCACAGCTTGAAGAATTTTCTCACGATCTTTCTTTCCATCTGTCTCCACTGCACTGCTCAGGTCAATTCCCCAAGGGTGTATTCGCTGTATTGCCTCCGGTATGTTCTCCGGATTCAGTCCTCCTGCGAGGAAATACGGCCGCTTTGTCCAGCCTTCCAAAAGACTCCAATCAAATGTCTCGCCGGTTCCGCCTTTTCCGTGATCGAGAAGAATCAGATCTGCACTGCTCGCTGCCGCCGCATCAAGATCTTTTTTCTCCTGAATCGAAAATGCTTTCATCACCGGATGGTCTGTCAGACTTTTCAACTTTTTTATATATGCCTCATCTTCCTGCCCGTGAAGCTGAGCGATCTGAATGGTTCCTTCATTTAATAATTGTGCGACCTCGCCGCAGTCTTTATTGACAAATACTCCGACCGGGCAAATCTGCGATTCAAGATTTTGAACCAGTTCACGAACTTTCGAAATGGATACATTTCTCCGGCTCTTTGGCACATCGATGATAAATCCGCAATAATCCGGTTTTGCCTCATTTATATAGATAATATCTTCCGGGCGGCTCAAACCGCAGATTTTAATCTTGGGCATGTTCATTTTTTCTTGTCTCATACTATATCTTCCGCTAATTCATATCTAGCTGCCTTCCTGTCTGCTGCTTCAACTCCATCAGTGCTGCTTTCCGATCAGATTTTCTCATCAGAAGTTCTCCGATCAGTACCGCATCGGTTCCATTTTCATAAAGTGCTTTCATATCTTCCACTCCGCGGATGCCGCTCTCAGATACGAAAACTGTTTCCGAACTGACCATTTCTCTTAGCCGAATGCTATTCTTGATATCCACTGTAAAATCTTTCAGATTCCGGTTATTTACACCGATAATCTTTGCACCGATCTTCTGTGCTCTTAAGATTTCTTCTTCGTTATGTGTTTCTACCAAAGCAGATAGTCCGAGTTCGTCTGCCAGCTGATGATATGCTTTTAGTCTGCCATCTTCTAATACCGAACAGATCAGAAGTACTGCCGAGGCTCCCATTGCTTTCGCCTGATAAATCATGTATTCATCACAGGTGAAATCTTTTCTGAGTACCGGAATGGATACATTTTGCACAATTTCCTTCAGATACTCATCACTGCCCCGGAACCAAAACGGTTCTGTCAGACAGGAGATTGCTGCTGCGCCGCCTGCTTCATAGTCCCTGGCGATCTCAACATATGGAAAATCCGGTGCGATCAATCCTTTGGATGGAGACGCTTTTTTCGCTTCGCAGATAAAAGACAATCCTTCTGCCCGAAGTGCCTTTTCGAATACTGGGATTTGATCTTTAATTCCTTTTTCTTCCGCCTGCCTTCGAACCTCTTCTAATGGAACTATTTTCTTTTCTTCTTCGATCCGCTCTCTCGTGCGCTCGGTAATTTTCTCGAGTATATTCATACTATTTGTTCCTCTTTTTCTTTCAAGTTGCTTCTTCCATTCTCCCCTGCATAGCCGGGGATCAGACTTTTTATTTATTACTTTCTTCTTTAAACTGCTCCAGCTTCTTCAGTGCAAGTCCCTCGTCAATGATCTGTTCCGCTTTTCTTACACCTGCTTCGATTGAATCTGCTTTTCCTGCAAGATAGATTGCTGCCCCTGCATTCAGGCAAACTGCATTTCTCTTTGCTCCCTGCTCTTTTCCTGAAATGATATCCAATGTGATCTGTGCGTTTTCCTGAGGTGTTCCTCCTGTCAGTGCACCTTTTTCGCATCTCTCATAACCAAACTGCTCCGGTGTGATCTCATAGCTTGTAAATGTTCCGTCTTTAATCTCACAGACTGTAGTCGGTGCACACATGGAAATCTCATCTAACTTATCCTGTCCGTAAACGACCATTCCGCGGACAACTCCGAGATTCGCCATGACTCTTGCAAGTGGCTCTACCAGGCTTTCATCATAAACTCCCATCAGTTCCATGTTCGCTCCTGCCGGATTAGACAGTGGCCCAAGAATATTGAATACGGTACGGATACCAAGTTCTTTACGGATCGGTCCGACATATTTCATCGCAATATGATAATTCTGTGCAAATAAGAAACAGATCTGAATGTCTTTGAGAAGCTGTGTGCTGCGCTCTGGTGCGACATCGATCTTCACTCCAAGTGCTTCAAGTACATCTGCCGCACCGGATTTAGAAGATGCTGCACGGTTACCATGCTTTGCGACTGGGATTCCTGCTGCCGCAATCACAAGAGAGGATGTTGTTGAAATGTTAAATGAATTTGCTCCGTCTCCCCCTGTTCCTACGATTTCCAGCACATCCATGTCATGCAAAAGCTTGATGCAGTGTGCACGCATTCCCGCTGCTGATGCTGTGATCTCATCGATTGTCTCACCTTTCATGGAAAGTGCTGTCAGATATGCTGACTTTTGAACATCCGATGCCTTTCCTTCCATAATCTCATTCATTACTTCTTCTGCTTCTGTATAGGTGAGATTTTCTTTCTTTGATAATTTTATAATTGCTTCTTTGATCATTTCCTAATTCTCCTTCAATGCTTTTGCATAGTTAATAAAGTTCTTTATCATCTGAAGTCCCTGCGGTGTCATCACGGATTCCGGATGAAACTGTAACCCAAAGATCGGATATTCTCCGTGTTCCATCGCCATGATCTCGTTATCTTCGCTTCGCGCTGTCACAACCAGTTCTTCCGGAAGTGTCTCTTCCTTTGCTGCAAGCGAATGATATCTTGCCACCTGGATTGGAAGTGTCAGATTCTGAAACAGAACACTGTCTGTCTTTACGTCTTTCAGCTTTGAAGTCTTCCCATGCATCAGCTGTCCGGCGTGTCCTACCGTTGCTCCGAATGCTTCCGCCATTGCCTGATGTCCGAGACATACACCGAGCATCGGAATCTTTCCTTTCAGCTTCTGAATTGCTTCGATACAGATTCCGGCATCAGAAGGTTTTCCCGGCCCCGGTGAGATCACCAGTGCCTCCGGTGCAAGTCCAAGAATCTCTTCCGGTGTGATCTGGTCATTTCGAATGACCTTTACTTCTGAATCAATCTGATTTTTTTCTATGCCGCTTATTTCTGATTCTACTCCTGCGATAAACTGATACAGGTTATATGTAAAGCTATCATAATTATCAAGTAATAGTATCATTCCAATCCTCCTTTCGCAGTTTCCACAGCCTGAAGTACTGCCCCTGCCTTATTTAAACACTCCTGGAATTCATTTTCCGGGATACTGTCTGCTACGATTCCGGCTCCTGACTGTACACGAATGTATCCATTTTTCTTATAAGCAAGACGGATGGAAATGCATGTATCTACATTTCCTGCAAAATCGAGATAGCCGACTGCTCCTCCGTAGATGCCTCTCTTCTCCTGTTCAAGTTCTGCGATAATCTCACATGCGCGGATCTTCGGTGCTCCGGAAAGCGTTCCTGCCGGAAGAATCGCATCTACTACGTCCAGTGCATCTTTATCTTTCCGAATCTTGCCTATCACGGTGGAACCAATATGCATTACATGGGAATATCTCTGGATTTCCATATATTTATCAACTTTAACTGTTCCCGGCTGGCTGATCTTGCCGACATCATTTCGCCCAAGATCTACAAGCATGTTGTGCTCTGCAAGCTCTTTCTCGTCTGCAAGTAGCTCTTTCTCCAATTCCTGATCTTCCTCTTCGGTCACTCCTCGCTTCCTTGTACCAGCAAGAGGGAAGGTGCATACCTGTCCGTTTTCTAACTTCGCCAGCGTTTCCGGTGAAGCCCCTGCCACTTCAATATCATCACTTGAAAAGTAGAACATATACGGAGATGGATTCGAGGTTCGAAGCACCCTGTAGGTATCAAAAAGACTTCCTTTCGCCTTCGCTGTCAGCGGATTGGATAACACGACCTGGAAAATATCACCTTCATAAATGTATTCCTTAGCTTTCTCAACCATCTTGCAATAATCTTCTTTATCCACTCCCGGATGGAACTCTTCTTCTAAAACAAGTGGTCGGAAATCTGCCTGCGCCCCGCTTCGGATCAATCGTTCCATCTCTTCTAATTCCTGCTTCGCGTTCGTATAATTTTCTTCCAGATCACCTTCCAGCTTCACGCCTGTAATCAGGATCAGCTTCTGTCTGTAATTGTCAAATACGATGACACGGTCAAATAACATCAAGTCCGCATCCCGGAAATCTCTTACTGCCGTTTTTGCTGCTGTCTTTCCTGTAGTCTCATTCTTCTCTTCCAGGACTGGCTTTAATGTCGGTTCTGCATATTTGATATAGTCATAAGAAAAATATCCGACAAGCCCTCCGGTAAATGGAGGAAGTCCCGGAACAACCGGACTTTTATATGCTTCGAGAATTTCTCTTAGAACCTTTCCCGGATGGTCGGTTAAACCTTCCCGTCTGGTCTTATCCTCATCTTCATGCCCTTCGCTGATGATCACACGCCCATCGGTACAGGTGATCTCCATCGTTGGTGCATATCCAAGGAAGGAATATCTTCCCCACTGCTGTCTGTCCTCCGCACTTTCCAGCAGATAGCAATGCTTGCTTGCCGCCCGCAGCGTCCGCATCACACTAATCGGCGTAAATGCATCTGCATACAGCTCTTTGCTGATTGGAACTCGCTTGTATCTGCCTTGTTCAGCGTAGGATCTGATTTGTTCTAATGTCTTGTCCATGTGTATTCCTCCTTGAAGTTATGCTGCAAAATAAATTTCTTTTTTATCCCGATAGGAAATATATGTTTATGGTAGAAAAAAAGTCCCTGACAGAATATTCCTATTCTGTCAAGGACGGTAAATCTAAATCTTTTCCGCGGTGCCACCTTGATTCACGGGTACGCTCCCATGCGCTCTGTAAGATACTAACATATCTCCGGCAACTGACGTATGCCTTCACGTCACAGAGTACTCGGATTCTCAAATCCTTTGACTGTGCCCTCAGCGGTCCATTTGGCAATCTGCATCTCGATCCGGCTCTCAGCTTCCCGGACTCTCTGTGCGCGCATAATTACTTTGATCTCCGCTTCATCGGTTTAAAGCGTTATTCCATTTGCTAGGAGTTTATCACTTTAAAGTGATAGTGTCAATGCACTATTTTAATCTTTTTCGCGAAATTGTTGAAAAATTTTCTCAATTTTCTTGTCTTTATTTTCTTTTTCTCTTCCATGCAAATCCGCCAACTCCTACTCCGAGTGAGGAGAATGCAAGTCCTAATAAGCCAAGAACATTTGCCGGATCACCTGTCTTTGCGGCTTTTGATCCACTTGTTCCTTTGGAAGCTGATCCATCCGTAGTTGTTCCTGCCTTCTTTGTAACAGTCGGAGTTGCACTTCCATTCTGACTTCCCGCCTGATTTCCATTCTTTACAAGTGCTTTGATTGCTGCATTTAACGCATCTATTGCTTTATCAACTTTTTCCTGGCTTTCTTTTGCATTTAATGCGCTCTTAGCGTCTGTCAGTGCACTCTGCAATACCTTCCAGCTGTCAACTGTGTAATCAGCTTCTTTCAGAGCTGCCGCATCACTAATTACTTTCTCAAGGGAAGAAGTATCAACTGCTGCCGGCTCTTCTGTCTTATCGTCGTCTTTCTTATCCTCTTCTGTCTTATCTCCCTCTGCCTTAACAAGTGCTTCAACAGCTGCGTTGAGGTGGCTTACTGCCTCGTCTACAGTTGCCTGAGTTTTTGGATTTTTCAATTCATCTTTTGCTTCCTGAAGTTCCATCTGCATAGATGCCCAGCTTTCCGCTGTGTAATCAGCTTCTTTCAGGGCTTCTGCTTTTGCAATAGCTGCCTCAAGTTCTGTTGTTGTGATTGTTTCATTCTCAGATGCTTTTACAATATTCTCCTCTGTTGCCTGGAATTTGTATGTCACGTCATTGTATCCAAGTGCTGTCAGTGTAATGGTCCAGTATCCTGTTCCATCTGTTCCTTCCGGAAGTGTGCAACGAAGAGAATCTGTCAGTCCAAGCTGGATTCCCATTGCTTTGTGCATCCAGTTATCTGCTGCAAATTTTGTTCCATAAGTAGCTTTTGCATTTGTATATGTGCTGTCATCTCCATAGTAAGTCCATGTAACAGTCTGGAGATTTGATCCAAGATCACCATAGTTTCCTGTCAGATCAACTCTTAAGAATTCTCCATAAGATCCGCTTGCTTCTTTTACTGTCAGCCCTGCTTCCTCTGCTGTTGGTGCTGTCTTGAGTGCCTGATCTTTGATTCCGGACTCTGATCCATGATTCACTCTTGCAGAGAAACTGAAAGATCCATCCTCATTCTTTGTTGCTGTTTTCAAACCGTTTGTATTCTCTGTTACATTGGCAACCAGTCCTGTATAGCTTACCAGATTCTTTTCTGAATATCCTCCTGCAAGTTCACTTCCGTTTTCGATCACACGATAGCTTGCTTTCAGTGCATCCAGATCAGATGTTTTTACCTTCACCGGCACATATTTCAGTCCGAGTACATCATACTCTGTCATCTTTGTTGTTGCACCGGATTCTTCTGTGATCTCTCCTCTGTTAAATGTAATCTTGCTTCCGTCTGTCAGAACTGCAGTAGTTCCATCTGTCCAGTACTCTACTGCATACTCTTTTCCATTTTCCGCCTTGATTACTGCGTTGCACTGGAAAGAACCTCTGTGAAGTCCATGATTTACTGTAGCTCTTGTTACAGTATCGAATGCACCCTTGTCAGACTCTCCTTTTGAATCCTTTGCATCTGAAGAAGATGTATTTCCTGCTGCCTGCACATTCTCAGCAGCCCAGTACTCTGCCCAGCTAAGTCCTACATATGCGTAAGTATACTCACTCTCCTTTGATAAAGTATAAGTGAATTCACAATCCTTTGCATAGCCTGTTGCCTTTACTGAGATCTTAAATTCCTGTCCGTTTTCTGCATTCTTAAACGGAGCCGAAGTTGTGTCAATTGTTCCATCTTCCTTAATAATCTTTACTGCACGCTTTCCTGTTGCCGCATACTCTGTTCCGTCAACTGTTACTGATTCGATATTCTTTACATAAGAAGTTACATCCTCTGCTGCATATCCTTCTGCCGCTACAAGTGCTGCACTTTCACTGTTAAATACAACCGGTACAGCTTCTGTTGTTAATTCAAAATCTGTCGTAAGATCTGCATATTTTCCGGATTTATCAGATACTTTCAGAGTATATTTGCCTATCTCAGCGCCTTTTGTCTTATAGGTAAGTACTCCGTCTTTTACCTGAACATCCTCAAGACCTTCAACTGTATATTCTACCTGATAATCGTCAGGAAGTCCTTCTACAGTTAGATTTACTTTTCCACTTTCAACATCTGCATTCTCTGCTGCGACAGTTCCATTGAATTTAACCGGCACATATTGATCTGCGTCAATCTCATAGATTCCATTATCTGTGTAATATGTGATTTTATTGATTGTCTGACCCATCATCTTTTTATAATCTTTTGAGTCCAGTGTGTTTCCATGAGATGTTGTCACAAATCCTGTACTCCATGCCAGTTTTGTCTTTTTCCAGATATTTTCAAGATGACGAAGTCCGTAGTTGTCTCCTTCTTTTGTACTGATCACAACTCCGTATACTGTATTAACCGATTTTGGGAGTCCCTTTACATCTAATTCATAATCTCCATACTTTGTGTCTGTTGTGAAATCAATTGATGCATCACTAATCTTCTGTGCAGTTGCACCTTTCACTTCACTAAAGCTGAGTGAACCATCTGCATTTACTGTTGCTTCCTTATAATAGGAAGGAGTCTCACTTAAAATATAGTAAGAATAGCTTGCGCTCTCGAATAACGCATCTTTTCCATTATATTCTGTTGTTGTCTCTTTTCCTTTCATATTCACTGTAATAGAAAGCTTGCTGTCATCTGTGATCTGTGTATAGTTTTTCAGTACAGATGCGTCACTGATCTTAACCGGATATGTAATACCTGTAATATCTGTTCCATCGCTGTTCACATGATAAGAACCAGCTGCAAGTGTTGATCTTGTTTTCGCTTTTGTAGCGGAGGATACACTGTCTGCTCCTGCTACCTGATCTGCTGCATAGAATTCAGAATATGGAATATTCATCAACACATACGTTTCTTTCGCAACTTCTGCCTTTTTCAATGCCTTCACTGCTGTATTCAGCTCGTCTGCTGCTGTGTCTACCGCGCTCTGAGATTCTTTTGCTGTCAGGGCAGCTTTGGCTGCTGTCAGCTTCGTCTGCATTGCACTCCAACTGTCTGCTGTGTAATCAGCTTCTTTCAGTGCTTCAGCGGCTGTGATTGCAGCTTCTAGTTTTGTTGTGTCAACTGTTACTGCTTCGTTTGCTGACTTGATTGCAGCAAGTGCAGCTTCTTTCACTGCCTTTGATGTACGTGTTGCACCACTAACAGAATCCCAACCATTAATTGTATCTTCTGTTGCAGCCTTTCCTACAAGCATTTTCTGGATTCCTTTCGATTTTGAAACAGCTTTTGCAAAATAGGAATCACTCTCCGCGTTATATCCTTCCCCTGGAGTCACAGTGATGGCTGAAAACTTGCCATCCTCCACCTTCAGGCTGACTTCAACGTCATACTCATTCCATTCGTCTTCATTTTCGTCATCCTCTGCAGTTCTTGCCACGTGGGCCGTCTTTGTATAAGTTCCATCCTTCGCAGTCTGACTTCCTGTTGCCGCAAAGATGGTTGACGGACAAAGTCCTACTACCATAGACATTGCCACTGCCATGGACATTGCCTTTACTTTCATTTCTTTGTTTTTCATAGAAACCTCCTTTTTAACTAAAATAGTTACATACAGATCCTGCCTGTCGCAGTTCTGCTTTCCTGCTTCCGCATGGAATATATTATCAAGTTAGCTTTTGCTAACCCGTAATCAAAAAGTATATATCTATACTGTCCTTACAGCTTCTTTCTTCACAACCGGTAAAATCTTTCCTGCGACAATTCCAATCACGAACCCTGTCACTGTTCCTGCCACAAGAAGAACCGGCAGATAATAAATCAGTTTCAGATTCTCCACCACTGCCATCGCAACAAGAATCTGTCCTATGTTATGAAAGACGCCGCCAGTGATACTTACTCCTACAATGGAAATTCCATCCATCTTCTTTACAAGTACCATGGCAAGAAGGCTGACAACCGCCCCTGCCAGACTGTAAATGATCGACATTCCATTTCCAAAAAGAAATCCTGTCAGAAGCACACGCAGTACAGATACCGCCAGTACTTCCGGAATTTCCAGAAAATAAAGACCTGTTACAGTGACCAGATTAGCCACTCCAAGCTTCATCCCCGGCACTCCAAAATTAATTGGGATCAGGCTTTCCACATAACTAAAAATCATTGCCAGCGCAACAAGCATTGCCATGTTCGCAAGTTTTTTATTTCTATTCATACATTCTCCTTTACAGTCGAACAATTGATTTATTTAGAAATTGTATCCGGTAGATGTTCCTTTTCAGTTTGAGAATCATCAGAATTCTCAACCTCTTCTATTTCTACAACCAGCTTATGAGGCAGGCAGACAATTGTCTGTGTCCGGTTATTGATCTTTCCCTGCTCTTCGCAATATCCATCCGGACAGTCAGCCTCTTCCATATAAGCTTTTCCATCCTCAATCCGGACACGGTTGTAAAAATCTCCTTCCTGCACTTCGATCACCTGATCTTCTTCCAAAGAATATCTTCCGTAAACTTCACCATCTACCTTGATCACAACCTGTTTTTCCTGATTTTCTTTTTGTCCGCTTTCCTTTGCCTGTACATATTGCATCAGATTCATCACAAGAAACAGTACACATGCCGCAAAGAGGATTCCGCCTCCTAAAAACAGATCTTTTTTCTTCATCTATTACACTCCTGCCCAGATCATAATTACAAGTAACAGAATTGCCCGAAGAATCGTAAACCAGAATTCATTTCCCTTCAGACCTTTGATTCCTGTATGGATATGCTTCTTTGGACAGGTATCAATACATTTTTGACATTGGAAACAATCTCCCTCGACTTTGATCGAGCCGTCTTCTGGAAGTCCGATCCCGGATGGGCATTTCTTCGTACATCCACTGCAACCTTTGATGCAATTTTCTCTGTCGCGGTGCAATGCGAAGAACGGAAGCACCGGAAGCAATGAGAATACAGCTCCCATCGGACACAGATTCCGACAGAAAAATCTTTCTTCCAGGCACATTCCTACAATGATAAAAATTAGTAGTATCACTCCCGGCAAATATCCCTGCAAATGAAAATTTCCTGCATGCAACATAGAAAAAACATCCCACGGGCTTGTCCCTCTTGCCTTTCCGTATACTCCCGCAAAACAAAGTACTGCAATCACGGTCAATACCAGATATTTCAGATAACTTAACTTCTCCGCGATCTTTTCTGAAAGCAGCACCGGCTTTTTCTTTCTCTTCTTAAAGCACCAAAGATAAAATGCATGAATTCCATCTCCAAGACTTCCGAATGCACATGCGAATCCACAGAAGAATCTTCCGAAAAGAATCGTATATGCACAAAGAACTATAAGCACCGTTACAAAAGAGGTCATCCCGATCGCCTCGCTTGCCCCTATCTGTGTGAAAATGTATTTCACGCCGGCAAACGCCGCTGTATACACAGATGGCAGAAACAGAAAATAGAGAATCTGAATCAATGTGCGAAGCCATGTATGCAATTTTTTAATTTCTTTTGCTTTTAAATTATGTATATTCAACTTCTTCAAACTACTTTACCGCCTGTTCCAATGCCTGTTCTGTTGCATCTTTAATTCCTGTTGAACTGAACGTTGCGCCGCTGATCGTATCAACTTCTACACTCTGCGCCTCTATGATCTTCGGAATGATATCTTCTGCCATTGCAAGATATGCGCTGTCTTCCTTCTCTGCAGATGTCACTTCTACCGCTTCAATCTTTCCATCTTTTACAGTAACTTCTACCGCAACCGTTCCACCAAATCCATCCGCTTCTCCGATATAGGTTCCATCCTTGTATCCTGTTTCACTCCCTGAATCACTCCTAGACTCTGAAGCACTGAAGACAGCTGATGTCTGTGCCTCTAACTGTGCATTCAGCTTTGTGATTTCCTCATCCTTCGCACGGACATTCAACACTTCGTTATATCCGAAAAGGACACCGACGATTGCCAACAGACTAAACAGTCTTACGATAAACTCTTTCATCCTACTGTGCCTCCGTCTCTTCTGGTCTCAAAGCCGTTTCCAGTGCCTTTTTGCATCCGTCAATAATCGCATTCGAAGAACAGGTTGCTCTGGACACCGTATCGATTTCTTCCGGCATTCCTTTGGTAATAATCTGAGAAACGACACCTTTTTTACTGGACGTTCCATTTGCCGCTTTTTTGATGTAACTGTCGTTCTCGCTGCCTCCATCTCCAGCAATTTCCGTAATGGATACAATTTTGTCATTTCGTATTGTCACCTTCATAGAAAGCTGATACTCTGTAAAATCTTCATCCTCATCCGGTTTACACGGTACACTCACCTCATAAGTTCCATCGATGTATTTTGTCTTCACTTCTTCCTCTTGATCTGACTTCTTTTTCTCAAGCTGTGCAACTGCAAGGTTCAGATTCTCCATCGCTTTGTCTACCGTCTCCTGTTTCACCGAAGTCTGTCCTGCTGTTTCGAGCATTTCTTTTGCGTCCTGAAGACGAACCGCCAGTACAGACCAACTGGCTTCTGTATATTCTTCTTGCACCAGTGCTTCTGCTGTCTTGATTGCCTCTTCCAGCTGCGTTGTATCTGCCTTCTCCTCGATGGTTTCCCCATTTGTTACTTTTTCTGCCTGCTTTAATGCATTTTGGATTGCCCCGAGAATTCCTTTTGAACTGTAGGTTGCACCTGACACAGTATCGACTTCCGTCCTCTGCGTCTTAAGTACATTTTTCACAACTCCCATTGCGCGCTGGAAGAATGCCTCATCGTCCGAAGTCTCTGTGATCAGAATTGCTTTGATTGATTTTTCCTGAATCACAACCGCCACCGAGACATTTCCGCTGTAGCCTTCTGCTGTTCCGTAATAAATTCCTTCTTTATACGGGAAGTTTCCTGTTGCGGCGGATGTGTCCTGATTCTGGTTTCCACTATTTCCTGCATTCCCAGCTTCTCCGGAAGTCGTTGTCCCACTTGTACTTACTGCCGCCTGACTCAGCGCATTCCGAACTGCCTGAATGATTCCGACCGAACTATAAGTTGCCCCCGACACAGTATCTACATTGGTACTCTGATTCTGTATGATCGTATTGATCAGAGCAGATGCCTTAGAAATGTATTCGCTTCCGTCCTGATTCTCCATAATCTGAATTGAAGTGATCTTTCCGCCACTAATCTCAACTTTTACTTTCAGTGTTCCGCCAAATCCGGTTCCTGTTCCGTAATAGGTTCCATCCTTATATGCTGATGGGTCTTCCACTGCTTGGACAGAAGTGGAACTTCCAGCTGCCGCGCCGCTACCAGACTGTGACTGACCTGTTGTTCCGCTGTCTTTCTCTCCGGTCAGTGCATTCTTCACCGCACTGATGATTCCCCGGGAACTATAGGTTGCACCGGATACCGTATCGACATCCAGTGTCTGACCTTCTATGATCTTGTCAATCACTGCCTGTGCACGTTTAAAAAATGCCGCATCATCCGAAGAACTCAGAATATCGATTGCAACAATCTGTTTATCTTTAATTTGGACGGCAACTGTGATATCTCCCGCATAACCTGTTCCGGTTCCTTTATAAACACCATCTGTCAGATCAAAAGAACCTTTTGCCACTTGTGCCTGCTCTTCTGACTTTGTAGTCTCTTCTTTTACAAAATCCGTTTGCTCCTGCGCTGCATAAACCGGTGGCTGATATCCACCCAGGGAGCCTGCTACACAGGATGCCACAACTGCTACCGAAAGTACCGGTGCAAATGGTTTCAGCCTCTTTCCTGTCTCTTTTAAATCCATTTTTGTCCTCTCATCTCTGATTTTGTCTTATACTTTCTATCGGATAATCTCAACCGTTCTCTCCGTTGAAAAATCATTTTCCAATCCTTCTGTTACATATAGCGTCCCGTTATCACTCATAAGGATTGCATCAAAATCATCCTTATGTTTTCTCCAGAAATCTGCCGCTTTCTCTTCTCCCATAATAAAAAGTGAAGTAGACAGTCCATCTGCCAGTGTTCCATCCTTACTTACAATTGTTACAGAGACAAGTCCACTTTCTGCCGGGTATCCAGTCTTTGGGTCAATGATATGATGATACGTCACACCATCTTGTTCAAAATATCTTTCGTATCCCCCCGAAGTAATAACTGCCTTGTCCTGAACACTCAGAATCCCCAGATAGTCTTCTGTATCATCCGGGCTCTGCACTGCAATCTTCCATTTCGTTCCATCTGTCTTTGTTCCAAGTGCCTGCACATTTCCGCCAAGATTCACTAATCCGCTTGAGATTCCATTTTCTTTGTAAATGTCCATAATTCTGGATGATGTATATCCTTTTGCAATTCCTCCGAGATCAATTTTCATTCCTTCTGCGCCAAAAGAGATCTTTTTCGTTGCTTTGTCATAAGAAATGTTTCCCGCATCAGTAAGTGGAAGAAGTTGATCCAATGCCTCCTGTGAAGGAACCCGGAAATTCTGTGTCGGGAATCCCCATGCTTCCATCACCGGATAAATCGCAATGTCAAACGTACCATCTGTCTCCTGATAAAGTTCTAACGCACGTTCCACCAGATAGCCTGCATCTTCGGAAAGCTTTGCATTTCCATCTGCATTTAGTTTTGCAATCTCGCTGTCTGCATCTCCTGTCGATAAAAGTGCGTCCAGACGCTCAATCTCTACTTCCGCTGCATCAACGGCTACTTCTGCATTTTCTCCATATGCAGTCACTGTCATATAGGTATCCATAGCAAAAACATCCCTGGATGCTTCTTGTATATCATCCGACTGGTTCTGTGAACTTTCTGACGCTGTTTCGGATTTCTCTGCTGTCTTCTGTCCGCAGCCGACCAACAAAGCCGACACACAGAGACAGACTGCAAGTAAACAATTTATATATTTTAATTTCATGTAACCACTCCTAGTTATTTTCTACTAACTTGTGTTAGTTTAACTAACTTCGTAAGTATACAAGATGTCTTTTATCCAGTCAATTAGATTTTTATTATTTGAGAAGTTTTCTCATTTACAGTTTTTCTAAGCAAAAAAGAAAAAGAGAGACGAAAATCTCATCTCTCTTCTGCTTCCACTTTATATTGCTTTTATCTTTTTCCAGACTTTTGTCTGTAATCGCTGAAATATTTTATCCTGTGACCCATACAGTACTTCATATCCGTTTGGAATTACAGAACTCGCCAACAGCATTCCCGGTTTTCTTCTTTTTGCCATTTTTTCGCCTTACTTTCTTGAGAAAATATGTTTCACAAAAACATAAATCATTATCACCACTGCCATCAGATATCCAAACGCACCAAGTGCCGGGATTCCCATAAACTTCGGTGTCATATCCGTTGTACAGATAATACTTGAACTAATCAGAAGTGCCATGACCCACAGACCCATAACAATATTTCTTACCAAGCGTCTCAAAAGAAATGCCAGATCCTTTGACACACGCAGATCAAGGTTCACCTTTGTCTGGCCTTTCATGAATTCATCCATTAAGTCCGTTGTCATGGATGGAATGTCAATCATCTTCCGCACAGATTTCAAAAGGCTTCTTCCTGTGCTCTTCAATTCCTTCTTAAAGTTAAAATTGTGAAGAAAATCCGCAGCTAGTCTTGCTTTGGCAATCTCCACCATATTGATATCCGGTGCGATATTGGCAAGTACACCTTCCATATGCGTAAGTCCTCTGGCAAGCATCGTCAGTCCATGTGGCATCATGATCTTATTTTCTTTCATAACTTCCATTAAGTCCGTCATGACCTCTGCCACATTAATCTTGCCCATATCGGTACTTCCGTATTTCAAAAGCAATCCTTCAATGTCTTCGTAAAGTTTTCTCTGCTCCGGTCGTTCTTTGAATTCGCCCAATCCGAGAACCGCCTTCAGGATCAGACCAACATCATTGAGTGCAACGCCTTCGATTGCAAGCGTGATCATCTCACGGTCATGCTCTGTCAGTCGTCCCATCATTCCCATGTCGATCCAGACAATCTTTCCATCACGGATCTTAACATTTCCGGAATGCGGATCAGCGTGGAAGAACCCGTCATCCATTACCTGCTTGATATAGTTATCTACAAGTTTGCTTCCGATTTCTTTCAGGTCATATCCATCTTCGAGCAGCTTATCCTTCTCATCAATCCCGCAACCATCAATATATTCCATCACCAGCACGTGAACGCTCGTATATTGCTGATACAGAACCGGTGTCTGAACGAAATTGACATCCTTGTTTCTTCTGGCAAATTCTTCGATGTTCGCTGCTTCTGTCAGGAAATTCATCTCATCTCTTGTCACTGACCAGAGTTCATCAAGCACAAGATCAAAATCAGCCATTCCTTTCAGACTGATCGGCGGCATCAGTTTGATCGCTTTACGGATAAACTCAATGTCCTGTGCCATCATTTCATAAATGCCTTTTCTCTGGATTTTAACGACGACCTCTTCTCCTGTCTTCAGAACTGCTCTATGTACTTGCGCAATTGATGCAGAACCAATTGGTGTCTCTTCAATCGAAGAAAATACTTTCTTCCAAGAACGTCCGTAAGACTCGTCGATTACTGCTACTGCCTCCTCGAAAGGCATCGGCCTTGCATCTGTACATAACTCCATCAATTCGTCACAATAGGCTTTCGGAAGAACATCGGAATGAAGTGCCATAATCTGTCCGATTTTTACAAATGTCGGACCGAGATCCTCCATGATCAAACGAAGTTTCTTCGGACTTAGTCCATGTGTGATATTGTGCTTGCGAAGCACCGAAACAATCTCTCTAAATCTTGAACCATTCGTTCCCTTTTCTTTCTCACTCATATTGTAATCTCCTGCTGTCAGAGTGACGTTTTTCCTTTTTCCACTGTCATTTACAAATCGACAAAAGTGGAAACGACACTATTTCCTTTCTTAAGAAAATAGAGAAGCTACTTTTCAGCAGCTTCTCTGATAGATTTAGATCAAAAGGATTTCCCTACTCTGCTTCTTTTTTCTCTTCCTCAACAACTTCTACGTCTTCAACATCATCTTCTGCTGTATCGTCTGCGTCCACTTCTTCTGCCTCAGAATCTACAGTTGACTCTTTCTCCTTGATCTGAGCCTTCAGTGCTTCTAACTGCTCCGGTGTCATCTTATCAAGAAGTTCACTCAATTCCTCCGGTGTAGTAACTTTTACCTTCACATTCACATTGTTCTTTACAGTCTGTTTCAGATTGTGCTTGAGTTCTTCATTCAGAACCTTTCCCTGCTCCACTGTAAGCTCACCCTTTTTTACCATATCATCAAGAACATCCTTTGACTTCTCAGCAGTTATAGCAACTGCTCCGATTCCAGCCAGTATTACCTTCTTTAAGTTGTCTGTTAATTTCTCCATAATGCCTGTCTCCTTCCGTAAGTGATCTGTTTCCAGATTCAAAACTATAATTAGATTTTACAACTTTCTCGTCATCTCGTCTAGTATTCGAATCCATTTTCTGTGCTTGTTTCACAATAATTTAATAAAGACTTTATAATTTTCAAGACTTTTTCACAAAGAAATGCTTAAAATGTTACATTTTCAACCTTTTGTAACTTTTCTTTTTTATTTGTGCTTGTTAAAATAAAGACATAGTACATCGGGAATACCTCTAAAGCTTCCCGAAAATCTATTTTTAAAAAAGGAGATCGAAAATCATGGCAAACAGAATTATGTTAAATGAAACATCTTATCACGGCGCAGGCGCAATCAAAGAGATCGCTACAGAAGCAAAAGCAAGAGCCTTTAAGAAAGCTTTTGTATGTTCTGACCCTGATCTGATCAAATTCGGAGTTACAAAGAAAGTAACAGATATTCTTGATGAAAATGGACTTGCTTACGAAATTTATTCTGATATCAAAGCAAACCCAACAATCGAAAATGTACAGCACGGAGTAGAAGCATTCAAGAAAGCTGATGCAGATTACATCGTTGCAATCGGTGGTGGTTCTTCTATGGATACTTCTAAAGCAATCGGTATCATCATCGCAAACCCAGAGTTTGAAGATGTAAGAAGCCTCGAAGGTGTTGCACCGACAACAAAGCCTTGTGTACCTATCATCGCAGTTCCAACAACAGCCGGAACAGCTGCTGAGGTTACAATCAACTACGTTATCACAGATGTTGAAAGAAAGAGAAAATTCGTTTGTGTTGACCCACATGACATGCCGGTTATCGCAGTTGTTGACCCGGATATGATGTCCTCTATGCCAAAGGGACTTACAGCTTCCACAGGTATGGATGCCCTGACACATGCAATTGAAGGATATACAACAAAAGCTGCCTGGGAAATGACAGATATGTTCCATATCAAAGCAATCGAGATCATCGGAAAATCTTTAAGAAGCGCTGTTGAAAATGAAAAAGAAGGCCGTGAAGGAATGGCTCTTGGACAGTATATCGCAGGAATGGGATTCTCTAATGTAGGTCTTGGAATCGCTCATTCTATGGCTCATACACTCGGTGCTGTATACGATACTCCACATGGTGTTGCATGTGCTATGATGCTTCCAATCGTTATGGAATACAATGCAGATTGTACAGGTGAGAAATACCGTGAAATTGCAAGAGCAATGGGCGTTAAAGGTGTTGACGACATGTCTGTAGAAGAATACAGAAAAGCTGCTGTTGACGCTGTTCAGAAACTTTCTGTTGATGTTGGAATCCCGACAAAGCTGGAAGCTCTGAAAGAAGAAGATCTGCAGTTCCTCGCTGAGTCTGCTCATGCTGATGCTTGTGCACCTGGTAACCCGAAAGATGCAAGCGTAGAGGATCTGAAAGAGCTCTTTAGAAAGCTTATGTAAATTGATTTCTGGTACACGGGCGAAAATTCTTCCTGTGATTGGGGTTAGAGTTTTGTCTTCGTAGAAAGGGACAGTGCAGCTGGCTCAGGGTTACGCACACTGTTCATACTAAGAAAAACAACAGATTGCTAAGAACAAAGAAAGGATCGATAAACTCGCTGCCGCTCAGACAGCTATCGATCCTTTCTTTAACACAATCTATCGTTTTTCAAGTATGAGCAAGTATGCTCCACATTCACCAGCTGCACTGTCCCTTTCTACTTCGATTGTACTCTATCGAATCATAGAGCAGATTTGTTTATGTACAGAAATAGATTTACGGATCGTGCAACGATTTGGAAGGATTCGTATAAATTTTCTGTGGACAGAAATAGATTTACAAGAGCCCTCGTTCTTTGAAGACGTCTCTTAGCTCTACCGGCATGGATTCGGAGAGGAATCTAGCCAGGGTTTCAGGGGTGGCTTTGTGGTTTCCGAGAACCCACTGGACGGTCATGTAGATGGAGCCCTGGCAGTACATTTCTAACTGGAAGCGAATCTTGTCAGACATCTTTTTCCCTGTATTTCCTTCAATCCGATCGGTGTAGAATTTTGTGATCAGCTCGAAATCATGATCACGCAAACAGTTCTGGTCGTCATTTTTAAATGCCGCACGAAAGAAAAGTGTTTCTTTCTGAATGTATTGGAATTTATTTACAAGGCTTTCATAGACTGTTTGTCCCTCTCCCATATGCTCAAAGGATTCAATCAGTATCTTATCAAAATACCAGTTGATCAGATCGTATTTATCCTGAAAATTCCGGTAAAAGGTCTGACGAGTCACTCCGCATTCTTCTGTGATCTCTTTCACAGTGATCTTCTCAACCGGTGCTTTTTTCATGCATTCTTTCATCGCCTCTGCCAGCCGATATTTTACTTTTTCTCCTGACTTGCTTATTTCTGCCATAATTTTTTCCTCTCCACTCCAAGCAATTCAAGTAATTCATTATGCGGATATTCTTCGTCTTCCTGATAAATATCCACATAGTTCATCGCCGCACCTCCGTCTACGAATGCCGGAAACAGAAATCCACATTGTGGTTCGCCCGGTTCGTATTCCCCACTCAACGGGCAGATTACACACAAAATGTATTCATACATTCTTTCGGATTCTCCCTGACGTATATGATCCAATCCCTTCGCCGGAATGTCATATCTGTCATGAAAAACATAGATCGCATAATCCTCATCTGCCTGATAATGTTCTCCGACAATCTCATAAAAGGTCTCCATCAGAGCATCATTTTTCAGACCGCAGGCACGCATCCCCATTAGAAGTTTCCACATACTGTCCGGATTTCTCCGATCATCACAAAACTTATATTCCTTCAAGTTTTTATTCGTCTTTGCAAACGGTACTTTCTTCGCAAGGGCCAGATTTTTCTCCTGTTCTGCAGGATTTAAGTTTAGAAAACTGGTGTTAAATGTTCCATCTATAAATCCGTCTATATCCATATAGCTTCCGGCGATCCGAGTGATCGATGTCCGTTTTACTGTCATCCGTCTGGTCAGCGCTAGCATATCTTCTCGATTAATCATAGTTTTCCCCTCCGTACTGTTCACTTCGAATCTCTGCTTATGTAGACAATTTCTTTAAAAAGTCTTCTGTCGTATCCTCTCTGTCAATCCTCGAAGCATTAATGGTTCTACTCCACTACTTTTTTCTTCCTCTTTTTCCTCTGCCTGCATGATCACATCACGTACCTTCTGCATTCTCTCGTCAAGAGCTGAACTGATCTGTGCACAATCCATCATCTCTTCTGCAAGATACTTACTCTGTTCTTCCGGAATACTCTTCTTATAACGAAGCTTATGCTCCAGACTCGCCCAGAAATCCATCGCAATCGTGCGAAGCTGCACTTCAACTGTGATCATCTTTTTTCCTTCTTTTAAGAAAATCGGAGGGGCTGTGAAAAAAGAATAGTCCCCCCAAAAAGAAAGACCAAGAGTTTATAATGAACTCAAGGTCTTTCTTTCTGTTATAAT